>Ga0209553_1000769_pt1 | contig 16346 bp, 15 predicted proteins | sample LauGreFBDMM110DN_2_FD_188217 | JGI IMG/M metagenome (GOLD analysis project Ga0209553, IMG submission 188217) | Freshwater lake microbial communities from Lake Michigan, USA - Fa13.BD.MM110.DN (SPAdes) (version 2) | ecosystem: Environmental > Aquatic > Freshwater > Lake | place: Lake Michigan...
ACAAGCCAAACAAGGCTGAAAATACAATGCCAGAGTATTGCAAGTTAGCGGCCACCATGGTGGCCCCATCGTTGTAGGCGCGGGTCATGCACCATTGGCCCAATGCGGCCAAGATGCCAATGGGCAATAACAGCCAAGCTTCTGTCCAGACCCATTCGCTGACGCCTGTGAACAGCATCACAAGTGCGCCAGATGCGGCGGCTGCCAAGGAAAAATAAAAGACTGTGCGCTCAACAGGCTCGCCTTCTCTGCCAAGTTCAGCGACTTGAATGTAGGCCATGGCGGCAATGATGCCGGAGGCTAAGCCTACCAATCCTGCAATCACTTGGTTTTGTTCGAAGGTGGGCCTGAGAATCATGACCACACCCAAAAAGCTGATCACCACACTGAGCACGACAGGCAGCTGGCGCTTCACATCCAGAAGATGGCCCTTCCAAAGCGTGGCGCCCACCAAAAAAGCAGCCACCCAAATGCCACTCATGTAGTTCAAAGTCATGGCCGTGGCCAAGGGCAGATAAGCAATGGCATAAAACCATGCAGCCAAAGACACCACCCCCGTGAACGCGCGCCAAGTGTGCATTCTGGGCACTCTTGTCTGAAGTGAAATGCCTTTGCGCTGACAGACATAGGCCATGAGCAAGGTGCCAATGGCGCCGCGATAGAAAACCAATTCAAAGGTGCTGAAGTGCACTGCTGCAAATTTCACACACACACTCATGACTGAAAAAAACAGCGAGGCTAAAACCATCCAAAGTGCTTGCATGCAACTTAGTCGCTTGAAGCTTCGTTCATCGATGTGCTCATCTTGTTGCGATACCACTCGTGAAAATGTTGCATGCCGTCTTCCATGGGGCTTTGGTAGGGGCCCACTTCGTTGTCGCCCCGTTGCATCAGGGCTTTGCGGCCCGCATCCATGCGTTCTGCAATTTCATCATCTTCTAAACATGTTTCCATGTAGGCCGCTTTTTGGGCTTCTACAAAATCGCGCTCGAAGGCCACGATTTCTTCGGGGTAATAAAACTCCACCATGTTCAGCGTTTTCTCGGGGCTGATTGGGTGAAGTGTCGACACCGTGAGCACATGCGGATACCACTCCACCATGATGTGGGGGTAATAGGTAAGCCAAATGGCGCCATATTCGGGAACGGCGCCTTGACGGTATTGCATGAGTTGTTTTTGCCAGCGTTCGTAGACAGGACTGCCGGCCTTGCCCAAACGATTGGCGACGCCCACTGTTTGAACTGAAAACTCTTTTTTGAATTGCCAACTGAGGTCGTCGCAAGTCACGAAGTTGCCAAGTCCCGGGTGGAACGGCTCAACATGGTAGTCCTCGAGGTAAACCTCGATGAAGGTTTTCCAGTTGTAGTTGCATTGGTGCATCTCAATATGGTCGAGTTTGAAGCCGGTGAAATCTAATGCGGCGCGCGGCCCCATGTCGGCCAAGTCGGCTTCAATGTCGCGCCCATTGTCTTCAAACAACAAACCATTCCAATCGCGAAGCGGGTAATTTTGGAGGTTAAGACAAGGGTCTTGCGCGAAATGAGGCGCACCTAAAAGATGACCTGCGGGGGCATAGGTCCAACGGTGCAAGGGGCACACAATGTTGCCGCCGGCACTGCCTTTTTGCTGGGTGTTGAGTGAGCCTCGCCCTTGCAACATCACAGCTTGGCGGTGCCTGCAAATGTTGGAGATCAGCTCAATGCCTTGCTCGGAGCGAACCAGTGCACGCCCACCCGATTCTTGGGGCAGCACGTGATAGTCCCCGATTTCGGGAACAGACAGTTGATGGCCCACATATTTGGGGCCTTGCTGAAAAATGGTTTTCAGCTCGCGCTGAAACAGCGCATCATTGAAATAGCTTGAAACTGGTAGTTGGCTTGAGGCCTGCTGCAGTTGAAGACTTAAATCAGACATGGATGACCTGACCTAGAGACTCCCCCTATGAAGGGGCAGGAACATGCGGGTAAGCCAGGGCTATCCCGCGAAAAAAGCAGACCGAAGTCCGCCGATGAAGGGGCATTGTAGCCTCAGGTCAGCAATTTGGGGCCGAAGTCGACCTAAAATGCTTCTCTTTAGATTTAAATCCGCCATGCCCAAAGCCCCTTCTACTTCAGCCAAAGCTCAGGCCGACCAGACACTGCCCGCCAGTTATGAAGAGGCGGTTCAAGAGTTGGAGCAATTGTTGGCCAAATTGGAATCAGGTCAGTTGCCCCTTGATCAATTGCTGACCCATTACCAACGCGGCGCTAGCCTGCTGGCTTTTTGCCGCGAACGATTGACGGCCATCGAAAACCAAATCAGTGTGTTGGACGAAGGGGCCTTGAAACCTTGGGACGGTGCATGAACTTTCCGTTTTCAAACAACTTCAATTTCAAAGCTTGGTCTGAAGAACGCTTGGCGCAAGTTGAACAAGCTTTGAAACAAGGCATTGATGCTCACGTCCCTGCTGGTTTGGGTGAAGCAATGCGCTACGCGGTCTTGGACGGCGGCAAACGGCTCAGGCCCCTTTTGGTATTGGCTGCTGCAGAGGCTGTGGGCGTCGATTTGGAAGCAGCTGCTGTTTCTGATCACCCCAGTTCTTTGGCGGCCTTGCGTGCGGCTTGCGCGGTTGAACTGATTCACGCTTATTCTTTGGTTCACGATGACATGCCCTGCATGGACAACGATGTGCTCCGCCGAGGCAAACCCACTGTGCATGTGAAATATGGCGAAGCCCAGGCATTGTTGGCAGGTGACGCGCTACAGGCCTTGGCTTTTGAATTTTTAACGCCACAAGACGGCAGCACAGACGTCGCGGTGCAAGCTTCGCAAGTCGCCTTGTTGGCCAGAGCTTCTGGCTATCAAGGGATGGCGGGTGGTCAAGCCATTGATTTGGCCAGCGTGGGTGTGCTCTTGAACGAGGCCCAATTGCGTCAAATGCACCGTCTCAAAACAGGTGCTCTGTTGCTTTGCAGTGTGCAATTAGGGGCCGTCAGTGCTGGCAAGCCGTCGACCCTTATTTTCGATGCCTTCACTCAGTATGCGCAGACACTGGGCTTGGCTTTTCAGGTGGTGGACGACATCTTGGATGTCACCTCTGACTCTGCCACATTGGGCAAAACAGTGGGTAAAGATGCCGCGGCCGATAAGCCGACCTATGTGTCTTTTATGGGTTTGGAGCAAGCTCAACAATTGGCTGCCCTGCTCTACACAGATTCACTGGCAGCACTTGATGCCAGTGGCTTGAACGCCACGGCCACTGCCGCATTGCGCGGACTGGCCATTCAAGTGGTGCAACGAAAAAATTAATATGCTTGAATCGATTCACTCTCCCCTTGACCTTCGAAAACTGAAACGCGGCGACTTACCCCGCTTGGCTGCTGATTTGCGCCAGTGCGTTTTAGACAACGTGTCGCAAACTGGCGGACACTTAAGTTCCAACTTAGGCACCGTAGAACTCACAGTGGCCTTGCACTATGTTTTCAATACCCCAGAAGATCGCATTGTGTGGGATGTGGGCCATCAAACTTACCCCCACAAAATTCTCACAGGCCGGCGCGAACGCATGCCCAGCTTGCGCCAATTGGGCGGACTGTCTGGTTTTCCGCGCCGTGATGAAAGCGAATACGACACCTTTGGCACAGCGCATTCATCGACCAGCATTTCTGCAGCACTGGGCATGGCCATTGCGGCTCGGCAAAAAGGTGAATCACGTCATGCGATTGCCGTGATTGGCGATGGTGCCATGACCGCTGGCATGGCCTTTGAAGCCATGAACAACGCGGGCATTGAAGACTGCAAATTGTTGGTCATCTTGAATGACAACGACATGTCGATCAGCCCGCCTGTGGGAGCTTTAAACCGTTATTTGGCGCAACTCATGAGTGGTAGCTTTTATACAACGGCTAAGAACATGGGGAAAAATGTTCTGAAAGGTGCGCCGCCGCTGTTTGAGTTGGCCAAGCGCTTTGAACAGCATGCCAAGGGCATGGTGGTGCCTGCCACCATGTTTGAACAATTTGGTTTTAATTACATCGGCCCTATTGATGGCCATGATTTAGATTCCCTTATCCCCACTTTGGAAAACATCAAGCAATTGCAAGGCCCGCAGTTTCTGCATGTGATTACCAAAAAAGGACAGGGCTACAGGTTGGCTGAAGATGATCCTGTGAACTACCACGGTCCCGGCAAGTTCGATCCCAAAGTGGGCTTGGTGCCTGCTGTCAAGCCAGCTAAACCTTCTTTCATGCACATCTTTGGCCAATGGCTTTGTGACATGGCGGCTGTCGACAAACGTTTGGTGGGGATTACGCCCGCCATGCGCGAAGGCTCAGGCATGGTGGAGTTTCACAAGCGCTTTCCAGATCGTTATTACGATGTGGGCATTGCCGAGCAACATGCCATCACTTTTGCGGCGGGCTTGGCCTGTGAGGGCCTCAAGCCCGTGGTGGCCATTTACTCCACCTTCTTGCAGCGCGGCTACGACCAACTGATTCACGACGTGGCTTTGCAAAACTTACCCGTGGTGTTTGCCTTGGACCGTGCGGGTTTGGTGGGTGCTGATGGCGCCACACATGCTGGCGCTTATGACATTGCTTATTTGCGCTGTATTCCCAATATGTCGATTGCTTGCCCCAGTGATGAACGAGAGTGCCGACTGCTACTGAGTACGGCTTATGCTCAAAACCATCCTGTGGCTGTGCGGTATCCCAGAGGTGCAGGCGTAGGCGTCGATGCGGGACAAGACTTGGAAACTGTGACTTTGGGCAAAGCTGAAGTACGGCGCGTTGGCCAAGGCATTTGTATTTTGGCGTTTGGTACCTTGCTTTACCCAGCTTTGGAGGCCGCTGAAAAACTCAATGCCACGGTGGTCAACATGCGTTGGGCCAAGCCCTTGGACACCGAGATGATTCTCAAAATGGCGGCCAGTCACGATCGCTTGGTGACGGTGGAAGATGCCTGCGTGATGGGTGGTGCGGGCAGCGCTGTTTGTGAAACTTTGCAAACGGCACGCATTTTGAAGTCGGTCTTGAACTTGGGCTTGGCGGACCAATTCATTGAGCACGGCGACCCGGCCAAGCTAATGGCCATGCAAGGCTTGAATGCGGCTGGCATTGAAAAGTCCATTCGAAGTTTTGAAGCCCCTAAAATGGACTTGGCATCGGGTTTGCATGAGTCTTTGGTGTGAAGGGTAAACCCCCACGGATTTGCTTCAAATCTTTTCCTACAATCTAATTTTGAGTTTGTATGTCACATTTGTGATTCTTTATTTTTTTCAGGAGTAATTTCATGGACCGTCGTTCCGTTATTAAAAATGCAGGCTTGGCCGGTATTCTGGCTGCCAGTGCTGCACCAGCTATCGTTCACGCGCAGGCCAATTTGCGCTGGCGCCTCACTTCAAGTTTCCCCAAGGCGCTTGACACCTTGTTTGGCGTCAACGATGTGTTTGCCGGCAAGGTCCGCGAAATGTCGGGTGGCAAGTTTGAAATTTCGACCCACGCTGCTGGCGAATTGATGCCTGCCTTTGGCACCATCGATGGCGTCAAAGATGGCACGGTCGAAATGGCCAACACAGCGGCTTATTACTACTTCGGCAAAGACGAAGCCTTCGCCATTGGCTGCGCCATTCCTTTCGGTATGAATGCACGTCAAATGACTGCTTGGATGTACCACGGGAATGGTTTGAAACTTACTCGTGATTTCTACCGCAACTACAACATCGTGAACTTCCCCATGGGCAACACAGGTGCTCAAATGGGCGGTTGGTTCCGCAAAGAAATCAAATCCCTGGCTGATTTCAAAGGCACCAAGTTCCGCGTCGGTGGCTTTGCCGGTAAAGTGGTTGAGCGCATTGGTGGCGTACCCCAAAATATTCCTGGCGGTGAAATTTACCAAGCCCTCGAAAAAGGCACCATTGACGCCGCCGAGTGGGTAGGGCCCTATGACGATCTGAAGCTTGGCTTTTACAAAGTAGCCAAGAACTACGCTTATCCAGGTTGGTGGGAAGGCGGACCTCAGCTCGACTTGCACATCAACAGCAAGGCTTGGGACGGTTTGTCCAGCGAGTACAAGGCCATCATCACGTCTGCTGCGGCCTATGCCCACATTGACATGCAAGCGCGCTACGACGCTGGCAACTCACAGGCTTTGAAAACACTGGTGGCCAACGGCGCCAAGTTGTTTGCTTTCCCACGTGACATGATGGACGCTGCGTTCAAGGAATCCATGGCTTTGTACGACGAATTGTCTGCCAAGAATCCGAATTGGAAGACCATCTACAGCGATTACCGTTCGTTCCAGCGCGATGCCAACTCTTGGTTCCGCTTTACGGAAGCTCGTTTTGATTCTTTCATGCAAAACCAAAAGCTGTAAGCTCGGACTTGATCTAAGTCAAATTGAAAAGGCCCCTTGCGGGCCTTTTCTTATTTTCTGAGCATGTAGTTTCTTTTTTTTGTGTCAATCAAGTTACTGTAAAATTGCCCCTAATTATCGATCAATTTTTGAATGAGATCTCATGAAACCACTGCTTAAAATTGCAGAGACCATCGACAGCATCAACAACCGGTTTGCGGTGTTTGCCATGTGGGCCATCTTTGTATCCTGCGCCATCAGTAGCGGCAACGCATTCATCCGATTTATCTTCAGCAAAAGCTCCAACGGATGGCTTGAAATTCAGTGGTATTTGTTTGCTGCTGCCGTCATGTTGGGGGCCTCCACAGTCTTGAGGGTCAACGAGCACGTGCGCGTTGACGTTATCTATGGCCAGCTGCAAACCAAAACCAAAGTCTTCATCGACCTGTTTGGATTGGTCTTCTTTTTGATTCCGGTCATGGGCCTCATGATGTACTTGGCATGGCCCTTGTTCATTGACAAAGTTTTCTCTGGCGAAATGTCAAGCAACGCAGGCGGCCTCATTCGTTGGCCTGTCTGGATGACCATGCCACTTGGATTTTTGATGGTTTTGCTTCAAGGCTTTTCTGAAATCATCAAGCGAGTCGGTTGGCTCACAAATCAATATGAAATGAACCTCGTTTACGAGAGGCCCTTGCAATGACCGTTGAACAATTTGCCCCGCTGATGTTTTTGGGGCTGATCTTGGTAATGCTGATCGGCTTTCCTGTTTCATTCTCGCTGTCTGCTCTTGGTTTGTTATGTGGCGTTTACGCCATCAACATGGGCTGGTTTCCGCCTAACTTTTTAGGCAATTTGCCCGCAAACGTTTTTGGCATTCTGTCCAATGAACTTCTGCTGGCCATTCCGTTTTTCACCCTCATGGGCACCTTGCTTGAAAAATGCGGTCTGGCGGAAGACATGCTAGATTCCATGGGCCAACTGTTTGGTCCCGTTCGCGGCGGTTTGGGTTACTCAGTCATCCTTGTGGGCTTCATCTTGGGTGCCATCACCGGCACGGTGGCGGGTCAGGTCATTGCCATGGCCATGATTTCTTTGCCGGTCATGATTCGTTACGGCTACAACATGCGTTATGCCACGGGTGTATTGGCGGCCTCCGGCACCATCACGCAGTTGGTCCCGCCTTCATTGGTCTTGGTGGTCATGGCAGATCAATTGGGTCAGTCTGTGGGCGACATGTACAAGGGCGCCTGGGGCCCTTCCATTCTGCAAATTCTTTTCTTTGCGCTTTACACCTTCTTTTTGGGTCGCTTGTTACCGCACCATGTACCGGGCGTTCCAAAAGAGGCCCGCACCTTGAATGGCTGGGCCCTTTGGAGAAAGTGTTTGCGCGGCATCATTCCTTCTGCAGTGCTCATTTTTGCAGTGCTGGGCAGCATGGGCGGCTTGCCAGGCATTAACATTGCCATTGCCACACCCACTGAAGCGGGCGCCATGGGTGCCGTCGGTGCCTTCATCTTGGCTTGGATGCACAAGCGACTAGATTTTGCCATTGTGAAAGATGCTTTGGGCGGCACCATGCGCATCACGGCCATGGTGGTTTTCATTCTCATTGGCTCACGGGTTTTCTCCTTGGTTTTCCAAGGGGTCGACGGTGGCAAATGGATTGAGCACCTGCTGACCGGCTTGCCAGGTGGCCAAACGGGCTTCCTGATTGTGGTCAATATCTTTATCTTTTTCTTGGCCTTTTTCTTAGACTTCTTTGAAATTGCTTTCATCATCTTGCCCATGCTAGGGCCTGTTGCTGCCAAGATGGGCATTGACCAAATTTGGTTTGGTGTGCTCATTTGCGTCAACATGCAAACCAGTTTCATGCACCCGCCTTTTGGCTTTGCCTTGTTCTATTTGCGCGGTATTTCAGACACGCTGTTCAAGAACGGTTCCATCCAAAAGAAGGTCGAATCCAAAGACATTTACTTGGGTGCTATTCCGTGGGTCATACTGCAATTGTTGTTGGTGGTCGTGGTTATTTTCTTCCCGCAAACCGTCACAGCTTTCTTGGACAAGCCCATCAATGTTGATTTGAGCACCATTCAACTTGAGGCCCCCACTGAAAATTATGACGATGGCATGGACGAGCAACAAAAAATCAAAGACCTCAACAATTCTTTGGATGCTGAGCCTAAGAAATCGCCCTAAGCAATGTCAGAAGACTTGGCAGAAGCCACGCCGCCTAATTCAAGTGATTTGAATGAGGTGTCTGGCACCTCTTTCTCCTTCCTGATTAAAGTGCTCTCCAGCCTGTTGGTGGGCAGCATTTTTTATTTTGGTCTCAAAATCACGCCTAGGCTGGATGAAATGGCCTGGTCAACGCTGGGCTTTGTAGCGGTTGTGGTGTTGGTAATTTTGTTTTTTCAGTTGTCGATTTGGTTCAGCAAAACGCACATCAATCAGACGCACATTTACCAAACCTGGATGTTTCACAAACGCGTCGAAATCCAAAAAATTGCGCAGTGCAAATTGATCTACGTGCCGTTTTTCAGTTGGATCGTCACACCCCGTCTGGTGGTGCGTGTCGGCATGGCGAACTTCTTTGTTTTTTATGCAGCAGATCCACGCGTTTTGGAACAATTTTTGGCTTTGGTTTACCAAAAATCGACCACGATTTAGAGCTTGCGCCTATGCCGCCTATGCCGCTTATTCCTCCTTTGCGGTCTTTGCCGTCTGCCGAGGCTTCAACTGCCACCAGGGCAGTTCTCGGCTAAGCGATTGAACTTGCCCCGTTTGGTTCACTTTGTAGCCCAGCATGGCATCCAGCGTTGCTTGCCAATCTTGGCTGCTTAAAAGCTCGCGCAAGGCCAGTACAGCAGGCTTGTCCAGTGCGGTTTTCAAACACGCCAACCAATACTTTTCTGTCACGAGAGGGATAAAGTCCAAACCCGCTGCCAAGGCTGCACTTTCTATGGCCAGACCAGCATCGGCTTTGCCGGAAGCAATGGCAGTTGCAACAGCCGCATGAGAAGGCTCTAGCGTTTGATAACCATGAAGCAGTTCAGCCGCGATTTTTTGTTCGTTCAATAAGTCGTCTAGCAGCAAGCGTGTGCCTGTGCCCAACTCCCGATTGACATACCGCGCTTGACGCGAGACCACATCGGCCAGTGATTTCAAAGCCATGGGGTTGCCGCGGGGTACTAACAAACCTTGCGTTCGAATGGCAAACGCAATGAGTTTGTGACGGCCAGGCTTGAGCAAAGATTTGTAGGTTTGCGCTGCGAGGCTGTTTGCGGAGGGCATTGAGCGCGTGTGAAAGCCCGCTATTTCACATCGCCCTTCGTTCAAGGCTCGGATGGCGTCTACGCTGCCGCAAAAGCGAACATCCAAGTGCAGGGCCTGCCGCGCGGCTACCTCGCGCAGACGAACCAAAGCATCGTCATGGCTGGCGTAGAGTGACAGCACATGGGCCTTGGGGTCGAAGGCAACGGAGAAGGTTCTTTCAAGCTCAGACAAAAGGGATTCAATGGGCGCCGCCAAACGAGCTTGGGCTTGCCTTTCTGCCCACAGCAGTTTGCTTGCAAATTCCGATAATTCGGCCGGCATGCCTTTTTCCCAAACAATGAGATTTTGGTCTAGCCGAACTTCCCATTTTTTCAATTCTCCCCAAACATGACGATACGACATGCCCAAAGATTTGGCGGCAGCGGCAATCGAGCCTTGCTCGCGCACAGCCTGTAACAAGTCCATGAGTGCATTGCGCAGCAAAGCTTGCTGGCGCGGCTTGGTTAAATCAGCTCCATTGGGGGCTGAATTTTCAGATCCCAAGTGGTATGAAAGTTCAATTTTTGACACCGCTTAAGTGTGCCTCATTTATGCCTTGATTCTGATTCAAAGCCCAGCAACCTATGTACGCCATTTCATAGCTGAACACCCGCGTAGTTCAGGGCATTTAAAAGGTTTAGCATCGGCGCAATTCCTTTTTTGTATGAATACTTTTTTAGACAGCGCAGCCACAGCTTTTCAGCTCATCAGTGACTTTGATCCTGGCCTCTGGGCCATCGCTGGCCGATCCTTAGGGGTGAGTGCCACGGCTTGCTTCATGGGGTGCCTGATAGGTATTGCTATAGGCAGTTTCTTGGGGGTCTCGAAGTTTGCAGGCCGCGGCATCGTGCTCACCCTGCTCAACACATTTTTAGCGCTGCCTTCCGTGGTGGTGGGTTTGGTCATTTATTTGCTTTTGTCTCGCACAGGGCCCCTGGGTTTTCTGGGTTGGCTGTTTAGTTTCAAAGCCATGGTTCTGGCTCAGGTGGTGTTGGTGGTGCCCGTTGCAGCGGCATTAAGCCGCCAAGTGGTGGACGACGCAGAGAGCGCCTACGGCGAGCAATGGCGATCTTTGGGTGCAGGCACTGAGTTAAGGTGTATTTTGCTTGCCTGGAACGAACGATTTGCATTGCTCACCATTGTGGTGGCGTGCTTTGGCCGCGCTATTTCTGAAGTGGGCGCCGTCATGATTGTGGGCGGCAACATTGAGGGTTTTACCCGCGTGATGACCACCTCCATTGCACTTGAAACCAGCAAAGGTGATTTGCCCTTGGCGTTGGCGCTGGGAATTATTTTGTTGGGCATTGTGGGTTGCCTGAATGCGTTGCTGTCACTCTTCAGGTATTGGCAAGATCAGTCACAGCTCAAAGGACAAAACAGTTTGCGCGGGTGGGTGGCATGAGTGCATTGCTGTCACTCCGTCACGTCAGCCTGAACTTGGGAGGTGTGCAAGCACTGCAAGATATTTCTCTCGAGGTTTTCTTGGGCGAGCAGGTGGCACTGATTGGTGCCAATGGCTCTGGCAAAAGCACACTGTTGCGCGTGTTGAACGGACTGCACCAGCCAACTGAGGGTACTGTGAATTTACCCCTCTGCCGACAAGCCATGTTGTTCCAAAGACCCCACATGCTGCGTACCAGCAGCTTGAACAATGTAGCCATTGGCTTGTGGTTGGACCGAAGTCTTCAGTTGGGCTGGGCTGCTTGCAAACAGCGTGCGCTAGCGGCACTTTCTGTGGTCGGCTTGTCGGGGGTCACCCAGCAAAATGCAGCCACTTTATCGGGCGGACAGCAACAGCGATTGGCCTTGGCCCGTGCTTGGGCCCGTGAACCTCAATTGTTATTTTTAGACGAACCTACCGCCAGTTTGGACCCGCCCGCCAAACGCGAAGTGGAGGCGTTGGTGCACCAACTCATCAAGCCGCAAGGTCAGCAATTGGCAACCACTTTGGTGTTTGCCAGTCACAACTTGGGGCAGGTGAAGCGATGGTCCAGTCGTGTCATTTATTTAGAGCAAGGCAAGATCTTGGCCGACTTGCCCACCGCTGATTTTTTTGACGCCGATTGTCTGAGGCAACACAGTCAAGAAGCTCTTTTATTTCTGCAAGGTGAAACTTAATGCGTTCAATTTTCAAATTCGCAACGGTGTCACGCAAACTTCGGCAACTGGCTTTAGGTCTGGTCATGACAGGTATGACGGCGCACGCCATGGCCCAATCTATTGTCATGTCATCCACCACCTCTACAGAACAATCAGGCTTGTTTGGCTACTTGTTGCCTGAGTTTAAAAAAGCCACAGGCATCGACATCAAAGTGGTGGCGTTGGGAACGGGGCAAGCCCTAGACATGGCCCGCAGAGGCGACGCCGATGTGGTATTCGTGCACGATCAAGCTGCCGAAGAAAAGTTTGTAGCGGAAGGTTTTGGCCTCAAGCGATTTGCGGTGATGTACAACGATTTTGTGGTGGTCGGGCCACAAGCCGATCCTGCCAATGTCAAGGGCAACGACATCGTGGCGGCACTCAAAAAAATCTCTGCAGGAAATGCCGCATTTGTCTCTAGGGGTGACAAGAGTGGCACGCATGCTGCCGAGTTGAGGTTTTGGAGCCAAGCCGCAATGGTCGACAAAAAAGGCACAGGTTACAAAGAGTGTGGTTGCGGCATGGGCCCCGCTTTGAACATTGGCGCATCAACAGGTGCCTATGTGTTAACCGACCGCGGCACTTGGTTGAATTTTAAAAATCGGGTTGACTTGAAAGTCTTGGTAGAAGGTGATGCTCGCCTCTTTAACCAGTATGGTGTGATGTTGGTCAACCCTGCCAAGCATGCCCACGTGAGGCGTGCAGAGGCGCAAAAGTTTGTCGACTGGATTGTGTCCAAGCCAGGTCAATCCGTCATTGCGGCTTACAAAATTGGCGGCGAGTCGGTGTTCTTCCCCAACGCAACGCCCTGATCGACAACCTGATCAACGCCCTGTAAAACAAACCGGCGCAGAAGGATCTATGGCAGGTCCTTCGTGCGCGTTTTTGGCGTGTGCCACGTCCATGTCGCGCGGTAAAGGCACGCCATTTTTTACAGCCAACACTTCGGCCATGATGCTGACAGCAATTTCTGCGGGGGTCTTGCTGCCAATGTAAATACCGATGGGGCCACGCAGCCTGGCCAGTGAGGTTTCGGTCTGATCAAAGTGCTCCATCATGCGCTGCTGGCGCAAAACGTTGTTGCGCCTAGAGCCAATGGCACCGATGTAAAAGGCTTCTGTGTCCAGTGCTGCCAACAGTGCCAAGTCGTCTAGCTTGGGATCGTGCGTGAGCGCAATGACGCAGCTGCGTCTGTCGGGTTTGAAGCTCAGCACCAAATCGTCGGGCATGTCGTGTTTGACCGTCACGCCTGCCACAGACCATGCGCCTCTGTACTCTTCGCGAGGGTCGCACACCGTGACGGCAAAGCCATTGAACAGCGCCATGGTGGCCAAGTATTCTGTCATTTGGCCTGCGCCAATGAGCAGCATGCGGTACTCTGGGCCAAAGGTGTTGGTGAGTTGCGTTTCATCAATTTGCAATTCACTGGGGGCGTTGGTGGCTGCAAGGGTGACAACGCCCGTTTTCAAATGGGTTGACCTTTGCGTGAGTTGCCCTTTTTCGAGGAACTCAATCAATTGACTCAGGCTTTCTGCGCTTGGGTTGAACTCGAGCAGCAGCTCTAATGTGCCGCCACAAGGCAAGCCAAAGCGGTGCGCTTCGTCGGCGCTGATGCCGTATTTCAAAAGAATGGGAGGGCTGTCAACAATGGCGTTGGCCTTGCTGTATTGGGCAATCAGGTCGTCTTCAATACACCCGCCCGACACGGAGCCCACCACGGCGCCTGTTTCACAAAGCGCCATAATGGAGCCGACGGGGCGGGGTGATGAACCCCAAGTGCGAACCACAGTGGTTAACAGCGCACGTTGTCCGGCTTCACGCCAAGTTTTAAGAGTTCTTAAAACAACGATGTCTAGGTTTTCCATGATGCCGTTCTGGATACCGTTTTTTTGAATTAGCGAACCAGATACCAAACAGCACCTGCGCCCACTAGCAAAGCCAACCAAATCCAAGCCGGCACTGAACCTGAAGGTGTTGCGGCATCGGCCGAAGAAAGTGCGTCTGCCACCTCATTGCCAGGGTATTTGGCCTGCAGTGATTCGTCAAACCGTTTGAAGAAATCTTCGGCCAATGATTTGGCAGCGCCGTCAATGAGTCGCTGACCCAATTGGGCCAATTTGCCTCCCACTGTGGAGTGCACCGTGTATTTCAATTCGCAGCCTTCAGCATGAGGATGCAAAGAAACTTGTGATTCGCCTTTGCCAAATCCGGCCACGCCGCCTTGCGCTTCAAAATTCAAAGCGTATGAATTGGGCGCTTGAATGTCAGAGAGGCTGACCTTGCCCGAGAACTTAGCAGACACGGGCCCAATTTTGATGGCCACGCCAACCTTGTAAACGTTGGCTTCAGCCAGTTCAAACTTGTCGCAGCCTGGAATGCAGGATTTCAAAATTTCGGGATCGTTCAGGGCGTCCCATGCTTGCGCTTGGGTGACGTGTAGTACGCGTTGACCTTGCATGTCCATGTGCAGTTCTCCTATTTTATTTTTAACAACTTGTTCAAGGCACTTGCCAGTTCTTCCAAACGCGACAAATTGTGAATGGCCAACATGCCGTTCACATGCCGATTCAAAACACTGGCCCCCGTTGCAATGGGAGCATAGCCTTCAAATCTGAGCAAAGGGTTGAGCCAAAGCAAAGAGCGTGTGTGTCGCTTGAGCCAAACAAGCTCCGAGTCTAGCGTCTCTGCGGTGCCCGTATCGAGCCCATCACTGATTAACAACACCACGGTACGCCTGCCTGTGAGTTTTTTTGCAAAATTGACACGCAGATGCGCCAGCGATTTTCCCAGCTGTGTGCCGCCTGCAAAGTCTTTAATTTGATGGCTGGCCTCGGTCAGCATGTCATCGGTATCGCGCAGTTTAAAGGCGTGGTTGATGTCGGTGAGGTCGGTGCCAAATGCAAAAATCTGACGGGGTGTGCCGCGAGTGGCTTGGTGCAAAAATGCCAGCAGCAAGCGAGCATATCGCTCCATGGAGCCAGAGATGTCAACCAAGATCAAAAGCGGCAGAGCCTGCGGTTTTCTTTGCATGCGTGGCAAAGACAAAATATCGCCATCTTGCCTTGCCGCCAGCTGCATGGTTTTGGCCCAATGAATGCGATCGCCTCGGCCGCCTGTGCGTGTTCTTCGCCCTTGAATTTTAGGCAGCGGCAGCTTAACTTGCCGTGCCAGTTTTTCGACCAACCTAAACTCGCTGGCACTCAAGCTTTGAAAGTCGGCTTGTTGCAGTCTTTCGCGGTCGCTGGCGCTCATGGCCGCGTCAAATTTCAGCTCGTCTTCTTTGGGTTTGACAGGGTCATTTTGTTTGTTTTTGGCTGCCAAAGCTTCTTGTACCCTGGATTTGCGCGGCACACCCGGTGTGGCCGCGGGTGCTTTGGGCAAGAGCTGAGACAAGAGTTGGCGGGTGAGCTCAGGATCTCTGAAAAGTGCTGAAAACATTTGGTCAAAGACCACCAAGTCTTCTTGTCGGCTGACCAAGCAGGCTTTCAAGGCGGCAGACAAATCGTCTTTTCTCTCGATGCCAACGTGCTCTGTCGATTCAATGGCCAAGCTGATGCGCGATGCATCAATGGGCAGCCCGGCGCGCCTGAGTGCGCGCGCAAAACCCGTGATGTTGTCACTGAGTTTGCCGCTGCGCGCGTCGCCTAAAAGCATGATGGCTCAAGCTTTAAATTAAAGGCTTGTGATGGGCGCAGGCGCCAGCAAATCATGGAGCAGTGGCGTGATGGCCGCAATGTCTTCGCGCTGCTTGAACAAAATGCCCACAGTGTCTTGCACCACTTCGGGGTCAAGTGTGAGCGTGTCCAAGGCAACCAAGGCTTTGGCCCATTCCACGCTTTCGGCGATGCCGGGTGCGCGCTGAAAAGCGCTAGAGAAGGGCTGACTTCTAAGGCGACCCACAAACTCTGCCACCTGTTCAGTGAGCTGGGCGCTAGCTTGCGGAACTTGCGACCTGACCACGGCCAGTTCGCGCTCTCGATCGGGGTAGTCCATCCATTGATAGAGGCATCTGCGTTTCACGGCATCGTTCAAATCGCGTGTGCGGTTGCTGGTCAGAATGGTCACTGGCGCCACTTCGGCTTTGATGGTACCTAGCTCTGGAATACTCACTTGGTATTCGCCCAAATATTCCAGTAAAAATGCTTCAAAGGGTTCGTCAGCGCGGTCAACTTCATCAATCAAGAGCAGTGCGCCTGGTGCAGGGGTTTGCAGGGCTTCTAGCAAGGGGCGCTTGACCAAGAAACGTTTTTGATACACCTCGCGTTCAATGTCTTGGGGTGTGGCGCTTGAACCTGTTTGGGATGCGGCAGCGCGCATGTGCAATAGCTGCGCAGCGTGGTTCCATTCGTACAAAGCTTCGCGTTGCTCCATGCCGTCATAGCATTGCAAACGGATGAGGGGACGGCCCAAAATTTTGGCCAGTGCTTTGGCCAGCTCGGTTTTACCAACGCCTGGCTCACCTTCTAAAAGGAGAGGGCGCTCTAATTTGAGGCTTAAAAAAACGGCGGTGATAAGCCGCCGTTCCGCGAAATAGCCCACGCCTTGTAGGGCTTGGGCAAGTT
>Ga0209553_1000770_pt1 | contig 16343 bp, 10 predicted proteins | sample LauGreFBDMM110DN_2_FD_188217 | JGI IMG/M metagenome (GOLD analysis project Ga0209553, IMG submission 188217) | Freshwater lake microbial communities from Lake Michigan, USA - Fa13.BD.MM110.DN (SPAdes) (version 2) | ecosystem: Environmental > Aquatic > Freshwater > Lake | place: Lake Michigan...
CCGTACATGAGGCGAAGGGGTTGGAGGCTCCAATCGTTTGCCTGCTAAACGCAAACGATACGTGGCATCCGGCAGACAGCTGTGGCGTGCTGCTTGATTGGCAGCCCAGCGTAGAGCGGCCGACACACTTCTCTTTGTTTGCAGACAAAAAAAAGCTGGAACCAAAAAGGGCAAGGTATTTTGATGCCGATGAGAGGTGCGCCAGACGTGAAGAAATGAACCTGCTGTACGTGGCCATGACGCGCGCAAAGCAGGCCCTAGTGGTTAGCGGAAGCGGTCAGCTCGAGGACGCCTCCTGGTACGGCCGCATTTTGATGGTGGCAGAGGGCGGGGAGAACCCCTTGTTGATCGAGCCAGACAGGCATGCCTCGGCCGCACCCGGGGCACCCGCTGACGTTGATGCGGCCTTGTGCCGTTCACTGCCTACTGGCAAGCGCGTGACAAGTCCAACAGACGAACAGCGAAAAGGAACCTGTCTCCACGTGCTACTGCAAAAAATTGCCCCCTCCTCATCGCTGCCCGATGCTTCTGGCGCCCACCCAGTGGGGGTAGCCCAAGTGGTCGAGCTGGTCGACATGTTCGCGCTGCAGCTTGAGTACAGCATTACAGCTGCCGACATGAAGTTACTCCAGCAGCAGGCGGAACGACTACTGACACTGTCGGAGCTGCGACGCTTTTTTGACCCACAACACTACCACTTTGCGTGTAATGAGCTGCCCTATGTTAATGCACGCGGCGAGCTGCACCGTATCGATCGTCTGGTGGAGTTCGACGACGAGGTGTGGGTGCTGGATTACAAGAGCGGATCGACATCAGACTCGGCGTCCCATCACACGCAAATGCAGGAGTACCGCCTTGCGATGCAGGCCGTCTATGTTACGAAGATGGTTCGCTGCGCCTTATTGTTTTTGGACGGGACGCTACGCGAGCTCGAGCCTTGTGGGCTATGAGAACAGTGCGCCAACGCCAGCGGTCAGGAGCATGGCTAGCGCACCCCAGAACGTCATGCGTAGCGCACTCGAGGCCACACACGCTCCACCAGTGTAAGCGGCCACGCCACCCAGAGAGGCGAGAAACAGGAGCGCAGTGACGGAGATGGCTGCGATTAGGTTTGCCTCTGGGGTGGTGAACGCGACTATGAGTGGCATGGATGCTCCGACAGCGAAGCTGGTCGCCGAGGAAATGGCAGCCTGAAGTGGGCGCGCACTCAGCACCTCGGACATCCCGAGCTCGTCGCGAACGTGCGCACCGAGTGCGTCGTGTGCTGTTAGCTGGTCCGCAACCTGTCCCGCAAGATATGGATCCAGGCCGCGACCGACATAGATTGCCACCAGCTCTTTCCGCTCACCCAGGCTGTCTGAATTGAGCTCTTCTCTCTCACGCTCGATGTCGGCCCGCTCCGAATCCCTTTGTGAGCAAACGGACACGTACTCCCCGGCGGCCATTGACATAGATCCCGCAACAAGGCCGGCAACCCCAGAGAGCATAATGGAGCCATGGGTCGCGTGCGCAGCGGCAAAGCCCAGCACCAAGCTGGCGGTGGAAATGATGCCATCGTTCGCGCCCAATACTGCGGGACGGAGCCAGCCAAGTCGTTCGGTCAGGTGTCGTTCTATGTGACGTGGGCGCATTTTAATATTTGGGCCGGCTCAGGGTACGGCAGACAACACACCTTGGTTGTCCTCGGTCCGTGTGCTGCCATGGTTCTTCTGGTGAATTGTCCGCCCTTGGGCGAGAGTTCATGCTACCATTTTTTCTCATGTGAGGTGATAGGTTTGCCCTGACGCTCAGAGTCTCAGCGCATCCAGATTTTATGTCCGTGCGTCGATTGGTAACCACAGGCAGCGCAGATGCGACCAAGTAACCTCAGGTGGTATTATCCATACCGAAAGTATTAAACGTACGGTGACCTTTAGAATTGGCGAATAAATGAATAGCAGCGAAATCCGTCACAAATTTTTGGACTACTTCTCCTCCAAGGGGCACGCTATCGTAGTGTCGAGTCCATTGGTGCCAGGAAACGATCCCACCCTGCTCTTCACCAATTCGGGCATGGTGCAATTTAAGGACTGCTTCCTTGGGCACGACAAGCGCCCGTATGTACGCGCAACATCCTCGCAACGCTGCGTGCGTGCCGGTGGTAAGCACAACGACCTAGAGAATGTGGGTTACACCGCGCGGCATCATACGTTCTTCGAGATGTTGGGCAATTTTAGCTTTGGGGACTACTTTAAGCATAGCGCCATCAGGTACGCATGGGAATTGCTCACGGAAGTTTATAGGTTGCCAGGGGATAAATTGTGGGTAACGATATATGCCGAGGATGAAGAGGCTTACGGAATCTGGTCTAAGGAGATTGGCGTTCCCGCTGAGCGTATTGTGCGTATCGGCGACAACCATGGCACACGTTATGCCTCGGATAACTTTTGGCAGATGGCGGATACCGGTCCATGTGGGCCGTGCTCCGAAATTTTTTATGACCACGGTCCTGATGTTGCAGGTGGACCTCCGGGTAGTGTAGACGCGGATGGCGATCGCTACATTGAGATATGGAACCTGGTGTTCATGCAGTACAACCGTGACGAGAGTGGGGCCCTGCACCCCTTGCCCAAGCCATCGGTAGACACGGGCATGGGGCTGGAACGTATCGCGGCGGTCTTGCAGAACGTGCACTCAAACTACGACATCGATTTATTCAAAAGCCTGGTTTGTGCGGCAGCACGTGAAACCAACACCCGCGACCTTACAAATAACTCACTCAGGGTGATTGCCGATCATATTCGTGCCTGCTCGTTCCTGATCGTGGATGGAGTCATTCCGGGCAACGAAGGGCGCGGGTACGTGCTACGTCGTATTATTCGTCGCGCTATCCGTCACGGATACAAACTGGGTTGTCGCGCAGCATTCTTTCATAAAATGGTGGCCGATCTTGTCAGAGAGATGGGTGCTGCCTACCCTGAATTGAGTGCGGCCCAGTCACGGGTGGTTGACACCCTTCGCATCGAAGAGGAGCGCTTTTTTGAAACCATAGAGCACGGCATGAGGATGCTGGAGGTCGAGCTCAACAGTATCGCAACCAAAAACGCTGCCTCTGACGCCAGTCCAGGCAACGGGAAGAGTAAAGCTAGGAGTAGGCCCTCACAACAAAAAATTCTTGATGGGCGTGTTGCGTTTACCCTACACGACACCTACGGCTTTCCGCTTGATCTGACGCAGGACGTCTGCCGCGAGTACGGCATCCTGGTTGACGAGGCTGGTTTCGATGATGCTATGGCGCGTCAGCGTGAGCAGGCTCGCGCGGCAGGAAAGTTCAAGATGGCGGCGGGGCTGGAATACGATGGCGCCAAAACGCAGTTTCATGGTTATGAAAGGTTGGTCATCCATAGCAAGGTGGTGGCGCTGTACAGGGATGGCGTAGCCACGCAAGAACTGCACGCGTCCGACCTCGGCATTGTGGTGCTGGATAGTACGCCGTTCTACGCAGAGTCTGGTGGGCAGGTGGGTGATGTGGGCGCGCTTAGGGCCGCCATAAGTGGTGGCGTGCCCCTGCATCCATTGGCCAAGGGAGATCTGGCGAACATGCTCTTTGCGGTACAGGACACACAAAAGATTCAGCCTGACGTGTTCGGTCACCACGGTCAGGTCAAAGCCGGCTCGATCAGGGTGGGCGACGCGATTGAGGCCGAGGTGGACGGCTCTGCACGTGCGCGTGTAATTCGAAATCATTCGGCCACGCACTTGATGCACCGAGCGTTACGTGACGTATTGGGTACGCATGTGCAGCAAAAAGGTTCGCTGGTAGACCAAACAAAGACACGATTTGACTTTAGTCACAACCTGCCCATGACAGACGCAGAGATTAGCGAGGTAGAGGGTCACGTGAATCGCTCCATACGGGCCAACGCCGAGGTGATCGCACAGGTGATGGCCTACGACGATGCGCTAAAGTCTGACGCCATGGCGCTGTTTGGTGAGAAGTATGGTGACAGGGTGCGGGTGCTGAGCATGGGTGAATTCTCTACCGAGCTATGCGGGGGAACTCACGTGCGTCGAACAGGCGACATTGGTCTATTTAAGATTGTGATGGAGAGCGGTGTGGCTGCGGGTGTTCGTCGTGTTGAGGCGGTCACCGGAGAGGGTGCCCTAAGCTGGGCGCAGCAGCTTGATGCGAGAGTGCGGGAGGCTGCCGTCACACTGAAGGTTCAGCCTGGAGAGCTAACGCAACGCATCGCTCAAATGCAGGACGCAATGAAGGCCCTAGAAAAAGAGCTTGCGACCTTCAAGTCAAAATTTGCATCCTCCCAGGGCGGAGATCTGGTCAGCCAGGCCACAGAGTTCAACGGGGTCAAGATACTCTCCGCCCTCCTCGAGGGTGCGGACAGTGGGGTGCTACGTGACACCTTGGACGCCCTCAAGGACAGGCTTAAGTCGGCAGTCATCGTGCTGGCCGCCGTCACCGAAGGCAGGGTCGCACTTATCGCAGGCGTTACGGCCGACACTACCAATAAAATAAAAGCGGGGGAGTTGGTTAATATGGTCGCGCAGCAGGTGGGCGGTAAGGGTGGCGGCCGTGCAGACATGGCTCAGGCCGGGGGTACCCAACCCGAGTCGCTGCAGGCCGCGCTCGCCTCTGTGTCGGACTGGGTAACGGCAAGGCTATGCTAGACTGGTCCCAAGTGCGCGATTTCTCCGTGAGGGTTGATGACATTTGTTTTTGCAATTATAATTGAGCCACGTGAGTTTAATATCGTGGTAGCAATAAATTAAAAATTACGTAAATAAAATTTATAATATCTAAACTAGGAGGAGTAAAAATGAGAATCACGCCAACGATTTCTGCCTGTCTGTTTGCTTGGTCAGTTGCTTATGGGGCTAATGTGCTGGCATCCGAGCAGGGAGTTTATTTTATGGAGCCCAGAGATGGCGCAGTGGTTGATGCTGAAGTCAAGGTTGTGATGGGCGTTCGGGGCATGGAAGTAAAACCCGCAGGGTTCGTGACGGAGGGCACTGGGCACCACCACTTGCTGATAGACGCAGCGCAACAGATAGGCTCTGGGGAGGTGGTTCCCAAGGATGCGAAGCATCTTCATTTTGGCAAAGGCCAGACGGAGACAAAGGTTGAGCTAACTCCAGGCGTGCACACACTGACACTGCAGTTCGCAAATGGTGGGCACGTCTCTTACGGAGAGACGATGCGCAGTACGATTACGGTGACCGTAAAAGCAAAAGACTCGTCCTACCGCTAGGATAGCGCTTGGCTAGAAAGGTAATTGCAGCCCTGGATTACAATTCAGCAGTACGCGACGGAAGTCCTGCTGAATTCTGCCTAGCGCCTCCTCGCTGTCTGCCTCAAAGCGCAACACAATGACTGGCGTCGTGTTGCTTGCTCGAATCAGCCCAAATCCATCTGCATACTCCACACGAAGGCCGTCCAGCGTGATGATCTCCTGCGCATTGGTGAACGTGGCATCCTTCTGTAGCTGTGCGACCAACGCGTAATTCTCACCTTCAGCCAACCTGATCTGTAGTTCGGGTGTGTTAATCGAGTTGGGCAGGCCATTAAGGGTGTCGCTAGCATTTTTTTGTGTGCTCAAGTACTCGAGCAGGCGAGCGCCTGCGTACAGGCCATCATCGAAGCCATACCAGCGCTCCTTGAAGAACACGTGACCACTCATTTCGCCCGCCAGTAGGGCACCACTCTCTTTCATTTTTTCTTTGATGAAGGAGTGCCCGGTCTTCCAAAGCGTAGGCCTCCCGCCATGCTGGGTAATCCAGCTGAATAATTTTCGCGTCGACTTAACGTCAAAGATAATCTCTGCGCCGGGGTTGCGTCCCAAGACGTCGGCAGCAAATAGCATCAGCTGCCTGTCCGGAAAGATGATGCTTCCATCTTTGGCCACCACGCCCAACCTATCTCCATCGCCATCGAAAGCCAAGCCCAGCTCACTGTCATTCTTAGCAATTGTTTGAATCAGGTCATGCAAGTTCTCTGGCTGAGATGGATCGGGATGGTGATTGGGAAAGTTGCCGTCGACCTCGCAGAATATCTCTGTAACTACGCAGCCCAGCTGGCGATACAGGGTGGCAGCAAAGTCACCGGCAACACCATTCCCGCAGTCTACCGTGATCCTGATAGGGCGTGCTAGCTTAACGTCCGAGACGATGCGCTCAATGTATGCCGGGGCTATATCGTGCTGAGAGTAGGAGCCCATGCCGTGGCTGAGATTGCCCTCCTCAATGCGCGCCCGTAATGCCTGGATGGTTTTGCCGGAGAGGGTCTCGTCTCCCAAGACTATCTTTAGCCCATTGTAGTCTGGCGGATTGTGACTGCCGGTGATCATGACCGCCGAGTGCGTGCCCAGGTGGTGGGCGGCAAAGTAAACCATGGGCGTAGCAACGCGCCCAACGTCGATGATGTTAATGCCACTTTTTTGGATGCCGCGTGCCAGAGAGGCGGAAAACTCTACTCCGGATAGGCGCCCGTCACGACCAACTGCGATCGTGCCCTGATTCCTTGCCAGGGCCTCCGAGCCGATGGCGTGGCCAATTGCCTCAACTATGCTTGGGGTCAGTGATTTACCGACAATGCCACGAATATCGTAAGCCTTAAAGATTTCCTTGGGTACGCTTGCCATGGTCTTGTACTGTTAGGTTGTTATGGTGTATGCGCAGTCATGCGGCCGATCACGTGGCTGCACAGTGAGAACGATGACAGACCACGCTCTGCTAGTGGTGTCTTTTTGGTGGGTCGCCCTTGAGCTTATAGAGCGTGCCGCAGTATGGGCAGCGTGAGTCGCCGGCCTTGTCAACGGGAATGCCCACCCTGGGGTGGGCATTCCATAGACTGGCACCTGGCATGGGGCAATAAAGTGGCAGGTCCGAGGCAGACACCTCTATATAGGCCAGCTTGGTTTGCTCTGTTTTCATCGAAGATTCCTTAAACGTGGGTCAGCCAACTAGCGTACTTTGAGTTTTTACCATTAACACAGTCAAAGAACAGTGCCTGCAGGCGTGTGGTCATTGGGCCACGCGTGCCACTGCCTATTGTGCGATTGTCCAGCTCGCATATCGGCGTAACCTCTGCCGCGGTGCCCGTAAAGAAGGCCTCGTCGGCGCAGTACACCTCGTCACGTGTGATGCGCTTCTCGACTAGCTGGATGCCAAGATCAGCCGCTAATGTAATGATGGCGTTTCGCGTGATTCCTTCCAGGCAGGAGGTTAGGTCAGGCGTGTATAACTTGCCATTTTTAACGATAAATATATTTTCACCCGCGCCTTCCGCTACGTAACCGTCAACATCTAATAGTAGCGCCTCATCGTAGCCATCGTGTGCCACTTCTTGGTGGGCAAGGATGGAGTTCGTGTACGTGCCAACAGATTTTGAGCGACACATGTTGACGTTCACGTGGTGGCGCGTGAAGCTGGAGGTCTTTACTCGTATGCCGTTTTCCATTCCATGGACGCCCAGGTATGCCCCCCATGGCCATGCCGCGATAGCGACGTGGGTGCTGAGGGCTGTGGCAGCGATACCCATGGCCTCTGAGCCGTAGAATACGATAGGGCGGACGTAGCAAGACTCAAGATTGTTGGCGCGCACCACCTCGCACTGCGCCTCACTCAACGTTTTTTTATCGAACGGCATCTTCATCTTAAAGATGTGTGCCGAATTAAATAGGCGGTCGGTGTGATCGCCAAGACGAAATATGGCAGTGCCCTTGGTAGTTTTGTACGCACGCACGCCCTCAAACACCCCCATACCATAGTGCAGAGTGTGGGTGAGTACATGAGTTGTGGCATCTCGCCAAGGCACGAGCTTGCCGTCATACCAGATAAAACCATCGCGATCAGCCATGGACATGGTTGAGTTTCCTTAGGGGTTAGAGTGACCAACCCAGATTCTAACGCCTTCTGTGCACTTTATGAAGAGGTCGTGTGTTTTGGGAGTTGGGATCCAATCCTTAGATGGCTTGCGTGATCGTAGTGGTAGGCACATCCACATTCTTGGGCGGGCCTTTATGATGGGGGAGCTGTCGCACTGGGTACGATGTTAAATAAGGCAGATTCAAGCGGGTAGTGTGATGGTAGTACCCACAGATGGGTCTAGGAGTTAAACTACCCATATTTGGTTTTAAATGAATTTACCATGCGCGTGCAGCGTTACAGTTGTCGCAGGGTTACCTGGCCACTTAATCTATGCTGAGATCTTTCTGGCGCTTCTCTTGGCGCCACATTAACAACCTAACGAAGTTCGCACTGCTTTGCGCCCTGCTACTACTGCTCGCTGGTGCGGGAGTGTTGCTGACGCTACGCTACTGGGTGCTGCCGGACATCGAGCGCTATCACGACAGCATTGTTTCTGTGGTTAGCGATGTCGTCGGCCAGCCGGTCACTATTGGCAAAATTCAGGCAGATTGGCGTGGTATGCGTCCTCACCTGGCGCTCATCGATGTACTTATTTTAGATAAACAGGGGCACACGGTGCTCGCATTGCGGCGAGTGGATAATGTGGTGTCGTGGATGTCTGCGCTGACCGGCGGAGTGCGGCTATCTAGCCTCGAAATTGATCAACCCGACTTGCTGATTAAGAGGGACGCGCAGGGCTTGCTGCACGTTGCCGGTATATCTGTGCTAAGTAGCGTTCCGGGTCAGCTCGTAAATTATGAACTAGCAAATTGGCTGATTAGTCAGGCAAGTATTGTCGTACGTGACGCGCACGTTACTTGGCAAGATGAGCAGCGCGCTGCGCCACCACTGTCATTGAGTCACACGAACATACTGATTGAAAATAGCGGACACCACCACCGCTTTTCACTACAGGGGCAGCCACCCGCTGAGTTGGCTGCACAACTGGATTTACGTGGCGACTTTGTAGGCGCCAGCTTAGACAACCTAAGCTCCTGGCGCGGAGACCTGTACGGCCGACTGGACTACGCCGACATTGCGGCCTGGGGTGCTTGGCTACCGCTACCCATAACACCACAAAGCGGTAACGGTGCATTGCGTGCCTGGATGAGTATAGAAGATGGCAAGCCTAATGAGCTGACCGCTGATCTGGTGCTATCTGGGGTGCGGGCACGGCTGGCCGATAATTTGCCGCCCCTGGATCTAGCTAAGCTTTATGGTCGGATCGCATGGCGTCACGTGGCAAACGGCTTCGAGATCTCCACACAAAAGTTTTCCCTCAGAACAAACGGTGGCATAGCATTGCAACCGATCGATCTCTACTTGCGATCCGTGGGGGCCGTCGACCAAAAGCCATCCAGTGGTGAGGTTCGCCTCAACATGCTGGACATGAGCAGCCTTTCCAGCCTGAGCCACTTCATGCCAGTACCCTCGAGTTTTGAGCGGCAGTTGTCTGAGCTCGCACCACAGGGTCAGGTCTTCGATCTCAAGGCAAAGTGGGAGGGAGGTTTTGATAACCTACTAGGCTATAACATCAAGGCACGCTTTGATAGGGTGTCCATACATCGCACCGACAAGTTTCCAGGATTTGCTGGGCTGAGTGGTCAGGTGGATGGCAGCAAAGTGGCTGGTACGCTATCACTCAATGCGCGTAACGTGATAGCAGATGCGCCACTTGTGATGCCAGAGCCGTTGGTACTTGACTCACTGAGTGGCCGATTCGATTGGCGAAGAAATGATCGCGGGGTGGAGATAAAGTTTAACAAGGTTCGTGTGGCCAACGCCGACCTTGAGGGGGATTGCTTTGGTAGCTACCAAGATATACCACAAGGCTCTGGCGTCATTGACCTATCTGTTAATCTGGCACGCGCAAATATGCGCCACACCGACCGCTATATCCCATCGGCTGCCCTGAGTGTCGATGCCCGCAGCTGGATACGTAACGCACTAGTCGATGGCCAGGTTGACGATTTTCGTTTGACCCTAAAGGGGAGCTTGAGGGACTTTCCGTTTGAAGGGAATCGTAGTGGCACCTTCCAGATACGGGCGCACGCGAATGGGGTGGCGATAGAGTATGCGAAGGGTTGGCCGCGTGTGGATAGCGCCGGGGTCAATCTGCTCATTCAGGGAAAGCGTCTCGAGGTGACCGCACCGACTGCCATGACAGTCGGTGCACCCCTAAAGGACGTCAGCGTGGTCTTGCCTGACATAAGAAACCCTGGACTGCCATTGCAGATACGTGGCGAGTCAGATGGCGAAACAAGGCACGCGCTGAGCTTTATTCAAAAGAGCCCAGTGCACGGATATTTAGATGACGTTACCAGCAACGTCACCTCGAGCGGGGGTGGCAAGCTTAACCTGCAGATGAGCATCCCGCTGAGCGGGAGCGGATCCCCCGTGGTTTCCGGAAGGTATCGATTCATTGATAACGAGATAAACCTTGGCAAGGGCATCCCAATCTTGCGTCAGGTGAGTGGCGACCTGCTATTTAGTGAGTCGTTTATGCGCACGCAAAATGTTACCGCCAAGATATTGGGCGGGGAGGCTGTACTGTCTATAAAGAGCGGTAAGGATGGCGCGATATATGCCAAGGTATCCGGTCACGCAAACGTTGACACGCTGCGTGAGGTGCTACCCCACGCCCCACTAGAGCATCTGCACGGTAGTAGCGACTGGGAGTCAGAGATTACGCTGCTGAAAAAGCAAACCGGGGTGGTGCTAACCTCTAATTTGGTTGGACTCTCCTCTGACCTGCCAGTACCGTTTGCAAAGCGCGCAGAAGAGGTGGTGCCATTTCACTTTGAAGTGAGTAGTGCCAACTCACACCAGGATCTTGTGTACGTGCAGTATGGCAAGCTCCTCGGTGCAAAGTTTTTACGCTGGGATGAGGGCGGCGAGCGAATTGTTAAGCGGGGTACGATAAAATTTGGCAGCTCCGGAAAGTGGTTGGAAAAAAATGGAATTTGGGTGACAGGTGTCATTCCAGAGCTCTCGTTGGAGGGATGGGGTGGCCTGATGGGGTCCTTGGATGACTCGGTATTGGGTGGTGTGACAGGCGCAGACCTATTAATCCGGAAGATTAGAGGGTACGGCTATATGACAGAGGGCCTGCAAGTTAGCGCCCATAACCAAAAAGACGCAATGGTTGCGCAACTGTCAGGCAAGTCAACGAGCGGCGAGGTGAGCTGGTACAGCGAGGGCAACGGAAAGTTTGTTGCTCGCCTCAAGAGTCTGTCTCTGGATCCGGACCAAGACGCAATTGGAAAAAATAAAAATGCGTTGGCAAGGCTTGGCCACAATCAAAAAAATACCACCGACACGAAGTACCCAGCACTAGACATCGTGGTTGACAGCGTTACGCTGAATAAAAAAAATATTGGAAGGCTGGAGTTGCTGGCACAGCAACACGAGAATGATTGGTTGCTGAAACGACTGGTTATCACTAACTCAGGTAGCGTGCTGACTGGAGATGGAAAGTGGCGAATTCTTTCTGGCGAAGAGCAGACCCAAGTTAATCTCAAGCTCAATATTAATGACATGGGGATTGCACTGGGTCGTTTTGGATACCCGGGTAGCGTGAAGGATGGCGCTGGAAAGTTAGAGGGGGTATTTGCATGGCCCGGTGCGCCAGCTGAGTTTAGTTATGCTACGCTGGGTGGGGTGATCAAGTTGAGCGTCAGTCAGGGGCAATTTTTAAAGATAGATCCCGGCACCGGCAAGCTGCTCAGCATCCTAAGCCTACAGGCGTTGCCGCAACATATTACCTTGGATTTTACGGATATCTTTAGTGCGGGATTTAAGTTCGACCGTATCGATGGGGTAGCCAAAGTAACAAAAGGAATTATGAATGCCGATAACTTTAATATTGATGGTTCCGCCGCCAAGGTGACCATGAAAGGACAGATAGATCTTGAACACGAAACACAAAACCTGCGCGTGCGGGTGCTGCCCACCGTGGGTAATACGGCGTCCTTACTGAGCGCACTTGTCGGGGGCCCTCTCGTGGGTGTGGGGGTTTTTGTTGCCAACAAGATACTGCGTGAACCTATCGATAAATTGATGTCATATGAGTACGATGTCACCGGACCATGGGTCAGCCCCAATGTCGAAAAGGTTGGCACGAAGAAATCTTCCCCACCGCAATAAAAGTAATGCTGCGAGAGGCGTGACGGCATGCAAGAAAAAAATACAATAAGGCGGCACCCAGCCAGTTACGAGCGACTCGATCACTTTAAGGTTGCCGCCGTTCAGATGGTTTCTGGACCAGATGTTTTGGACAACCTGAGCGAGGCGCGTCGTCTCATTGGAATGGCGGCGAGTAAGGGCGCGCGCTTGATTGTGCTGCCAGAGTACTTTGCAATCATGGGGTCAAATGACGCAGCCAGGTTGGCGGTACGCGAGCATCCGGGAGAGGGGATCATTCAGAATTTTTTAAGCGAGGTGGCGCTCGAGCATAAAATTTGGCTGGTTGGCGGATCGATACCCATGGTGGCAGACACGATCAATAAAATGCGCAACACTTGCTTGGTTTACGATGACAAGGGAAAGCAGGTAGCGCGTTACGATAAAATTCACCTTTTTAATCTTAATATTGGTAATGAGCATTACCACGAAGGGCGCACTATTGAGCCGGGGCGACAGGTCGTCGTCGTAGACAGTCCGTTTGGCCGAATTGGGTTGGCAATCTGTTACGACCTAAGGTTTCCCGAGTTATTTCGAGCGATGCAGGACGTTAGTATTATCGTGTTGCCATCCGCATTCACAGAAACGACCGGTAAGGTGCACTGGGAGATCTTGGTACGCGCGCGGGCTATTGAAAATCTTGCCTATGTGGTGGCGGCCGGGCAGGGTGGACATCACATTAATGGCCGTGAAACTCATGGTAATAGTATGATCGTTGATCCGTGGGGCAAGGTAATCGACAAGCTGCCACGTGGGCCAGGTTTTGTGATTGGGGAGCTTGACCCGCACTATCGTGGGAGCTTGCTGACCAGCTTGCCGGCACTGTCGGATCGTGTACTTGTCTCGAGCTAGATGTGTTGGATGCCACCACAATATGATCAGCACGCTGAGATTTGTTGATCGTATGTTGGGTAATTATTTATTAAATATATACGGATTATCTTATGCAAAATAACGACACTATGTTTGCTCTTGCGCAGCAATCGCTACTCACGCCACATGCGCTCGCAACGAGTGACTTAGAGAAAGTTTTTTCTAAAATTTTTACGCACAAAGTCGATTACGCTGATCTTTATTTCCAGTACTCGCGTGCAGAAAGTTGGTCCCTGGAAGAGGGTATAGTGAAGTCTGGCAGCTTTGGTATCGAGCAGGGCGTGGGCGTCCGCTCTGTGAGCGGCGAAAAGACCGCCTTCGCATACTCTGACGACATTAGCCTCGCTGCGTTGGAAAGCGCCGCGCTGGCCACACGTGCAATTGGGAGACAGGGAGGAGCTGGCACCGCGCCACTATTGCGAGTGAGTGGCAACAGAAATCTCTATCTCCCACATGACCCCATTGCCAGCCTAAAGGATGTGGATAAGGTTGCAATGTTAGAGCGCCTGGAGCGTTGCGCACGCGCACTTGATTCACGAGTTACTCAGGTTATGGCTAGCTTGGCGGGTGAGTACGAGGTTGTGCTTGTGGCGCGCAATGACGGCCTATTAAATGCAGATATTCGTCCGCTGGTGAGGCTGTCGGTGCAGGTTATTGTGGAAAGCAATGGCAAGCGTGAGCAGGGCTCGTCTGGTGGGGGTGGTCGTCTAGACTACACCTACTTCACAGACGAGGTGCTATCCGATTACGCAGCTAAGGCGGTACATCAGGCGGTAGTCAATTTGGATGCTAAGCCAGCGCCAGCCGGAAACATGACGGTTGTGCTCGGTCCCGGGTGGCCTGGCATTCTGCTACACGAGGCCGTGGGACATGGCCTAGAGGGTGACTTCAATCGAAAGGGTAGCTCCACATTTGCTGACCGTGTCGGTCAGCGCGTGGCAGCCAAGGGCGTAACCGTTGTGGATGACGGCACAATTGCCGATAGGCGTGGCTCATTGCAAATGGACGACGAGGGTAACGCCACGCAACGTACAGTTTTAATCGATGACGGCATCTTGGTCGGGTACTTGCAAGATACTCTGAACGCCCGTCTGATGGGCGTTTCGGTCACCGGAAACGCTCGGCGTGAATCGTTCGCGCACATACCGATGCCGCGTATGACCAACACCTATATGTTAAATGGGGACAAGGATCCAAAGGAGATCATTGCTTCGGTAAAGCATGGGCTTTATGCGGCCAACTTTGGTGGGGGGCAGGTGGATATTACGAGTGGTAAGTTTGTATTCTCCACTGCAGAGGCTTATATGATCGAGAATGGGAAGATTACTTATCCAGTGAAGGGTGCAACGCTAATTGGTAATGGACCAGAGGCGCTCACCCGTGTTTCTATGATAGGAAACGACATGGCACTTGATCCGGGCGTAGGTGTCTGCGGCAAGGAGGGTCAAAGTGTGCCAGTGGGCGTTGGTCAGCCAACGGTGAGGATAGACGGCCTGACGGTGGGCGGCACCACCTGAGCGACCACCCGCCGTGCTTCGTTGAATCAAGCGTACCGAATGATTGCACGCATATTTTATGCGTCAGTTACCGCCCCTAGACTTGCGCTGGAAACAAGCCGCGCGTACTTTGCCAGTACGCCGCGCGTGTAGTGCGGCGCTGGTGGATTCCAGAGTGCGCGACGTCTTGCAAGCTCCGCATCGCTAACGTTTAGTTGTATCAGGCGAGCTGGAGCATCAATGGTGATGGAGTCGCCGTCCTCGACTAGTGCTATGGTGCCACCCATGGCCGCCTCCGGCGAGACATGTCCAACCACAAATCCGTAAGTGCCACCCGAAAAGCGGCCGTCCGTAATAAGGGCAACACTATCCCCCATTCCAGCACCCACCAGCGCTGCGGTAGGGGAGAGCATTTCGCGCATTCCAGGCCCTCCTTTGGGACCCTCGTAACGAATCACGAGCACCTCTCCGGGTTTTATTTTTTCTGAAATGATTGCATTCATGCAAGCCTCCTCCGAATCAAAGACGCGTGCGGAGCCTGTGATGCTGGGATTCTTGATGCCACTTATTTTTGCCACGGAGCCCTCTGGGGCCAAATTTCCTTTTAGGATAGCCAGGTGCCCTTGCTTATAAATTGGGTTGCTCCAGGCACGTATGACGTCTTGATCGAGGCGCGGCTCTGAGGGTACATCCTTGAGCACCTCCGTGATTGTTTCTCCTGTAATGGTTATGCAATCGCCGTGCAGCAATCCATGCACCAGGAGCATCTTCATGACCTGTGGAATTCCTCCAGCCTTGTGGAGATTGGTTACCACGTAGCGACCAGATGGCTTCATGTCAACAAACACCGGCACGCGCTTTCGGATTGTTTCAAAATCATCGATGTTCAGGTCAACATTCATGGCGTGTGCAATCGCCAGCAAGTGCAGAACCGCGTTGGTTGTGCCGCCCACCGCCATAACAACAGAGATTGCGTTCTCGAAAGCCTTTTTTGTAAGGATGTGAGAGGGCAGTATCTGCTTACGGATTGCCTGCACCAAAACCTCTGCCGACCGTGCTGCGCTGTCGGACTTCTCTATGTCCTCTGCTGCCATGGTTGAGGAATATGGTAGGCTGATTCCCATCGCCTCAAATGTGGATGACATGGTGTTGGCGGTAAACATCCCACCACACGAGCCAATACCTGGACAGGCCTTGCGTTCGATAGAGAGGAGCTCGTTCGAATCTATTTTGTGCGCGATGAATTGACCAACCGCCTCGAAGCTACTGACGATCGTCAGGTCTCGCCCGTTTAGATTGCCTGGCTTAATGGTGCCGCCATAAACAAAGATGGCGGGGATGTTTAGACGTGCGAAGGCGATCATGGCTCCTGGCATATTCTTGTCGCACCCACCGACGGCAAGTACGCCATCCATACTTTGGCCGCGGCAGACCGTCTCAATTGAATCCGCAATAACCTCTCGACTTACCAGCGAGCACTTCATTCCCTCGGTGCCCATTGATATGCCGTCAGAAATTGTGATGGTTCCAAACGTCTGCGGCATCGCGCCAGCAATACGAGTCGCCTGCTCAGCTCGTGCTGTCAGCGTCCCTAGCCCCGCGTTACAGGGCGTGATAGTGCTATATGCGTTGGCAATGCCTACGATAGGTTTATTAAAATCATCGTCTCCAAAGCCTACGGCGCGCAGCATGGCGCGATTGGGTGAGCGCTGTACGCCCTGCGTGATGACCTTGCTATTGATGTTGTTTGGCATAACACTTCCTTGTGGGTAATTTTGGTTGTACGTAGCGTGCTGTTGGGTGCCGCTCCTGAGGCCTTCGGTCGCTCGGCGTACGTATGAATATCGTCAAGACTTGGCGTTTATAGGGCGAGCAGTGGCTCCCCGTGAC
>Ga0209553_1000771_pt1 | contig 16270 bp, 13 predicted proteins | sample LauGreFBDMM110DN_2_FD_188217 | JGI IMG/M metagenome (GOLD analysis project Ga0209553, IMG submission 188217) | Freshwater lake microbial communities from Lake Michigan, USA - Fa13.BD.MM110.DN (SPAdes) (version 2) | ecosystem: Environmental > Aquatic > Freshwater > Lake | place: Lake Michigan...
CGTTGGCATTGGCGGGGCGTTAGCTGGCATTGTCTCAAACTTTGGTGCGGGAGCGTCATGCTGTTTGGCAGGATAGCACATGGCGGGCGGACTTGGAGTTTTGGCATTGCATTGCAGGGGTGCGCTGCAGAACGCGGAATTGGGGCGGATGTTCTCCAGCTCTAATTTCCTTCGGCGCCTGAGTCCACTGATTTACACACCACTATATTTGCCCCTTATTTGTAAAAGGAGGTTTTGTTGGTTCCGTGCTGGCGACCGACAACATCAAGTGCCAAACTCGGCTCTACCCCAACTAAAATGTTTATGATCCAAATCCCCTAAGAACCGTGATTTTAATGGGGCTGTGGGTCTTGACAAAAAATTATGTACCTGTTACTATCTTTGTAAGGGAACAAAAGTTCGCCAATATTCAGAGTTTGTAAGGAGAATTATATATAATGAAGAAAATAACCCTATCTCGAAAGGAGTTTCTAAAACTCACTGGTGTAGCCACAGCGGGCTCCGTTATTGGAGCCTGTGCGCCTGCGGCTGTACCAGCAGCTGCGGTTGAAGCGCCGCCGGCCACTAGTGTGCCAGCGGCCACTAGTGTGCCAGCTGCTACCAGTGCCCCAGAAGCTACTGCTGTGTCACCGACTGCAGTGCCTGAGCCGGTGGCAATCAGACTGACTATTCCTGCAGATCCAGGTGTCGTGGACCCTACTGCCAATTGGGTTTACGAGGTAGCTGATAGCCAGTGGGTTACTTTGGTGAAGTACGACTACGTCAAGAACGAGGTGCTCCCTGCCGGTGCAGTTTCGTGGAGCGTGTCGGCAGATAACTTAATCTGGACTTTCAATATTCGCAAAGATTGGAAATGGTCTGACGGCCAGCCGGTCACGGCGAAAGATTACGAGTACTCCTTCCAGGAGATTGTTAACCCAGCGACCGCATGCCCAGCCTCGTGGCGTCTCTCAATCATCAAGAATGCCGATGATGTGAACAAGGGAGACAAACCCGTGTCCGATCTGGGCGTGAAGGCTGTAGATGACTATACACTCACCATTGAATTGACGAATCCAGCGGCATGGTTCCTAAGCTCGTTGTCTTCAATTGGTCACGCTGTGCCCAGATTGACGCGGGAGAAATTTGGCGCTGACTGGACCAAACCCGAAAATGTCGTGGTCAACGGCCCCTATAAAGTCACCGAGTGGATTATTGACAGCGAAGTCACACTCTCGAAAAACCCTAGCTACTATGATGCGGCGACGGTGCAGATCGACAAGGTCATACTCTATGTTGTCACTTCGGAGTCGACTGCCATGGCTATGTACGAAAATGGCGAAATCGACACTGTGATGGTGCCAACTACGGATATCGATCGTGTGCGGCAGGTTAATTCTTTGAAGGATCAGTTTGCTAGTGCTCCGATGATGCGTGTGAACTTCTATAGATTCTATGTCCTAAAGCCGCCTTTTGACGACTTGCTGGTGCGAAAGGCATTTGCTGCGGCGGTCGACCGCGATACCCTAATCTCGCAGGTCACACGTGGGAACGAGGTCCCCGCATATACCATGACTCCCCCTGGATGCGTCGGGCACGTTCCCCGGTCGGATGGCGTGGGAATTCCTTTTGACCCCAAGGTGGCAGTCCAATACCTCACTGATGCCGGATACCCTGGCGGGAAAGGGTTGCCGGCTTTGGTTCTCGGCTATAACGCCAGCGAGACAAACGCGCGGGTGGCCCAAGCTATCCAAAAAATGTGGAAGGACTACCTTGGTGTGGAGGTTACCCTTAAGGCGCATGAGGGCGCTGGGTATATGGCAGCTGTACAGTCTGGCGCTATGAATATTGTGCGGGCTGGCTGGGGAATGGACTATCCCGATGCCAACAACACTTACGGGGAGTTGTTCGCCTCGCAAGTCTCAGATAAAGGTATTTTGGAGCTACCGGAGCTGGACGAACTTATTGCTGAGGCCGCTGTGGAATCGGATTTGGGTAAGCGAAAAACCTTATACAAGCAGATTGAGACGATGTTCATTCAGGACAATGCGGGGGTAATCCCCCTGTATTGGGCTGCCACCAACACTGTCACCAAGCCATTCCTGAATCGCCCCAACGACCCCAACTTTCTAATGGAGTTCCGGACTTGGACAGTAAACAATAACTAGGATCGCCTGCAATTTTACGCGGTGCAGCGTGCGCTGCACCGCGTGGTTGCAACCCAACCAGTAGCAAACCGGCAATGATCGGATACGTTGTAAGGCGTATGCTATGGGCAGTTCCGGTGTGCTTCGTCATCAGTGTCATCACGTTTGGCCTAATGCATTCCATTCCGGGAAATCCGTTCGACAAGATGGACAAACCCCTGCCTGCGCAGGTTCTCAAGCAGCTCATGGCTCACTATCAACTCGACAAGCCTGTTTACATGCAGTACTTACAATACATAGGCAACGCTTTGCAGGGCAATCTCGGCCCCTCGTATCAGTACATGAACCGCACAGTAAACGAAATCATCGCCGGGAGCTTCCCTAAATCGATTGTCTTGGGGATTATGGGCGTCGCGGTTGCGCTGATTATCGGAGTTCCGCTCGGAATTGTTGCTGCTGTTCGACACAACACGGCGATGGATTACCTATCCATGTTCATTGCCTTAATCGGCGTTTCCGTCCCGGCAATGACCATGGCTTGGATTTTGATCTGGGTTTTCGCGTTGAAGCTGGGGATTTTGCCCGTGGCGCGATGGGGATCAGTGCAGCAGGCCATCTTGCCGGTGTTTACTCTTGGAGTCGGAGGTGCGGCTATCTTAGCCAGGCTTACTCGAGCGAGTCTACTGCAGGTGCTTAGGGAGGATTACATCCGGGCTGCGCGAGCCAAGGGCGTGACCGAGTGGATAGTCATAGTTCGCCACGCCCTAAGGAATGCCTTAATTCCAGTAGTGACTGTGCTCGGGCCTTTGACGGCCGGTATGCTCACGGGATCACTAGTCGTGGAGCGGATATTTGCAATCCCTGGTCTGGGAAAGTACTTCGTGGAATCGGTCAATGTGCGCGACTACCCCGTGATTATGGGTACGACATTATTATATGCGCTTGTCCTAGTCGCAGCAAATCTTCTCGTCGATATCACCTACTACTGGATAGACCCAAGAATTAAAATGAGCAAAAATTGAAACCCAATAGTGGTCTGTGGCGGGACGCCTTCAAACGCCTTGCTAAGAACAAGCTTGCGGTGAGCGGGGCTGTTATTATCTTCTTTTTGGTTTTGGTCGCGATAATGGCTCCGCTGATTGCCCCACGCCACTATAGTGACGCGGATTTTGCGGCGGTCTATTCCCCGCCAGGAGCGCTGTATCCGCTGGGGGCTGACTTCCTCGGACGGGACTTGCTCAGCCGGCTTATCTACGGGACGCGGATCTCTCTGCAAGTCGGTGTATTGGGGGCGCTATCCGCGTTTTCCATCGGCATTCTGTACGGGACTATCTCGGGATATTTCGGAGGCAACCTGGACAATGTCATGATGCGGATAGTCGACATTCTGTATGCCTTTCCAGATCTCTTATTTGTCATTCTACTAATGGTAACGTTTAAGTCAGGGTATGGTGGCGAAGAGGCGGCGAAGAACCCTCTTGTTCTGGGGCTGGTGGCGATAGATAAACAGCTCGGTGGAATGATGTTCATCTTGATTGGCATCAGCGTTACTTCCTGGGTTGGCATGGCACGCATGAGCCGGGGAATGGCTCTGTCGCTCCGGGAAAGAGAGTTTGTTCAAGCAGCCAAAGCGCAGGGCGCGCACGACTTTACCATTATGGCCCGCCACCTAATGCCGAATTTGGTCGGCCCGCTGCTGGTATCGGTCACCCTGGCCGTACCTGGCTATATTGGCACAGAGGCGTTCTTGAGCTTCATTGGTCTGGGGGTGGACCCGCCGACACCAAGCTGGGGAGCCATGGTCGCTGATGGTTACCAAGCCATGCGAAGCTATCCGCACCTCGCGATCTTTCCCGGTCTGGCCTTGGCGATTGTGATGCTGTCATTTAATTTTCTTGGTGACGGCCTTCGCGATGCACTTGATCCGAAGATTAAGCAGTAAAGTGGTTGGGCATATCAGACAAAAGAGACTGTGACTATGACCACAAGAAACGCTGTTGATGTGGGGTTATTGAAAATAATCTGTGACACGCCCGGTGTGTCTGGTTTTGAGGAACCGGTTCGAGCAGTTCTCGCAGCAGAATTTGAGAGGACCTGCGACGAAGTTAGGATTGATCGAATGGGAAATCTAATTGGCCTTAAGCGTGCGTCCCGACAAACATCCACAAACTTGCCCTTAAAGGTTATGGTTTCTGCCCACATGGATGAGATCGGATTGGCGGTCCGTCACATTGACCATGCGGGATTTGTGAGAATTATGCCAATCGGCGGCATTGATCCTCGAACCCTTATGTCTGAGCGGATTATTATCCATGGTCGGAAAGACGTACCCGGATTTATTGCGCCGCCGCCAGGCTGGATTCTTGCCGAGGAAGAAAAAAGGCGGGTACTCCCAGTGAAGGAATTAATAATCGACACGGGGCTTTCGAAAGTGGACATTGATAAATTGGTGACCTTGGGTGACCCCATCAGCTTTGCAGCGGGCTTTCAGGACTTGAATGGCGAGATGGTGATGGGTAGAAATTTTGACGATCGCGTTGGTGTTTATACTTTGGTGGAGGCGCTGCGTAGAATTGGTCCCCTCGCAATCGATTTATACGCAGTTGCATCTGTTCAGGAGGAGGTGGGAGTTCGTGGCGCTATTACTGCTGCATACGCAATTGATCCAGATATTGGTATTGCCATCGACGGTAGCCTCGCATCTGATGTTCCCTATGCAAGGGACGATGAACAGCATTGCGTTCTGGGCAAAGGAACTGGCATTTACCTTATTGACAATCGCACAATCAGCGACCCGAGCTTAGTTCGTTTTCTTGTTAGCATAGCCGAGGGAAACAACATACAGTTTCAACGCAATCTAGGGGGGGGAACAGATGCGTCGGAAATTCAGCGAACACGTTCTGGGACTCGCGCCTTGACCATTGGTGCTCCGACCCGTTATATGCATAGTACAACCCAGCTTTGCCACAAAGGGGATATAGAGCATACAGTGCGGTTGCTGGTTGCATTTCTTGAATCTGCGGATATGGGTGTATTGCGGTAACTTTGACTGTAATTCGGGTGGATGTGGGGTATTTATCTTGCAAGCACTCCCGAGTTAGTGGATGCCGTCGGTTTGTTGGATTATTGCTGCAGAAGCAAACCGTCACTTGGAATTTGCTCACCTAGAATTTTCTGGTTTGTGGTCTCGGACGAAAGAGCCAATTTATGAAAGATTTTCGACTTGCTAATCTTGCGCGTTTAATTGTCAGACATTCCCTGATGCTGAATTCGGGAGAGAGTGTGCTAATCGATGCCATTGAGGATTGTGAACAACTAATCATTGCAGTTCTAGATGCTATTGCTGAGGTAGGCGGTAACTCCTACGTGCTGCATCAATCGCTTCCCGTAAGCAGGGCGTGGTTAATGGGTGCTACGGACTCCAATTTATTGCACTGGTATGACCAGATGCTTCCATTGCGGAGACAGGCAGACTGCTATCTGTGTATACGCGGGCAGGACAATTCCTACGAGCTCGCAGATGTGCCACTTGAGACAATGCGTAAATTTGGCGCTCTGACCATGAAGCTTCGCCACGAAGGGAAAAAGCCTGGAGCCCGTAGCACGCTAATTCGCTTCCCATCAAAATCTTTAGCCCAACAGAGCGGAATGAGCACCGAGGCATTTACTACCCACTTTTTTAATGCGTGCGCCATTAACTACCCTGTTCTGGCGCGGGAGATGGAGTCGCTCAAAGTATGTCTTGACAGTTCATCAGACGTTCGCATAGTGGCGCCGGGAACAGACCTGTCATTTTCAATCGCGGGCATAACTTGCGGCATTAGCGCGGGTACGTGGAATATTCCAGATGGCGAGGCGGCTATGGAAATTGTGCGGGAGAGTGCCAATGGCCGGATCGCCTACAATATTCCATCGAACCATCTGGGGCATGTCTATCGGGATATCGCACTTGAGTTTCGGCAGGGGCGCGTAATGCATGTGGAAGGAAGCTCAAGTGAGCGCATGGAGGCGATTCTTGACACTGATGAGGGGGCTCGCTATATTGGCGAGTTTGCTGTTGGCGTTAATCCATATTTGCGACACCATATTACTGATACTCTATTCGATGAGAAAATGGCGGGAAGCTTCCACTTTACTCCGGCAGGAACAGACAGCAACGGAGTTCGCTCTCTGGTGCATTGGGACATAATCCAAAGCCATTTACCGCATTATGGTGGTGGTGAGATTTACCTAGATGGGCGACTGTGGCGCAAAAATGGCTTATTTGTGGGCGAGCAGCTTGCGCGCCTCAATCCTGACGAGCTTGCGTCAACACTTGACGCATCCCCAATATGGTCTTCGAGTGGTGCGGAGTTAGAATGATCCAAGCTTGGGAGTAGCTGACCTTGAAAATTGTTAATGTTAATACACTAGCTATCAGTCTCCCGCTGCCGCCAAGAGAATACTCTTCAGAGCAGGCGGGTACCAAAAGGGAATGGGGTCGACTCAGTAGAATCACTCCCCACCGCCCCACACCTACTCTTGAATACGTCATTGTGCGGATAGCCACAGATACGGGGATTATGGGCCTGGGCGAGGCAACTCCCGATATCGGATTTTTTGGACAGACCTTGGAAGAAGTAAAAAGTGTCATTGACAGATATTTTGGTCCGCGTTTATTAGGCATGGATCCATTTGACCGCGAGAATATTCTGCACCAACTTGATTTTAAGGATAATTCGTGTGCACGGTCTGCGGTAGATCTTGCGATCCACGATTTGTTGGGGAAAGCCCTCAATGTGCCCGTCTTTCAATTACTTGGCGGAAAGTGCCGAGATAGAGTACAGGTAGCACTTGAGATAGGTGGTGGGCCACCGAGTGCCATGGCGGCAACATGTGCAATGTTTGTCGAGCAGGGAGTGCGCGCATTCAAGCCCAAGATCGGCGGACATCCGGACCGGGACGTGGAGAGACTTAAGGCTATTCGGGACGCGGTTGGAAAGGGCGTGACCATAAGGGCTGATGCAAATCAGGGATATACCCCCAAAGAAGCAATCAGACTCTGCAGACTAGCAGAGAAGTTTGACGTGGGCCTCGAGCTCTTGGAGCAGCCGGTGCATTACCTGGATTTACACGGCATGGCCGAGGTTCGAGCCGCGGTAGACACCCTCATCGAAGCCGATGAGAGTTGTTATGGCATCAAGGACGCAATGAATATTATTCGGGCGGGTGCGGCGGACGTGTTAAATATTAAAATTGAGAAAGTAGGTGGTCTCTACAATGCAAAAAAAGTGGCTGCCCTGGCTGAAGCAGCAGGCTTAGGGTGTGTAATTGGCACAGCATTTGGTACTGGAATTACAGATGCTGCCAAGTTGCACCTTGCTGCTTCTACCATGGCAATAATGGATGCAGTGGAATTCACCGAGATTTACCTTCACGACAATCTTCTCTGCGCGCCGCACGACCATGCGCTTCGGCTGCCACTGCTTGATGGATGCCTGCCGGTTCCACAAGGCATTGGCTTTGGAGTAGTTTTTGATGAGGAAAAAGCCGCTGGCTTTATTTCCGGAATTGTTGACTAATTATGCTTGTACTTTCCGCCCACTGTTGAGTGCAGGAAATCCTTTGGTGAGCAACACCATTTCGCTACCAATTCCGAGGTGCGTGCAATCTCTGATTTTGTGTTGCTGCATCTGCGCATAAGGACGCGCGCCGCTTCTGTTCCCGATGCGGATTCCTTTTTGAGCTTGGATTCGGTTGGCTAGCATAGGCATATAATCAGCTAAATATTTGCAAGAGACCGGGCTGGGCCATTATCGCAGTGATCTCATCGGGGTCGATAGGCACAAAGCCTGTGAAATTCTCGATCCCGCTTTCGGTGACTACAACAGTGTCTTCGCACCGGATGTAAAGATGCTCGTCGGGTACCCATAGCATGGGATCGACTGAGAATACCTGGCCGACCATAAAGGGTGCACCCCGATATTCTCCGACGTCATGAACCGACATTCCGACCGGATGCGATAGGTGGAAGGGAAAGTCAAGGCTTTCCCTTGCAGCGCGTTCGTAGGCTGGTTTTGAGAAGGTGGTTCTATTTAGAATCTCTAGCATCGTGGCGGCAGCACTAGTAAGCACTTCTTCATTGGTGATCCCCGGCCGGATGCGTGCTAGAAGCTCTTTATGGTAACGGGCGATGAAGCTGTATAACTCGAGTTGCCACGGATCCCAATTGCCATTTACTGGCCACATTCGTCCAATATCGCTCGTGTAGTAGCGATAGTCTGGTGCGGAATCCATGAGCACAAGCTGCCCGGCACATAGCTCGGCAGATTTCGCGCCATAATGGCCGTACCAGATGTTTTCGCCGGCGGCGACGATTGGCTCGTATGAACTCCCGAATGCGCCGCCGCGCGTGTAAATGAAATCTGCCACAGCTGCGAGCTCGTACTCCATCACCCCTACTTTTGTTGACCGCATTGCTTCGAGGGTTGCCAGCCCAGAGAGCCGACCCGCTTCGCGCATGAGCGCAATTTCTGATGGACTCTTGAGCGCGCGCATCTGATCGATAAAAGGACTAGCGTCACGGATATCGAGTGTTGGAAACGTAGCTCGGAGTGCATCTGCGAGCGCAGATTCTCGGGAATTCGATGCAGCCCAGGGGTCGACGAGAGCTTCTGTTTCTATTTCTAAGATACCATCTCTATATCCCAAGCGGCCCTCAGCAGGTGCAAGTGGTATGAAAACAACTGGACTTAAGCGGCGCTTTATGCGGCGCCCTAGAGTGGCGGGAAGTTCCTCAAGCGGTCGCACCTCATCAACTCCCGTCAACGCCCTCACGGCGTCTGTATCATCAGCTGAAAGACGCGATCCTCCACCAGCTTCAGCGGCTTTGTTTCGGTGGGGGAGATAAATAATTGAGTGCGCGTCCAAGATGTCGACTTCTAGATATGCGTTTGGAACCTCAAGTGCTGTCAAGTAGAACATTTCATTGAACTGCCGAAAAATACCGGAGGATGGCGGGGCGCCGCGCACGATGATAAGAGAATGACCAAACTTCTCATTGCCAGCTGGAGCCCAGCTTGCAGTGACGGAGGCCATTGTATTTGCAGGCACTGCCGCGCGTATCAGATCGCACAGTTGCCTCCGGCGCGTTACAAGTTCCGCGGCGGGTGGAAGAGATTGGTGGGTGGATAAAAGTTCGGCCATTTTAGTTCCTATTCGAATAATTTTTCAGTGTAAGTCAAGTATACTCGGCTTATCATGGCTTATGCTGTATTGGGATCATGAAACTTGGTCTTAGCTCTTGGTTCCAGCCGAAAAGAAATTGCCAGCCGATTGGATGGGCTCGCTTTGTGAGCGCGGGGTCTCGCGCGTCTGGGAGGGAGATGAACTGCGCTTCATTGGAATTCCCGTAGTGGGCATTGGCTGTGGGCAGCTATATATGGCAGATGATGGCCGGTTGAGGCTTCTGGATATTTTCAAGAGTGACCACTCCCGTGAGCCCCTGGCCGGTCTCAAGTTCGAGTTGATGACGATAAACGGGCACTATACGCTGCTGGTGGATTCTCGTACGGGCGAGTACAGTACGCGCAATGGTGCGATCGTCAACCAAGGCTTTGCCAGCCAGATTTGGGGCGCAGGGCTCGCACATTTTAGAAGGCTCGACGGCAGCGGATTTCCGCTGGCGACATTTTGTGGTGATTATCCTCGTTACCATGTGGATTACTCAGACGTATAACATGGGTCGGCAATGTTGGGACGTGTGGCAGTGATTGGCATAGCATTGAAATCGGAATGTTAAAAAAATCCAAGGCCATGCTGGCAAACAAACCGAATGTTTTGTGGATTATGGCTGATCAGTTGCGACCGCAGGCGCTTAGCTGCTACGCAGATGTTAATTCTCTCTCGCCATGTCTCGACCGCTTCGCTTCCGAGGGTATTACGTGCGAAATGGCGGTCACAAACTGTCCGGTATGCATGCCTGCTCGTGCGGCCCTGGTCACAAGCCAATATGGCCACGTGAATGGTGTTCGTGTGCATGGTGATTTTCTGCCACCGGACCGACGCACCGTTGCACATTCTTTCTCCGACGCCGGGTACCGCACGTCTTATGTCGGAAAACTGCATCTCGCAAGTACTAATAGTAACTGGACCACGGGCGAGGAATTTTGGGTACACCCTTCGATGCGTGCTGGTTTCGAGGACTTTTTTGGGTTTGATCTGTCAAACCACTATTACAATACCCATTACTGCACAGGCGATCTTTGCCGCGGTATTAAAATAGATGCCCATCAAACCGATGGTCTCACGGAGCTTTCCCTGGATTACCTTTCCCATACCGCATTTAAGTCTGGGAAACCGTGGTTTCATGTAGTTAGTTACGAAGCACCGCACCCTGGAGGATCAGGAGCGGCTAATCTTTACCGGCCATTCCCAGCACCACCTGAGTTTGAGGCAATGTTTGACCCGGCCAAACTCCGGCTCCGCCCCAATGTTCCCGATGGCCAACATGACGCGGTGCGGCAGCAGGCTGCTGGCTACTATTCTATGATTGCACACCTCGACCACAATATTGGTCGCATTCTAGACCTCGTTGAGCAACAGGAACAAACGGAAAATACTCTTGTTGTATTCTTTGCAGACCATGGCGAGATGCTTGGAAGTCATGGCCGTTTCCACAAACAATTGGCATACGATGAGTCAATCCGAATTCCACTTCTGGTGCGGTGGCCCGGTGTAATCCCACCCAATGCACGGTATGACGGCATTGTTAGCATCCTGGATATCTACCCCACCTGTGCCGGTTTCTGCGGCGTGGCGCCTGCTGCTGAGATACAAGGTTTGGATCATTCGAACGCCCTGCTCGGGCGGGCTGTACCACCGCGTGCCGAGGCGCTGATCCAATGGCTTGGTGAGACCCGTTATGGATGGGGAGACTACCCTTACCGGGCAATCCGCACACAGCGGTATACGTATTCAGTGAGTGCACAGAATGTGAATGAGCGCCATGGCGGCCACTTCCGTTTATTGTTCGACAATACCGTCGATCCGTACCAACTTGTTAATTTGTTCGGAGCGCCTGACGTCAAGGAACTTCAGGCGGCACTTCACGTGCGCCTATGTCAGGTTATCCGGGAAGCTGGTGAGGAAGTTCCTGAGTTTGTGGAAGAAGTGCCGGCTGAGTTCGGTCTCGTTTGCAATCCGCAGGCTTAGTTGGCAGGTTGTTTCGAAAGCCGCAACAGGATTTTGCCTGTGACAGACGGTAGAGATAGCTAACCAGCCGTGCAGCTCACAAATTGCCAAAGTTAGTTAGCATATCCTACTCGGATTCGTGGAAAGCCCTTGAAAATCAAATGCTCTAACTGGAGCGGTATCAGCTTTTGGTATTCGGCAAGGCAGCGCGAAGTGCCACGAAGATGATAATCCTGCCACACAACAGGTTAGGCATCGCTGGCCACGCGGAATCCGGTGTTGCCAGAAGTACTATCCGGCGAGTTACTGCTGCGCGCAGCCACCCGGTATCGATTGCAATAAGAATGATGGCATAAATACGATCCGCCGCGCAGCACCCGGGCATGTCCATGCGGTGCCCCCAGCGGTTTTTTGCGGGGGCCGTATATGTGATAAGTAGCACTGAACCAATCGGCGCACCATTCCCATACGTTACCAGACATATTGTGCAGCCCATAGTCGTTGGCGGGAAAACTGGCGGCCGGTGCAGTGCCCATATAGCCATCTTCAGTACTATTAGTATGTGGAAAATCCCCCTGCCAGATATTGCAGTGATGCACGCCCATGGGCGTCAATTCATCGCCCCAAGGATAGCGTTTCTGCTCCATGCCACCGCGTGCGGCGCGCTCCCATTCGGCCTCAGTGGGCAGCCGCACACGGCCCCATTTGCAGTAAGCCACGGAATCATTCCAAGATACATGTACAACCGGATGATCGCCACGCCCGTCCACGCTGGACCCGTGACCCTCAGGAAAGCGCCACTGTGCCCCAGTCACGCCCAGCCACCACGGCGCAGCACCAGATGATCCGACGATATTGGCGCTTGCGCTTGCTGATAGCAACAAGTCAAATACGAATGACCAACCGAAACGTTCAGCATCAGTGATGTATCTGGTTGCCGCCACAAACGCGGCAAACTGATCGTTCGTGACCACGGTTCTAGCCAAGCAATATTTTTTGATAGTTACGCGCCGGACCGGCCCCTCGCCATCGGTCGCAAATCTTTGTGCGTCGTCGGTACCCATCATGAATGCCCCACCGGGAATTTGGGCCAGTCGGTGGTACCCCTCAATGCCAGTTCTAGATTGCCGGTGAGGCAAAGAACTGAAATGTGTTTCTTGTGCGCTGGATCGCGATGGTATACAACAGAAAGTCTCCCCCCCAATTGTTTCACTCACCACGGCGCCTCTATAAACACGATTAAAAAATTGCAAGACTAACGAGCCAACTTACGCGTGCTTGGCTGTGAACTAGGCAATAGTCACCAAGGCATGCCTTTGCGCGGGGTGAATGCAGAAAGCAGAAGCGCGATGGTACCAGTAATTTACATAAGATTCCTGCGCAGTAGGCAACTCATTGGTAGTTGTTGAATTAAGTAATATCCGATACGCCATACGCTGGGTAAGCGAATGTTGCGTGGCACGAGTGGCACGAGTAGTGCCAGCTAATCGCACGACCTATAAGCCTCAACTTTTTCATCATCTAGTTCCAACCCGAGCCCGGGCATTGTTGGCACAGTAAGATAGCCATCCAAGAGCTGCAGGGGTGTTTTGAGAAGCAGCTCGTGGATCATGATCTCGGTGAACTCCACTACAGGGTCAGCATTTGGGATGGATGCGCCTAGATGCAGCTTGGCGGCAACTTTTAGACCCACTCCCCACTCCGTCCCTATGACAATCGGTTTCTGGGCGGCAGCTGCAGCAGCTGCCCACTCCGCAACCCCCTTAATCCCACCAGCTTTGGCGCATTTAGTGTTAATTATGTCCGCAGAATTATTTTTTAGGATTAAGTGCAACATTGACAAACTATATGCACTCTCATCGACTTCGATTGGGATTGTGGTCGAATTACGCAACTCACGCAATCCATCCAGATCATGTATTGCAAGTGGTTGTTCGAGCAATTCCAGTCCGGTACTGGATGCTTCGGTGAGCTTGCAAAAAATCTTTGCTTCATTATATGTGTAAGCACAATTTGCATCTGCCCGCAGGCTAATGTCAGGGCCCAGTTTGTCTCTTATTGCTTGAAGGCATTCGACATCCCGCCATGGATCTGAGCCGATCTTTGCCTTGATTGCGCGAACTCCCTCTTGAAAATACTCGTAGCTGTGTTGTGCCATTTGTTCGGGTGTGCCCCTGGGCACCTCAATTCCCGCTAGCAGTTTTGTGCGCTGACATCCGCCCAAAAGTGTGTAAACAGGAACCCCCAAGACTTTCGCAACAAGGTCGTGAAGCGCCAAGTCTATTCCCGATGTAGAAAAGCGCGTTGCACCTCGTGCAGCGTCCCAAGTTACTAGACTTATCAGATACTTCCAATTCATGGGATTCTCGCCGATCAGTTGGGGGGCCATATGGTGGTCAATCATCGCTTTGATGACTTGTACTGGCTCCGCTTGGTCACAGGCGGCCTCGCCGACCCCAGTTATTCCTTCGTCCGTGTGAATTTTGACGATGACATTGGACAGCAAAGTAAGTCCGTTAGTATTACCTGGCTGCTCAGATTTTTCAATTCGCCCGGCTTGGTAGCGCCCAGCAGCATCGTTTCCTCGGACTTTGTCTGTGCCATCCAGGAATTTCCCGACCGGGAGCGTAACGGGGATTGTTTCAACTGCTGTTATTTTCAAATTATCCTCCGATTGAGTTGTTATAGTGGTCTGATAACGAGAGTCTGAATAAAACCCAACAATGTTCCGGGTACGCTGTAGTGGGCGGACACATCTGATAGGTTAGTACACGCATTGGTGAAGTCGTTTGTGGATTGCGTATGGTTCCTCGAGCGGCTTGGCCCCTTGGAAGAGGCTGTGCATGCCAGACCGGATGCTCGTCATTGCCTTATTGCAGTCGCGCCGCTCCGGCGTCGGTGCCACTCAGAAGAGTGTTTTGCTGCACAAAGAGGCCGAGTGTTTCTATCCCAGCCGGAAGCGCGTTAGCAGTTCAGTCGGCGCTTGCAATTCGATCAGCTTTTGGCGCAGGGCGGCCCGCAATTCGATCAGCTTTTCTGGGAGCTGGTCGGCAAGGTTAACCAACTCAGCCGGGTCGTTCGGGCGATAGGTGAGCCACGTGGCGTAAGCTTCGGCATCTCTGGCAGGCGCCACGTCGAGTACGCGCCTTCGCCCATCAATAAATGGGCCAAGCTCCATTCCCTGATAGAAGCGGCTGCGGTGAGAGCTATACCAATACAGGGGCGCATCGGGGTCGGGTGGTTGGTGCAGTGTCCACGCGCCGTCAGTGATCGTGATCGAGCTGCCGAATTGTCCGACGATGGCGTAGTCGCGGGAGCCACCTGACCGCGGCACGGCCGCATCACGGACAACGGGCAGCAGGCTGATCCCGTGACGGCCTTGTGGCAGGGGCTTGCCGAGCGCGTCGAGCACCGTTGCGTACACATCGACATTCTGGATGATCTGGCTGCGCCGCTCGCCGTGCCCGTAGTGCGGGTGGTATAGGATGAATGGCGTGTGGCATTTTCCGTCCACTTCATGGCTTTGCCCTTTGCCGATGCGCCCGTGGTCGCCGTTGTAGGTACCGTGGTCTGTCATGAAGATCAGCACGCTGTTGTCCCAGAGGTTTAGCCGGTCAAATGTGTCTAGCAGCCTGCCCATTCTGCGGTCCATGAGCACAACCTTCGCCGCATAGCGGGCTCGGTGGCTGTTGAACTGCTCTTCGCTCATTAGCTCGCGCCACGGGGAGTAGGGTGGATGGCTAGACCAGCCGGGCACATCATAGCCTTTGGGGTCGAAGAGCTTCACGAGTTCTTCGGGTGGATCCCATGGCTCATGCGGGTCATAGCTGTCGATGTGCAGGTAGAAGTCGCGATGCTGGTGGTTGCGGTCGAGCCACTCGGCGGCGCGGTCGAAGACGCGCGCCACGCACGAATCTTGCTCGCGCTTGCCAAGAAAGTGTTTGTTTCGGAAGTAGCGCTCGAGTTTGCTGTTGCGGTCGGGCGGCGGGCAGGCAAAGTCAATCGGATCGGTGGTCCAAGGATCTTCCTGATTGCCGCGGATAAAGTCAAACCCGGTATAGTTCATGTGATAGTTACCAGAGCCATTCGTCCACAGACAGACATGGTCTGTGACCAGATAACTCACGTGATCGCCGGGGCCGAAGGCATGCAGCGACTTGGTGGGCCGCGGTGAGAGTTGGCGCGGCAGATCAGGGTCATCGTCCTCTAGTGGCCCCCAACCGCGCGTGAGGAACTCATAGGCGCCAGTGTAAAGGTCGCGGCGGGCAGGCATACAGGGCGTACTGCCGCTGTAGCAGTGGTCGAAGGTTGTGGCGCGGGCTGCAAACCGGTCAAGGTTGGGCGTCGGCACGACCCAGGCGGGCTGATCGGCGCCACCAACCTGGTTTAGCGGGCGTCCGTGGTGATAGGGACCGCAATGGTCGCGGCGCAGCGTGTCGCATAGGATCACAATGACATTCATGCTGAGCAAACCCGGCTAGTCATGCGGGTAAGTTGGCGGCCCGTTTCGCGGCAGTGAGTATGGCTAACGGAACACCTAAACACTGCTGCGTACTTTTTTTGAGTGCGCGAATATGGTGCTAATTCCCACAATTAAGGGTTATTCGCATGCGGATTGTGGGACCGTATCGAGAATTCCGCAATTTGAGAGTTATTATGTAAAGACGATGAGTGCACAGACAGGCAACTGACCGCAGGTATAGCATTATAATATAAGCATCGTTAAATTTTGTCAACTCGGTGTTTCCTTTCTATTATTCCTGGCGGTTTCAAGTCCCAAGTGCAAAAAGTGCAGCGTGATGCTGCTTAAAGTCGAACGCATCAGGTGTAAACAACTGAGCGGGGCACTGGAAGCCGAGCGATTTGCGCGGCCGAGTGTTTAGCTTCCAAGCGATGGCGTCCAGTTCTTTTTGAGTGAAGCCGCTCAAGTCGCTGCGCTTGGGCAGGTACTGTCGCAACAGGCCGTTGGTGTT
>Ga0209553_1000773_pt1 | contig 16250 bp, 13 predicted proteins | sample LauGreFBDMM110DN_2_FD_188217 | JGI IMG/M metagenome (GOLD analysis project Ga0209553, IMG submission 188217) | Freshwater lake microbial communities from Lake Michigan, USA - Fa13.BD.MM110.DN (SPAdes) (version 2) | ecosystem: Environmental > Aquatic > Freshwater > Lake | place: Lake Michigan...
AAGAGCCGGCGGATCCTGTTTCGCTTCGATGAATTGCATGCCTGTCTTACTGCGGGCCGTGTCGATCGCTTCCTGACTCGGAAATGACTTAGGTCGCCTTGCACCAAATCCCCAAAGGTCAATGAGCGGGGCGATCGTTGGATCAAAAGCGCCACTCGTGACCTTGTGAAGTCGGATCGACTCCAACACCACTTGAGCGAAGCCGGGACTCACGGGATACCAGTCAGTACTCACGGACTGATTGAATCGAGAGATTTCTGATTCCGGATCCCACGTTGACATCTGGCGATTGACGTCTGCAAGGACCGCTTCCATCTTTGTCTGGATCTCTGCGGCATTGGATTCGGCCGCCCCGTCAATCGCGATCGCGTAGTACGATCCCATCGTTTTGCCGTTGAGTTTCAGCGTCTCGGCGTTGGCTGATGAACCGACTGCTAGGACAATCGTCGAGCACTGAATGGCGGCTGCAATGATGTTGACGAGAGACTTCATAAGGGCCTGCACGATCGTTCGTCGTCCAAACTAGGAAGCCTAGCCTGCATGGATTTCAGAATATACTTCACGCGGTACCAGCCGAAGTGCGCTAGCACCGGATTTTTGCAGGGAATGCAACCTAACCGGACGCTAGCAGGGTATTGATTTAATGAGCCGTAGGGCGCTAGCCCAATGGCACTCACTTTGTAACCCGAAGCGTCAGCGAGGGGCTGAGGCTGTTTATTTTCAGCGAGAATTCCCTCGCTGACGCTTCGGGTTGTTGAGTCCGGAACCAAAGTGAGTGGCATTGGGCGCTAGCGGCCATCGGCTGATAAACCCGTTAAGTCAACAGCCCGCTAGCGCGCTCCGGCTGATGTCGCAGGGCCTCATTCCTGACTGCGTGAAGAATATGTTAACCGACGAGCTAGCTGCCAGCCCGCGTAATTACTGGGAAATTGTGCCGCTCGCCGCGTCCTTTCAGCGGATAATCTTTTCGCAAGGGAAATGCGGCGAACTCTTCTGGCATCAGGATGCGACGCAGATCCGGATGGCCGTCGAAGACGATTCCGAACATGTCGAACACTTCACGCTCCATCCAGTCGGCCCCGCGCCAGAGCGAGTAAACCGATGGCAACTTTGGGTCCGGCAGGTTCACGGCCGTTCGCACAATCACACGTTCGCCGCCAAACACATCTAACAGCATGTAAACGACACCGAATCGGTCTGTGGCGCCTTCGTATTCCAGATAATCCACGGCCGTCATATCGATCAGCGTGTTAAAACCGTGATCAGATTTCAGGCAGCTCAGAAGATCAAACAGCTTCGCGGCAGGCACATCAATCCGACGATTGTCGCGAAAAGTACTCTCGACCAATTCGGTCCCAAACCGCTGCTGCAAGACGGAGAGTTCAACCATGATTCCCAGCTCCTCGCTTCATCCCAGCCGAAGTCATCGCCGCTGAGAAGCCGCCGAGCTGCACGAGGTTTGCGTCCTGAATGCGGTAGCGTTCCTCGGATTCGAACGGTTCAGGTCCCATCGGCGTGTCACGCGCCAGGAATTCTTTGCCCATGACTGTCCCTGTGCGGCGAACCTTGGCTTGCATGTCGATGACCGCAGCGAGCAATTGTTCGGGACGCGGAGGACAACCTGGAACGTACATATCAACAGGGATGAATCGATCGACGCCCTGCACGACGGCGTACGTATCGAACACGCCGCCCGAGCATGCACAAGCTCCCATGGAAATACACCATTTGGGTTCGGGCATTTGCAACCAGATGCGCTGCAGCACGGGCAGCATCTTCATGACGACTCGACCAGCCACGATCAACAGATCACACTGCCGTGGACTGAAGCGCATCACTTCCGCGCCAAATCGAGCAAGGTCATGTCGCGACGCAGCAGTCGCCATCAGCTCGATCCCGCAGCAGGCTGTGGCGAAAGGCATGGGCCACAAACTGTTGGAACGCGCCCAGCTCGCCGCTGCGTCCAACTTTGTCATGAAGACATTTTCGGGGAGACCTACCGCCATCGAAACACTCCCTTCCGCCAAGCATAAACCCACGCCAATGCCAGAGTTGCCATGAAAACAAGCATGACTCCAAACACCGTGTCGCGGAGCTCCGGCGGAATACCAAGCTCACTATAGGCGCTCACAGCCCATGGGTACAAAAACAAAAGTTCCACGTCAAAGACAAGAAACAAGATCGCCACAAGGTAAAACCGGACGTCGAACGGCTGCCGCGCGTCGCCGATCGGGTCCATGCCGGATTCGTAAGGCATATCCTTAACGGGCGTATGTTTCCGCGGGCCCAAAGTGTGAGCCAACAGGAGGTTGGTCACCACAAACCCAACAAGAATCGCCCCGTAGACGAAAAGCGGCGGAAGATTTGGGAGATCCACAAAACAACCTTTTCGTTGTAGTCGTTGATCCCCGAGCCGCAGGCGACGGCGTTCCAAGGAACCGTCGCCTGCGGCTAAGGGGTCAACAAAACAGCTCAATTTGCGGACTGAGTCCACAATCCGCTCGCGGCGTTGCACTCAATGAAGTGAAGATTTTCAACGCGAGCCCCGTGGGATACGTCCAAACATCGCTTGAATCAAGCCCAACGCCCACCTCACCCTAAATCATCTCGCTTTCGCGAAAATTGCATGAGAAATTTGGTGTTCCGCAATTCCCCAACGGCCTTCGCGGGTCTCGCCGCGCCACAACAATCCGACGATGGCGGTGAACGGCATTCTGAATTCTGGAAAGACGCCCTGCCATCATGAATGTGTTTGCTTTTTGGGCAAGAATTGAACGAGCACGAAAATTCGTGATTCGCGCGCCGTGTGTTGACAGCCACCGGAAATCACGCCGGCAGGATTGACAAATTCTAGGGATTGCTGAATACTCAAGCTTCAGGGAAGTGAAGGGGAAACAGCATGGATGTGCCAAATAAAGTTTCGTTTGCTGCGCGGCTTGGGGAGCTGAGGACGCAGGTTGCTGATCCGCGGAATTGCGTGAAGGCGACTCGTTGCCGTCAACGATTGCAACGGCGAAAATCGCGGTGGGAACAACCCGCGGCCGTTATTGTGAAGCATAGAACTTCGGGATGCGTGGACCTCGATCCATCGCCGCAAGGCCGTTGTGAAGTTCGAAGGCAGCAAGCCCCAGCCCAAGCTGAATTAGGAGGGCAGTTCATCGTGGCTCACCCTTGGCATCGCTTTGGGGGGCTGTTATGCGGGGTGTAGTATTAGGCCTCGTCGGCCTCTTTTTTTGCGTCTATCTTTTGCCACTCAATTCGCGTCAACTCGCGATTCCCGACGAGATGCGGTACGGCGAGATTTCGCGGGAAATGCTGGTATCCGGCGACTTTATTGTGCCGCGGCTTAACGGGTTGCGCTATTTCGAAAAACCGGCTGGCGGCCATATTTTGAACGCTGCTGCGATGGCCATTTTTGGCGAGACAAATTTTGCCGTTCGCCTGATGTCGGTATTAGCGATTGCATTGTCTGCTGTGGGTCTCTACCTTTTATTGAAACGTGACAGTTCTCAGCAAACCGCAGCGCTTGCCGCATTTATTTTCCTCACTTGCGCCGAAGTTATGGGCGTTGGGACCTTCAGTGTGCTCGATAGCATGCTCTCGTGTTGCGTGACCCTCTCGCTCTGTAGTTTCTATCCAGCACTCACGGCTGGAGGGAAAAAACGCATCGGATGGTTGGCACTGTCAGGAGTTTTCGCCGGGGGCGCCTTCTTAGTAAAAGGCTTTATTGCGTTTGCCGTGCCGGTAGTGGTGATTGTCCCGTTCCTTGTGTTTCGGAGGCAGTGGAAAGACCTTTTCACAATGCCGTGGATTCCGCTTGCGGTGGCTGCCGTCGTGTCACTGCCGTGGGCTCTGGCGATTGCGTCAAAGGAACCTGATTTCTGGCGATATTTCTTTTGGGAAGAGCATATTAATCGCTACTTCAAACCCGGCGGTGGCCAACACAAATTGCCGTTCTGGTTTTTTGTTCCCGTTTTTTTAGGGGGCACATTGCCTTGGTCATTGATCGGGCCTCTGCCGCTGCGAGATCTGATCCGCCAGCGAAAATCGGAGCCACTCATTCAGTTCGCTCTGGTTTGGATGATCATGCCATTTCTTTTCTTTTCATGTTCGTCGGGAAAATTGGGAACCTATATTCTTCCTTGCTTCGCCCCGTTCGCCCTGCTGTTGGCTATCGCCTTGATTGATAGGTTTGAACGCAGCCAAGAGAATCGTTTTCTCCAAGTTGGAATCTCTTTGATTGGGGCGATCATTGGCGTGTCGCTGATTGCTACGTTGGTGGTTCTTGGGCTGTTTGCCTTTGATCAAATTCCTAAGTTAGATGAGAATTTTCTGGCTAAGGCCATCGGTTGGCTGATTGGAATATCCACCGCGTTCGCGTTGGTGTGGAGGGCTTCCCGTGATCGTGACGGTTTGCAAAAAACCATCATGCTGGGGCTTCCCGTGGCTGCGATCTTTGTCACCGGTACGCTCTGTAGTCCAACGGAGATTTCTAGCAGTCTGGGGATCCAAGGGTTTCTTGAATCAGAAAAGCAGCATCTTCAGCCGAATACGCTGGTCGTCGCAAATACCAAGACGATGCACGCGGTTTGCTATGTGTATCAACGCGAGGATGTTTATCTGTGCATGGACAAAGGCGAGGTGGCTTACGGATTGTCTTATCCGGAAGCTGAGCATCGCTTCCTTGACGTTTTGGAATTGCATGCCATGGTGACGCAGCGTGGTCCTCAACGCGTGGTTGTGGTCATGGAATCGCAGCATGGTGACCCGCTAAGGGACCAGCTGCCCCTGCCAACATATCAACGGCAGTGGCGGAAAATTTGGTTTGCCGTGTATGAGCCTCTCGTCGAAAAATGAATCGTTAATCCACAGAGAGATCCCTGAATGCGAAGCCAATTCCTACCTTTTTCTACACCGAGTATTTCTGAAGAAGAAATCCGTGATGTGGTCGATGTGCTTCGTTCTGGCTGGATCACGACTGGGGCGAAGTGCGGTCGGTTCGAGGATGCGTTTTCGGAGTATACCGGCGCCGCGGGTTCCGTGGCTGTCTGTTCTGCGACGGGGGGCATGCATTGCCTTCTGCAGGCACTTGGAATCGGCCTTGGCGATGAAGTCATCACCCCAGCAATGACTTGGGTCTCCACCGTTAACCTCATCTGCCTCCAAGGCGCCACTCCGGTCTTTGCTGATGTCGATCGCGACACACTGCTCGTCACACGAGAAACAATTGAACCGCTGATTACCGATAAGACGCGATTAATTATCCCTGTGCACTTTGCCGGTGCCCCAGTTGACTTGGATTCGATTCGCCAGTTGGCCAGCGAGCGTGGAATTGCTTTGATAGAGGATGCTGCTCACGCGGCCGGAACGAAGTACAAAGGGAGCTTTGTCGGAAAACAGGGAACGTCTGTTTTTTCCTTCCACCCCATTAAAAACATGACCACAGGTGAGGGTGGCATGGTTTGCTCGGATGATCAAGACCTGCTGGCGAAGGTGAAATCTCTTAAGTTTCATGGCCTCGCAGTCGATTCCTTTGACCGCCAGGCACAGGGGCGAACTCCGCAGGCTCAAGTGATGCAGCCTGGCTATAAATACAATCTGACCGATATCTCGGCGAGCCTTGGACTCGGCCAACTTGCCCAACTCGACGTATTCAACGCCAAACGTCAGAAATTAGCTGAGCATTATCAAACTCGCCTCCGTGGGATTTCCGAAATCATCCCGCTGGCAACGCCGGATTATCCGCACACGCATGCGTGGCATCTCTTTATTGTGCGGGTCGACAGCGACAAAACGGGCATGGATCGGAATCAGTTGATGGCTGGACTCAAGGAAAGAAATATTGGAACAGGTCTTCACTTCCGTGCCGTGCATCTTCAAAAATACTATGCTGAAACATTCGGTCTAAAAAAAGGCGTGTTGCCCAACACCGAATGGAACTCCGATCGCATTTTGTCGTTGCCGCTGTGCCCAGCGATGTCGAAAGCGGACGTGGATGATGTCATCGATGCCATGCAAGACACATTGGCTGGGAAGCATTAAGCATGATCAATGAAACAAACATGGTCTCTGTCGTGATCCCGGTCTTCAATGAGCAGGGCAATCTGGATGAGCTTATCCGCCGCTGTCTTACAACGTGTGACACGCTGGAACTGCCGTATGAATTGATTCTGATCGACGACGGTAGCCGGGATCGTTCCGTGGAAATGATTACGGCTGCCGCTGAAGCCCATCGTGGCAGAGTGATCGGGGTGCTACTCAACCGCAACTACGGGCAACATGCGGCAGTAATGGCTGGTTTTGCGCAAGCGAGGGGCGGTTTTGTGGTGACACTTGATGCCGATCTGCAGAACCCACCCGAGGAAATTATCAATATTGTGGCAAAAATGCGGGAAGGCTATGATGTTGTGGGAACTGTGCGCCAGAACAGACAGGATTCGTTTCTGCGGCGGATGCCTTCGAAAATTGTCAACAGGATTGTGCAGAAGTCAACCGGCGTTCTAATGCATGATTATGGCTGTATGCTGCGAGGTTACACCCGTGAAATTGTGCAGGCGATGTTACAGTGTCCGGAACGCAGCACATTCATTCCGGTCTTGGCGAATGCTTTTGCGCACAAGGTGATTGAAATCCCGGTCGGGCACAGCGAACGCCTGATAGGGGATTCAAAATACAGTTTTTGGAAACTTATTAATCTTCAATTTGATTTGTTAACAAGTATTACAACGTTTCCGCTGCGTCTGCTGAGTGTGATTGGTGGGGTTATTTCAGCGTTTGGCATCGGGCTTGGATTGTTGATTCTCATCTTGAGAGTTGCGTGGGGCTCGGAGTGGGCTGCGCAGGGGGTGTTTACCCTGTTTGCCATCTTGTTCGTGCTCATTGGTGCCCAGTTTATCGGTCTTGGTTTACTTGGGGAGTATATCGGTCGCATCTACCAAGATGTCCGCGATCGGCCTCGCTATTTTGTTCGATCCGTCGTTGGACTGGACAGTTAGCGAACAACAGAGCAAAGGAGTGCTAAAGTTATGAAGGTTGTCGTACTTGGTTACCATTCGATTGGCTGTGTTGGAATAGAAGCTCTACTTGCCAACGACTTTGAAATTGCAGCTGTGTTCACGCATGTCGACGATGCGCACGAAAATATCTGGTTCGACTCCGTGGCTGAGCTTGCCGCGGAGAAAGGCATTCCTGTCTATGCACCGGAGGATATCAATCATCCTGTCTGGGAAAAACGCATTCGCGAGATGGAGCCCGATCTGATCTTTTCTTTTTACTATCGGAACATGGTCAAGAGCCGGATTCTGGACATTCCAAAGTTTGGATGTATCAACCTGCACGGTTCACTGCTCCCTGCCTACCGTGGTCGCAGTCCGATTAATTGGGTTTTGGTGAATGGCGAAACCGAGACTGGTGTGACGTTGCATTACATGACGCCGAGTGCAGACGCGGGCGACATCATTGCCCAACGCAGTATCGCAATCTCCTATTTCGATACGGCGAAGACGCTGTTTCAGAGAACTATTACCGAAGCCACCGGGATGCTCGCGGATACGCTGCCACTCATTAAAGATGGCTCAGCCCCAAGCGTAGCGCAGGACAATTCAAAAGCATCCTACTATGGTGGCCGCCGTCCAAAGGATGGCGAGATTGATTGGACCAGAAGTGCGGAAGAAGTACGTAACCTTGTTCGCGCCGTCACAAAACCTTATCCCGGTGCTTTTACATATATCAGTGACCGTAAAAGTCTCATCTGGCAAGTCACAGCGAAAGGTGATGCTCCAGGAGTCGCTCCGGGAACGATCATTTCCGTCGATCCGCTGACTGTTGCCTGCGGGTCCGGCAGTGTCCGCGTGGAATCGGCACAGCTCGAAACTGGTGTAATTTGTTCGGGTCGGCAGTTTGCCAAAGATGCCCTGCTCCAACCCAACATGAAGTTTGGCCCGCACCTCATTGCTAAGTTTCAGGCAGAGCGAAAAAAGAGCGTACTCATCCTAGGAGTGAACGGCTTCATTGGAAGCCATCTGAGCGACAAGCTCACTGCCAGCGGAAAGTATGATGTCTACGGACTTGACCTGAACTCAAATTATATTCAGCACCTGCTCCACCACCCGAATTTCCATTTCCGTGAGGGTGATATTTCCATTCACAATGAATGGACGGAGTACCACATTCGCAAATGCGACGTGGTTCTTCCGCTGGTCGCAATTGCGACGCCGATGGAATATGCACGCAATCCATTGGGTGTCTTCTCACTGGATTTTGAAGAAAATCTGCGTACGATCCGCGCTTGCGTTAAATACGGAAAACGGATCATTTTCCCTTCGACTTCGGAAGTCTACGGGATGTGCCCAGATGAAAACTTCGATGAAGAATCATCAACGCTCGTCACCGGGCCGATCAAGAACCAACGCTGGATTTATTCCAGTATAAAACAACTGCTCGATCGAGTGATTTGGGCCTACGGCGAGAAAGAGAATTTGAAGTTTACGTTGTTCCGACCGTTCAACTGGATCGGGCCGCGTTTGGATACGCTTATGTCCGCCCGCGTGGGGTCGTCTCGGGCGATCACGCAGCTGATTCTCAACCTGTGTCAGGGCACGCCAATCCAGCTTGTCGATGGTGGCGAACAGAAGCGCTCATTCATCGACGTGGAGGATGCGATCGAGGCGCTCTATCGGATTGTTGAAAACAAGGACGGTCTTTGCGACGGGAAGATCGTCAATATTGGCTACCCTGAGAACGAAGCCAGTATCCGTGAACTCGCTGAGATTCTGACGAGAAAATTCGACGAGCATCCATTGCGGAGCCAGTTCCCGCCATCTGCAGGTTGCATCGACGTGGAAAGCAGCGCCTTCTACGGTAAAGGATATCAGGACATGCAACGACGTGTGCCGAGTATTCGAAATGCGAAGCGGTACATTGACTGGGAACCGAGCATCGCGTTCGAAGTTTCCATTGCAAAGACGCTCGATTTCTTCCTGCAGCAGGCTGTCGATTCAGGCTTGTTTCGGTATGAAGACAACAGTTCGCCTGTTGAGGCCATTGCGAAGCGATACGCGGCATGAAATTGGGGTTGCGAATTGATGTTGATACATACCGGGGCACCAAACTTGGTGTCCCGGCGTTGTGCGACAGCCTTGCAAAATTTGGCGTCAAGGGTTCGTTCTTCTTTTCGGTTGGTCCCGACAACATGGGGCGGCACCTTTGGCGTTTGCTGAAGCCAGCCTTCCTCGTGAAAATGTTGCGGAGCAATGCTGCTAGCCTGTATGGTTGGGATATTCTGCTACGCGGCACTTTTTATCCGGGACCACTCATCGGCAAAAATCTGGCGGAACCAATTCGCCGCACCGCCGACGAAGGGCACGAGATTGGCTTGCATGCGTGGGACCACCATGCGTGGCAGGCCCGCATCGATGCGATGGATGCTGAAGCGATTTATCAACATCTCGCACGAGGAGTTCAATCGCTCACCCAAATCTGCGGAAGGCCACCGACCTGTTCCGCGGCACCCGGCTGGAAAGCCAACGAAGCCATGTTGCTGCAGAAGGAACGATTCGCGTTCAAATTTAACAGCGATTGTCGTGGCCACAGTGTGTTTATCCCCGAAGTGCATGGCCAGCGTCTAACTCAACCGCAGATTCCGGTCAACCTCCCGACGTACGATGAAATCATCGGTCGCGATGGTATCACCAACTCGAACTACAACGAACATCTGTTTTCCCTAATGCAACCGCACCATTTGAATTTGCTCACCATCCACGCCGAAGTGGAAGGTATCGCTTGCCATCAACTGTTCGACGATTTTCTGCGGAAGGCTGCGGAACGAAACATCGAGGTTGTGCCAACGGGTGACCTCCTGCACAATTCCGACCCGTACCCGTCTGACCGCATCGCCCCTCGCCGACTTCCCGGTCGCGAAGGTTGGATTGCCTTTCAAGAGTCGCTTCCGTCAGTTGCGTAATACCCCCCCTGCAAGTAGATTCTATGCAGTCTCAACCCATTTGAACGCACGTGACGAATAACGCGCGCATGTCAGTTTCATAACCACCTGTGTCGATAGCTTTCATGTGTTTAATTATTTGAGATATCTCTTGGCCAAAGCTGCTCGGCGAAATTGGTATGTAGTGGCAGGATTTATTTTTGCCTTCAGCATCGCGTGGACAACAGTGTGTTTTCTGTTGGACCCCACTGTTCCCTATGATGCTTTGGAATCGCTGAACTGGGCTAACAATGGTGAGTTTGGATCGCCTAAAAATCCATACATGGTCGGTGGCGTGACGGCCTTTGGGCTCTTAATGGAACCCCTAATTCCCATAAGCCTGTACTGGTACCTTTCTCACTTTGTCGGCGTGGGAATAGGAATGCTGGGTGTTTGGTTGCTCGGCAAAAGGCTGTTTGGGGACAACCAGATCGCCTTGCTTTCTCTGCTGAGCTTAAATATCTCCGGAATCATTAACTTTGATATCATCCCCTACAATGACAATTACCTCTTGGTCACGTTGTGGCCTTACATCTTTTTGTGCTTTATCAAAGCGGTCTATGACCATCAGAAGTATTGGTTTGCACTCGCTATCGTCTCTGGCTTAGCAGCCATGTCCAAGTATTCGTCATGCGTTTTTCTGCCGTTTATGTTCGCTTATACGCTGGTGGTTCCGGAGGCGCGAAAGGCATACCGGACTCCGGTGATTTACATGGCGGTACTGCTTTTAATACTCATCGCGCTCCCAAATATGGTCTGGCTCTATCGACATGACTTTGCTGCGATTAATTGGTTTGAGTCGCAGATCACCTTCGGGCTCAATTTAAAGTTGTTGGGTATCTTGTTCGCCGTATTCTACCCGGTGATTCTACTGGCCCTGATCTTGAAACGCCTTGGTGGTCGATGGGTATTGCCAGTGACCCCGGAGAGGAGAGCCTTTCTCTGGCTGACGTTGCCTCCGATTATTTTTGTGCTTGGATATCTGCTGATGCATGTTGGCGGTAACGCCACCGAATGGCTCCAGCCCTTTGTCGTTCTCGCACCGATCGCCCTCTATTCGGTGATAAATTTCGAGTCGGTAAAGTCATTACGCGTCGTGAATCTGGCACTCATGGGAGTCGCGATGATTGTCTGGCTGGGATACTTGCTGGTCATGCTGCTGGATGTTGGAGGCGCTGGTACTAGATCCAACTCTATCCAGAAAATTAGTGCCGATCTCAATTCGTTATGGGAGGAGAAATACCATCAGCCGTTGAGATATGTCGGCGGCAGTCAGTTCTCGCATTGGCTCACATTCTATGCGCCTGACCGACCAGTAATTGTGACTCCATGGTCTGATTTAGATAAACCAAACATTTACAATGCCAAAATATTGGCGAGTGACGTGCAAAAAGACGGGGCGTTGTTTGTCCGTGAATCCGTGGTTGGAACTGACGAGATCACGTTTGAAAAGGATCTGGCTGATTTCCCAGGAATGGTCCTGAATGAACGGCATGAATTTTCGTTCAGTGATGGACGCGGGCAAACGGTGAGGTTGAGTCTTGGTTTCGTCGCGCCGCGCAAATAGCAGTCGCTGTCCATCGTGTGTGAACTGATAGTGACAGAAATTCATAATGCGCTGTCGAGCCCACGTGGAACTCATTTCCTCCGCGCTGTCTACCGATGCTGCGGAAGGATGGCCATCGCTGGCGGCCCATTTGTCACGAAGTTGGCGTGGATTTTCTGCGGCTGTGGTTTGAAACGCATCCAGATCAGTTGCGAAGCAGCCGCAATCCACAACCATGGATCAATGAGGTAATCCCATAAGTTGGGCGACTCCTGCAGTCCTAGTTGGTGAGCGAGGACAGTCGCTGCCAAACAGATGCCCAGAACTTGGTGGCGACACAGCATCGCCACGCAGGACAATCCAAGCACGCACCACCCCATCAAGCTGTTGTAGCCGAAATAATAAGTGTCGTGTGCCACAAATCCCAGTGCGGCGGGATAGAGGAGCACTCCACCGGCCAGCCAAAACAGGTTTGTGTTCCTCTGAATATGCAGCGGCTGAGATGGTACCAATCCCTCGGCGGCAAGAAGTTCTCGAAACATCAGGATGAGAATCGGCACACAGAGTGTCCCCGTATGCGCTAGCATAAAGCCTGAGACATCGGTGTGGCCTACCGGCAAAAGCCCGAGGAAAGCGAGGACCGAAAGGGATGCCCACCTTGCCCGCGGTCCCCTGCGCCCCTGTTGCATCAGCAGGAGAAAGTTGGCTGCCAGCAGCACAAAGGAAAGGTGGGACCAAATCCAAAAGGCGGAACTCACGGTGCGTTCTCCAGCCAACGTTCATTGAAAAAAGCGTACCGCATTTTTGTTCGATTCCACGTGTAAATCAGATGGTATTCACCAAGCGTTCCCTGAATCAGATACGGATAGGAAAACTCACTGGGAGATGCACTGTTCTCGATCTCGTGGATCACCTGCCATGAAAGACCGTCATTCGAGGTCGCGAGCGACAGCTTATGCCGTCCTGAATCGAGGGGGTTGCACACCATGAGGAACCCTTTATTGTTGCGCCGAATGACCGAGACTGCGGCATCTGGATTCACCATATTCGTGGCCACAAGGGCCGTGCTGGCCGGAGCAAACACATTGGGAATCTGCTGCGTCAGCACCATGCGGTCGGCAAGGCCATTTTGGCGATAAAACACGCGGACCGCTTTTTCATTCAGAGGAACGACGCACGGCTGAATTGCCCGGTGGGTAGCACTCAGGCGTGTCTTTGAAACAAGTTTTCCATCCGGACTGATCGTCAGTAATTCGCCGCACTTTCGGAGGAATTCGTGGTAGACGGGCAGAAGAATATGGCCCGATTTACATTCGAGCGGACATCCTTTCACGAGCGTGCTGACATTTAAAAATGGCGATGTGACTAACCGTTCCGCCCCAGACCAAGATTCTCCGTCATCGTCCGAGTAGCGAAACGTGATGCTGCTACCTGACCAGCCTCCAAAAGACACGGTCACATAGAACAGCCAGACGCGTCCTCGAGAATCGGCGAACAGGATCGGATTGCCGAGTTTCGCGATATAGCGATTGAGCTCTTGCGTTGTCTGCTCACGCGAAGCGACTACGACAGGAGCGGACCACTGTTGCGAATCAGATTCTCGCCGGGCGAAATAAATGCTGACATCTTTGGCGCCTTCGCGAGTCCCGCCGAACCATGCAGCCAGCAGGCTACCATTCTTGAGATACGTCAGAGTTCCGGCATGAACGGAAGGCGTTTCTGCGTGAGATCCAACAAAGGCCGCCTCGAACTTCGGATTGGTGTCTGGAGCGCGGTGTTCGGGAGCAGCAAATGATATGGGAAATATGAATTCAGGATCATCGCGTTGATCGATTAGGAGCAGAGCCACACAAATCGTGAACAGGCTTCCCCAGATAGCGCCTCCCGCATTGGTTCGCATGTTCTTCAATGACCTTTGATCACAGGTGGAAGCCTTGGCGCTCAGAAATTATGGGCCTTGCGATGGCTCCACTCAACTTGGCTCATCGTCACCGTGGTGTGGAGTCTTAATCTTCAGCGATTAAGCCGCACCACGTCGCCAATTTTCCCAGACGAACGGGTACTGATACGTCGGCTCATGGGAAGCCTCCAGCCGTTTCAGAATTGAGTTCATTCGAGATTCGGAGTCCGGCGCAATGTTATGGAACTGCACCTGAATATTGTCCATTCTGGATGCGAACCCAGTCTCGAGCAGGCGTTCCAGAACCTCATATTCGCCGCCTTCAATGTTGATCTTCATCAGGCCAAACTGTGACGTCGCTTGCTGTTGAATCCAGTCGGCGACATCCACAATTTGGATGGATTCTGTCCGACCATTGCGTTGAAACACCGAACTGCCGTCCGCTGAGAGTCCAATGGATTCTGCACGGGTACTGCTTCCCAAGCCGAACTGGTGGACTTCGATCGCATCGTGACTCAGGAAGCGAGTTACAATTCCATTGGCGAAGGATGCGACTGGCTCAAAGACATGGATTTTGCATCCATATCGAGCATGAATATTATCAGCCCACTCGCCACGGTAACCACCGAGATCCAGAACCACTGAATCTCGCTTGAGATCGTAATCCAAACGCAGAGTCTGATCACCTTTATCAGTCTTCCAGCGGCGAATCACAATGTCCCACCTGCTCGGAAAGAATGTCTTCTGTAGACGCCGTCGAAGCTTGTTGAAATACCGCATCCCAATTTTCTCGCTGGGTCATTCCGGATTTAAAATATTTGCCTAAAAAAATCACCGCAATGCTCGGCAAATGGTAGCAACAAGCCACGATTGCCGGGAGATCAGTTTTGATCGCAGGTTCACGTGATTAGGTTCCTTTTTGGGTCTATTTTTATTGTTTACATGAATGACATTGGCCTTGACCAAAAATCGTATTTTTGTCGAACATAGTGCGTCGCCCGTACCCTCAAAAGAGAATCGCATGAAAACTATGGGCATCCGACTGCACTGACGGCTCACATTCGATTGACTTGCATTCATGGAACAGGCTTTGAATTTTCCCCAAGACCTCGCACATAGCACGCTGGAAAAGAATGCCGTCATTCTTGTGACAGGTGCCACTGGCATGGTTGGCGGAAGTCTTGTTCGCGCGCTGCGAGACCACGGGTTTTCGCGCATTGTCAGCCCTCCGCGTGCGGAGTTGAACCTCTGCGAAACATCTTCCGTGGAAACTTATTTTCAAAGACACCGACCTGAGTACGTTTTTCTGCTGGCTGCGAAAGTTGGTGGGATTGCAGCCAACATTGCAGATCCGGTTGGTTTTCTTGCTGACAATCTGCAGATGACGGTGAATGGACTTGCAGCCTGCCATCGTTTTGGAGTGAAAAAGACGCTGCTCCTTGGCAGTTCCTGTATTTACCCTTGCGCTTGTCCGCAACCGATGCGTGAGGAATATCTGCTGACTGGCGCGCCTGAACCCACAAACGAGGGTTACGCTCTCGCAAAAATTGCGGCGGTTAAGTTGGCGGCCTATTACCACCGGCAATACGGCATGCAGATTGTCTGTCCTATGCCCTGCAATATCTATGGCACTGGTGACCATTTTGATTTGCAACGCTCACATGTGCTGTCGTCACTGGTGCGGCGATTCTGCGATGCCTGTGCCAATGGATTGGACGCTGTGACATTATGGGGCACCGGTACTGCTCGACGAGAGTTCATGCATGTCGATGACGTTGTCGCAGGGATGTTGTTTCTGATGGATCGGAAGAACGCGCCAGACATTGTTAATCTTGGAACCGGAGTTGACGTATCTATTCGTCAGCTAGCCGGGAAAATCTCACAAGCGAGCGGGTTTCAGGGCATCATTAACTGGGATGCGACAAAACCGGATGGCATGGCTCGCAAGTGTCTGGACTGTAGTCAACTCACAACGCTCGGTTTCACGGCACAGGTGAATCTTGACCTTGGCATCGAACGTACAATCGTCGAATATAAATACCTCAAGGATCGAGGAAAAATCGCAGCATGAAGCCGGATTTACATGAAGAATCTGACCCCCAATTATCGGGTGAGATGCAATCGACGGTGCAGTCGTGGATTGAGCGTTTTGCTGCTGAGCCAACCGTCCTCTCCCGTTATTGGTATCCCCTGAGTGTGGCGACCTACGACGCGCTTGAAATCACGGAAGCATTGGATTCGATGTGTAGATTCCGCACATCCATGGGGGCGAAGACACGGCTATTTGAGCGTGCGTTTGCCGAGATGTCAGGCTCAACCGACGCGATCATGGTCAACAGCGGCTCGTCAGCAGATCTCCTTGCCGCTTCTCTCCTCAATAATCCAGCAAAGCCGCTGCTGCAGCCGGGCGACGAAGTGCTCCTGCCGGCCGTCACATGGCCGACACAGATCTGGTCAATCCTGATGGCTGGATTCAACGGTCGCCTTGTGGATGTTGATCCCCAGACTCTAAATATGGATCCTGATGATCTTCGGGCCAAGATTACTTCGAAAACAAAAGCAATCTTCGTGGTGCATCTGATGGGCTGCCCCATGGATATGGATGTTATTCAGGAATTGGCAGACGAATATGGCTTGATTATTCTCGAAGACTGCTGCGAATCGCTGGGGGCGACATGGGGTGGTCAGGCCGTTGGCACATTCGGCCTCGCCGGTACATTTTCCTTTTTCTTCTCCCACCACATGACAACGATGGAAGGCGGGATGATCACTTGCCAAGACGAGCAAACAGCCAGTCAGCTCAAGTCGCTTCGAGCGCACGGTGG
>Ga0209553_1000777_pt1 | contig 16185 bp, 16 predicted proteins | sample LauGreFBDMM110DN_2_FD_188217 | JGI IMG/M metagenome (GOLD analysis project Ga0209553, IMG submission 188217) | Freshwater lake microbial communities from Lake Michigan, USA - Fa13.BD.MM110.DN (SPAdes) (version 2) | ecosystem: Environmental > Aquatic > Freshwater > Lake | place: Lake Michigan...
TTGGGGGCAGGCAAATGGCACGGACAAACCGGCGGGATGTGTTGGCGGCGGGCGAGATTCAGGTGGTGCATTGCATCAATCGATGTGTGCGGCGGGCCTATCTCTGCGGGCAAGATCCGTTGACCGGGACGGATTACGAACACCGTCGGGAACTCATCCGGCAGCGGCTGGAATTTCTGGCGGGCATCATGGGGATTGAAGTTCTTGGGTATTCGGTGATGAGTAACCATTTTCACTGTATTTTACGCAGTCGGCATGATGTGGTGGAGACATGGTCGGATGAAGACGTGGCACGAAAGTGGTGGCTGTTGTGTCCTGCTCGCAAGACGAAAGATGGCCTTCCAGCAGAGCCGACGGAGTTTGAGTTGAACTCGATTCGCAACGATGCAAAAGGCCTGAAGGAAAAGAGAGTCCGCCTGTCCAGCATTTCATGGTTCATGCGGTTTTTGTCAGAGCGAGTTGCCAAGGAAGCGAATAAACAAGACCAGTGTTCAGGGAGATTTTGGGAGGGTCGTTTTCGAGGACAAATTTTGCTCGATAGTGCCGCGATTCTGGCCTGTATGCAGTATGTGGATTTGAATCCCGTGCGCGCGAATATCGCCGTGAGTCCTGAGTCGAGTAATTTCACGAGTGCCCAGGACCGCATCGTGGATTTGCAGACGGCGGAAGAAGTTTCGACTCCTGATGCTCAGGACAACCGCATTGAACACGGTGAGCGTGCTGGTTGGGTGGCTCCGATTCCCCTGGAGCCGAAACGGCAGGCTGTGCGCGCAAAGAAGCCCGTTCGTCGCGCATCGAATAAGGGTTGTCTATCGATGGGACTTGGTGATTATCTGCAATTGCTGGACTGGACAGGTCGTCAGATCCGCAGCGACAAACGCGGCGCGATGCCAGCGAATCTGGAACCACTGTTTGAGCGTCTTGGGATCTCGACGGAACTGTGGCTTGACTGCGTGTTGAATTTCCGGAAATGGTTCCGTTCGAGTGTCGGTCGTCCGAAGTCCATGGAAGCGGCTGCCGAATCACGCGGCCACAACCGCGCCATCAGTATCAGTTCCGCCCGCCGATCATTCACATAGACCCGTGTTCGAGGCAGATCCCCAAAGCTGCCTCCTTTACGGAAACTTGAATATTAAGATGGATGGCACCGTGATCTTTGCACCGTGATCGCGAATTCGGATTCAGGGTTTCTGTCGGCACTCGGCATGGCCGAGGCTGTATGGACGCAAGGACTACAGCAGATCAATTCGGCATACGATGCAGCCATTCTGAATGCTGATAACACCTACAATGCTGCCGTCGCTTCTGCCATGTCAGTTTTCAACGCAGCAAGGGCGGCTGCAGAACAACAGAGACTGGCCGATCGAAACGCGGCGACGTTGCAGCATACGACTGCCGTCCAGGCCGCAAGCACCGTGTTCAGCACCGCAGTTACTACCGCTACCACAGCTCGCGATGGGAGCGTGCAGACAGCTCAGACTGCGTTGACAACCGCACAAGCTGCGGCGCAGTCGGCATTCTCCACTGCGTACAATAGGGCGATGACCGCCTTTGACACCGCAAGGTTCACCGCAAATAATGCCTACGATCAGGCGTATGCGGGACTGTCCACGGCGTTCGCAGCCGACTCACACGGACTTTGGGATAGTTATTCCGCCGACACGGATACTTACGGCGTGGCGCACAACGGTACTGTGGCTGGTTTGCAGACAGCGTATAACACGGAAGTCAAGGCTGCAGACGATCAGTTGAAAGCCGACGTCTGGCAGGCTCACCTTAATCTCAATATCGCGAAGGCGGCAGCCGGGGTTGCCTACGGAGCTGCTCAGGCTACTACATGGACCGCAAAACAAGCCGGGTATGCCGCCTACTGGGCGGCAGAAACGGCTTGGTTTATGGCTCAAATGATGAGCAACAATCCAAGCCCACTGCCGGATTCGATTCGTAACATCGCCCTCAATGCCGCCAAAGCCTTCGACCAGGCTGGCGCATGGGCAGGCGTCGAATACGCAGAAGCACTCGAGGGACCACAAAATGCCGCAGCAGCGGCGGATGCCAACGCTCAGGCGGCTGTGGCCATCAGGGTTGGAAACGCCTCGCTGGATCTACTCGTGGGCTCCGCCAATGCGGCATACTCGTTTGCCTCTCAGGCTGCCGAACGACGTGGAACCTACCTGAATAGCCTGGCAAATCGTGAAGCCACATACGAAAGCGATGTTCTCACTATCGAAGAGACTCGCGAAAACGCACTGGCTCTTGCCCATAAGAATCTGGCAATCGCACTCGTTGATGCCTCCCTGACCCAATCGATTGCGGTCACGACGGCTCAGGGTGTCTACGAACTTGCGGTGATCACGGCAGATCACACATATTCGGACGCCGTCGCAGATGCAGGATTGGAGAACGCCATGGCCGTTGCAGCAGCGAACGAGCAACTGATCAACGCTGAGGCTGCTGCGGATCTGACGTTTGTTTCATCCATGCAGGCACCGTCAATCGCTTACGGACAATCAATCAACGGGGCGGAATCCTCACGTCAATCCGCTTACATTGACGCATGGAGTACTGCGGCGGGCGGTATCGCTCAGTTGAACTTTCAGGCCGTGTTCACCGTTGAGACTGCTCGAATGCAGGCATTGATGACACAATATGCCGGCAACGCGAATGCCGTCACTGCAGCCGTCGCCTACGGAACTATGAAAATTGCAGACGCGATGGCACTGAACTCAGCGCAGCAGAGCATGATCATGGTGACGACCGTCTGGGCCAATTCGTTGAACGCGGCCTGGCGGAGTATGGCGAACGCCGTCGTCAGTTTGAATGCCGCCCAGACGATGTCTGATGCACAATCTGCAGTGGACGCGATCAACGATGTTGCGGCTGCAGATCGAGAATACGCCGAAGATGCCGCTGATGCCGCACACACTGCCGACATCGCAGACAATGCTGCCGCAGCAACGGCAGCGACGGCAGAAGCAGGATTCAATACGATCGTCAGTCTTGCAACGGCCGTACTTGGTGCTGTCGCGGATCGTCAGTCCGCAAATGACGACTATGCGGAAGCATCGGACGAGATCGCCGCGTACGTCGTGAAGGAACGTGACAGCATCGCAAACGATCTGACACAGGCTCTCGCGGACTCCATCTCGTTTGTCGCGACGGCCATCGAGGTCGCAGGGGCTGAACGGACTTTAGGCATCGAAAAGGCAACGACCGAGAATACCGCGTTACCAGGAAAAGTGAATGCGGAAGCCGCTGCCATGATCGCAACGGCAGCAGTCAGAATCAGGGCCGGTGTCGATGCCGCCCGCGCTCATCAGGTGGATGTCGATGCACGTCCAACGTCGTATTACATCAACGAACTGTACGCCGTCAGTCAGACGTTTGACAGCATGCTCAACACGACCACGGATTTCTTTGCGGGCTGGGCAAACTCTCTGACATTCGGCGGATACATGTACGTGCTGGGTGACACCAGCTACCTGAATCAGGTAAACCCGAACTCAACAGCCTTCGCGGCAGGAGCCATCGTGGGTTCCGGTGAGTCGGGCTATTCTTTTGTGTTGAGGATACGGTTTGTTTTCCCTGTTTGCCACCTGGTTTCCCGTGGTGGTGTCACAATATTGGATCCGTGCACAATTGAGGTCGCCCCCTCGTAGATCCGGACGTGCGCAGTTAACGCATCCGGCTCCCAGCCGTTACTTGTCCACCGCACTCCCTCCGCGAGACATTGCGATCAGGTCAGTCAGACGCCCAGGAGACGCCAATGGGTTCTGCTCCACGAATGCATAGAACTTCGCCCAACTGAAATAGCTGTTCTGACTCCGACGACTGATGTGACATTTTGCCATCCGGCAAGCATGAGCACGATACGCCATCAGCAGCGGCCAATTATCATTGATCCCGTAATACTGATAGTGACCGCGGAGCTTCGCGTTCAGCGTGCGCCACATTTCAAGAATCGGAATAGAAAGCTGCTTCCAGAACCAGCGATTCAGATCCTGCAGTTTCCCACGGAGCTTCTTCGTCGACGTCTTCCTTTTCAGTTTGAAACGACCTGCGCGACTCGTCCCGCAGTAATGAGTGAATCCGAGGAAGTCGAAGGTTTGCGGAGACCCTTCGCCCCGTCGCTGGCAATCGCGACGTGCGAAACGACCGAAACGAATCAGCTTAGTCTTATCCTCGGCGACTGATAGCGAGAACCGAGCCAGACGTTTAGGCAGCACCGATTGGTATTTCATCGCGTCGGATTCTAATTCAAAGCTAACGATAAAATCGTCGGCATATCGAATCAGAGACGCCTCGCCCTGCATCCGTGGTTTTACATCGCGTTCGAACCATTTGTCCAGAACATAATGCAGATACACGTTCGCGAGTAACGGTGAGAGACTCGCGCCCTGAGGCACGCCGTCTTCGGTGTCGAAACGTTGGCCTTCGATCATCACACCGGCTTTGAGAAAGCGGAGGATCAGGGCGAGCAGCTTCGGGTCGCTGATGCGTATCCGCAGCAGTTCGGCGAGTCGCTCGTGACAGACGTTGTCAAAGAAGCCTTTGATGTCCGCGTCGGAGATCCAGTTCACTTTCTGTGTGGCGATGTTTTGACCGAGCACCGATAACGCCTCGTGGCATGATCGTTTAGGGCGAAATCCATACGAAGTGTCATGGAAATCGACTTCGTAGATTTGCTCAAGGATCATCACGACAGCTCGTTGAACAAGCTTATCTTCCACGCAGGCGATGCCCAGTGGCCGCGTCTTCCCATTGCCTTTCGGAATGTTCTTACGCAGACTGGGTTGAGTCGATAGCTGCCGCGATGAAGTCGCTGAAGAAGATCCTGCAGGTTGTCCCGCAGGTTCGCCTCATAGTCTTCAAGCGTGACGCCATCGACGCCCGGTGCCTTGCCTCGGTTCAGTCGGCGGAACGCAAACCACAGCAGCTCATAATTGAGCAGCGAGAACAGGTTATTGAAAACCGCGTTCGGTTGCGTGACCGCTCGATGATGGATCTGATCCAGCCGAGTTATCACCGAAGATCCGTCTCTGAGTACGGGCGGTGCTCGGTCTGGATCATGTAATGGCCTGGCCGCCTTCCCTGCACCGATATTACTCAGCTTCGTTCCATCCGGCTGGTGGCCGGACTTCAACGGTACTATGCGGCCATCCGACTCCCTGAAGGTCATTTGCCGTCCTTGCTGATTAGGCTTGTCGGGCATACTCGTTCGGTCATGACAGGTGTGTCATGATCCGAACAAGAACGACAGGGTCTCACTGGTTGCTTTGATGACATAATGTGTAGCGCGAGCGGACGAGCGACTCCGGGTCTTCTCTCACAGCTTGCCAAAACGCAGTGAGAAATATTGCCTTCCAGCATGCACACGCCTTGGGCAGAATCCAACAGATACAAAATTTCGGAGCTCATGTCGTTCACCGCCGAGAGGCCACTCCCGGTCGATTCACCCTCACTACCTTTCTGGGTACGCTTCAGCGTGCCACTTCAGAGACGTCGCCAGGATTACGGCTTCACGCTCATTATAGACACGCTGCAACACTCGATACTGGGCCTCTGGCTAAGAGCTACCCATGCGGGAGTCACACCCGCTTGTCATCAAACCATTTCCAGTCCGCACGTGCATTTTATCGTTATTTGCTTTTCGTGTCTTCTCCGCGGCACGGCTCAGGCAAATCAGTCCCGAATGAATCCCTGACAGGCCCACGGAGATTTGGCTGGCTGGCAAGAACCGAGCCTGGGTTCGGACAATTCCTTGCTTTTGTTGAAGTCGGTCTCCAGATCCTGCGACTACTGCTGAACGCGAATGAACACGACAAGCATCCCGAGTTGCAACAGTGACGCTATTGGATAGATGAAGAATCCATTGATGAACTGCCCTTGAGTGACGGCAGCAATCGCCGCGATTGCCGCGCCGCATGTTCCAATCGTTGCAGCAAACATGCTTGCGATGAGTGCCACGTCAGCAAGCGGAGAATACGCGAAACCGCCTGAGGGATTGCCTTTGTGGCTGGACGCAGGAAAGTCGTAGCCACAATGCGGGCATGCAATCGCTGTAGCTAACATCTCGCCTTTACATTCTGGGCAATAGGCCATTGTCAGTCAACCTGTTCTGACGATCGATCCAAAGAGTTAGTGACGCTTTTGTAATCTACAAATAACGACCCCCGTTCACCGGGCTGCGGCGAACGACTTTCCATTTCAAAACCGCGCGGCCCGCAGCTCCGTGTGCAACGGCTTGTTCGCCTTTTTCTTGTGAGTGCGTCGGACAGAGCGACGCAGTGTAACAAAACGGTCGATCGGAAACATCATGTACGACTACAAGTCGGCCGACATCGAACAAGAGCTTCGAGAGCACACTCAGAATGGGCGTTCATTGGTTCGGAGAATCAATGTCTGGCGTCTCTCTCGTTAGCCATCTGATTGGGTAGAGCAACACGGTTAAGATGCCGAGAATCGCGATACCCAATACACCAGGGACTACGACGATTGGTCCCAGTGAGTGACCTCGAAATGAAAGGACGAGGCCACCAAGAAGCGTCGCCACGCCGACAAGCGCCAAGGCCATGATTGCTCGCGGTGTGAGAGAATTTGTCCGCAGCACTAGGGAAATGAGGATAGCCAGCGTCAACCACTGAAGGAGCACACCGACGACCCCGATCCGTGATTCACCAAGCAGTGCTCGCGCAATTTGGAAATAGTGTTTTCGCTTAAGCACATGCGGCCATCCTACTGCGGTCAACGGTTTCATAAGGCGAACGACCCCGATCACCGGACGGCGGCGAACGAGTTTCTATGTCAAAAACGAAGCTACCGCCGTTCCGGTGCATCGGATTGTTCGGCCAGATCACGGCGCCGCGTGTGAAGCAGTTCGCCACTGCCAACCGGTCGAACGGCTTCGGACTTCATCGTGATCAGCGCGATTGTCGTTCCATCTCCGTCAACAAACTCCACTTCGTATGCCTCGCCCTTTCCGTAGACGTGAACGACGGCACCAACATCACCGGTATAAAGTCCTGATTCAGGGATGTCACAAGTCAGTACCACAAGCGAATGTTCCAAAAGCATTGTTGTCATCCTGGGAAGGCAGTTACGAGTCGCGGGGGATCATTTTCTTCGACAATCCATACGGACAGCACAACAGCTGGTCGATGCCCCGGACATCCGAGTTCACCCGAGACTTCGTATTTTACACCAAAGGGAGATGATTTGGCGATGAAGTCTTCACTGGTTTGAGCGACTCGCAGGAGATCGTTGGCAAAATCCTGCCAATTGACCATCGTGTAACCGATTGATGCAAACCAAACAGCCTTGGCCCCACCAACCGGGTGACTTGGGTTGAGCAGATAGTCGCGAATCTTCTCTTCGGCAATCACCGCGTGTTCGGCGTTTGGGATCGGCATTCTACCTCCATGGCCGAACGAATTGAGATCACCGGGTTGCGGCGAGTGACCTGCTAACGTGTGTACAGCCCATCGGCAACTCGGCTGGATGGTATGCCCAACATGGGCGCGAACTTGTGGGGTGGAAGTCCCCTTTACGAAAACGGGGCTCATTGAGGGGACAGTATGCCAAATGGCTCTTCATAAGTGAAGTACAAGGCGAAGGCAACTGCGGAAGAGCGATCGACCGCTGGAAGGACGCCTGCTAATGTGATGCGTTACTGCCGCGGGGCCGCCCGCGACACGAAACGCTTTGCGATTTTGATGCATAGTTCAACAATGAGGCCAAAACACGCACCAAGGACGAGACCACAAATCAAGGGCATTCGACGATGCAGAAGAACCGCCACTGGGTTGGACCCTGACACGACCGGCGTCAACAGTAGTCCGAGCAGACCTCCGACAGCAGTGAAAGTAATAAATGGCGACAATCTTCGACGGGATTGTGGCGGCGTTTCGTTCGATATCTCAGCTTGGCTAAGCGCTGATGCGTACGGATTCCACTTCACTTTGATTGCCTAGAAAGCCGAACGACCAAGTTCAGCCGGTTGGCGCGATTGACTTGCCATGTGAGAAACCGCCGACGCCAACTCGGCTGGAACCGATTGTTCGTTGCGATTTTCCGAATTACTGAGCCATCGCTGGGGTACTCAGGTATTCACGAACCGCCAGTTGCATTCTGTCGATTTCCGCGATGAATCCGCTGGATGACAGACGATAGTTGATGGGATTTGTTTCTGCCTTGCGAAGCAAGGCAAGTTGCTGCTGAAGCTGTCGAATACGCTCAAACGCCGCACTCAACTCTGTATCACTTTCGATCATTCTGTCGTCTCCGCTATTTCAACAATCCCACGCCAACTTCCGTCTCGCTTTGTCTGCCAGAATTCAATAGTGGCCTGTTCGCCGCCAACCGCTGCAGGCCGCCGAAGCCAGAACACGCTTGCACCAAAATACGTATCTGCCGTGGCATGATCAAGCAGCATCATGGTCTGATGGTCGCATATGGATGCATCAAAAGCATCGTCAAACACCATGAAGATGTCCACATCATGGGAACGGGCTTCTCGGAGACAAACGAACCAAACACCACAAACCGTGCCAAGTGCCTCGTTGCAGCAGCAATCCGGTAGATCCGAGCAATACGCTCAAACAGGATTTGACGCTCACGACTCGCACAACCAAACGCAGCCGACAATTCGGCCAAAGTGGACAGGTGCACTCCGACAGGAAGGTCGCCAGCAGAGCTCAACGGCGGAATTAAAATTGTCCGTCTCCCTCAGCAACGAACGACTAAGATCAGCCGGTTGCCGCGACTGAGTTTCCACTGTGTCTGCAGCCCGTCGGCAACTCGGCTGCATCTTTTTGGTACGCCTGTCATGGCGTATGACTAATGGGGTGCCGTTTCCTTTGTTGGAAGCCAGTCCCCTGTACGAGAACGAAGATCTTAAGAGGCAGCATACCAACTGTGACTCCGATCGAACAAGTACGAGACGAGGGCAACTGCGGGGAGGTAACGAACCGTGGGGAGGAAGCCTGCGAATGCGCCGTTAAGCTGACATCAAACAGCCGTCGTCAGCCGCATTCACGTCAAATCTGCGAGGTTACGGACAGAAACCTTCAAACGCCGCATCAAAGAGATCACGGGCCGCAGCCGTGGGATCTCGATGGAACGCCGTTTGACTGACCTCAATCGTTACGTGCGAGGCTGGATAGGATACTTCGGTTTGGCCCAGCAGTTTGACGAATTCGTCAATCTAGATGGCTGCCCTGTTCAAGATTCAACACAGTGTCGCCGGATTCGGATGTGTTACTGGAAACAGTGGCGACGTCCACGCACGAAGGTTCGCAACCTTGTGCGCCTCGGCGTGAGTCTGGACATGGCGATCAAACACGCGATCAGTCGCAAGAGCTATTGGCGTCTGTCACGGACACCCGTCATGCGCTACGCGATGCCCAACAAGTGGCTGGAGCAATGGGACTACTTTCGCTCAAACAACTCTGGTGCGACCTCGCTCCGCTTCGAGGAACCGCCTGATGCGGCCCCGCATGTCAGGTGGTGTGGGGAGGGCCATCAGCAATGGTGGCCCTTACCCGATTTCGGCGTCTTTACTTAGATTGCGATGGTTCCCCTAGGACAGACTGAAGCTGCGTATTCTGTCCTTCGATATAAAGCCGCTTAGCTGGCCGAAGTTCTGCAAAGCTTTTGAGAAGGACTATGAGTTTGTTTTTGGGCGGACTATTCAGATCGTTAATAAGAACGTCCATGCGTTTCAAACTCGCTTGTACGTCTCGAATTTGAACATCGCCTGGGGCGAATACAGTGTTGCCCCAGGCGGTTCTCACTGTCTCGACTGCAGCATTCCAACGCTTGAAAGATATGGTCGATGGGCGTTGGATTTCGAGCGAAGAAATCAAGTGAGACCCTTCATCGCGATGGTGATAAAACCTGCGAATCTCCCACACCCTCCATGAAATGAGAACTCCAGCAATAACCACAACGAACAACAGGCCCTGAAGCACAATTGAAGTGCGTGTTGCCGTATTTGGACGTTGGGAAACATTGAGTTGAGACATTTTAGATACCCTAGCGATGCTCCCTAAAACTCATGGAAAAATATGAAATACCGAGGTATCATCTGCACGGATCCAAGGTGTATTTACCACTGGCGGCGGAGGCAAATTATCATCTGGCAGAGCTGCTTCAACTGGCGTAACGCTGAATGTTCCTACCGCGTTCAGCCACAGCCCGCTGGTATTTGAGAATCCCGAGACGTTGATCGCCGGATGTGCCTCCAAGAGCGTTTGCACCTGAGCGAGTATGTGCTCGGATACTAGCTCGCCATCACCCCCGCAGATTGCAGCTTGTGCGTTCGGCCCGAGATTGGAGAGGGTCGATGCGAGGGTGCTCCCTACATTGTCGCCGCCTTCGAAATGAAAAGCGTGGATATTCGTGCCATCGCTGACGATGAGACCTATACAACGTGGGGTATGCTTTGCCCAGGTATGGTCTTTATCCCGACTCTCGCGTTGGGAAACTACTTTACTCAAAAGCGATCCATCACCCGGCAAATGAGGGCGAAAACTACATCTTCGGTAAGCCCCGATAGCAAATAACCATTAATGCTTTGACTTCGCGGGTGCGGACGGAGAGCGAGGATTGAGGTTGATGGTTGAGCGGAGTGGGCTTGTGGCGATGAGTGGCATTCGTGCCGAAGCTCAATCACAGTGGCGTCCGGAATCCTAGTGACAAGCGATTCGGGGCCCGATAAACTCCCGATGGCCGCCGAGTGAACCTGATGGACTCTGCATAGTGCCAGACCACTGACGAAGCGGAAAAGTTCAACGCACGATCTGTGCGTCCGGCGAATCGTCATCCGTCTGGATTGCAATTCGTTCGGCATCGTTTATTACTCTAGGGTAGCCGTCGTGATCGCTCAAACTGACACTCGCTTTCGCTGGCACGCCAACATCTGTGTCGTAGCGTTTATTCGCGAAAACTTCCGCTGGTTCTGGGAATACACGTATGCCGGAAACGCCAAGAAGTTTTTCTCTCTGTGGTACGACTGGGCTTGCGAATCAGAACTTCAGCCCATCATCAAAGTTGCCAACATGCTTAAGAAACGTCTGACAAATATTCTGACCTGGTTTCGACACCACATCAGCAACGGACCGGCCGAAGGTTTCAACCGCCGCATCCAGTCTCTCAAGTCCGCTGCTGGCGGTTTCCGTGTCTTCGAAAACTACAGAACCCGAATTCTCTTCTTCTGCGGGAAACTCAACCTCAAACCCCACATTACTAGCCACTAAATTCCGAGAAGAACCGATTTGCCACGAGCCTGACTTCGCGAGTTGTGTCGATTTTGATGTGGCAAAATGCGGGAATTTGACGGGTACTGAGGTTGTCCTGCGTGTCGGCTTGAATCTATGGTTCGTCGGTTGGTATTCTTTGATGCGAATTGGTGAGGTTCATAGTGGGTTTGACGGTCTTCTTCGGCCCGTCGGTATCAGAAACCGGATGACTCACAAATTCAGCTGCTTCGCGGTAGTGGCGAAATTGGCAGACGCGCACGCTTGAGGGGCGTGTGGGGCAACCCGTGCAGGTTCAAGTCCTGTCTACCGCAATTCTCCTCTGTGTGAGGCTGTGATTTTCGAATCACAGCCTCATTTTTTGCGCTGCCCGCTTTGTAAGGATGGATCGAACATGAGCAGCAATAAACTTGAAAAATCCGCTGGTTTCGTCTTCAGCGTCGTAGATTTCTGCCGTCAGGTTGCTGCTGATCTCAAGGTTTCGATTGATCAAATCGAAGGTGCGTTCAGATTACTTGAGGACGGCAATACGATCCCGTTTATCGCCCGATATCGCAAAGAAGCCACACGAGGACTCGACGAACGCCAGCTGCGGGCCATCGAAGACATGCTTGTCCGTGCCAAGGAACTGGCGGCGCGAAAGAATACGATCCTGAAGACAATTGCCGAACAGGGGCAACTGACAGCGGCCCTGAGAACTGAGATCGAACAGTGTCCGGACAGTCGAGTGCTGGAAGACCTTTATCTTCCGTATCGTCCCAAAAAGCGAACTCGCGCCGCCATGGCGCGGGAACGTGGCCTGCAACCTCTCGCCGACATTCTGTTGGGACAGCAACGACTTTGGGGGACTCGTCGAGACGTGCTCAAATCGTTCATCAATCCTGAAAAAGACGTAGCCGATGAGGACGCCGCGATTCGCGGTGCCTGCGACATCGTGGCGGAAACTTGGGCAGAAACGCCTGCCAACCGTCAATGGATTGTCGAACAGGTTCAGCGGGGCGAACTGGTTTCCACAGTCAAAAAGGGGAAAGCGGAAGAGGGCAGTAAGTTTGAAAATTACTTCGACTGTCACGAACGAGTATCTAAAATGCCAGCCCATCGTTTTCTGGCCATGCAGCGCGGTGAAGCAGAAGGCATCTTGCGTGTGAGTTTGTCGCTCGATGATGAAACGCAGCAGAGGCATCTCAAGTCTAGACTCATCATGAACCCAAGCTTTGAATTTCGGACGGAACTCGAAGAGACCGTCTCTGACTGCTACAAACGCCTGCTGCGTCCGGCCGGCGAGAGTGTGCTGATGCAGCAACTGAAGGAAAAGGCGGATGCAGAGGCCGTGCAGGTCTTTGCCAAGAACATGCGAGACTTACTCATGGCCTCTCCCGCAGGCCCGCAGGTCACGATCGGCATTGACCCCGGTTTCCGCACAGGTTGCAAGGTCGCAGTGGTCGATGAAACCGGTCAGTTTCTGACCAGCGAAACCATTTATCCGACGCCACCTCGCGAAGAAAAAGAAAAATCCGTTGCCACATTGTTGCGGCTGATTCGAGATTACAAAGCCACCCTCATCTCGATCGGCAACGGAACGGCCTCGCGCGAAACTGATCGATTTGTGTCGGATCTAATTCGCCAGCACGGATTGAAGACAACCAAAGTCATTGTGAACGAAGCGGGTGCGTCGGTCTATTCCGCCAGCGAAACAGCGATTGAAGAATATCCCGACCTAGACGTGACGGTCCGTGGCGCCGTGAGTATCGCCCATCGACTGCAGGATCCACTGTCAGAACTTGTAAAGATCGACCCGCAATCGATTGGCGTCGGGCAGTACCAACATGACGTCGATCAGACGATGCTGAAAAAGGCACTCGACCGCGAAGTGGAATCATGCGTGAATTCCGTCGGGGTTGATGTAAATACGGCCAGCCCGTCGTTGCTATCTTACGTCGCGGGGATTGGTGCCGTGCTGGCCAAGCGGATCGTGGCATTCCGAAATGAACACGGAGCGTTCAAGTCCCGCAGCGAACTGCTCAAGGTGCCGCGTTTCGGCCAGAAGGCATTTGAGCAGGCAGCTGGGTTTCTGCGCATCCGCGACGGGATTCAGCCGCTAGACAATTCTGCCGTGCATCCGGAACAATATCGGCTGGTCAAAACGATGGCCGCGAATCTGCAGACAGACGTCAAGACGTTGATTGGGAACGAGCCACTTGTCGCAAGTCTCAATGTAGCGGATCTGATTTCCGTCGCCGGCGGTGAATTCACGGTCCGCGATGTTCTGCACGAACTTGCCCGCCCCGGCCGGGATCCACGCAGCGAATTCAAAGTCGCTACTTTTTCCGAATCAATCCATGAAATCTCTGACTTACATGTCGGCATGACTGTGGAAGGCGTGATTACGAACGTGACAAAGTTCGGCGCCTTCGTGGATATCGGCGTGCATCAGGACGGGCTAATTCACATCTCGCAACTGGCCGACCGCTTCGTCCATGATCCGTCTGAGATCGTTGCGGTGGGTGACATCGTCAAAGTCACGGTGATGGAAATCGACCCCGATCGCCGCCGCATCGCGCTGTCACGGAAATCACAGAAGTAGAACCGGCCGTGTCCTGAGCAAGCTGAGTGATTCTTCCATACCGTCAGGCATGCACGCCTATTTGGGAACTCCTGTCCTGCAGTGATCACCGTCAGGTGGGGATAAACGACGTCGATTCATCCACTGCCAGACAGAATGCCGTGATGAGATTTGCCGCGTGGTCCAAATCGGATTCCGCCACCAGTTCTACCGGGCTGTGCATGTAGCGATTCGGAATCGTGACCAGCCCCGTTGCACAGCCTCCGCGCGTGACTTGAATGGCGGCCCCGTCGTTGCTGGCGGGATAGCCAAGTGCGTTGATTTGGACGGGGATGGATGACTGCTGAGCTGTCGAGAACAGCAGCTCAAAGACTTTAGGATTGGCATTCGGGCCGCGTACGATCACGGGCCCTTTTCCGATTTCAATTTTCCCGAATTCATTGGGATCGATGCCTGGACAGTCGGTCGCATGCGTCACATCGACCGCGATTGCCACATCAGGGTTCACGTTGAATGCGCTTGTCATCGCGCCGCGGAGTCCGATCTCTTCCTGAACCGCCGACACGGCCACGATCTTTGCCTTGGGTTTGGCATCCGCCAGTTTTCGCAGCGCTGTCAGGATCACCCAGATGCCGGTGCGGTCGTCCATTGCGACACCCGAAAGACGTCCATTGCGTAGTTGCCGCAGACAGGGTTCCGGTGTGACAGAATCGCCGATCCGGACAATCGATCGGGTTTCCGCTTCTGAGGCCGATCCGATGTCGATCCACAGATCTTTCATCTTCGGCACCGTCTTACGTTCATCAGGGTCGAGCAGGTGAATGGGTTTTCGTGCGATCACACCCGGAATCGGCCCACTCTCGGTATGGATCAGCAGACGCTGACCGAGCAGAATCTGCATGTCCCAGCCGCCCACTGGATTGACGCGCACGAATCCAAGATTATCAATGTGCCGCACAATCAGTCCAATCTGGTCGCAGTGCGCGTCGAGCAGGATCGTAGGACTGCCACTTGGGTTCACGGTCGCGAGGACATTTCCATGAATGTCGGTGGTGACCTCAGCGGCGAACTTGGACGCAAACGCGCGCACGACGTGCTGCACACTTTGTTCGACCCCGGATGTTCCGGGAGTCTCAAGCAGGTCTCTGAGAAACTGATCGGGCATATACGGGACTTTTCGCAGGTTAAGTTGAGTGAATTGGCAGGTTGCGGCAGCAGAAGTTAGCAAGATTGTCAGACAGACGCGCGGAGGATGCAATCAAGTTGTGGTTCCGGGCAAATCTCCTCACAATTCTACCTGCGGTGAACTCATTTGCATTGTTCCAGTGAGCCTTATCAATGTCGATTTCAGAAAACGCGATGATCGGTTCCGGCGAATTTGTGTATGAATGTCATCACAACTGGGATCGGCAAAGTCTCCCGGGTGGATACGAATACGGCAATGCGTCGCATGGAATTGCCTTCGATTCGCAGGGGTTGATCTATATTAGCCACAATGGAAATCCGGGTTCCATTTTTGTGTTCGACGGCGACGGCAGGTTTGTAAAAGCCATGGCTGAGATGCACAACGCGGGACCCTTTGCCAAAGGGCATGGCGTCTCAATCCGAAAAGAAGGTAGCGAGGACTTTCTGTATCTCGCACCGGCAGATTCGGCGATGGCGTTTACAAAAATGTCGCTGACAGGTGCAGTGGTCTGGCAAAAGAACCGCGACACGATCAATCGTGAAAGCGGCGGACTCCTTGAAGATCCATCTCTCGGATTCAAACCGACAAAGATCAGTTTTCGCCCTGACGGTGGCTACTATCTCGGCGATGGCTATGGTAGCCATTACGTCTTTGAATACGACAGTCATAACAAATTTGTCCGCGCACTGGGTGGCCACGGGACGGCAACTGGAAAATTCAGCACACCGCATGGGCATTGGCTAGATGATCGTGATGGCACACCGAAACTGGTGGTCGCGGATCGAGCCAACATGCGGTTGCAATGGTTTGGCATGGCCGGCCAACACCTGCAATCGCTCGGCGGATTTCTGTTCCCTGCGGACATCGACGTACGGGGGGAGTTTCTGCTTGTTCCCGATCTGCACGCGCGTCTGACGATGCTGAACGGAAAGAACGAAGTTGTCGCGCAACTGGGCGACGACGAGACGTGGCGGCAGACAGTCCTTGCCGACAATTTTGCGATGCGCGGTACACCAGCACAGTGGCGTCGCGGTCAATTTGTGCATCCTCACGACGCTCGATTTGACGCTGAGGGCAATATCTATGTGGCCGAATGGGTGCGAACTGGTCGCATCACAAAGTTGATTCGCAAAACGTAGTCGCGATCCTCGTCCCTAGGCTCTGCCCCGGGACGCACAGCC
>Ga0209553_1000778_pt1 | contig 16155 bp, 13 predicted proteins | sample LauGreFBDMM110DN_2_FD_188217 | JGI IMG/M metagenome (GOLD analysis project Ga0209553, IMG submission 188217) | Freshwater lake microbial communities from Lake Michigan, USA - Fa13.BD.MM110.DN (SPAdes) (version 2) | ecosystem: Environmental > Aquatic > Freshwater > Lake | place: Lake Michigan...
GCGCGATTGATCGCATCGTTGAGGTGGATCAAGCGCCGATCGGTCGAACGCCGCGATCGAATCCCGCGACGTACACAGGTATCTTCGATGATGTACGCCGCATCTGGTCCATGCTTCCCGAATCGAAGATTCGCGGATACGAGCCAGGACGGTTCTCATTCAACGTCAAAGGTGGTCGTTGCGAAGCGTGTCAAGGACAAGGCGTGAAGCGCATCGAAATGCACTTCCTTCCTGATGTGTTCGTGCCGTGTGAAGTGTGCGATGGCACGCGCTACGCACGCGAAACGCTGGAGATCAAGTTCAAAGGAAAGAGCATCGCAGATCTCCTCGCGACCACAATCGAAGACGCGTCCACGTTTTTCGATGCGCACACGAAGATCGCCAAGATGCTGCAGTGCCTCGTGGATGTTGGACTGGGATATCTCGAACTTGGTCAGGCCTCCACCACACTTTCCGGCGGCGAAGCGCAGCGCATCAAACTTGCGACGGAACTCGGTGCAGGCGCTTCCAATGGACGCACGCTGTATGTCCTTGATGAACCGACAACAGGCTTGCACTTTGCTGATGTCGATCGATTGCTTCGCGTACTCAGCAGACTCGCGGACGCTGGCAACACGCTCGTGGTGATCGAACACAATCTTGATGTTGTGAAGTGCGCCGATTGGATCATCGATCTCGGTCCCGAAGGCGGCGATCGCGGCGGACTGATCGTGTGTGCGGGAACACCAGAAGACGTCGCGCTGCATCCAACCTCGTGGACGGCAAAGTGGCTCAAACCGATGCTTCGCGCGCGTGCTCCAGTGACTGCATTACCAGCGAAGCCCCGGCGTTTGAGCCGGAGCCGCTGAAGTAGCCGCGGCCGATCGTCTGCGTGCCGCACTGCAATGGAACCTGCAATACGCCGGACTTCTCGAAGTATTGCGCTTCTCCAGCAACGGTAAAAAATCCGCTGTGCTGCAAGAGATCTCGAAGTTCAGTGACGGTGAAGAGATGACGCGGATCGGAAATATTCTCGGCTGCATCGTGGTGACGAATTTCGCTGCGCAGCTTGAGCAGTCCATCGTGTGCGAGCACGCGACGAAGTTCCTTCAAGAGACCCACTGGGTTCCAGTATCGTTCGAGTGCGCCTGTGACAAGCATGAATCGTTGCGATCCATCCGCGAACGGAAGTTTCGCGAGATCCTGCACGCCGCAAATGAAGTCCGCCGCGCTTCCGAGGATCGCGCGCGCTGTCGCACACGCGCTGCCTTCGCGCTCCACCGCGACGCATCGCACACCATGCTTCGCGAGCGCTCTCGGGAGAAGTCCAACACCACATCCGATGATGCATGGTTGGGCACCCGCTTGTGATGCACAACCTTGCGTCACGGCAAGAATTTCTTCCGCGAGTCGCGCTTGCAACCGAGTGTCTTGCGCGAAATGTGCGAGTTCCATTGGCGATGGTTCACCGCCGCCGTTCTGCAGATCGCGCCAAAGCATCGGCGTTCCCGCAGCACTCGCGAGCACTTCTTCGAGATCGGGCGCGAGTCGATCAAAGCCATGTTTCAAGCGGAAACGCGCGAGCATGCCTTCCAGCGCACCTGAAGCATCTGCACTGTTCGCGCGTCGGTGTCGCTCCATGTGCCAGTGTTCAAACACGATGGCACGCGTGGCGATGACCTTCCAACCAGCCTTCCGCACACGGACGCCGTACTCCTCGGTCTGTCCGCGAAGCATCGCGTCGTCGTACAGGCCCGCAGTCCGTTCCACTTCACGCCGCGTGCAGTAAAAGCAGCCCATCGCGTGATCGACTTCGTGCGTCAGGGGAAGCGCAGAAAGCGGCGCACCGCGATGCGTATGTCGGTAGCCGCGAGGTCCGTAGAGATCATCACCAAACGCATGCACGCTGCCATTCGAGAGTAGTTGCACACCTGTGATCACACCGATGTTTGCATCCGTCTCAAACGCGTGCACGAGTTCGCTGATCCAGTTTGGAGTCTGAAGCACGATGTCGCCATCAAGGCGCGCGATGTACTTCCCCTTCGCTTCCGCGAGCAATCGATTGAGGACGGTGGAAAGCACGCCGCAATGTGGAAGTTCGATCAACCGCAAAAACGGTCGGCCATCAGGCAACTGCTTCGCCGCCCACGTTCGCGCCGTTGTAAGGCTGTCATCAGTCGAACCGTCATCCGCAATCAAGATCTCGAATGCGACTGACTCCTGCGAAAGCGTTCGCTCAAGGCTCCTCAACAGTTCGCCAAGAAAGTCACGCGCGCCATCATGCGCGCTCTGACGACCGTTGTTGAAGTTAGGGATGATGATGCTGACAGTGGTCATGCGAGAACCAAGCGTGGAAAGGAGATCGGCGCGAAGGTGCATCTGGATGAGCAATTCCGAGAACTTCGATTCCCTTCACGCCGAAATCGCCTGAAATGCGCAGTTGCGATGGGTCGGTCTTCGCCCCATGATGTGTGCAATGTCCTCTCCAACTCCTCCGAAAATTCCGCTTGAGGCTCGCGACGAAACCTGGTCACTCGCGCTGCGCCACATCACGCAACCCAAGAGCGCGAATCATCAGGGATCAATCTTCGGCGGCGTGATCTTGTCCATGATCGATGAAGCAACTTATGTCGAAGCACGACGACACGGCGTGCATCGCTGGCTCACCGTCTCGATCGAACGCGTGGAGTTTCAACATCCAGTGTGGATGGGCGACATGCTCACCTGTTGGACGAAGGTCGCGCGTTTTGGAACGACGAGCATCACGGTAAACGTACGAGTGGAAGCAGAGCGATTTTCAACTGCTGATGTGATCAACGTCACGACAGCGACAGTCACGATGGTCAGCACCAACGCAGCGGGTAAACCAATTCCATTCCGCTCGCCGCCCTCCATGCCCATCGCAACCGCGTTTGGTTTGCAAAGCTGAAATGGAACACGCATCCGTGCCGTCATCCCCGGTTCGCGTCGCGATGCTGATCTCCGGCGGCGGTCGCTCCGCGCTCAATCTGCACGCTGCGTTTCAACGGCACGCGGTGGACGCAATCACCACAATTGTCATCGCGCATCGCGAAGAAGTTTCTGGCGTTGCACACTGCAGAGCCGCGGGAATGCCAGTCATCATCGTTCCGCGCGACACGCCTGCACTCGATGATTCGATCGATCGCGCGCTCGACGGAGCCAACGCGGAAATGATCTGCCTCGCTGGATATCTACGTAAATTCCGCGTCGGTACGCGCTGGACAAACCGCGTGCTCAACATGCACCCCGCCCTGCTGCCTGCGTTCGGCGGCAAAGGCATGTTCGGGATGCATGTGCACGAAGCGGTGCTTGCTGCAGGTCGCACGGAGACCGGTTGCACCGTGCATCTCGTCGATGAGGAATACGATCACGGCGAAACGATCGCACAGACGCGGGTGCCGATACTCAAAGGCGACACGCCAGAATCACTCGCGGAACGCGTGTTCGCAGCCGAGTGCATTGCGTACCCCGAAGCCGTCGCACTGTGGATCGCCAACGCAAAGTTTCCCAACCACGCGCGCAAGTAGTTCGCTTTCGCATCCAATCCGAATAGACTTCGATGCGTGCGGCTCCTCATCGCAATCTTCACAGCCTGCGCGCTCCTCTATGGCGCGCGCACTGACGCCGCGCCACCTCCCGATGCACCGACCATCGAGCGACTCCTTCTTGCAAGGCGCTGGGATGATGCACACGCGCGCATCGTTGAATCACTGAAGGCGAACCCGACTGACACCGTTCTTCTCTACAACGATGCGTGCGCACTCGCCCAACTTGGAAAACTCGACCTCGCTGCGGATCGACTCGTCGCGTGTGTGAAGGCTGGGTTCCGCGACTTCACCTTGATCGAGACCGATCCCGATCTCGATCCACTGCACAAGCATCCAACCTATACAGCGATTCTTGAAGCGGCTGCTTCTGTGCCGAAATCGCGCGAGCCACGTACGCGGACCCCCGCTGCTCTCGAAACATTCAAGCAATCGCACGGCGAACAGTATCGCTACGAGCACGATGCTGCGCACGGACTCTGGTACGCGACCGCGCTGCCGGAGTCTGCGCACGCGCGAATGAAGTTGATGATCGAACAACTTGCTGATCATCTCGCCAGCGCCTACTTCGGCGAGATGCCGCGCGAAGAAGTGCTCATCGCGGTGCTGCGTGAGAGCGACGCGTCAAAGTATCTCGCGAACGACAATGTCCGTGGGATGTACGAGCATGGTCCGCGTCGACTCGTCACGCGTGACACTGGCGGCAGTTTGCAACACGAGTTTGTCCACCTCATGCACTTCGCGTTCATGGAACGAAGCCGTCAGCGCCATCCAATTTGGATTCAAGAAGGCCTCGCAAGTCTCTACGAAGATTATGACCGCGACGCACGCGGCACCTTCACGTTCCGCCCCAACATGCGGCACAATTTTGCGCGTAAACAAGTGCAAGCAGGCGTCGCGCGCTCCTGGCGAACGCTGTTTGCGCTCTCTGCGAAAGACTTCATGAGCGACGCAGACGCGCTCTATCCAGAAGTCCGATCGATCTTCGAGTTTCTCGCGCGCGAGAAGAAGGTCGACGCGTTTTTTGTCGAGTACATCCTCACCTACGACCTCGACGCGACCGGAGCGACCGCACTCGAACGCATCTTCCGCGAACCGCTCACTAAGATCGAACAGCGCTGGCGCAAATGGGTGCTCGCGCGCGGAGCCGTCGACGACATGGTGCAGCGCGGCGATGCGGCGTTGGGCGTGGAAACTGAAGACACCGGTGATGGCGCACGAATCACACGCTTCATCAAATCAAGTGCAGCGGAGGCAGCGGGACTTCGCAAGGATGATGTGATCATCGCGGTGGGCGAGGAGCCGGTACGAAGTAGAATCGAGTTGCAGATGGCATGTGCGAAACTTCAGGTCGGTACAGCGGTCGCCGTCCGATACCGTCGTGGCAAGGACGATGCAACCGTGCAGGTATCACCGAGAGCTTTGCGTTAACTATTTCTTCGGCAATCAAAGCCGTCTCGCACGCCACGCAAGGGCGTACACTCCCAACCCGCGTGCGCACGAATGGGTTTTGTCGGCGCCGCGTTTATTCCTCGAAACCCGCACAGGCAGTCATATCCCATGCAGATCAAAGTCAAAGGCAAGCACATCGAAATTACGGAAGCAATCGAGGCATACGCCACGAAGAAGGCCGAACGACTTACGAGATACTTCGACCGCGTGCTGGGGATCGATGTCGTGATTGAGAAGGAACACAACGGCTACCACGTCGAGTTCATCGTCGATGTCGAACATCACGAGGACTTCATCGTCAACGCGCGCGACGCTGATCTCTACGCTGCGATCGATGCCGCTTCGGACAAGGAAGCACGCGTCCTCGTTGACTGGAAAGAACGTGTCCGCAACAAGAAGCACTGAGCAAAGCACTCTTATGGCTACAGCAAAAACTGAACCGATGAAGTTGCGCGAGCTCATCATCGACAAAGCGATCATTCCGGCGCTCGTCGCGACGAAGCGCGACGACGCCATTCATGAACTCCTCGATGCGCTTGTGGCTGCGGGCAAAGTTTCACCGCAGATCAAAGCCAGCTTCCTGAAGTCGATCATCGAACGCGAGAAGCGCGGCTCGACCGGCTTAGGGAAAGGCGTTGCGACGCCACACGCGAAGCACAAGAGTGTGACGCGCCCATTTGTCGCCGTCGGAGTTTCCAAAGCTGGCGTTGAGTTCAACTCGATCGATAAGCAGCCCGTGCACTCGATTTTTATGCTCATCTCACCCGAGGACAGTCCAGAGTTGCATCTCGCTGCGATCCAATCGATCTACTCCCAGTTGTCGAAGGATCAGTTCCGAAACTTCTTGCGTCAAGCATCGACAGTTGCGGAAGTCATCACCATCCTCGACGAAGCTGACGCTGGTCACTAACTTCAACTTTCACGCGCGAGTGCATTGCACCGCGGTGCCGATTCCATCTGCGCTGAGAGCATCCATTGCAGCGAGCGATCACCACAATCCGCAATCGCCTCGGCCTTCATGCAAGGCCGGCGATGGCATTCGTGGAAGAAGCAATGCGCTTCACGGCGAACGTCTCCGTCCGTCGTTGCGACAGTGATGAAGCTGTCGATGGAAAGTCGATTCTCCAAATGCTGATGCTCGCAGGCACGTGTGGATCCGAAATCGAAATCACCGCGATTGGCGCGGATGAAAGCGCAACTCTCGCCGCACTCCTCGCGCTCATCGATGCGAACTTCGGCGAAGAGGAATAGTCGCTCACTCAACCCACGCGTGCCGACTCAACCCACGCGTTCGGCATGCGCCGCGCGTGACATGAGGATCGCGATCGCGTCTTTAGGTGCGAGGCCTTCGAAAAGAATGCCGTGGACTGCTTCGATGATCGGGAGGTCGATGCCGCGTGCTTTTGTGAGTTCGACGAGAGCCTTGCAGGTCGGTACGCCTTCGACAACGCTTGATGTTTCTGCGAGCGCGCGCTCGACTGCACTTGCCGCGGTTGCTTCGCTTAATGACGACATCGCTCGAACGAGGCGTTCGCCGAACGAGCGATTTCTTCCTTCAGGCGCGAAGCACGTCGTTGCGAGATCGCCCACACCAGCGACACCGAAGAAGGTCTCTAGTTTTCCGCCCATTGCAACACCGACGCGCGCCATCTCCGAAAGTCCACGCGCCAAGAGCGCACTCTTCGCGTTACTTCCGAGTTCTAGTCCATCAATCATTCCTGCAGCGATCGCGATGACGTTCTTGCACGCGCCCGCGAGTTCAACACCCACAGGATCATCCGACTGATACACGCGCGTCCACGGACTCGTGAAGAGATGCGCCGTGCGTGCGCGCAAGACTTCGTCGGTGGATGCTGCGAGCATTACTGCGGGAAGTCGTCGCGCGAGTTCTGCCGCAACGGTGGGACCAGAGAGCGCGGCGATCGGACATCGACCGTTCGTCACCGCGTGCAAAATTTCACTGGGCCGCTCGAATGTTCCGAGTTCAATGCCCTTCGCAACGCACACGATCCCGATGCCGTCTTGCACATGCGAGGCGAGTTGACCGAAGGAGCCGCGGATGTACTGCGTTGGCAGCGCGTTCACGACGATCGTCGCGTCCTCGAACGCCAACACATCGGCAACGACTCGAACCGCATCCGGAAGCCGCAGTCCCTTCATCCGAGGACTCACGCGGGCCTCCTCAAGCGCCTTCGCGGCTTCAGGAAATGGGGACCAGATCGTGACACGGTGCTCGTGGAACGCGAGTACATCAGCCAGCACAAGCGACATTTGCCCGTCACCTGCGATGACGATGTGTTCCTGCGGGGGCACTTTCGCGTGCGTCATGGGCATGAGGATACCGCCACACGCCTCAGTACCTTCGCCATTGCTGTTTGGTACTCTTTCAAGTCACTTCTTGACTCTCTGCGCAGCGCAGCACCATGCGCCGCACAAACCTACTGCTACACCTAACGATGAGCCAGCTCACCGCGAACCCTGTCGACACCCGCTCCGCCAACGTGGACAACGAATCCACCGCTGTGCGCCTTGAGCGCAAATTGTTCTTCGCACTCGTAGGCGCGATGCTGCTTTTTTCCGCATGGCTCGCTGGCGCATTCGGCATCGAACAAACCGTAAGCAATCTTCCCGCGTTGCTCGGTGCGGCGATCTTGGTTGTGCCTCTCGCGAAGGGTGCATGGGGCGAACTGCGTGAAGGTCGCGCGGGCGGCGATTCACTCGCAACGCTCGCTGTATTCGCAGCGATCGCGAACGAACTTTATCTTGCGGCTGGCTTCCTCGCGTTCTTTCTTTGGTTTAGTGAACTCGTGCTCTCTCGCACCGCATGGGGCGCGCAACGAGCAATTCGAAATCTCATCGAACTCACTCCAGACATTGCGCGGCTCGTGGAAGCCAACGGCACGGAGCGCGAAGTTTCGCTCAGCCAAGTGCGCGTGGGCATGATTGTTCGCGTGCGTCCTGGCGAGAATCTTCCGGTCGACGGAAAAATTCGACAGGGCGACTCCAATATCAATCAAGCGTCGCTCACTGGCGAAGCGGTACCGATCGAAGTGCAAGTCGGCTCGACCGTCTACGCAGGCACGACGAATCTCACAGGCATGATTGATGTCGAAGTTGTTGCCGTAAAGGGCGACACCACAATCGGCAAGGTTGAAAAACTCATCCGCGAGGCGGAGAGCGCGAAGGGTCGCAAGCAAGAACTCATCGAGAAACTCGCGGGCTATTACGTTCCTGTGGTGCTCATGGTCGCACTCGCCGTGTGGTTCTTCACTGCGAAATCAACCGATCCGATTGCTCGCGCGAGTGCTGCCGAACGTGCGATCACCGTCCTCGTCGTCACTGCGCCTGGCGCACTCCTCATCGCCTACCCCACCGCGATGGTTGCAGCGTTTGCTGCTGCGGCGCGTCTAGGTGTGATGATTAAGCAGACGCGCACGCTTGAAGCCGCCGCGACGATTGACACCGTCGTGATGGATAAAACAGGAACGCTCACCACCGGTAAGTTTGCGGTCAGCCGATTGGCTCCTGCAGAAGGTGTCGATGGCGCAGCGTTGCTTCAAGGCGCTGCTGATGCAGAGCAGTCCTCGAACCATCCGCTCGCGCGCTCGATTCTTGAAACAGCAGAACGCGCACGCATCACACCCGCGGCGATTACGGAATACCGAGAAATCCACGGTCGAGGTGTGATCGCTCGCACGAGTGCTGGCGAGATTCAGGCAGGACGCGGTGGTTGGCTCGTCGAACTCAATCCTTCCATCGCTGCGGAAGTGAAAGCAGTCGAAGAGAAGATCGAAGGTATGTCGAGCGTGCATGTGATGCTTGCTGGTCGCTATCTCGGTGCCGTCGGACTCGAAGACAAACTCCGCCGCAACGCGAGCGAGACGATCACGCAGCTGCGCGCAATCGGCGTCCGTCGCATCGTGATGTTCACCGGCGATCGTCTGCAAGTCGCCAAGCGCGTTGGGCAAGCTGTCGGTGTCGATGCGATTGAAGCAGAGTGCTTGCCCGAAGAGAAGCACGAAGAGTTGAAGTACCTCATCCGCAAGGGTCACCGCACGCTCGTGGTCGGCGACGGTATCAACGACGGTCCAATTCTTGCGACAGCAGATGTTGGCGTCGCGATGGGACTCTCCGGCTCCGACATCGCCACCAACAGCGCGGGTGTTGCGCTGATGAACGACGATCTCCGCAACATCCCCTTCTTGCTCGAACTCGCACGCAAGACCAAAGGCGTGATCGTGCAGAACATCACTGTCTCAATCATGCTCGCGTTAGTCGGCCTCGCACTCGCTGCAACGGGACGGCTCTACATCTGGGTCACGCCGTTCTATCAGGCCGCGGCGTACGTCTTCGTCATCGCGAATTCTCTTCGCCTCGTCCGTTTCGGCGAAGACTTCGCAAGCGCTGAAGAAATCCGCCGCGAACAAGACGCCCTCCGAGCCGCCAAACCGCGCCGCCAACTGCAGCGTTGAACGCGTGTGAGTTTGCTAATATCAGGATTCCCATGTCGACACTCGAATCGATTCGCTCAACTCTTGGCAGTGATGCCGACGCACTTCTTTCGCATAAGGCGAAGGTCTCCAACGAAATCTTGCACAAGCCAGGTCCGGACTTTGTCGACCGCATCTTTGGGCCGAGTGATCGCAATCCGCAAGTGCTTCGCAATTTGCAAGCGATGCTCGGACATGGACGACTCGCAGGAACCGGCTACATGTCGATCCTTCCCGTCGATCAGGGCATCGAACACTCTGCAGGCGCAAGCTTCGCGAAGAACCCGATCTACTTCGACGGCGAGAACATCATCAAGCTCGCGATTGAAGGTGGATGCAACGCTGTCGCGACGACCTTCGGCGTGCTCGCGAGTTGCTCGCGCGTCTATGCACACAAGATTCCGTTCCTTGTGAAGATCAATCACAACGAACTCATGACCTATCCGAACAAGTTCGACGAGATTATGTTTGGTTCAGTGCGCGAAGCGTGGAACCTTGGTGCCGCAGCGGTGGGTGCGACGATTTACTTCGGCAGCGAGAACTCCGATCGACAGATCATCGAAGTGTCGCAAGCGTTCGAAGAAGCGCACGAGCTCGGTATGGCAACCGTGCTCTGGTGCTACCTCCGCAACAACGCGTTCAAGATCGGCGACAAGGATTACCACGTTGCCGCAGACTTGACCGGCCAGGCAAATCACCTCGGCGTCACGATCAAGGCTGACATCATCAAGCAGAAGCTCCCTGAACTCAACGGCGGCTTCACTGCGCTCAACTCTGGCGATTCAAGTTACGGCAAGCTCGATCCGCGGATGTACACAGATCTCTGCACCGATCACCCCATCGATCTCTGCCGCTATCAAGTGCTCAACTGCTACTGCGGTCGCTCGGGGCTCATCAATTCCGGCGGTGCAAGCGGCAAGAATGATCTTCAGGACGCTGTGCGCACCGCAGTCATCAACAAGCGCGCGGGCGGCATTGGTCTCATCAGCGGACGCAAAGCGTTCCAGAAGCCGATGAAAGATGGCGTCGCGCTTCTCAATGCCATTCAAGATGTCTACGCATGCACTGGCGTGACGATTGCCTAAGGTAGCCGCGTGAAAGTTCTGCTTGCCATGTCTGGTGGCGTCGACAGTTCGGTCGCGGCGGTGCTCCTCAAGCAAGCCGGACACGAAGTGATTGGTTGTTTCATGCGCCTCGGGTCGCCTGGCGAAACGCTCGATGCACCGCTTGCAGCTGCGCAATGTGCGGCGCGTCCAGCGAAGATCGGACATCAAGGGTGCTGCTCAATCAATGATTCCGAGGACGGTCGACTCGTTGCTGCGCAGTTGAACATTCCGTTTTACGTGGTGAACTTCAAGAATGACTTCGGTCGCATCATTCAGTATTTCGCAGATGAATACGACGCGGGACGCACGCCCAATCCATGCGTGCGATGCAATGACTGGTTGAAGTTCGGCAAACTTCGCGAGTACGCCGCGCAACTCGGATGCGAAGCCGTTGCCACTGGCCATTACGCGCAGATCACACACGACGACGCATCGCAACCTCGCATCACACGCGGTGTCGATCGCGCGAAGGATCAGTCGTATGTGCTGTTCGGCACCGGTAAAGATGCCGTGCAACGCATGATGCTTCCGATCGGTGGAATGGAGAAGCCGCATGTGCGCGACATTGCGCGCGAGCATGGATTGCGCGTGTTCGACAAACCCGACTCGCAAGAAATCTGTTTCGTTCCGCAGGACTACTCATCGTTTCTTGAAGGTCGCCGCACTGCACCCTTTGAAGAAGGCGCGATCTTGAACGAGTCCGGTGAAGAACTCGGTCGTCATGCTGGTCATCAACGATTCACGATCGGACAGCGTCGCGGAATCTCCGTGCCTCCAACTTCCGCCGTGACGATTCCGCTTTATGTCATCGAGAAGAACGCGCAAATGAACACCGTCACGGTTGGTCCACGCGAAGCATTGGACGTTTGCGCAGTGCAAGCGACCGAGGCTGTGTGGTACGCGCCACCGACAACTTCGTGGACGCGGGTGCATGCGCAAGTGCGTGCGCATGGCCGACCGATTCCCGCGCAGATGCGCAGCACTGCCGACGGCGCGCTCGAAGTCGTGTTTGAAGAGATGGAATCAGGCGTTGCACCTGGTCAAGCGGTCGTTTGCTACACGAACACCGGCGAGAACGAGCAGATTTTGGCTGGCGGATGGATTCAATCCACCAGCCGTGCACGCTGAGAGAATCACAAGAGATTTGAGTAACCTGCGCGTCACGCATGACCGCCGTTGACTCCGCAATTCTCACCGCAACGATCATTGATGCGCCGACTGAGGTTGCGGTTTCGACGGATCACGTCCTCTATGTAGGCATCGATGAGGCTGGCTACGGTCCGTTGCTCGGTCCACTCTGCGTCGGCATGTGCGCGGTTCGTGTGCCGTCCACGCAATTCACTCCACTCGCGCCAAATCTTTGGAGTGTGCTTTCAGGTGGCGTGTGTCGAAAAGGAAATGATCGACGCCGCCGTGTTGCGATCGATGACTCGAAAAAGTTGAAGCGCCAGGATGAATCACCCCTGCGTCTGCTTGAGCGCGGCGTACTTGCAGCACTGAGCAGCAATCCATCGTTTGCAATTCCGCTTGACGATGCTGCGTACTTCCACGCGGTTGGTGCGGAGTTGCCGCACGTGGATGATGCCCCTTGGTATCAACACGCGCTTCCACTTCCGTCAAACATTGAACTGCCTGATGTTCGCATCGCCGCGAATCTACTGCGTCGCGCGCTTGCGAAAGCACATTGCTCGATTGCAGCACTTCGCGTCACGACGCTTGACGCAAGCCCGTTCAATCAGTTGTATGAACGGCTCGGCAACAAGGGCGCGTTGAACATGTCACTCGTGATGACGCAGTTAGAAGCCGCGCGTGAACTTGCACAAGGTGCGCGCGTGATTGCTGCGATTGATCGACAAGGTGGACGCGCCGAGTACGCGCATGCGCTGCAATCAAAATTTCCGCACGACAGCGTGCTCGTCATCAAAGAAGACGACGACCTCAGCACCTATCGCATTGAAGGCGCACAAGGGAAGCTCGATGTCGCATTCGCAACGCGCTCGGAAGACCGTCACCTCCCCACCGCGCTCGCGTCCATGGCAGCAAAGTACACCCGAGAGCTTGCAATGCGCCGCATGAACGCCTGGTTCTTGGCGCGGCAGCCTGGCCTCGAGCCCACCGCCGGATATGTCGAGGATGGGCGCCGATTCCTCGCGCAGGTGCAGCCAACCCTTGTTCTTGAGCGTGTTCCTGAGCGGACTTTCGTTCGGATGGCGTGATTTTGAGGGGTTGAAGCAGAGAATTCGGGAACTGATCCGACCTCAATAACCTGACGACTCTGCGCTTGCATCGAGAAGGGAGGTTTGGCTACACTGATGGACTTTCCACCGTTTCCCGTTTGGCCGATGCCGATGGGAAAAATGGAGCCGATGCCGAGATGACTTTGCCAAGCGACGACGACCCACCTCCAGACGACGACGAACCCACCTGACGCGAGGTAATCCCTCGCAACAGGCGTTGAGTTCTGCGTCCTGTCGCGAGCGACCGCGAAGGTGACCAGTTCCAAAACTCTCCGCACGGAACCTACAACTTACGACCAAGCAATTTGTTTGCACCCGCGACGCCTGTGTTCTTCAGGCTGCCGCCTATCAGTCCCTCTTCTCTCCCGAACTTCCGTTCCCGTTTCTCTCCGACCGAGTCAAAGGCTACACCCATGAGTCAGGACCTTACGAAAATCCGAAACTTCGGAATCTGCGCGCACATCGACGCTGGCAAAACCACCGTCTCCGAGCGCATTCTTTTCTACACCGGCCGCATTCACAAAATCGGTGAAGTGCACGACGGCACCGCGACCATGGACTTCCTCCAAGAAGAGCAAGAGCGCGGCATCACCATTCAATCCGCGGCAACGACTTGCCCGTGGGAGAAGGATGGCAATGAGTACAAACTGAATCTCATCGATACTCCAGGCCACGTCGACTTCACGATTGAAGTCGAGCGATCACTTCGCGTGCTCGACGGCGCTGTTGCAGTCTTCGACGGTAAGGAAGGCGTGGAAGCGCAGTCTGAAACCGTGTGGCGACAAGCAGAGCGGTACAACGTTCCACGCATGTGCTTCATCAACAAGATGGACAAGACCGGCGCAGATTGGGAGTTCTCCTTCAAGTCGATCTTGACTCGTCTCGGCGCCAACGGCATCCCGATTCAGTATCCAATCGGCAAGGGCAACGACTTCATCGGCATCATTTGCCTCGTCGAAAAGCGTGCATTCACGTGGAACGAAGCGGACGAAGGCGAAGTCATCACCGAGATCCCAGTGCCTGCTGACTGCGTCGATGCGGTTGAATTCTGGCACACGAATCTCGTGGAGAAAGTCGCCGAACTCGACGACCGACTCACCGAGAAGTTCCTCACGGATGCGTCGACTATCACGATCCCTGAAATCAAGGCAGGCCTTCGCAAGGGCACGATCGACTTGCAATGCTTTCCTGTGCTCTGCGGTGCTGCACTGAAGTACGTCGGTATTCAGAAGGTCATCGATGCCGTCATCGACTACCTCCCAAATCCAACCGAGCGCGCAGAAGTCCAAGGCGTGGATCCTCGCGATCCAGACATCAAGCTCAGCCGACCACACGCGGAGAATGCACCTTTCTCTGCACTCGTGTTCAAAGTCGTTGCGGACACGCACGGCGCACTCACCTACATTCGCGTGTACTCCGGCAACATCAGCAAGGGCACGCGCGTCGTGAATCCTGCGAACGGTCGCCGCGAGAACGTGTCGCGTATTTACGAGATGCATGCCAACACTCGCACCGCACTCGACTTCGCGTCGGTCGGCAACATCGTTGCAGTGGTCGGCCTCAAGGAATCCTTCACTGGTGACACGATTTGCGATGAAGATCAACAGATCGTTCTCGAGCGCATGGTTTTCCCTGAGCCCGTCATCTCGATGTCAATCGAGCCGAACTCTGCGGAAGACAAGAAGAAGCTCGGCGATGCGCTCACGCAGATTCGCCGTGAAGATCCTTCGTTCCGTTCGAACTACAACGACGAAACTGGCGAGACGATCATCGCAGGCATGGGCGAGTTGCATCTTGAAATCATCAAGAACAAGCTCGTTCGCGACCTCAAGGTGAACGTCACCGTCGGCAAGCCACGCGTGTCGTATCGTGAAACCATCACAGGCACAGCGAAAGATGTTCGTGGTCTGTTCAAGAAGCAGTCCGGTGGTCGTGGTCAGTTCGGTGATGCAGTTGTCACCGTCAGCCCCATCACACCAGAGCAAGCGAAGGAACAAGAACTTGACATGAAGGACGGCGTCGTCTTCTTGAACAAGATCTCCGGCGGCGTCATTCCTGGCGAATTCATCAAGCCCATTGAGTACGGTGTGCGCACCGCTGCGGCAAGCGGCGTCATCGGTGGATACCCACTGATCAACGTCAAGGTTGAACTCGTGTTCGGTTCGTATCACGATGTTGACTCGAGTCAGATCGCGTTCGAACAAGCAGGCTCACTCGCATTCCGCGAAGCATGCTCACGCGCTGGCGTATCGTTGCTTGAGCCGATCATGAAGCTCGTCGTGACAACACCTGACGAATTCTTCGGCAACGTGAGCGGCGATATCGCTTCTCGTCGCGGTCAGATCACGGACTCCGAGTTGCGTAATGTCGTTCGCATCATCAGCGCTGAAGTGCCGCTCTCGGAGCTCTTCGGTTACACGACAAGCCTTCGCTCGATGACCCAAGGTCGCGCGACAAGCACCATGGAACCATTGACCTATCGTCTCATGCCTGAGCGTCTCAAGGAAGAAGTGCTCAAGCAAGGCTGATGCGCGTGACTCCCGCGTAGAGCTTCCATTGTTGAACACGCCTCCAACTTTTGTCTTCATCGAACGAGGTCGCAACAGCGGCCTCGTTCGTTTGTATCCTTAACCCACTCGTGCAAGCACATCGGGATGATCCATCTTTGTCCGCACTCGCGAACGCAAGCGCACACAGCGCGGGGCCAGCGCATCCACTTGACATCACGGGGTCTTCGTTTCAATCGGAGTACGACCGCGAGTTAGGAAAGTTACTTCGAAGAAGACTCGGATGGCTTTGCCTCGCATTCGCATTGTGGGAAGTGATCGCAGTGGGAGGCATGGTCGCGCGTGAACTCGTGCCGCCGATGGTGGAGAGTTACTTTGCGCCAGACGCAGTACCGCCACCAGTCCTTCTCGAACTCGAAGCTGCAGAACCGGAAGAGTTGCTTCTCCTGACGCCAGTCGAAGAGTCGACCGAAACTGATTCTTTCGTCGACTCCGACCTCACACCCTCCGAACGAGCGCGTGCGCGACGGGATGAGCAACGCCGACCATGGGGTGCTGCAGAGCGCGCAACAAGTCGTGAGTTGGGATTTGCGTTGGGCGCATTTGTGGACGGACTGAAGAATGGTTTTGACGGTGGCACGCCTACGCGCGAGCCACGCAAGACTTCGCGAGAAGTGCAGCCTTCTACCAATCGACGCGCGGATGCGTCGGACAGCGCTGCGCCAACGCCGCAGGATCGTCGAGCGAATCGCACCGCTTCAATGAAGCAAGCTCCGCCGAGCGCTGCAGCAAATCCGAGTGGTTCGCTGCCGCTCTGG
>Ga0209553_1000782_pt1 | contig 16077 bp, 14 predicted proteins | sample LauGreFBDMM110DN_2_FD_188217 | JGI IMG/M metagenome (GOLD analysis project Ga0209553, IMG submission 188217) | Freshwater lake microbial communities from Lake Michigan, USA - Fa13.BD.MM110.DN (SPAdes) (version 2) | ecosystem: Environmental > Aquatic > Freshwater > Lake | place: Lake Michigan...
TTTTTTCTGTTGCGGGCAGTTTCTCCATTTCGTTGCGTGCCAGTGCACCGTAAGGTGACCCTTCGTACCATTCATAGCCGCACATTAGACTGCCAGTGCTCATGAATACAACTCGCTTTACGCCAGCTTCGTGCGCGGCGCGGTACATGTTTAATGTGCCGCCAATTGTTATCTGCATAACTTTTTCCCAATCGTCATAATCTTCTGTTTCCGCTGCGAGATGCAATACCATGTCCATGCCTTGGCTCGCATGTTTGACGGCGTCCAGGTCGGTGATATTGGCTTGCATATGCGGAATTCCTTCCACGGGTCGACGGCTGAGTCCGCTAAAGGTAAATTTATGCCCGAGATGCTTGATTGTAAGGGTGCCGATCAATCCACTGGCGCCAGTTATCAATACGCGCGGGGAACGGTTTGTGTTTAGGGTTTGCATGATTGTTTCTCTGTGATTGTTTCTAACGCGGATTCGCTATAGTCTATTGAGTGTATTGCTGTTTTATTTATCGTCTTTACAGTAGTTCATTCGGATACAATATGATCGCATAATCAACGATGTTAAATTGCGAGTGCAAGATTTGCGATTGATAGTTTCATCGCGGGTAATTGGGATAATCCATCAGCGTCAAAAGCTTGGTCAATTTGCGCCGGGCTTCTTGCACCGATTAAAGTTGAGGTTACTCCGTCACGGCTTAAGACCCAGGCGAGACCCAAGTCAGCCATCGGCCGACCCATACTTGCGGAAATGGTCCGGAGCCGTTCCATGGCTAAATATGCGCTGTCGTTGAAGTAAATGTCTTGATGCCCAGGTACTACATCAAATCGGCTGCCGCTAGGGACCGGGCCACCTTTAAAGTACTTGCCTGTGAGAAATCCTGCCCCGAGTGGGCTGTATGTGATTACGCCGACATTCTGATCTTTGCACAGTGGAAGTAATTCTATTTCGATTTCGCGCTTTGCAAGGCTGTAAACTGGTTGGACGGAACACATTAGTGCCCAGCCGCCTGCTTCCTGATGCCAAAGCGCCTTACAGACCTGCCAAGCGGCCGCATTGCTGCATCCGATAGCGCGTGCTTTGCCTGTTGTTACGAGAACATCGAGGGCCTGAAGTGTTTCGTTGATTGGTGTGTCACTGTCCCACACATGTAGCTGGAACAAGTCTAGCGTTTCAATTTGAAGTCGGCGAAGGCTGGCTTCGGCGGACGATATTACGCGTTTTCGATTGAGCGTACCTGTTACTTTTGTTGCGACTACGATGTGATCGCGTGCCCGCCTGCTTGTAATCCAGTCGCCGAGGATTGTCTCGGAAAGACCTGACGAATATGCTTCAGCTGTGTCAATTAGGGTAATGCCACGTTCAAATGCCCGGTCCGCAACTGCAAAAGAAGTTTCTTTGTCTATCTCGCGGCCGAAGGTCGCAGTTCCCAGTCCAATTGAACTAACCTTTAACCCGCTACGGCCTAGCATTCGATATTCCATTAGTGCCTTGAGAGTGTCGGGGTTCCGCTCCGTAAGCATGCGGAGCGTTTGCTGTATAAAGCGGGCTCTGCAGGTGGATAAACTAAGCGCATGTAAACCAGCGGATAGCGTATTGGTGCTCGGACTTGTTAAAATTAAGCGTGTACGGATCGCACCGCCAGCGCACTACGCGACCATCGGTGCGTGCCAGTAGCCAGGCAAAGTCCCAGTTATTGGTTGTGTAGACAAGCGGTATCGCCGGTCGCACTCGTACAAGCGGGTGAGTTCCCGTAATAAATAGTTGGCGCGAGGTGTAGTAATAACACGAGCCGGCATGAACAAATACTTCATGGTCTAGGCTCATATTGCCGCCCTCGACAAGGTCAGCGCATAGATTGCGAATGCCGAGTTTAACTGGCGACCCAGTCTCGAATGCGTCAGCTAGTTCAGAAATCGAACCGCGCTCAACTGTGCCGTCGGCAGAGTGGGCAAGCACTTCTTGCCAGCGGTCATTTACTAGAAAACGGTATTCATCAAAGTCGTAAACGAAATTACTGCTGGGAGCGTTTGTGCCCATATCCCAATTGTCAAATTGGTGGTAGCGTGGCATCTCCAAATGGTCGTCAAGGTCTGATGCACCGCGAGTGGAGGATGCTCGGCGGCCATCAAGATAGGGCCTCGCTATTGCTTGCCGCCCATCTTGGTTGTATAGAAAAAATGACATTGACGGCCGAGGCCCAAAGTTATCCGGCAAGTCTACTGGCTGCCTTAAAGTCATTATTCCGGCGGTCCACCGGCCGTCTACAAGATAAGTGGTGCGAAACTCGGCTACCTCCCGGATTAGCTCGGTGCTACTTGACGAGGGGTCGATATGTTCGTTATGCCGAAATCCGGTTCCAATTCTGAGATCGGCACCGCGCTTTATTGCAGTAGCAAGCGCGGAATAACTTCCCTGACGAATCGTCCGGTCGGTGTTAAGTGTTAAGACGTTGTGAAGTGGGGAGCGTGCCATCAAGTATTCTTCGGCATTTATGTTTCGCTGGCGACACTATTTAAATCCGCGCCGCAGTTCTGTAAGACCTTATGCAGGTCAAAATCGCTTCCCCACGGTATTATTTGGGCGCCAAGTTTTCGGTGCCTTACTAAGTCCTCCACTGAGCCGGCGGTTGTTCCCCACGCCAGTCCGTGTTGCTTGGCTACTGCTGCAACACGTTCGTTGACGTCATTTATTGTTAATGTACTGAGACTAGTTTTTAAGCGCAATCCCATATCTGCGGGTCCCACAAAAAGACAGTCAATTCCTTTGATAGATGCAATGGCTTCGAGATTTGCAAAGGCTTCGAGGGTTTCGATTTGTGCCACAATAAAAGTTTCTCGGTTGGCATCCTCATAGTAATCAGCGTTTTTCTTGGCAGTTCCGACATAGTAATCGTTGTCAATTCCGGCGCCGTCTACTCCGCGGTTGCCAAGCGGAGGAAATTTTGCTGCGTCTATGATTTGTTGGGCAGTTGTTGTGGTTGACACGAAAGGTATCATCAATCCGGTTGCCCCATCCTCCAGGTAATGATAGAGATGCGAACGGCCCGTGGTTTGAGTGCGGACCATACAGTCAATGTCGTTGTAGTGACACGCGGAAAGGAATGCCTGCACCTCGCGGTAATCCATTGTGCGGTGTTCCAAATCAAGCCATATACCGTCGTAGTTGTAGTGGGCTGCGTATCGGATATAGAAAGGTAATAAATGTCCAGCGCTACATACTCTGGCGAGTTGACCGGTGCGGATCTTGGCTAGCACTTTACTTTTCCTCATTGGTATTTCCTTGGATGTATCTCTAAATAGCCCGGCATACGGGTGAATAATTGCTGCCCAGATTGTTCGTTTACCGAGGCAGTTTTTGGTTTGTTTGAAGTCTGATTGGAGTTGATTCTAAGGTTATTGGCAGGGATTGTCAAGAGCGTTCTAGAGAGTATTTGGTTGTATTAGGGTTTCGCCTGATTTCGGGTTATAGTACATGCGTGCTTACAACTTAGAGATTTGTTCGGATTTTTTGGGTGTATCGTGAATGATCGTTATTCTGGTCTTGGTTAGCGGGCATATATTGCATTTGCTGAGGGGTACTGTGGACTTGTGCACGTGTGCACGTGTGCACTATTTTGCTCTTGGCTTCGATAATTCATTTTGGGAGCGTACCTGATCTCGTATGTCCGTTGTTTGGTGTGGTCAATAGTACCCATCAATATTGGTAATAGTGTTTTGGTTTAGGATATTCGCCAGTGCTCTGCGCAATAGTTGTAAGGTGCAGGCTAGCTGCAAGGAAACTTGATGGAGCTGGTTTGAGATTTCGGTGTGACTTTTCGCTGATGTAGCTGTGGGTTAGTGTAATAAGCAGTAGAAGTTGCTGGGCACGATCCTGGCTTGGTGGCGTCTTCGTGCGATTGAGTGTTTTGGGGTGCGTGAGTTCCCCATAGATTACGGCATGACTACATGGTGGAGTTGAATATGGAGAATATTGTTAAGGCGTGTGAGTTCGATATTGAGGGATATGGTCGGGGCGTGAAAGTTCGGATTTGGATATCGGTTTGCCAACGGGCTGGCGGTGGTTTTTGGAGTTTGCCCGTTTTGATCATACGGGGTGATCGGCCAGGTCCGCGGCTTTCAATACTAGGCGGTATTCATGGTGACGAATATGATGGTCCTGAAGTAATTCACCGTCTCTTTGAGAGACTGTCTGTTACGGAGCTTTGTGGCACGGTGGTTATGGTGCCGGTTTGCAACGTGCCAGCTTACGAGGCTTGTCGACGTATCAGTCCGATTGATGGCGCAAATATGGCACGGGTTTTTCCGGGCGATGTTGGGGGTACGGTTACCCAGCAATTGGCATATTGGGTTGGGGAGTTTTTTATTAGGGGTGCTGATGCTTTGATTGATATTCACAGTGGCGGCCTGGCTTATAACATGCCTACATTAGTCGGTTGTCAGTACAGTGAGTTGCCGTTGGATGTTTCTAATGTCCAAATTGCGCGTTCGTTTGGGGCGCCTGTGCTGTGGATGCATCCCAATCCTGTGCCCTCAGGTCGTACAGTTAGCTTGGCCGCTGCCTTGGGTGTCCCTGCCATCTATACCGAGGCCGCTGGGGCCGGAAGGGTTGGTGCGAGTGTAGTTGATTGTTTTGTCCGCGGCGTCACTAACGTTATGCGGTATCTGGGTATGCTTGGTTCTCTGGCTGAAAGTGTCCCACCGCCGCATGAGCTTTTTGGCGGCGGAAATCTCGATGTGATGATTACTGCTCCTTGCGCCGGCCATTTTCGTTCGGATGTGATGCTTATGGAAAATGTCAGGAGTGGACAACGGATGGGGGCGATTTACGATTTGGCAGGTTGCGAGCTAGGTAGTTTGTTCGCACACCGCGATGGTGTGGTGGTTACATTGCGGGGTTTACACCGTGTTGATGCCGGCGATGGTATTTACCATATTACTGGTGAAAGGAGTACCCAATGTTTATTGTAGGTGCGATGTCGCCATGTATCATATGAAGTTATTGTACAGTAGCATGATATTGTTTGATGGACATAGGTTTTGTGTGTTGTACAGTCACGTGATCTTGGAGCGGTGGGCCTTACTTTGTTGCGGCTTGTGGCTTTTCTTGCGTGTGGACTAAGTTGTTTGTGGTCCGTGTGTTCTGGGCATGCATGTGTTTGCGGTGTTAATCGGTTCTATGCGGGTTTTCCTCCAAAGTGGTCAGTGAAAATTGGTGCGGGCCGGAGGCGCATGTGTGGGGCGCAACATGGTGTGGTGGCTTGGAAGTGTTATGTCTTGTGCGTCTTAATAGCTAGGAAGGACTAATTGTGTATGGTGAAAATTGTTGATCTTTCACTAATCGAGCAGCTTCGTGATTTTGATACCGCACTGCTGGCTAATACAATCGGATACATTGATCAGACACCTGCGCATGAGTACTACATGGGCGGGTCTATTCGGTCTGTGATACCGTCTCTTGGGCCGACCGTGGGGGTGGCAGTCACTTGCGAGCTTGATAGTAGTACGCCCAATCAAATGCCGGATATTGATGGTTACAATCGTCAGGTGGATCAGATTTTGGCTATGGAGGTGCCTGTAATATGGGTTGTTAAGACGGTGGGCTCACGCCCAGACCATGAATGTGTATTGGGTGACGGAATGGCCAAAACTCTTTTTTCGGTTGGCTGTGTTGGTGCGGTTACCGACGGAGGAGTTCGAGACATCGCGGGGCTGTTATCGACGCCGTTTGCGGTGTACTGTAAGGGAACGACTATTCACCACACGGCTTTGCGATTTGGGCCTATTAATCAAAACGTAGAAGTGGGGGGAATTCAGGTGTTTAGCGGGGATTTGATACACGCTAACTCTGAGGGCGTGATAAAAATTCCTGATAGTTGCCACCGCACCATTGTGGAGGGTGCAATCAGAATGCGCACTTTTGAACAGGACGCCCATCGTGGATTGCGACGCAGTGATCTTGGAGCTGCTGAAAAGCGAAAATGGGTGGTTGATGCGCTGGAGCGGCATGGATGGTAAATTTGGCCTAGCGGAATTTTGTGTGGCGGCATGTCGCACTGCCGCAGGAAATATACTCGTGTATTGTGGTGCGCAATCAATTTGATAGATGTAACGCTAAAGGTTAATTAGTGGGTTTGTTCTTGTTGCTAGCACATTGTTGAATGTTACGATATTGGCTAGATTTTTTATAAAGGCACATTTATGACTTTTGGTCAGAGGTTGATGTTTTCGTCTAATCCGGCGTTAGTTGCTCTTGAAATGTTTGAATTGCCTGCGGTTGGTGCGCGTCAGGTATTGGTGCGCAATTCAAGGACCCACGTGAGTGCGGGGAGTGAAATGAATTTTTTGCGGCATGGGCCGGTTGCCTACGGATTAACCTCAGGCACGCCGCGGGCTAATATCGGTTATATGACAGCAGGTCGCATTGTGACCGCTGGGGCCGAGGTAGATGGGTTTGCTGTTGGTGATCGTGTTGTTACGGGCGGCTCTCACGCCAGCCATACACTGCTAGATATTACTTCAACTTCCGTCATAAATCTAATTTCGGGGTCTGTGAGCGATGATGATGCTGGTTTTGCGGCGCTGGGGGAAGTGGCGCTTCATGGAGTGCGGCGTGCAGAAATAGAGATTGATCAGTCGGTCGTGGTGTTTGGCATGGGTATGGTGGGTCAGCTTGTCATGCAGTTTGCGCGTCTTTCTGGGGCGTATCCGCTTGTTGCAGTGGATTTGGTTGATTCGAGGCTAAAAAAGGCAGAACAGAGTGGTGCAAGCCATGTTATTAATGCTTCGCGGCAGGATGTTGTGAATTGTGTTAGGGAAATTTCGCATGGGCGGGGCGCTGACGTGGTGATCCACTGCAGTCAAGTGGCGAGTATCTTACAGCAAGCTTTGGAATGCGCGGCAGATCGTGGTTCGGTTGTACTTACGGGTAGCCCGCCGGGGACGGCGATTATCAGGCTGCAAGAAGAAATTCTTCGCAAAGAACTTAGACTTACTGGAACTTATACCTCCGGACTCATGCATCCGCACCCGTACTGGCGTTGGACGCCGCATCGCAACCGGCAGACATTCTTACGCATGCTTGCGTCGTCTCAGCTGGACATTGGGCATTTGATTTCTCACGTGGTCTCAGCGTCTGAGGCACCGGAACTGTATAGTCAGTTGCTTTTGGGCAATGAAAACTGGCTTGGTGTTGTATTTGATTGGAGTCACCTCTCGCATTGAGTGTAAATTGTGTAAATGGGTTTTTGTGTTCCTCGCGTATAGACGCCCACTTTTGGTGTCGTCGAGGATATTCCGAAAAATGCTGGGAATGTTTTATCAGCAGCATGTTGTTTGCATTGGCGGTGGCATTCTGTTTAGTGTGATTTTTGGGATTGTGGAGTAGGGGTCGTTGCAGTCGGTGTTTTTTCGATAGGCTGGATCCTACAGTTGTTCTGTTGGTTGGGTCGTTTGTGTTGGGGCGATCGTGCGAGTGGTTTATTTCATGTGAAGTGTGCTTTGTGGTTGGAGATAACTGTAGCGGGGAGGAAAGTACTAGTCTGTTGACTAGATTATGGGGCGAAGATGTTAAGGAGTGTTAAATGTGCGATATGTTTAGTATGAAGGGAAAAGTTGCGGTAGTTACTGGCGGTGCGCGGGGTTTGGGTTATGACATGGCGGCGGCGTTGTGTGAAGCTGGTGCCACAGTGTGCATTACGTCCCGCCGGCTCGATAGCGCTGTTGCTTCGGCGGCGGTGCTGCGCCGTGATTTTTGCGTCGAGGTTTTGGCAGAGGAGTTGGATGTGCAGGAATTTGAGCAGATTACTTCTCTTTCTGCCAGAGTGATTGCGTGGGGTCGGCAGGTTGACGTACTGATTAATAATGCTGGCGGCGGCTTGGGACTGATGCCGACTGATTTCTTTGCGCGGATGCCGGAGCATATGACTGAGTTGATTCAGACTAATTTGACCTCTGTTTTATATTGCTGCCAAGTGTTTGGCCGTATTATGGCGGCGCAGGGTTTTGGGTCAATTATCAATATTGCTTCTATTGCTGGCGTTGTGGGTCGCGGTAGGGAGATGTATCGGGAAACAGGTCTGGCTGAGCAGCCCGTTGACTACGCTGCAGCTAAAGCTGGTGTGATTGGGATGACAAAGGATTTGGCCGCATACCTCTCACCTTTGGGGGTGCGCGTGAACAGTATTTCGCCCGGAGGGTTTGAGCGCGGCCAACCGGATGCTTTTGTCCGTGCCTATAGTAGCGCGACAGCACTGCGAAGAATGGGGCTGGACGGAGTCGACCTTAAGGGTGCTGCGTTGTTTCTCGCATCGGCCGCTTCCGCTTATGTGACTGGGCATGATCTCGTGGTTGATGGCGGATTCGTGACTTGCAAATGAAACTGCTATTTAGTTGGTTTTGCGCTGATTGGCTGACATGTTTTCTTTGTGCCGTGCTTGGAGTTAGGGCGAATTGTCGGGTCACGCGTAGTGGGGCGAGCTGTAATTGGTCTAGTCATGAATGTGTAAACTGGTGTCCCCAACGTAGTTGTTGATACGAACAGCTAAGTTATAGGTTAGTTTTTGTGCGCGGGCGGCGATGGATAATAAATACGGGTTTGAAATACTTGAAGCATTGTTCCGGTAATTTTGGGCACTAGTCCGTATCAAACGCGGCTTTGATTACTTGGTTGCTTGGTTACACGGCAGAGTGCAGAAGAGAGTTTTATTGTTTATTCTGCGTCTGGCATGTTTAAATATAGGGGTGCGGTTATTGAGGGCTTGTTAATGTTATATCGGTTAGTGCGTTGTTGGGGTGAACGGTCTGCTTCTGAGTGCTTGACGGGCAACTCTTCGGTAATTGACCCTTGAGCGCGTATGCACAGCGGGTTATTTCGGGAAAAAGTGTTTGTTGTAAGCCTGAGATTTGTGGGCTATCCAAAGGGCACGTTAAATTCGCTTGACAAGGCGCGGAGGTTTTCGACAAAGGCGGTGTGGTAGGGTATTCCGTATTGCATGCGGTTTTGAGAGGTTTCGTATTCCTTTTCTCCGTGAGTGTAGATGCGTTCGCATCCCGGGGCTTTCGCAGAAGTGCGGAGCGCATGCAGCATGTCGTCCATAGCGTCTTTGAATTCGTCAATGGGGCGAAAAGCGTCGACGCGCAAAGCCATAAAGAAGTGCGATGAGCTTTCGCGGATCTTGGGATCGGCGGGGGGCATGCGGGTTGCTAGGTTACCGTAGCATCCGCCGGACAGAACGCCGGCTAAAATGTCCACTAATACTGCTAGGCCGTAACCTTTGTGACTGCTGCCTTCGGGGGTACTGCCGAGCGGCAGGATGCGCCTGCCGTTCCATGCTTGTAGAGCATCATTGACTGGCTTTCCAGATTCGTCGACTACCCAGCCAAAAGGGATTTTCTCACCCTTGGTGAGTGCAGCGCCAATTTTACTGAATGCCACAACTGAGGTAGCCATGTCTAAGACATAGGGTATTTCGTTTCTAGTAGGGGCAGCTACGCTTATCGGGTTTGTTGCCAGCATGGGTTCAATTCCGTAAGTGGGCAAAATTGCGGGCGAGGAGTTATTGGTGAGGGCTATTCCAATCATATTGTGTGGTAAACAAAGCATGGAGTGATATGCTGCCATTCCAAAATGTCTACTCCTACGGACTGATGCTATTCCAACGCCAGTTTGATGGGCCTTGCTAATGCATAGCTCCATCGCCTTCACTCCGATCACCAGGCCCATGCCACCATCCCCGTCCAGCAGGGCTGTTGTTGGTGTTTCTGTTATTGCAGTGATAATGGGTTGGGGAGTTAATGTGCCTAAACGCAAAGGCTCAATATACTGGAATAGATTGTTGACACCATGGCTGTCAACACCGCGTAAATCTGCTTGAACAAGTACGTTGGCGGCAATTTCAGCATCCGCAGTCGGGACCTTAAGGCGTTCAAATAAGGCGGCGATAAATCTGTTAATATCGCTGGGATTGATGCGGATATGATTGGTCAATTGTGGTCTCCAGTTATTTTGACAACAATTTTGATGCAGTTGTCGGTGCGTTTATGGGCCATGTCGTAGGCGGTCATTAGATTGGCGAATGAGAACGTGTGGGTAATTAGTGGTTGTACATTTATTTCGCCACCTGCAATCATCCGGGCCGCGAGATGGGTAGAAACGAGGCCTGGCTCGTGTGCAGCTCCCGAAACAGTGGTCGTGCGGCAGTGTTTTGAAAATAGCATTTGAAATTCAAAGGGAATTATTGGCGCGCGGGGAATTCCAAAATAGATAATATTTCCAAGTTGTTTTACTAGATGTGGCGCTAGGTTAATTGATGACACCTCCCCCGCAGCTTCTATTACAAGATCCGCCATACTGTTGTTCGTAATTTCTGCCACGGCGTCCATGCTGTTGTTTCCGGAATTCAGTATTGCGTGTGTTGCACCGTAGAATTTACTCATTGAAATTCTGTGCGGTTCTAAATCTACTCCAATAATGATTTCTGCACCAAGTCGCTTGAGAAGATAGTTAAAGTATAGGCCCGCTGATCCTTGCCCAATTATTACTGCTGTTTTACCAAGCATATTTGGAAGTTGTTTGCTAGCATGAATTACTGTTCCAAGCTGCTGGGCTTGTAGGAGGATTTGGGGAGGTAGGTTAGTTGGCAGTGCAATTAGGAGGTTAACCGGCACCTGTATACATTCTGTCATTGCCAGCTGCATTGGTGAGAGTGCGAGTACCCAGTCACCAGCCTTGGCCGGGCTAGCTGTCGCATCGATCTCTTCTATCACGCCCACCATTTCGTGTCCAGAGGTTCCCAACGGTCTTGGAAAGGTTCCACCCAAGTCATAGTACAGCATGTGAATATCACTGCCGCAGAGTGACAAATAGTGCGGTTTGATTATCGCGTGCCCGGATAGGAGTGGGGGTTTCGTAATTTCCGCGAACCTGATAGTTCCGGGAGCGATGATTTGCGCGGCTTTCATTGGCTTGACTTGTGCAATAGGTGTGGTGGGTGGCGTCAGTTGGGTTTAGGGTGCCCTAGGTGGCGGTGATAATAGCATATATACTAGGTTTCGCCGTAGTTGCTTTTGTTTGTGATTGTGTGCTGTCTGTCATAGTGCGGATGCGGTGCATGGGTCGTGAATTGAATTGCAGCTAGTGAGGATGAATGTTAGTTTGAACAAGGGGCGATTGTTAGGGGGCCTGCGGTTGGCAGGGAATAAAGTGGTGCCTGCGTGTGTTTGTGGTGGCCCCTCGGTGGTGGGGGTACCACCCGTCAGCCGGAGAATTTATTTGCGGTGGTTCTTGCCGGGGCGAAACGGGTTGCAGTACGTTGTTTGGTCGATTGGTGGTGGTGTTTTACATTTTGTCATCTGCCAGGTGGCGTCTTTCATTTACCGTAGCGATCGAGTTTGCTTTCGCAACATTTTTGTCATACGTGCGTCTTAGGTTGTTTACGGTTGGGTTCGGTGAATGTTAGGCGTGGTAAATGATCGGCTGTGTATGCGAAATGCGGAATGTTTAAACGGGTTTCGTTCAGTCGTGGCTCCAGCCACGGTCAACAGTCAGGCATTGGCCTGTAATGTCGCTGCTGTCCGACGAGGATAGGAAGGCGAATACCGGCTCGACTGTTCCAGGTGTCATCCGTCCCCGGAGTGCTTGTTTCTCTTCAAGTGACGTTAGAGTTTGTTGTTGGTCTGGGAATAGACGCAATTCTCCTTCAGTACGCACTGCGCCGAGGTGGACGCAGTTGACGCGTATTCCATAGGGCCCGAGGTCACGGGCAAGCCCGCGAGTCATGCCTACGACGCCTCCCTTGCTAGCGAGATAGTGGGTGAGGTTTGCCATGCCAAGCCGCAACCCTATGGTGCCCACATTGATAATTGTTCCTCCTCCCTGTCTTTTTAGCGCTGGAATAATGGTTTCACAGCAACGCCAGGCGCCGCTGAGATTTGTGTCTAATACATGGTGCCAGTCTTCGAATGTCATTGTGGCCGCAGAGTGGCGCGGGTAGACGCCGGCATTGTTAATCCATACATCGATGCGGCCATACTGTCTGATTATTTGGTCCACGGCTGCGCGCACCTCGTTTTTGTTAGTTACGTCGAGTTGTACGGGATGTGCCGGGGAGACTACGGCTGCGGAACGTTCGAGGTGGTGCAGTCCTGCAATGACGCGCGCGCCGCGCTTTAGGAATCCGTGTACCAAGCCATGTCCGACGCCTTCTCCGGCGCCTGTGATTACGCACACTAGGTTTGTTAATTCGATTGCCACAGGGTTATTGGGAAATTGGGATTTCGGCTCATCGGGAAAATCTCCCGCTGGCAGTTGTGGTACGGCAGCTGGTCGAAGTTTAGTGTTGTACAGCCCAAGCCGTCAAAAATTAGGCCGCGGTCTCTTGATGCGCCATACCCTGCCTTCCAGCCAGCTAGACTCTTAGTGTGGACCGCCAAGGCCTCGTCGGGCAGGAGGCCGACACACTCATAGAACGCGGGATCAGCCGCAACAGATGGCGCTGTGCTTACCACCACATGCAACTGGCCAGTTTTGAGAACCGCTGCTTGGCCCATAGAAAACCTTTGGCCGGTATAGGATTGTCCGCGAGCGATAAAACGCCCTTCGCCCGTCCACTGCACGTGTGCGGTTAGCTCGACAGACTGTTCGCCAATCGTGAACTGAGAAGCGCCGCAGTATGCTGCTCGAACTGCGGTCTCGTCAACGACCCAAAGCAGGACACTTCCCGGAAAATCGTAACTAAGCGGCAGGAGTTGGCGCAGTAGCTCTGCGCTGTGTCCGCCTGCGCCGCCTGTTGTTGCATCGGCTGAGTCTACAAGGATCCAGGGTGAAGATTGTTTCTGGCGCAGAAGCATCTTGATTTCTTCCCACGGCTTTACACCTGTTGCCCACTCATCGCGCTGTGCGTACCAAATTTGAGCCAGGTCTTGGGCTGTAGTGCGTGCTATTGTTGGATCATTTCCGGTGATCACAATGCTAGTCCCTATTTCGGGGACATCAAGCCATGGTTGCACGGGAAATATACTGATATCAACGATTCCGGAATTCGTTTCGAGACGGCGGGCATGGTGAAGAATGTTTGCAAATCGGCCTTCTGCATCGTTAGTGTCTGTAGGCGGAATTAGGGCCGCTATCTTGGCGAGAGTGATAATGCAAGCAGAAGTGTCTTGCATTACGAGGTGTGCCGCGCGATGCCCCGTTGCAACGAAATCGGTGTGTGGCATTGTGCGATAGGCTGTTAGTGCACTCGTATTCAGCAGCATGCGGCGGGTAACATTGGCATGGAGGTCGAGAGAAACTACGAGTTTTCCAGCGAATGCAAGCTCATGTCTTACCATCTCAAGTAAATTGCCTTCGACGTCATCTTCTCCAATCGCACATGCGGACCCATGCAAGTGCAGCAACATGGCCTCCGCCGGCAGGGCTGCATACAGCGCTGCAGCGATTTCAGAGCGGATCGTCGCAAAACACGTTTTACTGAGCCGGCCGGCTGGCGAGCCACACATTATGGCCAATACCGGCGCCGCGGTCCAGCCGCCTGCCTCTAGCACTTCGAGGCTGCCGCTCAATTGGGAAGGCACATTGTTGGCCCAGGTATTTACTGTGGTCTCCCCAATGCACCAAGTGCCGCCGTTAGTGAAAAGTTCGAGTTCCGCTTCGACCGGATTGAAGGTGTTACTCTCAAAAATAAACTGGGCGATGATGGCTTTCACGAACTAGGTTTGCCAAAAATTGGCTCCATTAAGCCCTTTAAATAACCGATGGCGAAAATATTTCCGTGTAGACCATAGCCGGTATTTCGGCCTTTTTCAGTAATTAGTTTTGGCATGTGGTCTGAGCGAATGAGGCCAGTGTAGCCTATGTCGTTGTAGGCTTTGAAAATCGCAGGCAGATCCGCCGGCCCGTTGTCCGGAAAAGTTTCCCGGAAGTTGTGCAGTGAGCCGGCGACGTCCCGGCAGTGCACGAAATGGATTCGATCTGCGAAGTGGTGAATTAATGCGATTAGGTTGGCACCAAGTTCTGAAAAACAGCCCTGACAGAATGTGAGGCCGTTGTATGGGCTTGTTTCTAGTTCGAAGAGACGCTCGAATTGTTTAACGCTACTCATGATGCGGGACAGCTGCCATATGGGGGATAGCGGCGGATCGTCGGGGTGCATCGCGAGTTTTACGTCTGCGGACTCGGCGACTGGAATAATGCGTTTTAAGAAGTATTCCAGATTGTCCCACATTTGTTCGTCGGATGATGACCCTTCTTTTGTTTGCGCTTCACGATTTAATTGAGTTAAATCGAAGCTACTTGTCAGCGCTCCGCCGCGTTCCGGGGTGGCATAGGATGTGCGGATGACCATGGCGTCAGCTGTGATTTGGGGCATAAAGTTGTAGCACAGAATGTGAATTCCGAGCCGCCCCATGTTGTCGAGTGCTCGTTTGTAGTCTTCAATCTGTTGGTCGCGGCCGGTCTTGCCAAGTACAATCTTATCGATACTCGGGCCGCCTTCCACAACGCTAATGTTTAGGCCGCACTGATTTACCCGGGCTTGCTCCTGGCGCAGCTCTTCGAACTCGGTGGGCATTCCGTGCATGTTGTAGTAAACCAAATCTTTTACTCCCAATTGTGCTAGGAGGCGGAGGTTGGTTCCCGTGGGTGGTGTCATGACGGCTGATATTTTCATATCAGGTCTACAAGCGCACGCGCGCGTGCAACAAGCGGTTGGGCCGTTAATTGATTTGCGCCTACAGGTGGACGGGCAAGTAAATACGCAGCGCCAAACGCGGTCATAAATGGCCGAAAATTATCGGCTTCTTTTCCAAGTGCTAGGAATACATATGGTTGATCCAGTTTGTCACGCAGTGCAAGGCTTATGGCAATGGAGTTGAGCGCGTCTGTGCGGGTGCGAACTCGTTCTACGATCTTTACAAAATCGGCGCCGCGGTCTTGCAGTGATCGTGCAGCGCTCAGGGCTTCCTTCAGCGTAAGTTTTCGGGGGGGGTGCCAAGACCAAATTACAGCAGCGCCGCGCTGGTGAGCTGTGCTAGCCAAGGTACGCTGCCGGCGTATTGCCGAACGGTCGTCAGTCCATTCGTCACGGTTGGGGGCGAATGTGTCAGCTTCTATATCTATCCCGACTGATCCGTAGTCTAACAACGTGATTTGCCTGGCCATACGCTCGTCATCGGCGCAGGCTGGTAGATGAGTAAATTTTGGTCCATAAACTGCCATAAACGGGGCTCTGCGGTAGGTGGTGTAGGTCGGAAGGCGTAGGTGGTTAAAAAATTTACCGTTGATACTGGTTTGATTGGAAATAGATGCTAGGTTGAGCTCAATCGAATGGGCGCCGGCTCGAAATGCAGCGGAAGCTGCTCGGGATGCCGCCTTTACATTGCGCTCAACAACTACGCCCACTACGAATGGGTGCGTTAAGGCAAGTAAACTCACCATATAGGAACATGTGGGATCCATCCCGGGCGCTGGGTATCAAAGAACTCGATTGAGTCTCCTTTTTCGAGATATAGACGATGGTATTTAGCTAGTTTTTCCGGATCGATTTGAACACCAAGACCTGGTCCCTCGGGCAATGCGACCGAGCCGCTGTGCCAGTGCAGCGGTTTGGTGATAATGTCATCCATTTGAAAAGCGTAGTGGGAGTCGTATTTGTGACATAACGAGGGCGTAGTAGCCCAAAGATGGAGGCTCGCAGTCATTCCAATACCCAATTCTCGGTCGCTGTGAATGGCAAGGCTAAACCCAAAGGTTTCAGCCACAGCTGCAAGCTTTTTGCATTGCGTGATTCCGCCCCAGAAATATGGGTCAACTAGAATTACGTCCAGTGCCCGCATGCGAAGCATTGGTGCAACTTGGTCGAAGTTAAGCACAGCCATGTTGGTTGCTAGCGGTACGGATACCGTGGCGCGTACTCGGGACATGCCTTCCAGATTGTAGGTGGGATCTTCACAGTATTCTAGATCATATTCGGCCAATTTTTTTAGCTCATTAATTGCAGTGGCGGTGCTCCAAGCCTGGTTCGGGTCAACGCGCAATTGTTCTATTTGGGAGCCAAATGTTTGGCGCAAGCGTTTTACAGTGGCGCG
>Ga0209553_1000783_pt1 | contig 16065 bp, 17 predicted proteins | sample LauGreFBDMM110DN_2_FD_188217 | JGI IMG/M metagenome (GOLD analysis project Ga0209553, IMG submission 188217) | Freshwater lake microbial communities from Lake Michigan, USA - Fa13.BD.MM110.DN (SPAdes) (version 2) | ecosystem: Environmental > Aquatic > Freshwater > Lake | place: Lake Michigan...
GGGTTTGTACACTAGGGGAATGTGGAGGGGGGTTGTTCAAAGTAATGCCACCACCAATCTATATGTCCACTCCCCAGCGATCCCAGCGACACCGTCGCTAAATGTCCACCCCCCAGCAATCCCAGCGATCCCATCGCACACTCCCCAGCGGCGACAGCCGCTATCGCCCACGGACTTCGGCTAGCCTTGCTAGCTCAAGTCCAATATCGCGTGGCGGATCACAAGTTAGCGAGTCAGCTAATTCATCCTCACACATTCCTATTAGCCTGCACCATGCCATTCTAATATCTACTGCCGACTTAGGTAGTCCTAACCTTTGCCGCTTCTTCCGAATAGCGGCTCTCGTGAGGTTCACCCCGAACCGAACGTTGTACGCAAGTGTTAACTCCGCATCCGTTAGGGCGAAGCCCTCCTTGATGAACGCCTCAGCGTTCTGAGAGTAAGTGCGGTTCATAGCTCACTCGATTCGCCGCAGGCTAATATGGAGACTTCCGAGGGTAATCCCCGGTAGATACGTTTCTGGAGCACGCTATAGCCTACGCCACAGCGTGAGTCACGAGACCATTCCGCTATGGTTTTCTCCTCACCGCCGAATGCAGTGAGCCGGAAGTTATCGACTCTGTTATTCGCGTTTTCAATCGGAGTCATCCTGCGAAGATTGGAAGCGACGTTATTTAGTCGATTTCGGTCTTTGTGGTCGATCACAATCTGAGGGTCGTCCTCCCCCATAACCATGCGGTGCATACGGACGGAACGTCCGTCTATAACGGCCACTGCATACCCCTGTCGTAAGACCCATTTGTATCGATTTAGGCGGTTGTAATCAACCGCATCTACCTCAGCAAACCTACCTGCCCCAGCAATTCCACTTAGCCACAATTGCATGGCTCTCTCCTTTTGCCGCATTTTGCAGCATATAGACTTAAAAATATAGGTTAGTGCGTACTATAATAGTAGGGATAGCTATCGCTACCCCTACATATCTCCCAAACTTTTGTTTAGGCGCAGCCTAATGACACTAATAGATACGACGCTTTATGCTAAAGCATCGAAAGAATTAGAAAAGCTCGTTCTGGTCGAACTCGCTCAGCCTGATAACCACGCTGCATTCGCAGCGATTATGTCTTCTGGCGAAGTCAGGGGATACCGCACCCCGAATCTAATTAAGGAATGTTCATTTGTTCAGTAACATTTCTCCCGAAAACCTCGAAATCGTAGATTTCGTGGTTAATAAGTTAAAGAAAAGAAGCTTCAGCTTCCTCACCGAAGAAGATGTCGCCCAAGAAGCATATCTTATAGCCTCCAAAGTTATAAAGAAATGGGACGGCGTCCGTTCTCTCGAACACTTCCTCATGCTAGCCATCTCCAGACGGCTAGTCTCCTTGTCGCGAAACTACTTTAAAAATGCCTCGAAGAGATGCGTTACGGACTTCCAAGAGGTCCTAGTTCAGCCTACGGTCGAATACGACCTAATTACACCAGATTTAGTAGATTACATCCTAGACAATCTGTCGATTTCTATGAGATCAGACTATCAGAGATGGGCCAATGGGGTAAGTCTAACAGCTACTCGCCGCGTAGCACTAGTAAATATGGTAAAGGAGCTTATTGATGGGCAGGATTAAACAGCCAATCACGAGAGCTAAGGGGCGGCTCAGTAAAAGTGAATGGGACTATATAGAGAAGAACTCCAACCGCATGACTGCGGATCAGATGGCCAAAAATATGAACCGGGATATTGAGCCTGTTCGGCTCTATCTCCAGAAGATAGGCAAGACAAACAATAAGAAAGCCGCCTTCGAAGTTCAGGCTGAATATGATATCAAGACACGCCTCTGTTGGAAAGAGCTAAAGACCCAATTTTCCGAACAAGAGCTAGAAATGTTTCTGTATCACTGGAAACAAATCATAGCCCAGTTCAGACGCGATGTATTAGCCACAGAAGAGCTTCAAATAATAGATACGATAAAACTAGAGATCTTAATGAATAGGGCTCTACGTGAGCAGCAGGAGACCATAACAAGCATACACTTGTTTGAGGAGATGGTGCAAGACCTCGAATCTGTTCCGGTCGCAGACCGCGACAAGGAGCAGTACTTCTCGTTGCAGAGGCAGGTTGCTTCGCTACGCTCAGCCAAAGAGGCATTAAGTCGAGACTATAAGGAACTACAGACTAAGAAGTCTGCCATGTTTAAGGACCTCAAAGCGACTCGTGAACAACGAGTCCAGAAACTAGAGTCTAATAAGGTGACATTCGCAGGCTTAGTCACCAAGCTGCTGCAAGATCCTGACTTCTATGAAGAGCAGGGGAGGTTAATGGAACTTTCTCGCCTTGCAACTTTGGGTGTACAAAAAGAGTTTTCAGAATATCACCGCTTCGCGGATGGGGAGATAGATCGTATTCTTCTTAACTCAGATTCTGTCCTAGGAGACTCTGATGGGTAGTTTAACACTAGTTATGACTGCCAATCGCGAGGTTGTAAATGCCTCGACGTAATTTCGAAGATCCAGTCTATAAGTCTGTCAGGGCTGATTGCATTAAACGAGATAAAAATCGTTGCCAAATGCCAGATTGTCAGTCTAAAAAAAGAGCTAAGAAGCATGTGCATCACATTGAGAGGTGGGCTGACTCACCTTCGCTTAGATATGAAATTAGTAATTGTATCACACTCTGTAGAGCGTGCCACGACTCCATCAAGGATAAGGAGCTTTTTTATGCCCCTCTCTTTAGGAGTATCTTGAATGAAAGATCTCGTCGATCTAATAAGTAGCAATTATGGTTTTATTTCTATAGTTTTGGCCACACTCTTTGGAGCAGCCGTCAAATTTAGGAGGCACATGAAAAATGCAATTCGCTCTACTATGCTCAGTAATCGTTTTCACGATATTTTCGGTCCCACTCCGGCTGACGCCATTAAAATATTGCATGACACAATTCAAACCTCCATTGGCTTACTTGAGGTTAGGCAGCAAATTGCCGAAAAGTACCTTAAGATTGGCATATACATCTGTGACTTGGATGGAAAATGCACATGGACAAATGACTACCTTAACAGCATGTTCGGACTTGATTCAAATGAAATGAGGGGATATGGATGGTTACAAGCAGTACATCCGGCAGATAGACAACGAACTAACAATGAGTGGCAATATGCGATTAAGAATAATATAGCATATAACTGTGAATATACTATATGTAACAAAAAAGATTGTATTGCTATTAAAGTACTAGCTGAAGCTGTAGCAGTATTAAATGATCAGGACGAAATTCAGTGCTATGTGGGGTATCTGGGGATAGTAGGCGAAACCCCCCTAAAATGTAGTTTTACTAAGGAACAGAATTGATACTACAAGACACTAGGGAAAAGAATCCATTCGATTTATTTCCACACGATGTTAAAGTGCAGAAGTTAAAAGCGGGAGATTATACAACTGAATTACTAGTTGATAATTGTGTTATAGAGCGTAAAGCTACCACAAATGAAGTATATATAAACCTCGGTAAAAAGATAAATAAGGAGCGATTTTATCGCGAACTGGCAAAACTTGCTTTGCTACCTAATCCACGCATAGTTTGTGAGTTTCCAGAAGCTGACGTTTATATCTTCCCCGAGAATTCTACTATACCCAAATTCCGGTATGCTTCACCCTATGAGGTTAAATCAGGTAAGTTTGCCAAGGGCGAGCGTATTGACACTTGGGCAGAACTAAGAATTAATGGGAGGAGGCTTAGGAGCCTCCTCTATGAAGTAGAGGAAATTATTCCAGTAGTATTCTGTGCTAATAGACAAGTCGCACAAGCATATGTGCTTAATTTGTTTAAGGAACTCGAAAATGGACTTGGAAAATATCCATTATAATAGCATTAATTTACAGGCTAGAATAATTTATTTAGGACAAAAAGATTTACATGATGATCCTATAGGATATAATTCTTCTACCACTTTGATTAAAAATTTAGATTGCCTTAATCAAATTAACAAGAAGCCTATAGTTGTTAAGGGGATCAATTTGACTGGTGGTGATGTTGGACATGGATTAGCAATGTATGGGGCATTAAAAAACAGTAAATCTAAAGTCAATATAGAGTGTTATGGTTTTACGGCGTCTTTTGGAAGTATTTTGCTTCAAGCTGCATCTAATGGTGGACGGGCAATTTCTCAATATTCAGATTTTATGATACATTTTGGCAATATTTCATTTGATGGCGACATGCTATCGGCAGAAAGTGCCGCATCTTCTAATAAATTATGGAGATCTAAAATGTTAAACATATATTCTGAAAGATGTGTATTTGGGGATTTTTTTAGTAGTAGAAAATACTCTTTAAGTAGAGTTAAGGGATATTTGAATACTAAGGTAAGAAACTCCTCGGACTGGTATATGACGCCAGAGGAATGTCTTGACTACGGCTTCGTAGACCATATCATATAGCCCTTCCTTTTTACCGTTGCTTTTATAGCACGGAGCGGAGCATAGTGTGGAAAAGTTGACCAAGGAAGTTCTTGCCGAACTTAATAACGCTTACCTTACAAAATATATTACACAGGAACCAGCTTACAATCCATTAGATATTTTGCGGACTGAAGATAATACAGAATTTGAGAAGAAAATAGCTTGGCTACTATCGCAGCCTGATTACTTCTCGTTCTTGTGTAAGCATATTTTCAATGTGGATATTCTACCATTTCAGGGCGTGATTATAGGGGAGTTGTGGAAGCGTAAATTCCCGATGTTAATAGCTGGACGTGGAGGCTCAAAAACTTATCTACTTGCACTATATTCGCTTATGCGATGTTTGATCATGCCCAATAGGCGTGTACTAGTAGCTGGGGCTGCATTTCGGCAGTCTAAGTTCGTACACGAATATATGGAGACAATCTGGAAAAATGCTCCAGTTCTTAGGGATCTATGTGATCAAGAGAGTGGGCCTACGCGATCTCCCGATATGTGTCGTTTCACAGTTAATGGGTCTACTGTTACATGCATTCCTATTGGAACTGGCGAGAAGGTGAGAGGATACCGCTGCCAAGATCTCCTGATTGAAGAATTTAGCTCTCACTCGAAAGAAATTTTCGAAACAGTTCTTGCTGGGTTCGGCAACGTCTCATCCGCTCCAGCAGATGTAGTAAGAAGAATGGCGGCTATAGATTCTGCAATAGAAAGAGGAATTGACCCTTCTTTACTTGGAACAGAGTCTGATTTTGTTATGGGTAATCAGATTATCCTATGCGGAACTGCGTATTATCAATTTAATCATTTTGCCGACTACTGGAAGAAATATAAACAAATTATCAATTCTAAAGGCAATCTTAAGTCTATTAGGGAAATATTCCCAGAAGGGGCTCCAGATGGGTTTGACTGGAAACACTATTCTATTTTAAGAGTGCCCTATGATGTATTGCCCAAAGGATTCATGGATGCGGGTAATATCGCTCGCTCAAAGGCAAGTGTGCATAGTAGTATCTTCGATATGGAGATGAATTGTATCTTTGTGTCAGATAGCCAAGGATTCTTCAAACGCAGTTTGTTGGAATCTTGCGTAGCAAGTGAGAATAATAGTATACATTTGTCTAGTGGAGAAGTAGTGTTTGATTCTATGGTTAAGGGATCGCCCACGGGGCGATATATTATGGGGGTTGACCCTGCATCTGAAGTGGATAATTTCTCCATAGTAATTATAGAACTACACGCGGATCATCGTCGTATAGTACACTGCTGGACTACTACTAGGCAAACGCACTCAGAGCGGGTTAAACTTGGTTTGACGACTGAAGACAACTTCTACTCATATTGTGCTAGGCGTATCCGAGAGTTAATGCGGTCGTTTCCGACTGAGCGGATCATGATAGACTCTCAGGGGGGCGGTATCGCCGTTAATGAAGCACTGCATGAATCTTCTAATCTGCATGCTGGTGAACTTGCTATCTGGCCGATTATAGAGGAAGACAAGGAAAAACCAACTGACGACGAAGTCGGCTTACACATCGTTGAATTAGTTAATTTTGCCAAATCTGAATGGACTTCTGAATCTAACCATGGGATGAGAAAGGACTTTGAAGACAAAGTACTCTTATTCCCGAAGTTTGACCCCATAGTTTTAGGCCTAGCGGCAGAGCTAGACAAGATTAATAACAAACTTTACGATACATTAGAAGACTGCGTGATGGAAATTGAGGAGATGAAGAACGAATTAGCACTTATTGAGATTAGCCAAACTCCTAATGGGCGTGACCGTTGGGATACTCCAGAATTTAAAGTGGGGGCCAATAAAAAGAAAAAGATGCGTAAAGACCGCTATTCCGCTCTCTTGATGGCGAATATGGGTGCTAGAAACTACAGCCTTCTTGAGGCTGCTGCCTATCAGCCATATGGGGGATTCTCTAAAGGATCTGCTGGGGCCAAGAGTGAGATAACTTATGTGGGACCACTTTGGTGGACCCAATCGATGAACAAAGGAGACGTATACGGGTCATACTAGTGGTGCTTAGCACCACTTTAGTTGATCCCTGAGCGAAGCTCGCGTATATACTAGTGACAGAGTCACTAGTCATAAGACGATCACATCGCGATTCAATCGGGGAAAACAATGGTAAAACCAACAGCAGTAGCCGTACCAGCACCGGATGACCCTAGTGAGGGGTACGTAGGTTTAATGACAGCAACGGCTTCCAGCCGTCGATATCTCAGCATTGAGCCTAATATCTCTGTTAGAGATGAATATAATCGTAACGACTATTATGGTTTCAGACCTTCCGAAGGCGTAGAGGGTGAAACTAAGGCTATTATGCGTAAATGCTCAAACGCATACGATAACGTAGGACTTATTAAACAAGTTATCGACCTGATGGGGGATTTTGCATCCCAAGGCATTAGGATTTCCCACACCAGTAAGCCAATTGAGCGATTTTATCGTCGCTGGTGGGAGAAGGTTCATGGAGCAGAACGCTCTGAACGCTTTTTAAATATCCTATATCGGCTAGGTAATGTCATAGTCTACAAGGCTAATGGCAAGATCACTAAGTCTGATCAAAAAGAGATGTCTAAGTCTGAACGTCGAGTTATTCCGTTCCGCTATGATTTTCTTAACCCTATGGCTGTAGAAATAGAAGGAGACTTTGGGGATGTCTTCGGCGGCGAGAAGATATATAAAATGAGAATTCCTCAAAAGACTAAGACAGCCCTATCTAATAAAAATAGGAAGCAATCTCAATATAATAGAAATGTAGACCCGGCACTACTTCAGGCTATTACTGATGGTGCCGAATTCATTCCGCTTGAACCTGAGCGATTACACATATCCCATTACAAGAAGGATGACTGGGCACTATGGGCCAATCCTATGATTCATGCCATCTTAGATGATATCACTATGATGGAGAAGATGAAGCTGGCGGATATGTCAGCATTGGACGGGGCTATATCTAATATACGCCTATGGCGTATAGGTAATTTAGAGTATAAAATTGCCCCTACAAGGGCCGCTGTAGATAAGTTGAGAGACATTTTGGCGAGCAATGTAGGTGGTGGCACTATGGACCTTGTATGGGGTCCTGAACTCGACTTTAAAGAGTCTAATAGCCAAATCTATCACTTCTTAGGCAATGAGAAGTACGGCCCAGTTTTAAATGCTGTCTATGGTGGATTGGGCGTTCCGCAGACCATGACGGGTTCCTCAAGCGGGAATGGGGGATTTACGAATAATTTCTTGAGCCTAAAGACTCTGGTCGAGAAGCTAGAGTATGGGCGAGGTCTCCTGATTAGCTTTTGGAAGAATGAGTTTGAGGCAGTAGCTGATGCTATGGGCTTCCCTTCTCCAGCAGAATTAGGTTTCGACAATATGATTCTTAGCGATGAAGCCGCTGAAAAGAATCTATGGATTCAGTTGTCTGACCGACACATTATATCCGCTGAAACGCTCCGTGAAAGATTCGGGGAATCCCATGAGATTGAAGAATCTAGAATTCGCAAAGAGGAAAAAGATCGTGACAAACGGTCTATACCTCCAAAATCAGATCCTTACCATAATGGTAACATAGAATCTGATTATGTCAAGATCGCTTTGCAAAAAGATACGCTCAATATCTCGGATGTGACCTCCCACACAGCCCGCAAACCTCCTGTAGTGCCCGGTGCTGGAGCACCTCCCGGAGCAAAAAAGGTGGTTCAGCCTAATGGACGGCCATTGCTTAAAAAGGATACTACAGTCAGAAAGACACGTAGAGTCTTGCCAAAAAGTAAGGCAAATTTCGCTAGTTCAATTTTATGGGCAACAGAAGCACAGAAAAAGATTTCATCTATCTTAAACCCTGTAATGTTAGCCCAATATAACTGTGCAAATCTAAGAGAGCTAAACACTATACAGCAGGCAGAACTAGAAAAAATAAAGTTCGTAACTCTATGCGGATTAGAGGTTTTTGACGATATCAACCCTGCATCTGTGGCAGAAGCTATGGAGAAAAAGGTAGTAATTGATGTCCTTCCTTTTTACCGCTCCTTTTTAGACGATAATAAGCGAGAACCTACGGTAGATGAGCTTAGGCAGATTAATTGTTTAGCATATATTTGTGAAGAGTTTTAAGAAAAAAAAGAAAAATATAATTTATTGCGTATTTAGTATTGAGGTGAAAATGAATATATATGAAGCAGAAATTTTAGATAATCTAGGCGATGTATTGAAAAATACTAGCGTAGCTATTTTCTGCCCAATTGTTGTTCATAAATCTCTGGATGAAGTTCCGGAAGAAATTCAGATATCATTAGCTACTGTTAGTGATAGACCTACTCAGTCGGATCTTTATTATTTGAATTCCATTCTAGTATCGGCGGGGTGGAATAAAAACGATGATGTATTTGATGTGGCAGACCTATGGGCGGCACGCAATACACCTATCGATAAACCGTTTAATTATATGCACTCTGAAACTGATATTATAGGGCATATGATTTCTTCCGCAGCAATGTTGGAAGACGGTTCCATACTTAACGACCTCCCTCTACCAGATAGGATGGATCTCGTTACTGCCGCCGTTATATATAAGACTTGGTCGGACCCGGACCAGTCGGATAGAGTTAATAAACTCATCTCTCAGATTGAAGCGGGCGAATTAGCTGTATCTATGGAGTGCGTATTTCGAAATTTCGATTATGCATTAGTATCGCCTGATGGTGATGCCAAGGTATTAGCTAGAACTGAAGAGTCTTCTTTCCTAACTAAGCATCTTCGATGCTATGGTGGGACTGGTGACTACCAAGGTTATAAAATTGGTCGATTACTACGAGACCTATGTTTTTCTGGTAAAGGTCTCGTAGATCAACCAGCTAACCCACGCAGCATCATACTTCCAAAAGAAGTTGATCCGTTTAAGCCCGTTGCGGCTATTTTTACCACATTAGCAATGGAGAATATGATGCCTGAAGATAATTCAGCATTTGTTAGTGAGTTGGAAAGCTCACTAGCTACCGCGAAAGCGAGCCTTGCTACTTCAGCCTCTGAGATTGATCTGCATAAAGCTAGCATCACATCTTTGGAAGCTAAAGTTAGCGAGCTAGAAAACACGATTGCTGCTGTCGCTCAGGAGAAACTGACGCTGAGTCAGGAACTTCAGAAGATGGTTGCAGACGTGAAAGCTATGGCCCGAAAGAACGCCTTGATTGGTGCTGGAGCTACTGAAGATAAGGCTAATGACCTTATTTCTAAGTTTGCCGAGGCATCTGATGAGATGTTTGACATGGTTGTTGCTTTGATTGTGCGTGAACCGGCCCCTGTAGAGGATGCTGAGCCGGTTGAAGTCGAAGAAACTGAAGCTCTTGAAACTGTAACTGAAGTAGAAGCTTCGGTTGTTGCTTTAGAAGATTCTGTTAACGACAAGATCAGCGTAGCCTCACAGTGGCTGCGAAACAGCGTCCTTGAAACTACTAAAAACTTGAAATAAGGGGTTAAAAATGGCACTTAAAGGTGATCGAGAAGAACTGCAAACTGACATCAGTTTCTTCATGAATGAAACGGCTACTCGCGGGATTGTAGTATCTGTTGATACTGCTGGCTCTGGAGCAGCTATGGATAGTGCAGTCGCTCTGTGTAAAAAGCAAGCTAATGATTCTGGTGTATATCCTCTGGGTATTCTGCTGAATGATGTAGTCAATCTTGACTTGACTCGTCAGCACCTGAATCAGCACAAAGACGAAGTTCAAAAGGGTGGTAAAGTGACTATTCTCCGTAAGGGATATGTAATTACCGATTCTATTCAAGGTACGCCAGTAGGTGGTGCCGATGCGTATTACGCAGGTACGGGCCTGATCGGAACTACTTCCGGTGGTGGACGTAAACTGATTGGTCAGTTCCTTAGTTCTAAGGATGCTGACGGTTTCGCTAAAGTCTCAATCAATCTCTAAAGGAGAATATTAATGTCATTTGTTAAACCAAATCCAGAATTTATCGAAATGCTGCGGCAGTCTGGTAGTACGTCTCCAGCTACAGCATTGGCAGGTCAGGAGCAAATGGCTCTTGCCTTCCAAACTCCTCTGCGAGAAGCTGTTCTGGTCGGAGACGTAGTCTCTCAGATCTTCGACAAGCTTATTCTCGATACCAATACGACAGCCGAGTTTCCACTCGATCTGTTGAATCCCGGCGACGAAGTTGACTTCGTTGCATATACCAATCCCGGCCACGGTCGGATTCCAGAACGAGCAGTCGAAGGCGACTACGTTCAGGTTCCTACCTATGGTATTGCTAGCTCTATCGACTTTTTGGCTCGATATGCTCGTGATGCTCGTTGGGACGTTGCTGCTCGTGCATTGAAGGTATTGGAAGCTGGCTTCATTAAGAAGATTAATGATGACTGTTTCCATACGCTGCTTGCCGCAGGTACTGACCGTAACATCATGGTTTATGATGCTGATGCTGCTGCTGGCCAGTTTACGAAACGCCTGATTTCTCTCCTGAAGAGTATTATGCGACGTAATGCTGGAGGCAATTCTGCCTCTATCACAAGAGGCCGATTGACCGATGTTTACCTTAGCCCAGAAGCTCTGGAAGATATTCGAAACTGGGGTGTTGACATTGTTGACGAAGTTACACGTAGAGAAATCTATGTGTCTAGCGACGACGGCATGATCACCCGGATCTTCGGTGTTAATCTCCATGCTATGGACGAACTGGGTGAATCTCAGGAGTACCAGACTTACTTCACATCTCAGCTTGGTGGTGCTCTTGGCCCTAGCTCAGACGTAGAGTTGGTTGTAGGTCTTGACATGGTTAATCGCGATTCATTCGTGATGCCAATTCGACAGGAAGTTATGATCTACCCAGATCAGAGCCTGATCCGAAGCGGACGAGTGAGTTACTGGGGGAATGCGGAGATGGGCGTAGCCGTGCTTGACAATCGTCGTATTCTTCTGGGTTCTCTGTAAGCTTATTTTTGACAATTAACACAAGAAACCTCAGAAAGTTAAAACTTCTGAGGTTTTTTTGTGTGGTCACTCCGTGCAGAACTTGACGGAACCCTTTAAATTAATTGCATCATTTGAATAAGTATTAATTATTTACCTTGTTAGCGTATTAATTATTGAATAAAGCCTTTTTATCAGGAAAAAATAATGACACTTGCAAATTTTATTCAACAGTACTCGCTCTCGCAAGCAACGGCAGGCGATTGGGCTGGATGTGCAGCGATTTTAAATGATCCGACAATCAGTGTGCCAAACGATCACGCATGGACGTTCGGTGAACTAATTGATTCGCAAGGCATTGCCAATATGCAATTGGTTGCTGGAACGATTCAGGCAGCCGGTGCTGCTGATGCAATTATGAATTCGGCATTTATTGCATTATCGACGACAGGTCTACGATTAGATTCACCAGACAGACAGGCGTTGATTGATCAACTTGGAGTGGCTGGCAGTTGGCCGCAAACGCTGACGGATAGCATTAAGTTATCTGGTATGAAAATGGTATCGCCTTCGCCAAGTGTAGTAACGGCGGAAGAATGCGAAGACGCATGGATCGTCCATAATTCACCAGTCACGAGTGTGTTTCAAGAACTGCTGTTGAGCCGAAACAGATCACGCACAGGCACTAACACAGTAATTCGAACGACAGCCGTTAATCTAGTTGGTGATTTCGAAAAGAGTCGAGACGAATCAGTCAATATGATCGAGGGCGGATCGGTGAGCGTAGCCGCACAAGCGTGTTTTGACGCGATCAATGCAGCCGTGACAACATATTTAGGGACACTCTAAATGGCTACTACGTGGTTCGCGCAGAACTCGTCAGTCAATATAGATTCAGCTAGTCAGTGGAATAGTGTCGCTGGTGGTGGTGGTACTGTATTGACTTTTGCAAATTTAGATCCGACTGATACGCTGGTTGCGAATGGCAAGACGAGCATCACATGTAACGTATCGTTTGTGTGTGCTGAAATTCGTACACTGCTGCTTGGTGCTGGAGCAAGCGGTGGGTCTTTTCTTTTAGCGGCTGGCGTGACGGTGACGGCGAATGTGTTGGCAGGAACAAGTATATGTTTGACACGAAGTGCAGCAGGTGCTTCATCGTCGATAATTGGTAATGTCACTGGTGGAACCGAGAGCGGTGTCGTAAATAGCTCAACCGGCACAATTACAATCACAGGTAATGTGACAGGCTCAATAGGCGGTTTTTCGAACGGTATATTAAATTCCTCAACAGGCACAGTCACCATCACAGGCAATGTAATTGGTGGAAGTAACAACCAATGTAAAGGTATATCAAATTCCTCAACAGGCACAGTCACCATCACAGGCAATGTCACTGGTGGATCGTTTTCAAATAATTTTGATAGTTCGCACGGTATATCAAATTCCTCAACAGGCACAGTCACAATCATAGGCAATGTCACTGGTGGATCTGCAACCAATGTTCTTGGTATTTATAATTCCTCAACAGGCACAATAAATATCACAGGTAACGTCACGGGTGGTACTGGTAGTAGTGCCTATGGCGTTAATAATGCTTCAACAGGCACAGTCACAATTACAGGCGATGCTATCGCAGGCACTGCTGCAATAGGAGCCATCAATAGCTCAACAGGCACACTTCGTGTCTATGGGTTCGCTGTCGGGAATGATCACGGTTTAGGATATTCAACGAACATCGGCGCGCCGGGAGTGTCTGGTTTCGGTACGAATGCGGGTGCTAATCAAGCGACGACCACAGTTCGAGGAATTAAGTACGGAGCAAAAGGCCAGTCTCCAACAGTAGGCCTAGTCCAGTTGGAAGTAGACAGTTTGGCCACTTCCTATGCGAGTTTTCGTGGAGTGCCAGCGACTTTTACCGAGTATATCTTTGGGCCGCAAGAATATATCGGAGGGCAACCATCAGAAGCTAATGTGCGATCTGGCACAACTTACAATTTTGCGATGAGAACTGGCACATTGCTTGTGCCTGCACCTCAATATGTCAACGCTGGCGTAGGCACTGACAACACAGTTGGCACATTAGCGACTCCAACGGCAGCGGCAATTGCAACTGCCGTTTGGACAAACACAACAGCCGCAGATTTCACAACTGCATTGTCAATCGGTAAGTCAATTATGAATGGTGTCTCGCTTGGCACAGGATTGACGGTCACAAACTTAACTAACGCTCCGACGAGCGGTGATCTGACTGCGGCTATGAAGGCTAGTGTACACACCGAAGTATTAAATTCTTTATCGGTAGACACATTCCCAGAACTATCTGGCGTTCCAGCAGCAACAAGCACTCTCAAAGATAAACTCTCTTGGATATTTATGTGGAGTCGTAATAAATCTACAGAAACGTCTTCTGAAAGAAAACTATATGCCGATAACACCACAACTGTAGTCTCAACAGAAACAGTATCCGATAATGGTACAACATTTACTAAAGATGAAGCTTCTTAGTTAAGTTATCGGCTTTTTTTCGAAGAAAAAAAACGTAGATGCCCATCAATACAAAATCTAGAAGATCTGGAGCTTTAAAATTTGGCAGGCCTTTTATGGCCAGTACAAAGCCACCGACAGGAAACATATCTAGGTTTGAAAGGACTGCATTATTAGGATGCTATACCGTAATTTTAGATGAAAGCGTTCTAGTGCTATCTTTTAGTTTAGTTGTAAATAGACTCCATCAAGAAACTTTAAATGTCTAAATTAAACCAACAATATATTATCGGAGTTAATTAGACAATGACTATCTATTTACGAGATAGAGTTAAAGAATTAACTAATACTGTCGGTACTGGAGCTTTAACTCTTTTATCAGCACAGTCAGGTTTTAGATCATTTTTCTCAACGTTGAATAATGGCGACTCTACTTATTATTGTATAGAATCTGAAACTCAATGGGAAGTTGGAATTGGAACGTATAATTCCAACACGCTCTCTAGAGATACAGTACTATCAAGTTCTAGTGGTGGATCATTAATCAATATTACGGCGGCTCGTACTTTTGTATACATTACGATTCCTGCCGCTAAAATGCCGTTCATCGACTCCTATGGGGAATTGAATTTATCTCTAAACACCCTAAGTGATGTGAACCTGACGGCTCCGGCGACTGGGCAAGCTCTCTTATATAATGGGTCAATTTGGCTGAATTCTACTTTACCGGCTGGGTATTCTAACGAGGAAGCTCAAGATGCCATAGGTGGCATTCTAGTTGATACCTCAAGTGTAAGCTTCGCTTATAGCGATGGGACACCTTCCATATCCGCCTCTGTAAGAAGTAGCGGCATCACTGACGTGATGATTAGTGGGGGCGTGGACGCCCTTAAAATCGGGAGTGGATCTGTAAGTTCTGCCGAGTTCGGCTACCTAGATGGGGTCACTTCTTCTTTACAGGTGCAGCTAGACTCTAAGTATGATTCTGCGAACCCTAGTGGATATCTGACTTCATCGGTAGCGACAGCTACCTATGTCCCATTGACTCGTACCATAAACGGGTTGGCTTTGTCAGCCAACCAGACACTTGCAGTTGGTACAAGTGGAACTGACTTTGCTATCTCAAGTGCGGTTAGCACCCACACGTTCAATCTACCAGATGCCTCTGCGACCGCTCGCGGTCTGATTACGACCGGGACGCAGACGATTGCTGGGGCAAAGACGCTGACGGGAAATTTAGTTATCGGCGGATTGACGATCACGAATGGGTCGGGTTCTTCAGGCTTGTGCCGAATAGATGCTAATACAGCTAGCTCTACAGAGCCCTATCTTACAGGGTATCCTTGGCATTTTTCGTGGCATGATCTCGTACCAAAAGTGACCATTGATGCAGCGAATGCTCTAGGAGTAAAACTTGCATCTAATATGTATTTTGGATTTGGTGCAACGACTAATTCAAGATCAGGCACTGCTGATATATTACTGTATCGTGACGCAGCAGGCATACTAGCCCAACGCAACGGAACCAACGCCCAAACCTTCCGTCTCTACAACACCTACACTTCAGCAACCAGTTTCGGCGTGTTGGACATCCGAGCAAACTCAGGCCAAACGGCTTACGAGATATCGTCGTTTCTTGGCAGTGCTGGTGGGGCGAATCTGCCGATCAATATCGGGCATCGTAATTCGGCGGGGACGTTTACAAGTGCGTTGAGTATTGCGACGAGTGGCGTCGTGTCTATAGGCGGAGCATCTCCATCTCAATTCAGTACATCTGCATTTGGAACGCTCAGTATTGTTCCAACTGGCGGAGTCAGTAGTGGGTTCATAATAGGATTGAGCCAATACACGTATTCAGCAAACATCTGGTCTGGAGACGTAAACACAGGTACTGCATGGAATGTATTCATAGGGCCAAACAGTGCTAGTGGCAATAAATCAGGGGCTGGAAATACGCACAGCTTCAACACATCTGTTGGTTCCACGATATTCACACAGGCTGTTTCTACTTCCGGCTCCCCAACCGTCTTCACACTCACAGGTGCCGCCCATACTACACTGGCCGCATCAACCGAAGCTACAGATATCAACTTCAACCTGTCGCGAACTGTTCAGTTCGCAACTGGGGCTTTAGCCACCCAGCGAGCGATGCGGATACAAGCACCAACGTATAGCTTTGTTGCAGCT
>Ga0209553_1000786_pt1 | contig 16050 bp, 15 predicted proteins | sample LauGreFBDMM110DN_2_FD_188217 | JGI IMG/M metagenome (GOLD analysis project Ga0209553, IMG submission 188217) | Freshwater lake microbial communities from Lake Michigan, USA - Fa13.BD.MM110.DN (SPAdes) (version 2) | ecosystem: Environmental > Aquatic > Freshwater > Lake | place: Lake Michigan...
ATACTGTTGATATGGAACAGTTACGTACAGCTATTACAGTTACAGGCCCAACTGTTTTAAGGAAATAAGATAAGACTGTAATCTGATTTAAATACAGATGTATTAGAGGGGATATCTCTATAGAGGGAGGGGGTTGCTGTTGTTGCTAGCCTTTTTTTAGGTTTATTCATCTGTTATAGTGAATAGTACATATCAAATTCGACTGGATGAGTGGTCATACGAAGACGCGTAACTTCCTCCATTTTTAACTCAATATAAGCATCAATCATATCACTGGAAAACACATCGCCGCGGATAAGGAAATCCCGATCTCTATCGAGATTATCTAATGCTTCATCTAAGGATGAACAAGGATTTGGAATCCCCGCTGCTTCTTCGGGAGGAAGATCATAAAGATTTTTATCCATCGGATCTCCTGGATGAATCTTATTTTGAATGCCATCTAGCCCAGCCATCATTAATGCAGTAAATGCAAGGTATGGGTTAGCAGTAGGATCTGGGAAACGAACCTCAATGCGTCTTCCTTTTTGACTATTAGTGTAAGGAATACGAATCGCAGCAGAACGGTTACTTACCGAGTATGCAAGATTAATTGGTGCTTCAAAACCTGGAACCAGACGCTTGTAAGAATTAGTACTGGGGTTGGTAATGGCATTTAAGGCTTTGGCGTGTTTAATAATTCCGCCGATATAATACAAAGCCATTTCAGATAAGCCAGCGTAACCATTTCCAGAGAATAGATTCTGATTATTTTTCCAAATTGATTGATGTACATGCATACCTGAGCCATTATCACCAACAATAGGTTTGGGCATAAAAGTTGCTGTTTTGCCATAAGAATGCGCGATATTATGTACTACATATTTGAGTATTTGGGTCCAGTCAGCGCGTTTTACTAGACTATTATATTTAGTTCCAATTTCGCATTGGCCGGCAGTAGCAACTTCATGGTGATGTACTTCTACCTCCACACCCATTTCTTCGAGTGCAAGACACATGGCTGAACGGATATCCTGCAGAGAGTCGACCGGTGGAACTGGGAAGTAACCCCCTTTAACCATAGGTCGGTGACCGATGTTACCACTCTCGTATTTCTCTATAGAATTCCAAGCAGCTTCCTCGGATCCAATCTTTACAGAACAACCCGACATATCGGTATGCCATGTAACGGAATCAAAAATGAAGAACTCGGGTTCTGGACCAAAGTAGACGGTGTCACCAATGCCAGTAGATTTTAGGTAGGCCTCGCCACGTTTCGCTAATGAGCGTGGATCACGATTGTAACCTTGGCCGTTTAGGGGCTCTACCACATCACAGGTGAGAAGTAACGTAGGCTCATCCATGAAGGGATCCATATTCGCGGTGTCTGGATCGGGCATCAACAGCATGTCAGAAGCTTGAATACCTTTCCAGCCAGCTATAGAAGAGCCATCAAATGCATGACCATCTTCAAATTTGTCAACATTAAAGGCATGGGCCGGAACAGTTACATGTTGTTCCTTGCCACGGGTGTCAGTGAATCGGAGATCAACAAATTTGATTTCATTATCTTGGATCATCTTCAAAACATCAACTATTGCCATTTTCTCTCCAGAATAGAGTAATCATTTTACTTCGCAACAAAAGGACAGTGTATTAAAAACAGATTGCATTATATTAGTAGGAATAATCTCATTATCTGAGTAAATTAAGAATTATGCCACAAGGTTTTCTTATATCTTAGGAATTAAGACATGGGTCTAGTGAGAGAGTAGTTGTAAAAGTAGTGATAATTCGCATTAAGTTTTGTTGAGCATTGAGCATGAAAATGGAATAACATGATATTTTTAGATTGCTATCTACTAGGAGAAATATGGAAACAGTCTCTGTAATACTTGAAAGGGCGCAACAGCGCGCAAAGGAAATGGACTTATCGTATAAAGGTGCACTGTTACCTATAGAGGCATTGACTTTGTTGCAAGCAACACCCAGTGCAAAATTAGTAGATGTGCGTTCAAAGGCAGAGTGGGATTGGGTAGGGAGAATACCGGGTGCAATTGAGATTGAATGGCAATCATATCCTGGTATGCAGGCTAACTCTAATTTTCAAACTTATTTCTCAGGTCAAATAGATAAAGAAGCATTTGTGATGTTTATTTGCCGTACTGGCGGCCGTTCTCATCAAGCTGCTATAGCTATTTCTGAGTTAGGCTATTCAAATTGTTATAACATCCTTGAGGGTTTTGAGGGAGACAGAGATGCAAAGGGTCATCGTGGTACTAAAGAAGGATGGAAAGCAGCAGGTTTGCCGTGGATACAGAAGTAGATTACATCTAACACTCCTATGAAGCTATTGACCATTTTATTATTTTAAAATAAGCCGTTGCTAATATCACTATCCCAAAAAAAATACGATACCAGGCAAATATTGTAAAGTTATGATGACTAATGAAATGTAATAGTCCTCGTACTGCTAGTAATGAACTGATAAATGCGGCGACAAGACCAACCAAAAAAATACCAATGTTGTCAATATACAAAATATCATGATGTTTATAGATATCATAAAAAGTAGCAGCAAACATGATAGGAATTGCTAAGAAGAAAGAGAATTCGGTGGCGGTCTTGCGTGATAAACCAAGAAATAATCCACCAATAATAGTAGCGCCAGAACGTGAAGTTCCTGGTATTAGTGCGAGGCACTGTATGCATCCTATCTTGAGAGCATGCTTCCAGTTCATATCCTCTACCTGCTCAACTGTGACTGAATGTTTTTTGCGCTCAATCCATAAAATTAATATCCCCCCGAAAATAAACGCAAGTGCTACTGGCGTCGGTTGAAATAGATATTGCTTAATACCCCCAATAAATAAGAACCCCAGAATTGCGGCAGGTAGAAATGCAATAATAAGATTTAACCCAAAGCGGTTAGCATCCTCTTGCGAGCCAATTCCTCTGAGTACTGTACTAATTTTCACTCTATATTCCCAACAAACTGCCAGTATCGCACCCAACTGAATAACGATTGTAAATACCTTGCCCCTCTCATCATTGAAATCGAGTAAGTCACCAATTAATATAAGGTGTCCAGTAGAGGAGACTGGTAAGAATTCAGTTAGACCTTCAACGATACCAAGGATTAATGCTTTGATGAGCAGAAGCCAGTCCATGCCTGATTATCTCGAAGATTTGAGTCGTAATTTAATTGATTGTATACCCATGAATATGCGCAACTACATACTATCTAGAATTTTTCGGTTTGTCTTGATGAAGAGTAAAGAAAAATTTAGATGGAATTAATTATGTTTTATTGTAAATATTAGCCCCTTTTTCTATAAATTCTGTAGCTTTTTCTTCCATGCCTTTCTTTAAAGCATCGGTTTCACTAATACCTTGTTTAGCCGCATAATCCCGAACATCCTGAGTAATTTTCATTGAGCAGAAATGTGGTCCACACATGGAACAAAAATGAGCAAGTTTAGCACCTTCTTGCGGCAAGGTTTCATCATGAAATTGCTTAGCCTTGTCAGGATCAAGACCTAGATTAAATTGATCATTCCAACGAAATTCAAAGCGAGCTTTGGAGAGCGCGTTGTCTCGAATTTGCGCACCAGGATGACCTTTAGCCAGATCAGCCGCATGAGCGGCAATTTTGTAGGTAATAATGCCGTCTTTCACATCATCTTTATCAGGCAATCCGAGATGCTCTTTAGGGGTGACATAACATAACATTGCTGTGCCGTACCAACCAATCATGGCAGCACCGATAGCGGAAGTGATATGATCGTAACCTGGAGCGATGTCAGTAGTGAGCGGGCCTAAAGTATAAAAAGGCGCTTCGGCACAATGCTTTAATTGCAGATCCATATTCTCTTTAATGAGATGCATGGGTACATGGCCCGGGCCTTCAATCATTACCTGCACTTCATGTGTCCATGCAACTTGAGTTAATTCGCCAAGAGTTTTTAGTTCTGCAAATTGAGCTTCATCGTTAGCGTCATAAATTGAACCAGGACGTAGACCGTCGCCTAAGGAAAAACTGACATCATAAGATTTCATAATCTCGCAAATTTCATTAAAGCGAGTGTAGAGAAAACTCTCTTCATGATGCGCAAGACACCACTTGGCCATAATTGAACCGCCACGTGAAACAATTCCAGTCATACGTTTGGCTGTCATCGGGATATATGCAAGTCTTACACCTGCATGAATTGTAAAATAATCTACGCCCTGTTCTGCTTGCTCGATTAGAGTGTCACGGAAGATTTCCCAAGTAAGATTTTCTGCTTTACCATCTACCTTCTCTAGTGCTTGATAGATTGGTACGGTACCAATAGGTACAGGACTATTACGAATAATCCACTCACGAGTTTCATGAATATTTTTACCAGTGGAGAGATCCATAACTGTGTCGCCCCCCCAGCGAATAGCCCATGTCATTTTCTCCACCTCTTCTTGAATGCTGGAACCGAGAGCTGAATTGCCAATATTGGCATTTATTTTTACAAGAAAATTCCGACCAATAATCATCGGTTCAGATTCAGGATGATTAATATTCGCAGGAATGATGGCGCGGCCTCGTGCTACCTCACTACGTACGAATTCTGGTGTAATACTTTGAGGCAGAGATGCTCCAAAATCATATCCCAAATGCTGGCGGGTCAGTAATTCACGTTGTTGATTACTTAGCGTCTCGAAACGTTGATTTTCTCGTATAGCAACATATTCCATTTCTGGTGTTATGATGCCACGACGGGCATAGTGCATTTGTGTGACATTCATCCCTACTTTACTGCGACGTGATTGACTCTGCAGATTAAATTTTACCCCTACATGTTCTAAATTAATTGGATTTTCTTTGGTATGATTAGAAGGAGATTGGGGAGTAGTCGTAGTATCGTCTCGCTCATTTATCCACTGACTGCGCAAGGCGAGTAAACCAGAGCAAACATCTATCGTTGCAGAGGGATCGGTATAAGGGCCGGAAGTGTCATAGACATAAATTGGGGGATTCTCTTCTGCACCCATATTGTCGGGTGTGTTAGATTGAATGATCTTACGCATTGGTACTTGTATGTCAGGACGGGAGCCTTGCGCATAAACTTTATAGGAGTTAGGCAGAGGTTTAACCGCTGCTTCATCTACATAAGCTGTTAAGTTGGCGGATCTGGTGTGGTTTAAAATTGCATCGTTCATAACGCACTCCTTAAAATTCCATAGGAGCAGGATTGTTAGTCCCAGCTTCCCTACGGCGGCATTACCCGTGTCAAGTGTTAAGGGACTTTCTCACCAATCTTCTAGATAATTTTAGAAGTGGACCCCTAGCTGATGCTGTGAAGCTAATGGAAATGTGAAATAATTGCAAGCATGTAGTAAAAATTACTTTGGATTAAAAATGGATCTTGAAAAAATTCGATTTAATATGATAGAACAACAAATACGACCTTGGAACGTGTTGGACCCAGAAGTTCTTAAATTATTGTTTGAGTTACGACGTGAGAATTTTGTCCATACGGCACATCGCTCCTTAGCATTTGTAGACATGGAAATTCCATTAGGACATGGGGAGGTAATGCTGACCCCTAAAATGGAAGCTCGCATTTTACAAGAATTGCAGGTGAAAAGAACTGATAGGATTCTAGAGATTGGTAGCGGCAGCGGTTATTTGACCGCATTATTGGCTAGACAAGGTAATTATGTTTATAGCGTAGAAATCATACCAGAACTAAGAATTTTGGCAGATAAAAATCTCCAGATTGCCAATGTTACCAATGTGATTTTAGAACAGGGCGATGCATCTAATGGTTGGCCTGAATATGGTCCTTATGATGTGATTGTGTTGACTGGCTCGACACCATCCTTGCCCATAGTATTTCAGGAGAGTTTGACAGTGGGCGGACGTCTATTTGCGGTAGTAGGTGATTTACCAATGATGGAAGCTGTGCTCGTTACTCGTTTGACAATGAACACATATAACAGAGTCGAATTATTTGAGACCTGCATTCCCCCACTTAAAAATGTACAACAGCCAGAGAGATTTGTTTTTTAACTTTCCTATTTCTATGAATAACATAATTAAAAGATCTATTTATTCAATATCTTTTTCAATTAGATGATGTCTTATCTTATGAATAGAGCAGAGCAATTTAGAGTTAGAGGGGGCATTTTTCAATATATTTATACGGTTCTAATTGCTGTAATAATTGCGCACTCTCCATCGCATGCTGCCGACTTAATGACCGTTTACAGTGCTGCACTGGAACATGACGCACAGTACGCTGCTGCTCGTTTTGCTAATAAAGCAGCGCAGGAAAAGATACCCCAAGGTCTGTCAACTTTACTTCCTACCTTCACGTTATCTGGATTGCGTCGGAGACAATACATTAATACAAGCGTGTCTGCAGAAAACGCAATTGACAATGCTAGTTTAAATATAGTGGCGACTCAACCAATCTTTCGTAAGGAAAACTTTGTTATTTATGAGCAATCTAAAATTCAGGTTATGCAAGCAGATGCACAATTTATTATCGCTTCCCAAGATCTAATTTTACGTGTGGCGCAGGCATATTTTGACGTATTAGCTGCTCAAGTCAATGCGGAAGTTGCAACAACACAGAAGAAAGCCATTAATGAACAGTTAAAACAGGCTAAGCGTAATTTTGAAGTAGGTACTTCGACTATTATTGATGCCACAGAGGCCCAAGCTCGTTTCGATTTAACAACCTCTCAGGAAATTGCTGCTGAGAATATGTTAGAGATTCGTAAGCGCACTTTGCAGCAAATCATAGGATATTTTCCAGATAATCTGGCACGTGAAAATGAAATTATTTCCGATGCACTTACTCTAAAGTATACCAGCATGGATGATTGGCTCACAGTAGCGGAACAGAATAGCTTAACTGTAAAGGTTCAACAGGCAATATACAACATTGCGAAACAGGAGGTAGAGAGAGCTAAGGCAGGACATTATCCGACACTTGATTTGGTTGCATTGTATAGCAACCAGAAAAACGTGGGGGCAGCTATTACTGGAAGAGGGATTGATCTTACTTCAAAGGAAATAGGTCTTCAGCTAAATATCCCGTTATTTGCTGGTTTTTCTGTGCAGTCACGAGTACGAGAGGCATTAGCTAATCAAGAGAAAGTATTTCAGGATATGAATACTGTTAAGCGCAATAGCGTGCTTCAAGTAACTCAGCAGTATCTTAATGTGACCAACGGCATGGCTCAAGTAAAGGCTTTAAAACAGGCATTATTGTCTAGTCAACGTCAGGTAGAATCAACTAAACTTGGTCAGGAGATAGGTGTTAGAACTGAAGTAGACGTGTTAAACGCCCAACAACTTCTTTATTCTGCACGACGAGACCTTGCTCAGGCACGTTATAGTTTCCTGATGGCAAGGCTCAGACTACAAGCAGAGGCAGGGGAATTAGATGAGGAAGTCATCAAACAATTAAATGAGATATTACAGTAATGTCAGAAGATTCACAAAGTTACTATAGTGTAAGATGTTGATAATGATACCTTGCGTATATTAGAGTTCATTGATTGTTAATTGTAAGATCGTGTTACGTGGTTTATCCAGATAGTTGTGATTTAGATTGGCAGAATTGAGTGTAGAATCCTTTTCTCGCGAGTAGTTCTTGGTGACAACCAATTTCAGTGATTCGACCGTTCTCCAGTACAATAATACGGCTAGCTTTTTTTAAAGTAGATAAACGGTGGGCAATGATAAGAGTAGTACGGTCTCTTATTAATGTATTTAAGGCTACCTGCACATGATATTCAGAATCTAAATCCATTGTTGAGATTGCTTCATCCAGAATCAAAATGGGAGAATTTTTAAGCAGAGCGCGGGCAAAAGCAATACGTTCTTTCTGTCCCTCTGTAAGCTCTATACCATATCTGCCAACCAGTGTTTGCAAACCTTGGGGTAACTTCCGAATAAACTCCATTGCATTAGCGGCATGTGCTGCGGTCACTATTTTTGCTTCAACAGCCGTATTCATTGCGCCATAAGCAATATTGGCAGCAATCGTGTCATTGAGCAGCATAAACTCTTGTGATACCAGACTGATATTGGCGTGCAAGCTTGTTAATTCTATGTTTGCCAAATCCTGACCATCAAGTAAAATTCTGCCGGCACTAGGACAGCAGAAGCGTCCCACCATATTAACTAATGCGATCTTGCTGAGGTCATAAGTTCCAACTATCGCCACTGTTTCGCCGGATTTTATAGTCAGTGTTATATTATCTAACGTAACTTTTGTCTCTGAAGCATGATGGAAATTGACTTGTTCAAATTGTAAATCTCCGTAAGTGCGACCTATTACAATATGTCCTGTGTCCGGTATTTTTCTCCGATTTAATAATAGAAATATACTTTGGGTAGTAATTATTAAGTATTGCAGTAACTGATCTACATTAGCGTAACGCCTTGATGATTTAATTAGAATTAATGCAGCCACGATAAAAGAAATGAGGTTGCTTGCCGTATTTCCACTAACGGGGGCGTGTTGAACAGTAAGATAAGCCGTAATTGTTAGTATAGTAGCAAGAATTACTTGTGCGAATAGCGTGCCCAAGGCTCTGGTACTAAATTGCTTAATAATTAAGCGATAGAGCTGATTGGCGCCACTCTTAAAATGCAGGATTTCATGCTGCTGTCCACCATATAGTACGGTCATTCTATAATTCTCAATTGATTTTTGCAGCGCTTGGGTATTTTCATCAATTGTTTCCCGTTTCTGCTTCTCAATTATGCACAGTCTCTTATTGATAAGTTGTGTTGCCAGAATGATTACTGGCAATATTAGTAAAGTTAGGAGCGCTAAATCTGAGTTCAGATAGAGTATCCATAAAAGAAGTCCAATAATAGTGAGAGTATCTTTAATTAATATTGTGATTACGCCGACTATAGTTTTATTAATCTCAGCCACTTCAGTGGTAAATTTTTGAATCAGTTGATTATTAATTATGTCAGTAGAATAGTATGTAGATAGAGTTAATGGTTTCTCAAATGCTCTGATGTACAGGTTAATGAGTAATTTATTCCCTACCCAGTACGTTGTATAATTGCCAACATAATTTGCTGTGCTATGCACTGCAAATAGTGTAAGAATAACTAATGGAATTAATTGTATTAAAGCGTAGTTATTAAGAATAAAAATGTCATCAAATATTATTTTTAGTAGCACTGGTAACATTAATTCAGTGATTGCCATTAACGTCATACTTAATAGTGTTAGGGTCAAAACTTTCCAATAAGGCTTGGTGTAGTTTAGTAGAGCTAACAAGGAACAATAGCTATCTGGAGCACGCATATTTGACATGAATATACAATATCAGAGTTTGAAGAGAACAAGAAAAAGTAATGCCATAAATAATTTTGACGGAATAATGTTAATTTTTTATTTTCTTAAAGCAGACAAATGACTGTCAAAATTGCTACATAACCTTAATTGAGTTGATATTTGATAGTGAACCAAAAATTGCGTCCGCGTGCCGGTAGCGCAGAAAATGATGTTCCTGAGCCATTACGGATTCCATACGAATAATATTTTTCATCGAATAGATTGTTTGCCGAGAAACTTAGTGTCAGATTGGTGATCTGGTGAGCAAGTTTAAGATCCACCGTGGTGTAATCTGGCATACGGCGAGAGAAGCTATTTGCCTGATCATTATCGTATATTTGCTTCCCTACGTAATTCATGGCTACTGAGAAACGTGTTTTTGTTGTCAATTGAAATACACCACCCGCCGAAATTTTTTGTTGTGGCACCATTGGGATTATTTTATTAGAAACATCCACGCCACCGAAGAGTCCTTCGCGAAAACGTGCGTCGGTATAAGTATAGTTACTAAATATATCAAGTTTTTCGATAGGTGACCAAGAGCTCTCAAATTCAACGCCTTGACGTCGAGTGGGAGGAAGATTCGTGTTGGCAGAGAAAAACCCAGCCCCTTGATTAATGTTCATATAACTAATTTCATTGTTAAGGCTAGTTCGATAGAATGATGTTCGCACGCGCAACGTATTCTTTCTATACTCTATTCCAAGCTCCCCTGTATCAGCAGTCTGTGGTTCAAGCAATTGAATTATAGAATCATATCCCTGGCCACCGTATTGATTATAAATTTCATCCACTGTAGCCAACCTAAAACTATGAGCATACCTGCTATATAGTGAGAGATTGGATCCAAAAGGCTGACGCACTCCTGCGTCATAAGCATACAAGGTGCGTTTTTGTCGATCTCTGGCATAAGTTTCCGAATTAGAGTGATCATCAGCTTTGCTTTGTGCTGACTGTATTCGACCTCCTGAGGTAATAATCGTATTTGAAGGCAGGGTGACAGTGTGTTGTAAGTAAAGTGCTTGATTTTGTTGTCCTGATAATATATTAGCTTGCAGAGTATCGGCAGACTCTGCTCCCGGAATTGTTTCCGATCCAGTAAAGCGTTTTGAATGATAGTTCCACCATTCAAGATTAGCCCCTAATACTAGTTCATGATCTACGTTCAGAATTTTGAGTGGAAATTTAATACGAGGATTAAATAGCCACGTGTCAGAAGATGTGTTGATGAATGATTTTGCGTCATAGTAATCTATAGAATAGTCATCAAAAAGTGCTGTACGATGATTTTTACGAAAAGATAAATCAGCAGCAAAGTCTGCAAAATTATTACTATACTCCCCTCTGAGAGTGACATAAGCCCCTTCTCGTGTACTGAAATCTCGCGGTGTTGAACTCCCTCTGCGATCATTTATTAGCTGTGTTGCGGTTCGATTACTTGGTAACTCTAATGTCTGATCATCTAAACCAAATTTTAACATTGCACTACCATTAGAAAACTTATAGCGCAGATCACCTTGTAGATTTCTTTGATTTAATGCATTGTGAACTCGGTAATTATCCGTTTCAAGTGTGCTGGCAATTAATGCCAATCCAAAATTCTCACCAGCAGCATTTAGTGCGCCGTTAAATTCAGTCCCTCTATAGCTTCCATAAGAGAACCCAGCATTACTAGACACCTTATTAGGGACGGCAGCATGCGTGATAATATTAATTACACCCCCCGTTGCACCACTACCATAAGTTACCGCACCTTCTCCACGTAGCACCTCAATGCGTTTAATTGAACTTAGCGGAATAGTTGACCAACGAATACCAACCATCTCCATTTCATTCATACGCTGACCATCAAGTAGTACTAATGTATTTTGATTGCCAGTCATACCAAATCCACGCAAATCTATTTGTGAGTCTGGGCTACCATCTATATTACGGGTATGCACTCCAGCTAGTTGTTGTAAAAGTTCTGGTAGAGTTGTCGCAGCACTATCTTTTATATGCTGACTGTTAATGACAGAGATGCTCATCGGGAGCGTTTGGATGCGTCGCTCAAAACGCGTTGCAGTAACAGTAACTTCGCTAAGTTGATTATTAGAAGAATCATCTGCCCATAAGTAGATGGGGGTGAAAAAAATAATCAGAAGCGAGCAGACAATCTGACGAAAAGACTGCATTTAAATTTTTCTTGAGGTGATGTGTTGCTACTTATCGATATAATGGAATTATCAAGGGAAAAGCTTAGAGAGAAATTGGATATATTGCGTCCATAAATCATCATCCGGCCTATCACCCCACGTGATATTTCCGTCTAGATTTAAGGCCGGTATCCGGGCTCGTAAGATTTGACATACCACCTTCCCATGAATTGGAGAATTCACAGTGGTACAAACAGACATGTCCACACTTACTCACCGTTGCGGGGGCAGCCTAGGTATATACACCTAGTTCCCGTTTAACTTGATTGCAACAAGCAATCACAGCACCTCAAATACGATAGGAGAATATCCAAATTCATCGTATATAGCAAGGATATTTTATTATCAGTTGACCTAATAGGGATTTTCAAATTATAGTGAATCGATGGAGACAGAACTGAAATCTTTAGAAGAAAAAATTACTCAATTTGTAAAATTGTGTCAATGCCAGCAATCTGAAAATATTCAACTGCGTCAACAATTGGCCGTTGTCATTAGCGAAAATACACGTTTATCAGGAAAAATGGATGCTGCCATTAATCGTTTAGAAATCCTCCTGACAGAAATTCCAAGGAATGAAACATGAGCATTAGCAAAACTGTAGACATTGCGATTATGGGCCGTGAATTTCATTTCACTTGTTCCCCAGAAGAACGCGAAGAATTATTGCAGTCTGCAGCTTATCTCGATCAGAAAATGTGTGAAATTAAGAATAATGGAAAAGTTATGGGTCTTGAGCGCATTGCTATTGTAGCGGCGCTAAATATCACTCAGGAACTTCTGGCCGTGAAAGTTAGGGGAGGGATTGATATTAGAGAATTTAAGCACCGGATTAATCGTATGCAAGCGACACTTGATGCAGTAATACCGGAACAGGAAAAGTTATTCTAAAGCCTAGTCGATCTGTGGTGTACAAATCGCATATATAATTAATAAATTAACCGCTTTAGAAATATATTATGCCGCAAGGGGTATTAAAAAATGATGTCATTTGCTGGTTTACTTTCTGAAGGTCTGCCGATAAATGTTAAATATCGTAAGCACTGATTTAAAGAATAACTTAAATTTTTTTGTTGAGTTAGAGCGAGAAGTCTGGGAAGCTTTAAAGAATGGTGATAGTGAAGCCGATGCACGTCTCCTCTCGGATGATTTTTTAGGTGTTTATGAAACTGGTTTCAGCACCAAAGAGGAGCATGTTAGTAAACTTTTGAATGGCCCTATAATTTCTGAGTACCAGATAAAAAATCCTCGGTTGCTCTGTCTTGGTGAAAAGATTGTGAGTTTGACTTACTCAGCTATTATGATTCCCATTGGTAATCAGCACAATAGAAGCCATTGTTTTTACCACATTACCTCAATTTGGGAACATCGTGACGCTAGATGGATTAATATTTTTAGTCAAGATACCAGAGGTGAGTGCATATGAGTTTCTTAACATTATTGGGATCTCAATATCTTCTCTTCGATATTATTTGTAATATGAAATGCTCAAGAAATATTGAGGTCAATAAATTTTTGTGTTGTAAGCAAATAAATGTATTTAATTTTTCTGTGTAAGAAGAACCTGGTATGCGTTATTGGTTGATAAAATCTGAGCCATCGGATGTGAGTATTGACAGTCTAGCAATGATGCCACAACAGACTATTGCATGGTACGGAATACGTAATTATCAGGCACGTAATTTTATGCGCGATCAAATGCGAGTTGGCGATCAGATATTTTTTTATCATTCAAGTTGCAAGAAACCAGGTATCGCTGGGATTGTAGAAGTATGTAAGCTCGCATATCCTGACAGCACTCAATTCGATTCTAGTAGTAAATATTTTGACCCAAAAGCTACAACGATAAACCCACGCTGGTTTAACGTAGATGTAAGGTTTGTTAAAAAAACTCGTGAGATCGGCATCAAAGAGCTGCGTGGATATCCGGATCTAATTAATATGCGCATTCTTCAAGTAGGCAATCGTTTATCTATCACGCCGTTAGATCCAACTGAATGGAAATTCATCCTAGAAATTTTATAGCAATTTATTCGCAACTGATCAATTTTTTTAATTTAGTCAGCGTAATAAATACCAGCACTAATATTAATCTTAGTAAGTAAAACACAGCATGGAATGGTGGTTAGGTTATTTATTTCTAGGTTCTATTGTTGGCTTCTTTGCTGGCTTGTTGGGTATTGGCGGCGGACTCATTATGGTGCCGATATTAACTCTTATTTTCGGTGCTCAGAATTTCCCGCCCGATCACATTCTGCATCTGGCTCTCGGTACCTCCATGGCAGCAATTTTTTTTAGTTCTATTGCCAGTCTACGTACCCATCATGCCCATGGCGCAGTAAATTGGTTGATAGTAAAAAATATGACACCTGGTACTATTATTGGTGCATTGAGTGGTGCAACACTGGCAGGAGCTATTTCTACTAAGTTCCTTAGTATTATTTTTATTGTGTTTACCTATTGCGCTGCCACTCAATTATTATTTGGGATAGTCCCTGGATCAAACTATAATTTTACGCATAAGATAAAGATGTTTATAGCCGGTAATCTAATCGGGGGAATTTCTAGTCTAGTTGCTATTGGCGGGGGTCTGCTAACCGTTCCATTTCTCTCTCTTTGCAATGTCAAACTACAGCATGCTATCGGTACTGCAGCTGCAATGGGTCTTCCTATTGCCTTAGCAGGGACAATTGGCTACGTTGTTAATGGCATGCTTCAATCCCAAGCGCTACCGGAATATAGTCTTGGTTATGTTTATTTACCGGCACTCGGATGGATGGGTATAGCCAGTATATTGACAGCATCTTTGGGTGCAAGAACTGTACACATTATGCCGACTAAAATGATTAAGAATATTTTTGTATTGTTACTTTATTTACTGGGAACTAAGATGTTAATTGGAATTTTATAGTAATAAGTTTATTACCCTATCAATTTTTTTAAAGCCTCTTGATATTTTTCAGATGTTTTAGCAAGGATATCCGGAGGTAATGCTGGAGCGGGAGCTTGCTTGTTCCAGTCTTGAGTTTCTAGCCAGTCCCGCACAAATTGTTTATCATAACTGGGTGGATTTTTTCCAGAGACATACTGGTCAATTGGCCAAAAACGAGATGAGTCAGGGGTTAGTACTTCATCAATGAGATAGAGTTTCCCCGTATTATCTTGGCCAAATTCAAATTTAGTATCGGCGATGATAATTCCTTTTTTTGCAGCATAATCGGCTGCTTCGGTGTAGAGAGCAAGAGCCTTATTTTGAATCTGTAAAGCTAAATCATATCCTAAGAGCTTCCCTGCTTCGGCAAAAGTAATATTTTCATCATGAGCCCCCATGGCTGCCTTAGTGGAAGGTGTGAAGATTGCTCCATCTGGTAATTTTTCTGCTTCTTGTAATTTAGCTGGGAGTTTAATGCCGCCTATCATACCGGTTCTTTGATAATCTTTCCATCCAGAACCAACTACATAGCCTCGCACAATAGCTTCTATTGGTAACGGTTTCAGTCGTTTTACTACAAATGCTCGTTTGGTCACTTGATCCCGCTCTGCAGATGTTACCATCGACTCGGGTAATAGGTCAGTGAGGTGATTAGGAATAATGTGATTGAGTTTATTGAACCAGAAGTTAGACATAGCAGTTAGTATTCTGCCCTTGCCAGGTACTGGTGTTGGTAAAATCATATCAAATGCCGATAGTCTGTCAGTCTGAATAATTAGTAATTTATCCTGATCAATTGCGTAAATATCACGCACCTTGCCACGGTGCAAGAATTCTAAGCTAGTGAGACTAGACTCGAGTAATGTTGTTTCAGATAAATTCATGTTGTGTTTATCCAAGTATAGGAAGAGTCATCGCTTTAACTTTTTCCACTTGTTGTTCACGGAAAATTTTAAGTTGGTGAGCTATGATTGGATCGGATAGCGCTAACAGTGAAATAGCAAATAAACCTGCATTAGCAGCGCCGGCCTCACCTATAGCAAAAGTTGCTACCGGAATACCCTTTGGCATTTGTACAATAGAAAGCAAAGAATCTAATTGAGCTAGACCCGATTTAGTGGACGGGCAAGTCATCATAATTATGCAACAATTTGATTGTTAATGTAATACATATTGGCGAAGTCAGTAGGCATTTGATTGCCAATTCTTGCATGTCGCCGAATGCGATTATAAAACACTTCAATGTATTCAAAGATAATCCTTTTAGCATTCTCTCTGGGTTAAAGGCGGGAACAGGCAGTTCATGTCGCGCTTGATCGGCTTGAATCAGCTCATGTCGAAAGTATCTTAACAGTATGATTTAACGCGAGTTATATCATATTAACAATGCTAATTCAGGAGATTTTTAGTGGTTTTTTAATGCGAGAAGTCCGACAAGCTGCTAGCGACAGTTTGATTTCCAGCGCCAGCCGCAACGCAGCTTCAGTGGTTCCGGCGAGCACGGTGTAGTGACCCATTTTTCTTCCAGGCCGGGCATCGAGCTTGCCGTATAAGTGCAGTTTGACATGGGGATGCCGCAACACCTCTTCCC
>Ga0209553_1000787_pt1 | contig 16048 bp, 10 predicted proteins | sample LauGreFBDMM110DN_2_FD_188217 | JGI IMG/M metagenome (GOLD analysis project Ga0209553, IMG submission 188217) | Freshwater lake microbial communities from Lake Michigan, USA - Fa13.BD.MM110.DN (SPAdes) (version 2) | ecosystem: Environmental > Aquatic > Freshwater > Lake | place: Lake Michigan...
CACCTCTCCAAGCGCCGCCCGCACCACATTGGGCCGCGTATCATTATCCCGTGTGCCGACGCCGTAGCCGACGCGCTCCGCGACCAGCCCGCTCATCGGACCGAAGCTCTCGGCGAACTCGGCGAGGAGCGCCGCGCCCGTGGGTGTGAGCAGCTCGCGCGGCTCCTCGCATTGCGTGAGGGCGATGCCGCGCGCGCCGAGGATTTCGAGCGTGGCAGGAGCGGGCAACGGCATCCGCCCATGAGCGCACCGCACCCAGCCGGTGCCCTCGACCACCGCTGAAGCGAGCACGCGGGGCTTGCCCAGCAGCTCCAGCGCGAGGCAGCCGCCCACGATGTCCACGATGGAGTCCACCGCGCCGACTTCGTGGAAGTGGACCTGCTCTGGCGGCATCCCGTGAATCTTCCCCTCCGCCACGGCGATGCGGTGGAAGACGGCGATGGACTTCTCCTGCACCCAATCCGAGAGCGTGCTGGCGCGGATGAGCAACTTGATTTGGTGGAAGTTCCGGCTGCCGTCGTGCGAGTGGCCGCTGTCACCCGGCCCGTGCGCATGAGAGTGATCGCCCGGCCCGTGGCTGTGCGCATGAGAGTGCGCGAGGTAATCGGGGCCCTCGCTCGCAGGCACGGGGGCAGGCTCCGTCAGCAGCACGTCGAACTTCACGCCTTCGATGCCGCACTTGGCCGCGCGACGGTGTGCCAGGCTGTAGCCTTCGAGGTTTAGTTTCGCCAGGCCGTATTCGAGTTGGCGGAAGTCCGCGCCCAAGTCCAGCAATGCGCCGATGAACATGTCGCCGCTCAAGCCGCTGAACACGTCGAGGTAAAGGGTCTTCATGCTGGCGGCGCGTTCCGAGATGTCAGGGCTGCTTCGTCGGAGTGGGGGCGTCAGGGGCGATGCCCTTAAGCCAGTAGGCGCCGTTGTTGCGCTCGTAGCTGGTGAAGCCCTTCTCGCCGAGGACGCCTTTCACAGAGCGCTCCGTCTCGTCGCGGATGCCGCGCAGCGCGGCGATGCGCTGGTCGGAGGAGAGACTTTTGTCGTTGCGGATCGCGGTGGCCTGGTCCTCGGCGGCTTTCTTCATGTTGAAGGCTTTGACGGCGGCGTCCTTGCCCAAACCTTCGCGGCTGGCGGCGCGGAACATGGCTTGGTAGGCAAAATCCTCGGAGCGCTTGTAGTCGGCGTAGCGCTCATCGCCGAGTTGGGCCTTCACCGACTCTTCGAGGGCCTTCTTGGCTGCGTCCTGCTTGGCTTTCTCCTCGCCCTTGTGGTTTACGGCGGCGAAAGACTCGCCGAACTCGTCATCGTAGGCCTTGCGCTTCTTGTAGAGTTCGAGGAACTCCTGCTCATTCGGCTCGAAGCCGGAGAGTTGGAAGCGCATCATGGTCGCGGTCGTGGAGAAGCGAAGGTTGTAATCCAGCAGCTCCTCGGGCGTGAGCACGCGGCCAATCTCGGTCTCGATGTCCTTCATGACTTTGCGCATGTCCTCCGGGTCGGGCGCGCCATTCTCCATGGCCTTCTGCATCTTGGTCTGCATGTCCTGCATCAGCTCCATCACCTTGCTGCGTTTCTCGGTGGGGAGAAAATCGAACATGGCATCCAACTGCGAAGCGACTCCGGCGAGCAGGTCGGGCTTCTCCTCGGGCGCGGAGCCGAGAAGCTCGGTGAGGAGGAAGCGCTTCTCCTTGTTGAGGGCGCGTTCCTTTTCGGTGCGTTCGGGATCAGCGGGAGCGCCGAGCATCATGCCGGGTTTCCAAAATTCGTATTTCTTCTTTGGACCCGCGAGGGCTTTGCGCTTGGCGTCGTAGAGTTTGTTGACGTCGGCGGTGATGATGTCGCGGATGGTCTCCTCCGGGCAGCCGATGCTGCGGAGGTTGGCGATGTATTTCTTGTAGTCGTCGGACTCGACGGCGTTCCAATCAAACTTCTGCGCGACGGTATTAGTGACGACTTGAGTGACGGTGCGCGTCTTGGCTGCGGCCGGAGTGGCGGGGACGAAGGGCGCGGCCTTGGTTTGCGCGGGCGCGAGCGCGACGGGCGGCGCGACGGGCTTCGATCGCAAGAGCATCGCGCCGAACGCGACGTTCATCACGAGGGAGAAGATGAGAAGGGTTTTTTGGCTCACTACTTTTTCTCCACAGGCTTCTTATCAGCAGGGGGCGCAGCGGCGGGCTCGGCACCGGGCGCTCCACCCTCGATGAGCTTGCTGGTCGTCTTGGTTTTGACCTTGGAAACGATCGCCTGCCCGGTGGCTTGGGAGATGTTGATGCTGAAGTTCGCGGTGGTGTCGCTCTCCGTGATGACCCCGAGAGTGGGTTCATACCAGGAGGTGCCGGTGACGGTTGCGCCTTCGACGATCGTGATCGACGTGGTAGCGGTGCCCTTGGTCGTGATGACGCCGACCGTCTCAAACTTGGCGACCTTCTTGTTGCCCCGTTGCTCCCATCCTTTGAAGGTGTTCGTCGTGTTCACCTCAAACTTGGCGATGCCAAGGGGCAGGTCGCGGGTGCTTCCCCACGTATCGCCAGCTTTGACGGAGTTGGTGGGAAGGTTTTGGTGGAGGGTATTCCATCCGCGAACCGTGTCCTCAGCGAGGAGTGTGCGAATCAGGAATTGGGATTGCGGCGGCTGGCCCGTAGTGACCCGGGTTACCAGTTGCGTCAGGCCGTCCACCTTGGAGACACTTCCGGCCGCGTCGATCTGATATTTCACGCGCGAGCTTAGAAGCTTTCTGAATGCGCCCGCTGAGGGGTTTGCGCGCTCAGCCTTCGGATCACCTTTGGGGTCAAACATGGGGACAAATTTTCCGGCCACTTTGTTTTCCACCTTGACGGACGCGATCTCGACCTCAACTTCGCGACCGCCAGCCTCCTGCTCCTTACTCGCAATGAAAGCAATTTCCAGAGTCGTTAAATTCTCTGTCGTGATGGGCTGTGGCACTGCCGGGTTGGTCATTTCGCTTTCCGTGTGGGTTACGATCTGGACCACGAGGCGCTGACCTTCGGACCACTTGGCCTTCAATTCGAAGGACGGCTCATCCTTCGGTGTCGCTTCCGTCGGAGCGCCGACAGCGGGTGCTGCACCTGCTGCACCTGCTGCATCTGTAGCGGCGGCGGCTTCCTTTTTCTTGCAGGCAGCGAGCGGCAGCAGTCCGGCGCAGAGCACGAGCAGCAGGCCCAAGCGAAGGAGTTTCAGGTGGCGGGCGAGATTGGTGTTGGCGTTCATGATTTCAACAAGGGTGATGATTTGACGGACTCGGTGCCGCGCACCCTACCAGCCCGCGCGACTTTGCAAACATGAAACCAGCACCTGCAATCCGTCGCGACCGGAGTAGTCACTTGTAGGAAAACCCAGGCGGCGGCGGAAAGTTGTAACGCCTGCGCTGGAGAAAACGATCATGGCGCCAACTCGTCCACTGGCGCAGGCGCGGCGGGAGGCTGGTCCGGCAGAGTCACGCGGGCGGTGGAGCCCTTGCCCGGCTCGCTGGTGAGCAGGAGCTTGCCGCCGTGAAGCTCGGCCAGCCGTCGGGCGATTGGCAATCCAAGCCCGGTCATGTGTGACTCGGAGGTCGTGCGCGCGGCGGGCGCAGACTGGTTCAGGTTTGCGACTTTTTCCGGAGGCATCCCCGGCCCGTGTCTGTGACGGTGAGCAGGAAATCGTGGCCGTCGTCGTAGCTCTGCACCGTGACCGACGTGTCGGAGGGCGAATATTGAAAGGCGTTGCCGACCAGTTCTTCGACCAGCTTGGCGAGGTGGGGCTCAGCGATGGCGGCGGAGCCGGGCGTGGTTTTCAGTTGGAGGTCGCGCGCGCGATTGCCGGCCTCGGCGCACTGCCGGGCTTGCGCCGCCACGACAACTCCGGCGTCGGTGGTGAGGCCTTGGCGCAGGCCGGCGGTGGAGAGAGCTTCGGCAAGCGCGCTGAGTTCCTCGGCGGTGGGCGTCTGAGCGGCGGCGGCAAGCGACCGTGATGCGTCGAAGATGGTGTTGAGCGGCTGCGCCGATGCACGCGCAGCTCCAGCGCGGCGACGAGTTCGTCCATCTTGAACGGTTTGGCGATGTAATCGTCCGCGCCGAGGGTCATGCCCTTGCGTATGCCCTTGAGGTCGGCCTCGCCGGTGATGAGCAGGAGGGGAATGTCCGCCGTGGTGGGATGCTGGCGCAGCAGGGCGGTCATCACGTAGCCGTCCACCTGGCTCATGACGATGTCGCTGACGATGACATCGGGCAGGTGGGTGCGCGCGAGCTTCAGGCCGGTCAAGCCGTTCTCCGCTTCGATGACCTCATGCCCGCGCGTGCGCAGCAGGTTCGCCACTGACTGCTGGAAAACATCCGCGTCATCCACCAGCAAGATCTTTATCCAAGGCTGATGGTCACGCAATCACCGGGCCATTTCACGCGCGAAGTTCGACCCGATGCCAAATGACAGTTGTCCGGCGAGTTGCCCAAAAAATTCTCTGTAAGTTTTCCACCCCTCGCCGCTATATCCGTGCAGAAGCTCATGCTCGCCGACGCCACCACCAACTCCGCCGCCGAAGCCGCGCTCATCCGCGCCGTGCAGGCGGGCAACACCGCGGCCTTCGAGCCGCTCGTGGAAACGCACCTCGACCATCTCCGCGCGTTCATCGCCCTCAAGCTCCCCGTCGCGCACCTTGTGGACGAGCTGGCGCACGAGACGTTCGTCTTCGCCTTCCGCAACCTCGCCGGGTTCACCGCCGGCACGAGTTTCCGCGCGTGGCTGCGGGCCATCGCCGCGAACCTCATCCGCGCCGAGGTGCAACGCTACGCCCGCGAGCAGCAGAACCAGTTCAACTACGCCCGCGCCCGCGAGCTGGAGCGCAGCCTCATGACCGGCCCCGGCGCTGGCGAATCCGCCGAGGTCGAGCACCTGCGCGAATGTCTCGCCAGCCTGCCGCCGCACATGCAGGAACTCGTCGAGCTAAAATACGCGCAAGACCAGCCCATCGAGACCATCGCCGCCAAGCTCGCGCGCACCGAGAACGCCGTGTGGCAGGCGCTTTTCAGGCTCCGCGCGCAGCTCAAGCAATGCGTCGAGGAAAAGATTGGGAGGGCCATGTGAGCACGAAGAGCTTCTTCTCCCTCGCCCCCACTGGGGGAGAGGGAAGCGCGCGTCATGTTTGCGTTTCCTCACGTCGGCTCTTGCCGGTCGCATTATGATTTCCGACGACCAGCTCATCGCCTACCTCGCCGGCACGCTGCCCGTCGAGGAACGCGCGCGCGTCGAGACCGAACTGGCTGGCGACCCCGAGGCCTTGCGCCGCGTGCTGGACCAAGAGCGGTTCGATGTCGCGCTCAAGCTGCTGCTCAACCCTGCGGCCACTCGCGCGCCAGTGAAGGCATCGGTCCTCGCCGGCATCCGCACGCCCACGCACGACGCGTCCGCCGAGGCGGTGATGAAGCGGGTCTTGCTGGAGGCGGGGAAAAATGCCCTGGCTTACCACCCACCAAAGCACGATTCGTCTCCTGGACTTCTGGCCACGCTGGCCGCTGCATTTGGCGAATGGATTCACACCTCGCACGCGCGCTTCTTGGTTTATGGCAGTTTGACCGTGCTGCTTTATTTTGCGGTTTCCGAGCTCGCGATTTCACGCGCCAAGAGACTTCGCGCAGATGAGCGGGGAGCACGCCTCGAACCGTCGGTCGGGGTTGTCCAAACTAAGGCCGTCCCCACTTCCCGCGACCCCGTATCATGGCCCTTTGCCGCCGACTCGCCTTGGAACACTCCCATCGGCTCCGGCGCGCAGTTCGCGGCCGTGCAACCCGGCGGACTCGACCTCACCACGGGCATCATGGTCGTTTCCGCGCGCCTTTCGCATCCCATCTTTCGCGAGACGACCACGGATGCGCCCGTCGAGTTGCTCCTGACCGGGCAAAGCGCACCGCTCGCCACGCTGCGCCTACCCGACGCCGCGCTCGCCGCCACCGTCACCTCACGCAACCTGCACCTCATCGCCGCCGACGGCTTCACCCTCTACGAAGTCTTCGGCGCGCAGCGCTCCACCGGACGAGTCCTCACCGGCAACAACATCAAACGCCACGACCTGCGCGGCTCCGGCGTGCCACCCGACTTCGCCAGTGCCAAGGGCAGCGGTCTCACGCCCTTCGCCGGCAGCCTCACGCGTGCGGAATTGAACGGCCCCATCCGCCGAGTCATTGGCTTCGTCGCGCCCTTGGAGGCCATCGCCGCGAAAGCCGACGGCACCGCGCACGTCTGGCCCGCCGGTCGGTCACCGGCGAACAACCCCGCCTTGCCCTCCAAAATGGCGGCCCGCGGCAACGTCCACCTCGGCTCGCTCCTCGCGATTCCGGCCTCCGTGGACCTCGCGACTCTCGGCGTGGGCTCGAGCGGACCGGCCTTCGAAATCGCGCGCGCGCTACAAGACTACGGCATCTATGTGAAGGACGCCTTCGACGGCGAGTGGTTCACCGAGTGGCATCAGGCCGGCGGTCCGCACCTCATCATCTGCGCTGACTTCGATTCGCCCGCCGACTTGCCTCCCAACCTCCGCGCGCAACTCGCCCTCGTCATCCGCCACCTGCAAGTCGTCGTAAACAATGGCCCGCAAACCATCGGTGGCGGTGGCCAGCCGCGCGTGAAAGCCAGCGCCCCACCCTTCATCACACAACCGTGAGGAGCGCGGACGCGCACGTCCGCAGGCCGACCGCTCCTGACCGCAAAATTATGGCGTAAGATTTCCCGGACTCGTGCTATTCCGTCTCAAGCAACAGCCAACAGAATTAACCATCATGAAAACTCGCCTCATCCTACCCACCTCGCTCGCGCTCATCACGCTCCTCGCTCCGCTCCGCCCGGCAGACGCCGCTGAGCCTGCCAAATCCTGGACCGGCACTTGGAACAACAAGAAATACAACACCAACGGCGCGCTGACCTGCACCGTCGTCGGCGAGCAGAACGGCCAATGGATTGCGAAGTTCACCGGCGTCGCGTTGGGCAAGCCCATCAGCTACACCGCCCTCATGACCCCGAAGAAGAACAGCGACCAGACCGCCCTCTCCGGCACGACCAAGGTGGACGGGTTCGATTACCAATGGTCGGCGACCATCGTCGGCAAGGCGCTCAACGGCAGCTACAAGGCCTCCAACGGCAACAACGGCGACTTCAGGCTGCAATCGAAGTAGCCCCGCCGCCGTAACGGGGGACACTCCTGTCCCCCGCCGCGCACCGCCGCATCACTCCCGTGGATGGATGGACGAAGGGGACAAGACTGGCCCCGTTACGCCTGCCAGCTACAGCGAACTCCCGAGTCCCCCGTGCGTAAGGAATCCACGGCCACCGCTATAAAGGGCAGATGAACGCAACACAACTTCCCCGCCGCAGCGGCCTTCCCGCAGTTCTCCTCTTCCTACTCGGCCTCATCCTCCCCGCCGCCGCGCAGACGCTCCCCGCGCACTACCGCCAGACGAACAACATCCCTTACGTCACCGGCGGCCAGCATCGCCAGTGGCTCGATGTCTATCACGTCCCCGGCGCGACGACACCGACACCGCTCGTCGTTTGGGTCCACGGCGGCGGCTGGCTCACCGGCGACGAAAATTTTCCACGCGCCCTCGCCCTGACCAACCACAACGTCGCCGTCGCCGCCATCAGCTACCGTTTCACCACCAACCAATTCGCGCCGAGCTATCCCGCCAACGTCCCGCACCCCGCGCAAATTCAGGACGTGAAGTCCGCCATCCGCTGGCTCCGCGCCAACGCCGCACAGTTCAATATCGACCCGGCGCGCATCGGCATCTGGGGCTATTCCTCCGGCGGTCATCTCGCCGCGCTCGCGGGCACGACCGGCCATACAAACCTCTTCGATGTCGGTGAAAATCTCGGGCAATCCAGCGCCGTGCAAGCCGTCGCGGATATGAGCGGGCCGGCCAACATCGGCCTCGCCACTGCGAACCAGCAGACGGCCAACTTCTTCACCCTCCTGCTCGGCGCGCCCGTCGCGAGCAACCCGGCCACGCTCGCCACCGTGAACCCCACGTCGCACGCCCGCGCCGGCGCGCCGCCCTTCCTGCTCATTCATGGCGAGACCGACCCGGAGGTGGTCATCGCCCACAGCGAGTCGCTCCACACCGCGCTGACCAATGTGGGCGTCTCGTCGCTCTTCGTGCGCCTGCCCGGCATCGGCCACACGATTCCGGCGAGCCAAGACCCGCTCACCGCGCAATGGCTCGCGGACACTCTCGCCGCCGTCGGCGCGACGAACCCGCCGCCCGCCGACACGCTCCGCGCGCACGAGCCATTCGCGGCAGCGGCGGGGACGTTCCTCCACGGGCAGAGCGGTGGCACGGGATTCGCGTCGGCGTGGACGGTGCTGGGCTTCGACTCGAATGCGAACCAGTTCCGCAACGCCAGCGCGGCCCCACTCGCGTCCGGGACGCTGCTCGCCACCGGCAACTACGTGGTCGGCGGCTATAACAACTTCACCGCCAACCGCCGGCTCGATGTGGCCGGCGCGTTTGCGAATCACGTCGTCGTCGGCAGCAACCCCGCCGTCATCGGGCGCGACGGCACGACGCTCTGGCTCGCCGCGCTGGTGCGGAAGGACAGTAACGACGACGTGCAGTTCGCCCTCACGCTTGCGAACGGGGATGACATGGGCAACGTGAACAATCTCCGTGTCGGCATGGGCTACTACGGCACTCCCTCGAACAGCGGCGGGCAGCGCTTCTGGTCCCTGCTCATCAACAACCCCGGCGTGGACAACTTCACCTTTATGCCCGGCAACGTGCCCATCACCATCGGTGTCGCTACGCTGCTCGTGGTGCGGATTCAGTTCGGGGTGACGGACCAGATTGACCTCTTCGTGAACCCGCCGCTGGGCGGGGCCGCGCCCGTCACACCCAATGCCACGCGCAGCACCACGGGCGGGGCGAACATTCTTTTCCGCACCGTCGCCTTCTGGTCGTCCGCCAACCAGAGCAACGCCGCGATGGACGAACTGCGCCTCGGCGACACCTTTGCCGCCGTCACGCCCACCACCGCGCCGGTCGCCACGCCCGGCACGCTGCAGTTCAGCGCCGCGAGCTACTCCGTCGCCGAGAACGCCGGCACCGCGAGCATCACCGTCACCCGCACCGGCGGCAGCAGCGGCGCGGTGGGCGTGAGCTACGCGACGAGCAACGGCAGCGCCACGGCGGGCAGTGATTACACGGCGAGCAGCGGCACATTGGGCTGGGCCAACGGCGATGCGGCGAACAAATCCTTCGCCATCACCCTGCTGGACGACACCGCCGTCGAGACCGCCGAGACGGTGAATCTTTCCCTGAGTAATCCCACCGGCGGCGCGACGCTTGGCTCGCCCGCCAGCGCCGTGCTGACGGTCACGAGCGATGACGCCCCGCCCTTCAACGACGACCTCGCGGTGCTGTCCGACGAGTTCAACGCCGCCGCGACACTCGCCACTTACCAGCGCGTCAACTCCGTCGAAGGCTGGAACGCCGACAAGCTGGAAGCCCGCGACATCAACACTTCGCGCGCCGGTCGCATGACGATGCTGCCGCGCACCGGCGGCTGGTATAACGACTACATCGGTGAGCTGACGTTCCGGCCCGTGAGCGGCGACTTCGTCGTCACCACCGAGGTCATCCCGCGCAACCGCGCCGGCACCGCCGCGCCGAGCGGCGACTATTCGCTCGCGGGCCTCATGATTCGCACGCCCACGGCGCACACGACTGGTGCGACGGGCTGGCCGCTGGGCCAGCAGAACTACGTCTTCCTCTCGATGGGCGCGGCGAACAATCCGGGCACGTATCAGTTCGAGGTGAAGAACACGGTGAACAGCTCCTCGACCCTCACCATATCGAGCGCGCCCTCGACGCAGACGGAATTGCAAATCGCCCGGCTGGGCGGCGCGGTCATCACGCTGCGGCGCGACGCGGGCGGGCAATGGCTCGTGCATCGGCGGTTCGCGCGCGGGGATTTCCCCGACACGTTGCAAGCGGGGCTGGTCGCCTACACCGACTATCAGGGAATGCAGGCGCGCTTCCCGATTGCCCAGCCGGGCAGCTACCTCGGCCACAACTCCACCGTCATCACGGACCAGAATCCCGGCCTGCGCGCCGAGTTCGAGTATCTCCGCTACCACCGCCCGCAAATCCCCGCGGAGCTGGCGGGCCGCGACTTCTCCAACTCCGCGCAAGTCACCGACGCGGAACTGCTCTCCTTCCTCGGCGCGAACGCGAACGCGCCCTACGCGCCAACGAACACGCCTCCGACCATCACCATGCAGCCGGCAAGCCAGACCCTGACTGCGGGCGCGAACGTCACCTTCAGCGTCACCGCCACCGGCACCGCGCCGCTTGCGTATCAGTGGCAGAGCAACTCCGTGAACCTCGCCGGCGCGACCGCCAGCAACCTCGTGCTCAACGCCGTCACCACGAACTTCTCCGGCGCGAGCTACCGCGTTGTCATCACCAACAGCGCCGGCTCCGTGACCAGTTCGGTCGTCACGCTCACGGTGAATCCGCCGCCCGCGCCGGGCCCTCTCATCACCGCGCACCCGCGCAGCCAGACGGTGAACGCCGGTTCGCTGGTGCTCTTCACGGTGGTCGCGCAAGGCGCGGGGCCGCTGACTTATCAATGGCGGCGCGACAGCGTGAATCTGCCCGGCGCGACAAACGCGTTCTTCGTGCTGCTGAATCCCCAACCCGCCGACGCGGGGGCGTATACGGCGGTCGTGACGGACGCCCCCGGCTCAGTCCTCAGCGGCGCGGGGGCGCTCACCGTGCAACCGCTGGTCCTGCCCGCCCCGCCGGCCGCGGGCACGGGCGCGGCGGCGGACATCACGATTGGCACGCACGTCGTCGCGCCAGCCCCGGTTCGCTTCGGCGCGAATCTCGTGCAGCGCGTGCCCATCAACAATTACATCCGGGGCGGCGGCATGGAGCCGACGGTTGCGCGGATGCAGGCGGTCGCGACGGGCGGCGGCGCGGGCTTCGTGGAGAACAGTGCCGGAGCGACGACTTCGTATTACGACACCATCACCGACGGGTTCTTCGACGGCGCGGCCCTCCGGGTTTACCGTCTCGTCGCCGGGGTCAACACGCTGGTGCAGACCAACGTCATCGCCCAATACCTCGCGAGCACGAACAACGGCTATCGCATCAACCTGGCGACGACTGGCCCGGCCATTCAGGCGGGCGATACTTACTTCATTGACATGGTCACCACGCAGCCGCGCACCGACCGGGTGCATCCGCGCATCAGCCCGGGAGCCATCTGGCATCCCGTCGGCGGCGCGGTGTGGCCCTTTGGCCTGCCGGTGCAGGTGGCCTACGACGACACGACGCAGGCCCCGGTGGACGGCGGCGTTTCCAGCCTGCGCCTGTCCACCACGGGCAGCCACGAGGTCAGCGTCCGGCAGTCGCGCTTCGGTCCGGGCGGCGGTTTCTACGACACGTTGCTGCCCGGCCACACGTATCGCGCCTCCGCCTGGCTCAGGCACGACGGCACGGTGAACGGCGGCGTCACGCTGCGGTTGGACCAGTTTTACGGCGCCGTCTCCAATCGCTTCGCCAACGTGACCACGAACTGGCAGCGGTTCACCTTCGACTTCGTCGCGCCCGCCGAGCCCGCGGTTGATTCCATCTCGGAAGTCATCCTCGCCTTCAACGGCCCGGGCACCGTGTGGATTGACAACGTCCAGCTCTTCGACCCCGCGCTGGCGCCCGACGCGCCGCTGCCGCACCTGCGCCGCGCGATGGAGGAATTCCGCCCCGGCGTCCTGCGCCTGTGGGCTGGCCAGGTCAACGCAGGTTGGGGCACCACGCTGGAGACGCTCACCCAGTCCGACCTCCTGGCGCAGGGCCAGTGGGCCGCGGACACCGGCCCAAGGGCCCCGGAGAACCTGCTCAACCTGCCGCACGCCCTGCCTTTGTGCCGCGACGTGAACGCCCGTCCGTGGCTCATCATCGGTGCCGCGTTCAACGAGGCTGAGTGGCGCGGGCTGGTCGAGTATCTCGCGGGGCCGACGAACACCTTCTACGGGGCGCGCCGCGCGGCGCAGGGCCATCCGCAGCCGTGGACCGACGACTTCGACCAGCTCTACCTGGAGCGCGGCAACGAGACGTGGAATCCGTCCTTCGCGCCGTGGAGCAACGACGCCCTCACCTACGGCGCGCAGACGGAGTATTTCATCCAGGTGGCGAAGAGCAGCCCGTATTGGCCGGCGATTTCCAACAAGGTGCGCTTCGTCCACAACGGCTGGTTCACCAACCCGGGCACGAACGGCTACGGCGCGACCGTCGCGCGCGCGTCGCGCTCCGCGCATTTCCTGGACCTGACGACCTACCTCGGCGGCTGGGAACTCGGCCTGGCGGCGGGCGGCACGAACATCACCACCGCTGGCTTCCAGACTTACGTGGATTTCGTGCCGGGTTTCCTCAAGACGATGCTTGACCGCCACCTGGACACGCGCGCGGCGTTGCACGCGGAAGGCATCCCCGTGGAACTCGCCATCTACGAAGGCGGCCCCGGCTACAGCCTGCCCGGCCCCGGCATCACGCCCCCGCCGGCCGCGGAGGCGTTCGGCAAGTCGCTGGCCGCCGGCACGGCGAACCTCGATGCGTTTCTCTATTGCAGCGCGAACCGGATTGACCCGCAGAGCTTCTTCCACTTCGGCGAGGGCACTTACTGGAATTCGCACGCGGTGCTGGAACGCGGCTTTCACCCGCACCCCACGTGGGTGGGCATGGAACTGCGCAACCGCTTCGCCTCGGGCGCGATGGTCGCCACGCACCTCAACCGCGCGCCCACGCGGACGCTGGCGGGCGTGCTTGGGCTGCCCGCCACCGAGCACGCGCCGCAGGTCGCCGCGTATGCGTTCCGCGACGGCGCGAAATTCTCCCTCTTCGTCCTCTCGCGCAGCGTGACCGAGGCGACGCCCGTGACCCTGCGCCTGCCGTTCACGAGCGTGACGAGCGTCACGCGCCACAAGCTCGAGGGCGACCCGCAGACCAACAACCTCGCCCGCCGCAACGTCGCCATCGTCTCCGAGCCGGTCGCCGGCTTCAGCGCGAACTTCACGTTCACCCTGCCGCCCAGCGCGAGCCACCTCTACGTCTTCGAAGGCGCGAACGTCGCGCCGCCCGCCGCGCCGACCCCGACCATCGCCCGCGCACTGGGCCAGCCCAATCCGACCGACGTGCCGGCAGCGGGATTCCTCATCCACTTCGACATGCCGGTCACGAACTTCACCGCCGCCGCCGTGCAGGTCGGCGGCACGGCGGGCGCCCAGTTCGCGGCGGTGACGCCGCTGGCACCCGGCGACGGCACGCGCTTCCAGGTCATCGTCACCGGTGCCACGAACAACGGCACCATCACGCTGAATCTCCCCGCCGGCGCGGTGCTCGGCACCAACGGCGCGCCCAGCCTCGCCGCCCAAATCGTGGATAACAGCGTGACCTTCATGTTCCGCCAACCGCAGAACGTGCGGCTGGCCCACGATGATTTCAGTGTGCCGCTGACAAACACCTTCCACACCTTGCAAGGCGCGGCGTCCGGCTCCGGCTGGCTGACCCCGTGGCAGGTGCCAAACGTGAACGTCGCCACCGACACCGCCGGCTACCGGCTCGCCACGAACAACCCGCCCGCGCGCAGCAACCTCGTCGCGACGGCCGGCCACGCGGTCGGCGGACGCGGTTTCGAGATGAGCTGGCGGGACCTTGACGTGGGCGCGTTCGGCAGTTTCGCGAAGTTCGGCGCGCCAACGCCGACCATCGGCCAGGACGGACTCTCGCTCTGGATGAGCGTGTTGCTGCGCAAGGACACCGACGACAACGCGCCCGTCAGCCTCATGCTCGCCGACGCGACCGGCTTGACCAGCTTCGGGCGCTTCAACGCCGCCGTGGGCTTCTTCGGGACTTCCTCCATCACCAACGGCACGCGCCGCTGGACGCTGGCCTTCGGCGACCTCGGCACCAACGCGCTGGTTTACCTGCCCACCGCCGTGCCCGTCGTGCCCGGCGAGACTGCGCTGCTGGTGCTGGAACTGCGCTTCGGCTCGCAGGACACGCTGAACCTCTACGTGAACCCGCCGCTGACCGGCGCAATTCCTGGCACGCCAAGCGCCACCGCCGTGTTGCCGGCGAACCTCGACCTCGCGTTCCGCAACGTCCGCTTCCGCGCCGGCCTCGGCTACGGCCACTTCACCGGCGACGGCCTGAACGTCGGCTCCCTCGACGAACTGCGCTTTGGCGACAGCTTCGCCGCCGTGACCCCGCTGGTCAGCGGCCCGGCGAACGTCGCACCAACCATCACGCAGGAGCCGATGGGCGCGGTGGTGGTGGCGGGGACGAACTTCACCCTCACCGTGAGCGCCACTGGCACGCCGTCCCTGAGTTACCAATGGCTGCGGAACAACGTGGCCCTCCCGGGCGCGACCGCCCCGGCGCTCTCATTGCCCAACGTCACGCGCGCGCAGGCTGGCAGTTACTTCGTGGTGGTGACGAACACCGCGGGCACCAGCACCAGCACCGTGGCGACGTTGCGCGTGCTCAACATGCAGCGGCTCCTGCCTCCGCAGCCGGTCGCCAACGGCGGATTCCGGCTGCTGTTCAATGACCACGACGGGGGCGCGCTCACGCTGGGCGACGCGCCGAACTTCGAGGTCTGGGTCAGCACCAATCTGGTGGGCATGAACTGGACTCGACTGAACCTCCCGCTGACCGTGACCAACGGCCTGCTCACCCTCGACGACGCCGACGCGCCGAATCACCCGCGCCGATTCTACCGCGTGCTGGAGCGGTGAGCGTCGGACTCGCCATGCCCGCGCGGCCTCTGGTAGATTCGGCGGCGCATGAGTTCCACCACTGAGTCCGAGCTGGTCGCGCGCTGTCGGCGCGGCGATGCGCGCGCGTGGGACGAACTCTTCGATCTCCATTACGCGGCGGTTGGGCGCTACGTGTTCCAGCTCTCGCCCGTCATCACGCAGGAGGACGCGGATGAGATTGCGCAGGAGACGTTTCTTTCCGTCATCAAGCACATCGCGAATTTCCACGGCGACTGCCAGTTGCAGACGTGGCTCTTCCGCATCGCGGGCAACAAGGCGCGCGACTACCTGGAGAAGCAGCGCGCGGCCAAGCGCGGCGGCGGACGCCAGCCGCTCTCGCTGCACGCGGAGGATCCAGAGACGGGCCTGACACTCGACGTGCCGAGTCACCTGCCGGGGCCGGACGGCGCGCTGCTGCACGCGGAGCGCGCGTTGCTCATCGGCCATGCGTTGGGGCAACTCGGCGGGCCGTGCCAGGAGATCATCGAGCTTCGCTACTTCGCCGACCTGAGCTACGAGGAGATCAGCCGGTCGCTCAAGCTGAACGAAAAAACCGTCAGCTCGCGCCTCAGCAAGTGCCTCGACAAGCTGGAGGAAATCGCGCGGCCAATCTTTGCCCGGGGGGAAACGGCGGTTTCCCCGTCCAACACCCCAAGTTCGTCATGAGCTCCGAGCCACAACGCGACATCGAGAAGGACCTGCTGGCCTATAAGCTGCGCCGGGGCGAGCAGCTTGGCGCGCCGCTGGAATTGCATCCCGCCACGCGCAAGATGCTCCAGGGCGAAGCCGCACGCGCGGCCAGCCGTCCACTGCTCACGTCGGAGGAGGCGGCGAAGAACTTCGTGCGGTCGTTTGTGATGTCCCACCAGCAGCCGAGTTTTTTTGCCCGGTATCGGCAGCGTATCATTTGGGGCGGCGCGATGTGCGCGTGCCTCACGCTCGTGCTGGCCGTGCTGCGCAATGACCCGCGACTCGCGTCCACGCCATCGCAAGTTTCCGACCCTCAGACCGCCAAGCCGCAAGCGACCGTCGCGGCGACCAAGCAGCAGACCGAGGGCGAGCAGTCCGCGCGGGCGAAGCAGTCCGCTCCGGCGGCGGACAAGGTGCAGGAGCTTGCCAAGACTTCCACCGCGCCCGTCGCCAGCCCCCCGCCCGCCAACCCGCGCGGAGCCGCCGTCGCATCCGCTCCGCCGCTGGTCAGAGACTTGGACAGAAAGCTGGTGGAGAAGAAGGAGGCCTCTCAACCGACGCAGA
>Ga0209553_1000789_pt1 | contig 16043 bp, 6 predicted proteins | sample LauGreFBDMM110DN_2_FD_188217 | JGI IMG/M metagenome (GOLD analysis project Ga0209553, IMG submission 188217) | Freshwater lake microbial communities from Lake Michigan, USA - Fa13.BD.MM110.DN (SPAdes) (version 2) | ecosystem: Environmental > Aquatic > Freshwater > Lake | place: Lake Michigan, USA...
GTACGAGGGTTGGCAGTGGCCGCTGCAAATTACTGAGTTTAAGGTGCGTGCTCAACTTGTGAAGGTGGACGGCGGCGGCCCTCTGAACTTGAGTGAGGCGCTACTGGAAACGCCAACGCCAATGCTCACGCTATTTGTTGGTTCAGACAGCGAGGGTGAGATAATGAAGCGGGTTGGTGAGACTGCCCAATTCGAGGCGACTATTAAGGGATATGCCACCCTTGGCGACTCAACCGTTACCGTGCTATTCGCGGGTAGTGCGACTGATACGTACCGTCCCGAAGTGACTGTTGAGCAGGTCGATGCGTGCGCCGCGGCAACGCTAACTGGTCCGCAGCAGGGCCAGCGGACCTGTGCTTCCGTGGGCATAATTCGCAATGATACGTGGCAGACCAAGCCATCAACCTATCTGAGGATCCTGGGGGCGCTGGCTGCGCTGGCGCTTGCATGGCTGGGCCGGATAATTTGGTTGCGTATGGATCCGGTGCGCGGCCGGCTTGTTTTTGGTGTTGGCGCGGATGTATTGCAGGAGTACAGCTTGTACACGGGCAAGCGAAGCAGCCGCTTGAAATTGCACGGCAGCCCGGAGTTATTGCTGCGCTATGTGCGGGTGAAATATCAAGGCAAACCCGTGCGCACCACAATAATCGACGACGGCGAGCATCCACCAGAGCGCGGCGTGCGATTGAAGGTGGCTAATCTGCAGGGGCAGATTGTGAAAATTGAACTTAGCCCGGGGCAAGAGGTGCGCTACCTGGAACAGTTTCGGAAAAAGCGAGTTGGATATTTTGCGGCAAGGGCCCAGGCGTCACCCCCTGCGGCGGGCGATGAAGTGGCGGACTATGCCGCGGGTGACGCTGTTTCGCAGGTGTTCATGCGGTTTGAAACGGATGCGGCTTAATACACGGAGGCAGGCAAATGACTAGACCGGCAGTAATTATCGGAGTGGGCGGGACCGGACAGCGGGTAGTCCTTTCGCTGAAAAAGGACCTGCTGGAAATTGGCAAGGGGATAATGCCGAACCAGGTGCGGCTGCTTGCCTTCGACTCTGCCGACCGCATTGACCCCGAGGAGGGCGTCGAGCTGGAGCGTGAGATTGAATATTTCCAGGTTGGGGCGCCGCTATATGGCTTGGTTGGCAGCATCTTCGAGGACCAGCAAAGGGCAGCGAACGGGGCGCCCGCTAAGATGCCGCACTTGCACTGGTTTCCGGCTGAAACAACGCTGCCGTTGGGCCAGGCTGCATGCAACACCATGATTGGCTGTGGCGCTTACCGGCCGTTGGGGCGGCTCTCGCTGTTTAACAAAGTCGACGCTATTGTGGAAAAAATTACCCGGGCGATGATTGACGTGCAGGGGCATGTGTACGGGGATAGAAATGATGCGGGGAATGCTAATTTGCTTGAAGTATTGGTGGTGGGCTCCTTTGCCGGTGGCACGGGTGCTGGTATGTTTGTGGATATTGGCTGGCTGGTGCGCAGTGTGGCGGAGACAAGGCTTGCAGACAAATATTGCTTGCGCGGTTTTTTCCTATTGCCCGGTGGTAGTGATGCGGGCGCTGGCGGAGTTGACGCGGCGCGCCGAGGCCGCGGGTTTGCTGCGTGGCGTGAGTTAAACCGTTCACTTTTGGGGAGCGGCAAAACCAGAATTGATTACAGTCTCGCAAATCCCGATTTAAATGTTAATACCAATGCCATTTGCTATGACGTCACGTATTTACTAGATCCCAAGCGTGAACCTTATCCATTGCAGGCAAGGCCGGAAGAAGGAATAGTCCCCGCCATAGCCCATGGAATGTCGCTGATCTTGGACAGGAAATCAGGAAATAAATTCACTGAGTTCTGGGTCGATGTGTATATGGGCCTTAAAGCAGCACATCCGGGTGTATATCATTCTACGTTCGGGTGTTTTTCGCTCAAAGTGCCAGTGTATGCGACGGAAGCGCTTTTTGCTCAGTCGCTGGCAATTGAGACTTTTGAGGCGCTGCTCAAGCCAATCTATGGGGATCAAGCCAATCCGGCCGGGACTTTTCAAGGGCTTTCTGAAAGGAGTAATCTTGAAAAGCCCGCCGGCTGGACTGGTGCAGCTGCGGCGCAAGCATTCCTGGAGCAAGACGCCCTAATTGCCGGGGTTGCCACTTACACAAACACCCCATGGCTTCAAATCATCGGCAAATTTGGAAATTTCACCGAGCCGCAGAGGGTGCAACACATAACAGCTATAGCTCGCAGTGCGTTGTCCGGCCAGCTGTTACGGTATTTTGATGCAATCAGTAGGGTGCCGCAGCCGGTGGCAGCGGCGGGTGGACCCAGGCCGGCTATGCTGCAGCTTACAAGAGAGCTGCAGTGGTTCGTCTGGGATGAGGCTAAGACAAGCCGCGAAATCGGCGACACACCGCAACAGGCCTTCGCGCGGCTTACCAGTGCGACTAACTCTAGAGGCGTGGCAATGGTGTTTAGGCGGCGCTTCGGCGATGAAACGCAATATGGGACCGGCGAGGGCAACCATGGCGAGTTCGGTACGGAGTTACAGCGGGTGAAAGTGGCGCAGCTGGAAGCGTTTCGGAGATTGCTGGCAGAGCAGATGCTGGTGGATCTGAACGGCACAACTGGCACAGCCGTTACTGCCAGGACGGGCAAGCTGGGCTATGTGCAGGCTTTTTGCAAGGGGTTAAGCGCAAGCCTTGATGCCTTTGGTGCTTTTGTAAGGGAAGTGCGTGAAAAGCGCAGTGCGGAGCTTACCATCACGGCTAGCACGAAAATTGCAATTCAACAGGCACAGAAGGAATATAACGAACTTAGCGGCAAGTCCTGCGTTTTTGTATGGTGGGACAGCCAGGTGCATCCGGAGGCCCATCGGGCGCAGCGCCGGTACTTGAAGGCGGTGCAGGTGGATATGGACCGGCGGCGGGCCGACATCTTCCTTATTGCGATGGCGCAGACGGTTGCGGAGATGAAGGCCGTGGTGGATGCCACGTTGAAAGACCTGGACAACTGGGTCGCGCACCTGACATATGGAGATTCAGGTGCGAATATTCAGGGTTTGCGTTTGCGGATGGGCAAGACGAAAGATAATATTGTTGCAAATCAGGCGCGGTACGACCGGCTTGGAAACAGAGATTTCGAGGTTGAAAAAACATTTCGAGGCGTGAGCCAAGCCATCGCAAAGAGGGAATTTGTGCCGCAAGCTGCAATGGTAGAAGAAGTTCTGGCTGCATTCTGCTGGACTGCGGCGCCGGAAGCGGGCATGGTCCGCTTCAGTTGCGCCGTCGATCATCCCGGAGCTGCTCCTGCTGCAGCTCCTGAACGGCAACTCTTGGCCCGGGTTGGGGAGACTAGTGCGGCAATGAACGAGAAGTGGATAGTGGGGCTTTGCGCGCGCCAGTATAGAAGACTGCAGAATCAAGTGTCGCAGCCGCTGGCAGTGGAGGTTGCACAGGTCTTTCCTAATGCTGGCGAGCTGGCAATTGCCATGAGGGATCATGCTGGTGTGTACTTCAAGGAATTGCCGGGCGGTGTGGCGCCCCCTCCACTAAGTAAAGCGGCTTTCGTGCGTGTAAATGTTGAGCATAGTCCTGCTCAAGCAGGGTATTTCGCAGATTTTCTTAGCATGTATAGACAACAGCATACAGGCCTTGATAATAGGCTGATGTATGAGTCAGAGGATCAATATAAAATGTCCGTGATGCATGTGTATGATCTCATTCCAAGTGAGAGGTTTGACATGTGGCACACCTGTAGGGGTAATTATTTGGAGCTTTTCCAGACGCTGAGGGAGACGGCTGTCCATATATTCCCGGCTGAGCAGAACGCTGCCTATTATGAGAGGCGCATTGAGAGGGAGCTGCAAACCAATTTCCGTGTGTTTCAGCCGGAGGTGACTGCGCTGCTCGAAGACCGCCAGAGGATGAGCTTGTTCTTCAAGGCTTTTGCGATGGGTTTCGTTACTTACAGGGATGAGACTACAGACGGAGTCTTTAACCGATTCTGGGGCTATAAGTTGAACGAGAGCTCAATAGTGCACCTCACCAACTTTCATGCTGGCAATGACGGAACCAATGTTTTCGCACTTGTTAGCGCCTTTCTGGCTGGGCATGATGTGCGCCACGACATGAATAGGGTTGTGCTGATTGATTGGCCGAAACTTGTACACGCGCTGCTTCTGGCTGAGCAGGACCTGAAGTCGAATGCGCGCAGTCGCTATGAGGAGCAAATGCGGGGCAAGCCGGCTGGACTGGTCATGCGGATCAGAGCAGGGGGTGCTATGGGCGCCCAGAATAATGTAGGTGCTGCAGCCGCTGCCCAGAAATATTTGGATCTTTCGGATCTTGCTGAATTAGTTTATCGGGATGCTTGCCAGAACTTGATGGGTTAGTGCAGATATTTATTGAGTGCGCCTGCCCCTCAGGCGCTGGCCAACTAACGCCACGCTTTTAGTACTTAGGCGCCTTGAACATGATCGTGCAGGGCCGGATCGGCGCTTGGGAATATGCTGCTGCGTGCGCGGGGCTTATCTATGGGTATTTTCGCGGGGCAACTAACACGGGCAGTTCTGTCTTCTGGATAATTTACTAGATTAATGCCACTTTCGCCTGCGGTTGTAATTTGTTTGGGCAACACGGGCGCGTGTGTGGTGGAGCACTTGCGCGGCCGGCTGGGGGCGCCAGTGCAGTCGGCGGTGCAAATCCTGCTGATTGCCGGCTGTCCGCCGGTGGGTGCATTACCCGGACCGGCTGACCGCAACATTGAGTTGAACCTTGGTGCAGGCCCCGCGAAAGAAGTATTTCGTAGCAATGTCGGGGGTCACTTCTGGCACTATAGGCAGTGGCTGCGTGCAGTGCCGGCAAATGGCTCGCCAGTTCCGGTATTTGTGGTTGCGAGTGCGGCCGAGCCCGAAGTTGAGCTCCTTTCCGATGTATTGGTGCAATTGCGAAACTCGCCCCGTAAATTCAATCCGCTGATTGGCTTATTTACACTGGCCTCTGCAGCGGCGGTATTTCCGGTCCCGCTGTATATAGCACTGCGTGAAACTGGCCGCTTTACATTCAGGGGCCCGCATGTTGTTGAAGACGGGCCTCCATTCCACAATAAATGCGAAAATAACTCCCTGCTGGATCATGTTATTTTCAGCGGGCGTCAGGACGCTGCGAACGGGGCCGTCCAGGTGCTCATGGAGGCGCTTTATGCCCTGCTGAATGATTGTAGTGGACTGATGTTGCGCGAAGAACTTAATCAAGCAATAGTTATCCACGGCGCGAACATAGAACGGCATGCCGCGGTTGCGCATACCCTGGGTGCTGCAACAGTACCCATTGTTGGCGCGGCCGCTGGCCCACTGCCTGCTGCAGCGGCACAGCTTGCTGGTATTGCGAGCTTAAACTTCGCGAATAGTTGTGTCGCCGAGAATGCTTACCGCGTGCTAACAGCCAGCAACCAACAGATATTGGATGCGAGCATAAACGTAGTGTTTCCGTTTGGGGCTGCTGCGGTGAACACCCGTGAGTGTGGTGCGGTGGGGCTGTTGAGCGCACTTGAATTGCAAACTAATATCTTATTTAGTGAATTCGATGAAGTGGTCGCCGCCAACCAGGCATACCAATTTGGGAGCGCGCACAGCTGCAAACAGGAAGAGAACGCGCAGAAATACGAGCAGCGTTTTCGGGTGCCAATCGGTGCGCCAGTTGGCCGGTTGCGGCGGGAGCTGCCGGCGGAGCTTACGATGGGGCTGGCCAGCCTGCAACTGGCAACTATATTCTTCCAAGGCTTGATTTGCGGGCAGGTGAAAAACGATGGTTTGGATTCAGGCTGGGTAGTTTGCGCTATCGGTGCTTTTGGTCAGTTAGCTTTGAAGGCAGACGGTGTGGTTGGCAATGACAGCCTCTGGAATGCCTTTCAAGTGTTCACTGTGCGGCATCCGTACTCCAATAATACGGCGGGTAACTGGCTGCATGCAGCCACCAGAGATGAATACTTGAATGCACTGCATCAGGCGGCAAAATCGGTGCGGTTGGATCTGGGTTTTGATGCCGTGCAAGCAGCGATGCGGCTTCGAATAGCGGAATGGCGTGTGCCTGGCACCGATGATTTGCTGGATGATTTTTTGGATATGCTGGAAGCGGAGTTGATCCGACCAGTATGGAGCGGCTGGTGAGTGCCACGCGCGCGGGGGTCGAGGGGCTGCCCATTGGCGCGACGGTAGACCTGGGTGGCCGTGAGCTGAAGATTCTGCGGCTGCTGAGCGAAGGCGGTGCCACCGGCATAGTTTATGCGGGCGAGCTAGGCCCGGATGGCCAACAAGTTGCCGTGAAGGTGATGCGGGGCGGGGATGTCAAGGATGATGTAAAACGCTTTGTGCAAGAGCGGGTCACACTTGCCACACTTGGACCGGTGGCTGAGCAGTTGGGCAACGAATACGGAATTGGGTGGAAAGTGGTGCCGCATTACCACGGAAAGGGAAGCTATAAAGGCAGCGAGCTGTTTGCGATGGAGTTTGTGGCAGGCGACCCAGTGCCGGATTTGCTTGCCAGAAGCGGCAAGCTGGGAGAGGAGCAGGCGCTGACGATCGCGTGGCAGTTGTTTTTTGTATTGGAAGTTCTGCACACCAGAGAGAAGCAGACTTACATTGACCTCAAGTTTGAGAATTTGAGATGGGTGGCTGGGACGGATGGCGCTGCTGGGCAGTTAAAAATGCTTGACTTTGGCACGCTCGAAAAAATTGACCCGGGCGATGTGCACAACCGCGGTGTACGGCGTGATTTGCTGCTGGCCAGCTGCTATCTGTGTGCAATGCTAACGGGCGAGATGCCGGATTACTCGGCTGCCGGCCTGAAGAAGCCGGCAGATAAGCTGATCAGCGGCGGCGATATGAGCCCTGGTGTGCGCCATCTATTGTCTAAATTGCTGCATCGAAATCCGGCAGTGCGGTCGGCGACTGCTGCGGATGTTTTCCAAGAACTATGGGAGCTCGTGAATTATTGGAGCCTGCCGGAGGCCGACGTCGTGGCATATGCCCGCACACAGCTTGATGAAGCTGAGGATGACGGCGGCGGGGATGCTGAAAATGTACAAAAGCACGCCCGCAAAGCACGTTCTGCGCTAGATATCGTCGTGCGGCGCATGCCCGAGCAGGCACAGAACCTTGCTGCCGAGATAGGCCGAGTAGAGGAGCTGCTGGCGGCGAGCGATTATTACGCCAGGGGCAGGGCCTTGTTTGATGGGCGGGCCTATCTTGAGGCAGGGCGCCAGTTCGACTTGGGCCGGGACTGGGGCACCGCCCCTGCATTGTTTCGGCGCTGGTCCTACCTGGCACTGGCGGGCCAGAAGATTGATACAGAGCTGTTTCTGTTGCACAGCCCGGATGCGATCAAGGTTGCTGAGTACCTGAATGCCGGAAAATTTTCGGCGGCCCGTCTCAGGCTGCAGAGCCTTGAACCGGTTGTGGGTGAAGCTGGAATTTCTGCGCTTGCAGCAGACCTGGAACTGTTTGAGCAATTGGAACGGGCGGAGGGTTTGGCTGGCGGCGATTTTGAGGCTGCCGGGCAGGCCTTCAAAAACGCACTGCGTGCGTTGCGCAGTCTGCCAGACAGTGCCGCCGTTCAAGCTGAAGTAGGCGATCTCTCTGTGCGGGTTGAAGAGATGGCGGAACTGCTCGCAACACAGGGCCGGGCGCGCCAGTTGATGGCGGACGCGCACGCTGCGTTGCTGCGATTGGAGCCCGCGGCAGCTGTCGAAAAAGCCAGCGCAGCTATTTTGGGGCAGTCTGCTGACCCGCAGCGGCTTGCGGACTTGCTGCAGCTGATCAATGTTGCACTTGGCCAGCTCGAGTACACCTTAGCGCGCGAGCTAGCGGTGATCGGATTGTTTAAGGCGCCTGATAACGGCGAAGTGTGGCGCCACTTTAAATTCGCCAGTCGTTTGGCTGTGGCGAAAGCTCAAGTTGCGAGCGGAGCTGAAAATGGCAGTGGGCGCAGTATTCGGGCTGCTTACGAATCGTTCCCCATGCATAAGGTGGCCGCACTGGCTGCCCGGAACCTGCGGGACTTGGCATTTGATGCAGCCAGGCAGCCCGGGAATTACCAGCTGCTGCGGGAACTGGTGGAGCTTTCTGAGGCGATTGGCGATGCGGAATGGGCGGCAGACAAGCGCGAGTTGGCCGTTAGGCATGAGCTTGAATTTCAGAACCGCGCGCAAAAAGCCGTTGACCGGTTACTGTCTGAAGCAAACATTTGGCTTTTGCTCGTGGAACCGAGAATCGGCGGCGCGCGGCGGATTGCATCAGAGTGGTCGATTGAGGAACTAAAACAGGCACTGCAGAACCCGGCAGAAGCTTTGCGGGCAGCGCGCAAGGCGCAGCAGTATGCCGAAGCAATTGCGCCCGCAGCGGACTATCGCGCGCAGGAAATTGCCGAAGTGTTGTCGCGAATTGAGAAAGCAGATGCGGTCGCCAATTTGCGCGGCCCGGTCGAATTGGACAGCGCAGATTCAGAGGTACTCGCTCGTTTGGCGCTGCATCTGGAACTGGTGCGCAAGCTTACGGCCGAATGGCGCAGTGGGCAGCAGCTGGAAGACAAACGCGCCGGGCTTGCAGAATGTGCTGCCGAGTTTTTCAGCTTATGCGAGCGGAGCGGAGCTCGGTCCGGGGAGACTGTGGCGCAGGTTGACGCAATGCGCATAAAAGCTGAGCAATTGCTTCAAGGTGGCGGGCTGAGAGCCTGGAGGGCGGTGCAGGAAGTTGTGGGCGGGCGCATTGGGCAGCTGCAGCAGGAATTTGTGGCTGCGAAAAATGCCTTTGAGCGCGGCGACCTGCTGCTGGCCGGATCAGAAGTGCAGCGCCTGGATGCAGAATTTGATATGTCTGAAGAGTGGCTTGAATTGAAGAGCAGGGTGGTGAAGGCTACGATCTGGAAGCAGTGGGAGGAGACAAATGCTGCCAAGCTAAATAGCGGCCGGATAGAGCCAGCTGTGTTGAAGTCTTTGCGGGGGCAGCTGGGTGAAAAATTAACGGCGCCGTATTACAGTAATGTGCTTGTAATACTGCAGGCGGCGGCTGAAGCTGACCGGAAGGGAATGAGGGCTGCGCTTGGCGCAGGGGATCAGGATCGGCAGTTTGACCAACTGTACCGGTTGGTGGACGTGGAGCTAACCATGCGGCGGGTGGCCGAGTAATGGGCAGGCTGGTGCTGCTCGCGCTGAAAGCACACCGCTTTGCGCGCACCCCCGGCTAAGGCTGCGGACTTTTGAAAGCAACAACAGACGGGGAGCGGGGACGGGACTTCTTGAGGTCAGCCCGCAATTTGGTGCGCGAGCGTGATGCAATTCAGCAGCTCACAGCACTAATTGGCAAGATTGACGCTAACACTGATGTCGAGCAGTTTATGGCAGCGCTTACGCGTGATGAGTGGCGGGCTTTTGGTCTGCAGCAAGCGGCGGAGGATCAGAAACGCAGGCGGCAAGCCGAGGCGGCGGAACGCAAGCGCAAGCGCAAGCGCAAGCGGCTCCTGATTGCCTTTGTGGTTTGTATGGCGCTTGGGCTTCTATTTTTTGGCGCTGTAATTTACAGCGGGCAATCCGGTTTGGGGTTTGTGGCACAAGTGTGGGGCGGTACATACACACCAACGGCGCCGCCAATTGAAGCCAGTGCAACCACCATGCCCACGCAACCGGCAACGGTCATTACGCGTCCGCCCACGCCGGTGCTTGTGCGCACGGCCAAACCAACCGCGATCCCGACGTCTGGCCGGCTAATTGCGGCGGGTACGGTGCTTGTTCCCGCGGTGGATGCGGAGAACCCTGGGCAGCAATGGCTGCTGGCCAATGATGCGCCAAGCGGGGGCAGCTGGACTGCCGTGAGTGGTGCGAGTGCAGCCGATGTGCCGGGCGGGTATTCATATACAGAGTTGGGCAATGCAACTGTGACATGGACTATGGACGTGCCATTGAATGCAGGCGCCTACCAGCTATTTGTTCTGGACACGTTGCAGTACTCCACCGGCGTGCAGGAGTATGAGGTTCTGCTGGATGGCGCACCGGCTGTGGCTGAAGCGGGCAGCAGCCTCGTGATCTTCGGAGGAAGTGCGGCTTATCCGCAGCCGGCGGCCGACTGGCTTTCCCTAGGAAGTTATCGGGTGGTGCAGGGCCAGGCGCTTTCGGTGCGCACTTCGGTTGGCGCCCGCAGCGCGGATGCTCCTTTTGCTGCTGGGCCAATCCTGATGGTGGCGCATTCCAGCACGCAGTTGGAGCGGATTGGTATGCTGGCCGGGCAGGGCATAGTGGCCAGTGTGCTGGATGATTCGCGCGCTGCTTTTTACCCCATGGGCATGGGTGCGCAGCCGCTGAGTGCGGACTTGCAAGGCATGCTGCTAACTGACCCGCTGGCGTGGAACGGAAGGTTCCGCAGTTTGGACCTGAGCGGGGATAAATGGCAGCCGGGGCGGACCGGCCGCAGTCTTCGGGCAGATTGGCGGCCTGCCGGCCGATTACAGTCCGGAAAGTACGCACTGTACGCGCGTATCCCCCAATTGCATGCAAGCGCCGCGGCGCGCTATGACTTAATTGCAGATGGGCAGGTAATTGATAACGGACAGGAAAATGCGGTTGAGCAAGGCGAACTGAATGGCCAATGGGCACGGGTCGGGACATGGTTCCTGCCGAGAGAGGCTGCGGTGGGTGTGCGGATGACAATTACCATAGAGAAAAACCGCGGGCAGTGTGAAATTGGTGTTGATGCGATTGTGCTGCTGCGCCTGCCGGATTAGGGCTGCTGTGACGACACTTCGTCACCATCTTCTCCCCGGGGCTGCGGTGCCGCATTTGGATTGGTGTGTTTGATGGCTTACCTGATGCCGCGTTGCGGTGGAAGAGGGAGCAGCGCACCGAGTTGGTATGCAGGCAATGTTTGGTGCTGGATGGGATGGGTTTGCAAACTGGCTTTATAGAGGACGTAAAATAGAAAGGTGCCGCCTAAAATATTTGATAACTACGAGGATGCACTTGCATACCTTGAGAAGCTCTACAACCAAACCATGGTGGGCAACCCAAAGCAAGCCAATTTATACAACCTTGCTATCATGAAGCTCAAAGGCTGGATAGCCCGTGGCAAGATAGGTAGTTGCCCGATTGATCTGCTGCAATTCGGAATGGTAGTTATTCAGCCAGAAGAAATATTTTATAGCTATAAGGGTGTGCGTAAACACCTTGGCGAGCTATACACCCAAGCCAATGTGGGCAATCCAACGCAAGCCAGTGAATACAAGCGTGATGCACGGCTAATCAAAGACTGGGAAGACAACGGCAAGCAAGGCAGTTGCCCAGTTAATTTGCTGACATACGGAATTGAAGTCCGTGATCCCCCTGAGTCGGGTACGCCTGCTCCACCTACTGACATACCCGTACCGGCTCCGCGCACTGACACACGCGTACCGGCTACTAGCGTAGTAAAGGATCTTTATCTACAGGGAGACAAGCTGCGGAGAGCTAAAGATTACACCGGCGCCGCGGATTGCTACCGCAAAGTTCTTGAGCTTGACCCAGTTAACGCGCATGCGCTTGCTGCGCTCGTGGATTGCCTAAATCTACAGGGTGACAAGCTGCGGAAAGATGGGGCTTTCACAGGCGCTGTGGAGTGCTACCGCGAAGCCCTTGTGCTTGACCCACGTAACACGCATGCGCCTGCTGGGCTTGTTGATTGTGAACTTGCCACCACAATCGTTGATCTTAAAAAATTGAAGAGTGAATTGAAGGAAATGGTGGATTTTGAGCGCCTGGAGAGGGGCATCAAAGCAGCCAGGGATCGTGAGGATCAGGATGAATTGTCAGCTGATATGCAGGAGTTGTTGCAATCGGCAAAACAGAGACTGGAAGAGAAGAAGCGCAGCGATGGAAAGATTACCACGCTAATGCATTTGGCCAGCCTGGTAGAGCGGAAAAAGGCCGTTGATAATCTAATAGAACTTATTCAAACACAGCCCAGCTTCTTTGATTCAGAAACGAACGTTTGGATTAAAACTGCGGATGCGTTAAGGAAAGCAAATGAAGGTTACGAGCAAGAATCAGGCGCCGCTTACCAACGGCTATCTGAGGGTTGCGAATCGGAAAAGCTGACCACTCCAAGGCTGGCAGCAGAAAAGATTCTGCAAAATCTGCAGCAGCCATTTTTTCCACAGCATCGGCATAAGCTTGATTTACTTTTGCGGGAGTGTCAAGATAATGATGAAAAGAAGAGCAGGGCATATGCAATAGAAAATGAGGCAAAACGCCTTGGGGAGTCTGATCCAGTGGGCGCACTGCGCCTATGGTACGAAGCGCGTGATTTGTGGCCCCATGACCTAAAACTGGATGCCAAGGTTGTAGACGCGTTTAAGAGAGCGGAGAGCTCATGTGTGCTGCAGATTGATAAATTGCTTCGTGATGCGCGGAATGGTGAACGCTCTGCGGATGATAGGGATAAAGACTTGGATCGTGCCAATAAGATTATCCGTGATTGGCCGACTGATCCTCGGCCTAGCCAGAGTGGAGAAGTTCCTGCGGACTTTAAATCCCGGCTGGAAAAGGTTGAGGTTATTCGGAAGGAAATTTCTCAGCAGCGCAAACTGTACAAGGACTTCAAGGACTTTGAGGTTCTTATCCGTGGATTAATTAACCGTGGTGAATTTACTAAAGCATCAGACAAGATGCGAGAGTGCGAGAATATTTTCGGCGCGCTAGATGAATTTAGACAACTCGACAGGCTCGTAGCCGGCGATCTTAGCCTGCAAGAGCAGATCGAACATTATGAGGGGATTGTGAATCGAGACCCAGAGATTGTAGTCGCATGGGCTGAAAAGTGTCTGCCAACGGCAGGTGGCTTGGCGGCGAAAGTGCAGGACTTGTTGGCCCGTGCCAGACTGATAGTTGCGGCTAATCAAGTGAAGCAGCAAATGGAGCAGTATGATTTTGAGCGCGCGGACAAAGCAATTGGGGCCCTTCGTCACACACTGGTGAATGCGCGTCTAGTTACGCTATTTGATGATCTTCTAGGTGATGACATCAAACGGATCGAGCGTGCGAAAAAACAACCTGGTATGAAACGGTTGTACGATAAAGCAGAGAAACTTGTGGGGCAGGCGGGAGAGGATTATCAGGGTTTGCTGGAGTCGATGCGATTGTTTCAGCATGTAGGCGGACAGGATGCCGGCTTGCCCGCCATTACCCCTGGTTTTGCTGAGTCAGTTTGGCAATTAAGTGCTTTTATGAAGGCTGATGGAACCCGGGTGCGCTTGCGTGCGAAATTACTGGATCTTTTCGAAACTGCATATTTGGACGGTAGAGTCACTTTGTCTGGTGCAATCGAATGGGACTTTGTTTTCGAATGTGCAGATGTATTGCTGGAAAATAAATTATTTGATGATGCTTCCAAGCGCGTGATGGTGCGCGCCGTGCTAGTGGCGTGTGCGCACCAGGAGTGCAAGAATCTTGATGCCGCTGGATTGGAAGGGGAAACTGCCGTGTGGGAGAGTTTGATTGTGAAGTGGCCAGGGAAGGACGTGCGTGCCTGGTTGGAGGAAGCGAAGGAACGCGGCGAGAATATTAGGGGGGCCGCAGATGCGGCCAAGGCCAGCAAAAACCCTCTGGAAGCACTTGAGATCCTTGCCAAAGCACTGCAAGCGAAAGATTCTTCGAAACTCAGGACCCAACGGGATCAAATCTTCCAGGAAAATGAGCGTGAGCTTTTGACCAAGATTAGGAAATGTGGGGCTCACAGTTCAGATTCCGTCATCGGCTTGGCGCTACTTGCGGTGGATGAAATGCGAGGCCTGGAGCGGAGTGCCGAAACACCGCGCGAGACGTGGAAGTCTGAAGGGGAGTATCAGCGACTTAAAGATCTTTTGGCAAAGCATAATTATGCCGGCAGGCTTGCCGATCTAACGCAGATTTTTGTGAGGTTGAGTGCGGTTGACGGTCTTCCAAATTCTGACGGTACGCCTCAAACTCGTCGCGACTGGTCTAAATGGATTGCATCGGGCAATTGGGGCGAACATGACGCGGTTGTTAACTATGCCATGACTGTAGCATTCGAGCAGTTGGCGGTCGTCGTAGAGCTTGTGCGCAATGTTAGTGCGCATAAATTAGCGCGTCAACAAATTTATTTGCTAATAACTGAATTGAGAAATGGATTTTCTACTGAGGATTTCGAAAGTGTATTCTCTGTTTTATCTAAGCTCGACGGTTTTCGGAATAACGTACCTGGGGCTACCGTGCTTTCGGTAATGGATCCGCAGATTTCTGCCTTTACCTATGAGGGGTTCAATACTGTGAGGGTGGCAGCGAATCGGTTCATTGATGAATTAATGGTCTGGAAGGGATGGTATGCGGAGTGTGAAAGCCTGCACGCTGCTGCTGTCACGGAGCATCAGCAAGCAGCGGCGGGACCCGGTCCCGGGAATACCTTGACGCGGACCGCCCAGAGACAGATTTGGACAGATGTAAAGAAAGCTTGTGAGGTTCCTTCGCATTTGCGTAAGGATCCGCCGGTTGCGGGCTATCCGGTGGCTAAGGAATCTGAGTTAAGGAAGGTTGGCACACTTGCAACGGCTGGCAACCTTCTTTTGCAGAAATGCGATGGAAGGCGCAGTGATGCCGAGCAAAAAGTGGCTGCTTGCAATATGGAAATTGAGGCTTTTGGCGGGTTCCCGACAGTTGCCGCTTTTACGCAAGCCGCAAATGCATTGCGTATCAACCCTGATTCTACTAACTTGCGCACCTTGCTCGATAATGCCGCGCTCATTGGCTCAGTTGAGCCCGGGGAAGGCAATCGGCTTATTCACTACCGAAACGTGTTTAATTCGCTGCAGGCCCGCACATTCTGGATGCGTTGGCGTGATCGCTTAGGGGCCTGATGCTGGTAGCGTTGCTGTCTGACATCCATGCCAATCAACACGCGCTGGATGCTGTCCTCGCTAGTACGGCTGCGGCGGGTGTCGACCAGTACTGGTTTTTGGGTGATGCCGTGGGTTACGGGCCGGATCCAGCTGCAGTGCTGCAATGGTTGCGCGGCGATTTGGCAGGCGTGGCAGGACCCGCGCAGTGGGTTTTAGGAAATCATGATGCGATGTTGTCAGACCTTGCTGATGTCCCGGCTGCAACTGCCGGGCCTATGCCACCGGGATTTCAGGTTGGTATGGACGCTGCCGGTAATATGCTGTGGGCAAGCGGGGCGATCCTCTCGCAGAATACTTGGGAGCGCACTCATCCAAATGCCTTGCACGTGATTGCCCGGCACCGCGCAGACTTGGCAGGTATTGCTGCTGGCGCCATTTCGGAGCTATTTACCCGGGAGCGAAAAATGCCGGTGAGAGTGTGCCGGGACGGGGTTGAGTTTGTTTTGGTACACAGCGGACAGGTGGATAATTTACTGCGCTACATTTATGCGTGGCAGGAGCAGCAGTTCCTGCCAGACGAGTTTAGGCTGTTGGCGGTGGGCCGCAAGTCGGGTGTGCTGCGGGTCCAGTGTTTTGGCCATACACACGTGCCAACACTGGTGCAAGGCACGATTGCTGATACCGGTGTCGTGGAATTGCACGCGACCGAGGTGGTACCAGGAATCACTTACTCGCTTGGCAACAACATCTGGTTGCTGAATCCAGGCTCCGTTGGCCAACCAAGGGACCTGTGCACCTGCGCGGCGTATGCGCTGCTGGATACAGAAGCGCGCAGCGTGACATTTCGGCGGGTTAAGTACTTGGTGCATCATACTATCCTGAGGATGCAAATAAATGATTATCCACAGCCGATTATTGGACAGTTGAAAAGTGCACACGCTGATCAAGCTACTCCCGCCGGGTGGCTTGAGCATTATGCGGTTGCGGCCGGAGTTGGGTGTGGATGAGGGGCAGGGGCGCGGAATATGGAGCGAGCCGGGCCTAAAGGTGGGCGTCGGGGCGGGGGTCATGTTTGGTGTAGTGCAGATCCTTGTGGCGCGTGCCACAGCTGGAGTGCATTATTGGCTATATCCAGTGCAATGGCTGGGCTACTTGTTTGTTGCACAGAGTGCGGCTGAATCTAAATACC
>Ga0209553_1000791_pt1 | contig 16040 bp, 19 predicted proteins | sample LauGreFBDMM110DN_2_FD_188217 | JGI IMG/M metagenome (GOLD analysis project Ga0209553, IMG submission 188217) | Freshwater lake microbial communities from Lake Michigan, USA - Fa13.BD.MM110.DN (SPAdes) (version 2) | ecosystem: Environmental > Aquatic > Freshwater > Lake | place: Lake Michigan...
TCCCTGTATTTTAATAAAAAAATTAAAAGCTTACACTTACAAAAAAATAAATTTGGCTTTCTTACTTTAGCAGCGGCCCCCAGGTCGGCTCCCGAAGATCCTGAATTTGTGCCGAGGTTACGTCTTTAAGCTTACTATATTTAATTCTACCATCACTGGGAACAGTGGCAAGCGTGCCGCGCGCACCAGATTCGATCCCAAACAGAACCAGCTTCCCGTTGGGAGAAAAGCTTGGCTTCTTTTCCCAGCCCCCCTCGGTCAGCAACTGCATCTGCTTGCTCTGGAAGTCTTGGACAGCGATATAAAATCGTCCATTGGCCTGGTGTGCAAAAACAAAACTTTTTCCGTCTGGACTGTACCGCGGCGAGAAATTGTTCCCTCCCTCAAAGGTTAGGCGCTCGGCCGCACCCCCACCGAGCGACATTTTATAAATTTGCGCGCTACCACCACGATCAGAGGTAAACAAGAGAGATCGTCCATCTGGCGAAAAACTTGGCTCAGTGTCAATCGAGCCACCAAAGGTAAGGCGACGCAAGTCGCCACCGTCTGAGCGGATCAAATAAATTTGCGGGCTGCCATCTCGTGTCAATACAACCGCAAGATGCTTGCCATCTGGCGCCCATGTTGGGGCGCTATTGCTTCCACGCGCATCAGACAGCACCATTCGATGGGTGGTGGCCAACGTTTGTATGTACACCACCGCATGACCACTCTCTAGCGTGACGTAAGCAAGCTGGTTACCATCGGGCGACCACGCCGGTGACATAATTGGCTCGCTGATCGTCTTTATTGCCAGCTCCCCGTAACCGTCACTGTCCGCCACAGTCAGACTATTTTTTCTGCCCTGCCTGGCGACGTAAGCGATACGGGTGCTGAACGACCCCGGGGTGCCTGTGAGCTTCTCATAAATCAAGTCGGCCGCACGGTGACCGACAAACCGAGCGTTGGTACCCCTAACGCTCACCTGCCCGAAAAGCTCAACCCGCTTGACCGCATCAAGCAAGCGGAACTTAACCATGACCTGATTTCCTGGCTGCGTCTCGACACTACCAATAACCAAGTTATCCACATTGGTCCAGTCGGTATAGATCACCTCATTTAACTCATGCGGCGTACCGCCAGCGGAATCAACCAGTCGAAATATTCCGCTACGCTTGAGGTCCTGAGCTATAACATCGGAAATACTTTGAGCGAGTTTTCCGTCGTTAGCGAACGGGACGACGGCGATTGGAATCTGACGCTCCCCGGCTCCGACAATATCAATTGTCAATGCGGCACGAGCCGAAAAAGCGGTGCACAACAACACCATAAGAGCCCAGCAACGCAACATATTTACCTCCCTATAAGCTATTCATTAGGACTAAAGTTTAAACGCAGCTCACGAAATTGATTGGATAACAGGCCCTCTGGTGGCACAGGCAGCGGGTCTGACCTCTTAATGGCACGCTCCACCGCCCTGTCGTACATCGGGCTTCCGCTCGATTTAACTAATTTTACATTAAGCACCACCCCACCGGAAAACAAGGTCACATCGAACTCTGCGAGCGCGTCCTTGGGTATGTCGGACGACATCACGATGTTACGCAGTATCTTGGCTCGTATCTTTGCTTTATATGCGGCCACCTCGTTCCCCATGGCCGTCACTGCTCGAGCATCAGCGTCTCGTCGCTTCTGCTTCTCGTCGGCCTCTTGCTGCTGTTTCTTCTGCTTCTCGTCGGCCTCTTGCTTCTGTTTCTTCTGCTTCTCGTCGGCCTCTTGCTTCTGTTTCTTCTGCTTCTCGTCGGCCTCTTGCTTCTGTTTCTTCTGCTTCTCGTCGGTCTCTTGCTTCTGTTTCTTCTGCTTCTCGTCGGCCTCTTGTCGCTTTTGTCGCTCCTCGATCTCGGCCTTCTTTAGGTTGGCAAGGTTATTGCGCATCTTGGTGGCAAGGTTGGTTCTCTCAACACGAACTCGCTCGGCCTCTGCCAGGACCTTTTGAGCTTCAATTTTACTCTGTTTTTTTTGTTCGGCTTGCTGCTGGGGTGTCTCAACCGGCTCTGGGGGCGGGTCCATGTTGGGCAAACTCTCCCATATGTCCACCACCATCCCCTGTGGAGGCTGTATTCGCCAGCTCACCCCAAAATACAACAGCATAAAAAATGCACAGTGAACAGCCATCGCCAATGCCCCAGCACGTAGCCTGTAGGTTTTGGCATGCACGATCGCGCTCATCGCCCCTTGGTTTGTGCCAACAGGCCGATCTTTTTGATCTGTTGTTGCTGCAGCAGATCCATGACGCTAATCACCTCCTCGTAGCGCACATTTTTGTCGGCCGAGATTACCACTGGCTGATCGGCATTCCGCGTCTGCCTGTCCTTGATGAATTTAATCAACTGCTCACGCGTGAGGCTGCGCTCCTGGTTGCTCTGGCTTCGATCGTTTAGCGCCAACGACGAGTCTTTTCTGATGATCACCTCTAGGGGCGCGATGGAGGGTGTCAGCGCCTTGCCTACGCTAGGCAGATCGATCTGGCCTGGGTTCATCAGGGGCGCTGTAATCATAAATATCACCAGCAACACCAACATTACGTCTATGTAAGGCACGACGTTGATGTCACTCATCGGACGCATGTTGGAGCGGCGTTGAATCATGTCTGACGCTGCAATATGTTGGAGAATTCTTCCATAAATATTTCAAAGCGCGAGGCGAGACGCACAATGTCATGCGAGTACCGGTTATAAGCAACCACGGCGGGAATGGCCGCGAACAGCCCCATCGCGGTCGCTATTAACGCCTCAGCTATGCCTGGCGCAACGTGCGCCAGGGTGGCCTGGCCAACATTGGCCAGGCCACGAAACGCATTCATGATGCCCCACACCGTACCAAATAGTCCAACGTAGGGGCTCACAGAACCCACGGTGGCCAGAAATGCCAGGTGCGACTCAAGGCTGTCCATCTCGCGCTGGTAGGTAGCGCGCATGGCGCGACGTGTGCCATCCATGACGGCACTGCTGTCCATGCTGTGCCTCTTCTTGAGCATAAGGAACTCAGTAAAGCCGGCAGAAAATATTCTGCCCATGCTGTCAGAGTCGCCACGCATCACAGAAATATTCTGGTGCAATCTGTTAAGATCCGCGTCCTTCCAAAATGCCTCTTCGAACTCCTCGCTTCGCTGCACCGCCCGCTTAACAGCAAACATCTTAAGAAAGATAAACCACCATGACATCAACGAAACCAACAGCAGCAGACCCATCACCAGCTGGACAAGTACACTAGCGTTTTGAATTAGGTGGATAAATGACAGGTCCTTTGTTACGTCTGGGACCGCTATATTTAGTGGCATCTTTATTGACCCCTTAGTTTGTCCATTTTTCTCGTAAATGCTGTGGCACGCTTACCGGCTTAAATCCATCCACCGTCACGCACACCAGGCAAACCTCTGCATCAACCAACACGTCCTCATCTCGCGACACCCCCTGAGACAAAACCACGCTGCTGCGTCCAACGTCCTTCAGTTGTGCGCTCACAGAAAGTAGGTCGTCGAGTATAGCGGGCTTGAGGTAGTCCAGCCTTAGCGAGCGGACCACAAAAACCACGCCGAACTCGCGCATCAAGCCAGCATTACTGTAACCACAACGCTCACGTAACCACTCGGTCCGTGCGCGCTCTAAAAAATTTACATAGTTAGCATGGTATACCACTCCGCCGGAATCGGTGTCCTGAAAGTACACTCTTACCGGCAGTGTAAATGCTGAATTTTTGATCGAATGGGGCATGTTATTCAATAAATATCTGTATGTCATAGAGAATTCAATTTAGCGCATCCTCCCATCCTGTTCGCACAGTCAGCCGCGTGCCTGTTATATCCAAAGCGCACGGGCTCGACCCGCAGCTTTCGGATACATACCACTACTGATCTGTCTCCCACAGGTCCTTGCTGTCGGTATCGCGTGGCTGCGCCATTCCAAAGTGCTTGTAGGCGTTGATCGTCGCGACCCGTCCGCGCGATGTGCGCTGCAGGTAGCCCTGCTGGATTAAATAGGGCTCCAATACATCCTCTATGGTGTCGCGCTCCTCGCCGATAGCCGCGGCCAGGTTATCTACACCCACCGGCCCCCCAGAAAACTTTTCAATAACTGTTAGCAATAACTTTCTGTCCATCACATCCAGCCCCATTGCGTCGACATCCAGCATAGCCAATGCGGCATCTGCCACCTGGCGCGTAACTTCGCCGTGCGCCCTAACCTCAGCAAAATCACGCACTCGCCGCAACAGCCGATTGGCAATGCGTGGTGTTCCCCGTGAGCGTTTCGCAATCTCTAGTGCACCATCAGATGAGGTGGTTAGGTCCAGCAGGCAGGCGGAGCGCGTCACGATGCGCTGCAACTCGGTGGTCGTGTAAAACTCCAGCCTCGCCACAATGCCGAAACGGTCACGCAATGGATTGGTTAACATACCCGCACGAGTGGTCGCCCCCACCAAGGTAAACGGTGGCAAATCTAGCTTCACAGAGCGTGCCGCGGGACCCTCACCAATCATAATGTCAATCTGGTAGTCCTCCAGCGCGGGGTACAGGATCTCCTCGACCACCGGTGACAGGCGGTGTATTTCATCAATAAAGAGTACGTCGTTCGGCTCGAGATTGGTTAGCAGGGCGGCTAAGTCGCCGGCACGCTCCAAGACCGGTCCGGAGGTGTGTCTCAAATTGACACCCATCTCACGCGCAATAATATGCGCCAGCGTGGTCTTCCCAAGCCCTGGCGGACCAAACAGCAAGACATGATCTAGCGGCTCACTGCGCTTGCGTGCCGCCTCTATAAATATCTCCAACTGTCCGCGTATTTTTTCTTGGCCGATATACTCGTCTAGATTTTTTGGGCGCAGGGCGCGCTCCTGCATCTCTTCCTGCAGTGAGATCGACGCGGGGGAGGCGACGCGACCGATTGATGTGATGTTATCGTTTTGAATCATGCCTTAGATAGTAGCTTAAGTGCCTGACGAATGCCGTCCGCCACGTCGATGCCTGCGGGCAGCTGTTTGACCGCCCAATCAGCCTCTTTCCTGCTGTAGCCGAGCGCCAAGAGTGCGTTGGTGATGTCGTCCCCCTGTGGAATTGTAACGTCCTCTGCGTCACCAGACGCGGATGCGATGAACTTGTCCTGCAGCTCCAGCAGGAGACGCTCGGCCGTCTTTTTTCCTACCCCAGGAATACGAATCAGCCGTGCCACCTCCTTGTTCGACACGGCACTAACAAGGTCACTTAGGCTTAGACCAGACAAAACTGACAGGGCCATTTTTGGCCCCACCCCACTAATCTTTAGCAGGTGGCGAAATGCCGCACGCTCACCCTCAGAGGCGAAACCGTATAACAGGTGGGCATCCTCACGCACAATAAGTTGGGTGTACAGCACAACGCGCTCGTGGAGGACTGGAAGATTGTAAAAAGTACTCATGGGGACGCTTAGCTCGTACCCCACGCCCTGAACATCCAGCAAAATTTGTGGTGGATTTTTTTCCAACAGGCTGCCTGTCAAACGCCCTATCATGGTCTACGTGTCACCTTATCTGGTTAGTACTAAAACAGTCGAGCCAAATCTCGTCTACTCTCTTTGAGTGGGCGACCCCCGTGCCTATCAAACCAGTCTACCGTTTCGCATACGCAAGCCCTTGGTGGGTAGCAGGCCCAATCCCATTCCGGCGTGTGCATGACAAATTGCGCAGGCGAGGGCGTCTGCTGCATCCGAGCTGGGGGGGCCAGACAGCTCCAACAGTCGCTGCACCATATCCTGTACCTGCTCCTTCTTTGCGTGACCATTGCCGACCACCGACTGCTTAACTTGCAGCGCAGTGTACTCGGCAACCGGCAAGCCACCCAGTACCGCAGCACAAATTGCTGCGCCACGAGCCTGTCCGAGCAGCAGGGTAGACTGTGGGTTGGCATTAACAAACACCTTCTCTACCGCCACCAGCTGCGGTTTGTGCAGTGCAATCACCTCGATCAGCGAGTCCAGGATGGCCTTTAAGCGCCCTGGTAGCTCGCCCGTTGGAACCTTTATGCAGCCACTGGAGACATATAGGAGCTTTTGCCCCACCTTGTCTAGCACACCAAACCCGGTAACACGAAGGCCGGGATCTATGCCCAAGATGCGTACCGCAGAGGATTGGTTCATCGGTGTATGGATGAGCCTTCCCTGCCTCCTGCTCGACCCATTCCGTCCGTACTCATTCTGCGATCACGGCTGTGGTATAAACCTCCTGCACATCGTCAAGATTTTCTAATGCGTCCAGCAGCTTCTGCATGCTCACCGCAGCGTCACCGGTAAACACGACCTCGGCGACAGGCTTCATGGTGACCTCGGCCATCCCCGACTTAAAGCCGGCGCCCTCTAGGCGCTGCTTCACCTCAACAAAGTCGCTGGGGGCGGTTATGATTTCGATGCTACCGTCATCGTTGACCACCACGTCCTCAGCCCCCGCATCCAGGGCTACCTCCATCAGGGCGTCCTCATCGACATCCGGCGCAAAGATCAGTTGTCCGCAATGCTTAAACAGAAACGACACGGATCCATCCGTACCAAGATTCCCGCCATGCTTGGTGAAGGCGTGCCGCACATCGGCAACGGTGCGCGTCTTGTTGTCCGTCAAACAATTCACCATCACCGCTGCGCCATTAATGCCGTAACCCTCATAGCGCAGCTCTATATAATCAACGCCCTCCAGCTCACCACTACCACGCTTAATGGCGCGCTCCACATTATCTTTCGGCATGTTTTGGTCGTAGGCCTTCTCCACCGCCAAGCGTAGGCGCGGATTAATTACTGGATCGCTGTCACCTAACCTGGCGGCGACAGTAATCTCCTTAATGAGGCGAGTAAATATCTTGCCACGCCTTTCGTCTTGGCGGCCTTTACGATGCTGAATATTTGCCCATTTGCTATGACCTGCCATGACATCCTCTCCGTTAATTCACCCGGCCCGGGCACCCCATTAAATTTAATCCGGCGGGCGACAGTTGGCATCACCATCCCGTGGTTTAGTGTAGCGCACCTTGTTCTCAAATAACACCTTCGGGCTGCTTTATCTTTGATCGCCTGGGGCGTTGATTTCCGGCACGGGGGTCACTCAAAAGACACTCCAGATTTTTTACATGGGTTTAGGCGTTGGGCAATGGCAGGCCTGAAATAATAAAGCCCGGCATGGCCGGGCCTGTGTATCTTTTTGTCGCACCTGAAGCCACGGCGTAATTACACATTAAAGCGAAAATGCATCACATCACCATCCTGCACCAAATAGTCCTTGCCCTCTAGTCGCATCTTGCCGCCCTCCTTGGAGCCCGCCTCGCCCTTGCAGGCAATAAAATCTTCGTAACTGATCACTTCTGCGCGAATAAAGCCATGCTCAAAGTCATTGTGAATAACACCCGCAGCCTGTGGTGCGGTATCGTTCACATGGATGGTCCAGGCGCGCACCTCCTTCACCCCTGCCGTAAAGTAAGTCTGTAGGCCCAGAAGCTGGTACGCCACACGAATTACCCTATTTAGGCCGGGCTCTGTCAGGCCTACATCGGCCAAAAACTCTTTCTTGTCCTCATCCGAAAGCTCAGAAATCTCAGACTCCAGTGCCGCGCAAACCGCCACCACCGGGGCACCCTCAAGCGCGGCAAACTCCTCAAGGCGCTTCAGCAGTGGGTTGTCCTTGAAGCCGTCCTCTGCCACATTAGCGACATACATGGCGGGCTTGATCGTAAGCAGGCACAGCGGCTTCAGCAGGGCGACTTGCGTCGCATCCAGCCTCATGATGCGTGCGGGCTTTCCTTCGTTTAGGTGTGCGGCAACCTGATCCAGCAGCTCGCCAAACTTGGCGGCCCCTTTGTCGCCAGACCGAGCGAGCTTGGAGTTACGCAACTGTGCCTTCTCTATTGTCGCCATATCTGCCAACGCCAGCTCCGTCACAATTGTCTCGACGTCGGAGATTGGGTCGACCTTGCCAGCCACGTGGATGACATTGTCGTCCTCGAAGCAGCGCACCACGTTCAGGATGCCATCGGTCTCACGAATATTGGCAAGAAACTTATTCCCAAGGCCCTCGCCTTTGGAGGCGCCGGCCACCAGCCCAGCAATGTCAACAAACTCCGTAATGGCGTGCTGCATCTTTTGTGGCTTCACAATGTCGGCCAGCGCCTGCATTCGCGCATCCGGAACCTCCACGATGCCTACGTTGGGCTCGATGGTGCAGAAGGGATAATTCTCTGCCGCAATACCCGCCTTAGTTAAGGCATTAAACAGGGTGGACTTCCCCACGTTTGGCAAACCAACAATACCGCATTTCAAGCTCATGAACTTTCCCTAAAATTAATTCTTGTGCAGCCCTAACATTGCCGCTTCCATTTCGCCATTAACGATCATGTGTGTCGCATCCAATGAGCGCTGCATGGCCCGCTCAATTAGCTCCGCCTCCTCACGCGGTGGTGAGCTTAATACATAATCAACTACGTCCGCACGATCTCCGGGATGCCCTATGCCCATACGCATTCGCCAAAAATCACGCGTCCCAAGACATGCAAAAATATCCTTCAGGCCGTTGTGTCCTCCATGGCCGCCGCCGAGCTTGAGCTTGACACTGCCCGGCAACAAGTCAAGCTCATCGTGCACCACCAACACATGTCGGGGCTCTATCTTGTAGAACTGCGTCAACGCGTTCAACGCGCGCCCACTGACATTCATAAATGTTTGCGGCTTCAGCAGAAGAAGTTCACGGTCGTGCGCCCGTCCACAGCCGAGTAGGCCATGAAATCTGCTCTCCTCTCTAAAGGTGAAGGAGTGCGTGCGTGCGAACGCGTCTACCCACCAGAACCCGGCATTGTGTCTGGTAGGGTCATACTTGTGACCTGGATTGCCCAGCCCGACAATTAACTTGATCTCGTTCATTCGCCAGTTCGCACCCCACATAAAACCCACCCACAACATGCGAAAAACCCGCCACACTCCCTGTGGTGCGTGGCGGGTTCTTCATCACACGGCCTGCGTTACTTAGATTTCGCCTCTGGCTTTGCCTCGGTGGCGTTTGTGGCAGCAGCGGCCGTGGTGGCGGCAGCGGACTCAGCCGTCGCCAACGCTTCGGCCTCTACCGCACCGCGAGGTACCTGTACGGTGGCCACCACAGCGTTTCCAATGTGACTGCCCGCCGCCTCTACGCCACTTGGCAACTTTAGATCGGACACATGTATAGAGTGGCTGAGTGACAGGCTAACAAGGTCCACCTCAATAAATGTAGGCAAATCAGCCGGTAGGCAGGCAATATTTAGGTCGTTCATTACGTGAGAGACAACCCCACCGCTCAGCTTCACACCCGGAGATATGTCCGCATTAATAAAGTGTAGCGGCACCTTCATGTGAATCTTCTTGTTCTTTTCCACGCGTTGAAAGTCAATATGCTGGACCTGCTGACGGAATGGGTGCATCTGAAAATCGCGCAGCAGAACCTGCTGCTTCTTGCCATCCAGATCTAGCGTGAGAATGGACGCGTGGAACACCTCCTTCTTCAGGCTGTGGTAGAGGTTGTTGTGATCCAAGTCGATCAGGGTGGGCTCCGTGCTGCCGTACACAATGCCAGGCACACGGCCGCTCTTGCGCAGACGGCGGCTCGCACCCGTTCCTTGCGCCTTACGAGATACTGCACTTAATTCAGTTGTCATTTATTTCTCCACTTCAAAGGTTGGAACGGCCCGCGACCAGGCTGTTCCAGGTTACGCAGTGATCAACATGATCACCACAAAAACTATTCTATAAATAATGAGCTGACGGACTCCTCCGCATGAATACGGCGGATTGTCTCAGCCAGCAGCTCGGCCACACTCAGCTGACGAATCCGCTTGCAGTCCAGGGCTGCGTTACCCAGCGGGATTGTGTCTGTTACAACCAGTTCATCTATCGCGGAGCCCTCTATGCGCTCAATCGCCGAGCCCGACAGTACCGGGTGGGTGCAGTATGCCACCACCTTGGCCGCGCCCTTGGCCTTCAATGCATCGGCGGCCTCACACAGGGTGTTGCCGGTATCCACCAGGTCATCCATGATCAGGCACGTGCGGTCCGCCACCTTGCCAATGATATTCATCACCCTGGCCACGTTGGGTTTTGGCCGACGCTTATCGATGATGGTAAGGTCGGCCTCCAAGCGCTTTGCCAGGGCACGCGCGCGCACCACACCACCAACGTCCGGGGATACCACCACCAGGTTCTGGTAGTCGTGCTTCCGTACGTCAGCCAGCAGGATGGGACTGGCATATATATTGTCCACAGGGATGTCAAAGAATCCCTGTATCTGATCGGAATGCAGGTCCATCGTTAAGACGCGATCCACGCCAACACCGCTGAGCATATTTGCCACCACCTTGGCCGTAATCGCTACGCGCGCAGAGCGGGGTCGCCGATCCTGCCGCGCATAACCAAAGTAAGGCAGCGCCGCAATAACGCGCCCGGCGGAGGCACGTTTCAAGGCATCCACCATAACCAGAACCTCCATTAGGCTGTCGTTGGTTGGGGCGCAAGTTGATTGCAGCACGAACACGTCCTTACCGCGCACGTTATCAAGAATCTCTATCATCACCTCGCCATCTGAAAAGCGGCCAACCGTGGCCCGTCCCAGCTGGATCTTGAGGTCCTGCACTACGTGTTGCGCAAGTTTAGGATTTGCATTGCCAGTGAACACCATCAAGCTGTCATCAGACACCGTGCACCTCCTAAATAAAAATGGGCGCAAGCGCCCTCAAGCAAGCAACATTGTACCAAACTGGCTGGGGAGGTAGGGATCGAACCTACGAATGCCGGAATCAAAATCCGGTGCCTTACCACTTGGCGACTCCCCAATAATCTTGCGTCTCACATTACGGCAAAATCTCGAAGTGGGTGCTGCGACAGGCCGCGCGCTACAACGCCACGCATATCTGACGGCAGGTGCTCTATGACTGCCAGAGCCTGCGCCTGGGTAACAAACTCAGAGAATACACAGGCGCCGGATCCACTCATCCTGGCCTGCGAAAACTGTCCAAGCCAAACAAGGTACCGCGCCACCTCTGGGTATAGGGCACACACAACCGACTGCAAATCATTGCGCTGAGACTGCAGTGAAAGACCTCTAATTTTGCGTGAAATCAGCCCCTTTGTCAATTCCAAGTTGGCAAAATCAAGGTGCGCAAACACCTCGGCCGTGGCGACATGCGCCGGGGGAAATAGCACCACGTACCAGGCATCTGGGACCTCATAGGCCTGCAGCTGCTCGCCCACGCCCTCGGCATACGCATTCTCACCAAACACAAAAACTGGCACGTCCGCACCGAGCAATAGCCCTAGCTCTTGCAGTCGCTCGCGCGACAACCCCAGCCCCCACATATGGTTCAGTGCGAGTAAGGTCGTAGCGGCGTCTGAGCTCCCACCGCCCAGTCCGCCGCCCATTGGAATGCGCTTCTCCAGGAAGATATCCACCCCCAGCACACAGCCGCACGTCTGTTGTAGCAGACGTGCGGCCCGCAGGCACAGGTCCTGGTCTTGCGGGACAGCGTCCAGCGCACCGGTACGGCGTAACATACCGTCCTCACGCAAGGTGAAGTGCAGTGTGTCGCCAAAGTCAATGAAGCGGAATAGTGTTTGCAGCAGGTGGTAGCCGTCCGCCCTTCGCCCCACCACGTGCAAGAACAGGTTGAGCTTGGCCGGCGCTGGGAGCGTTAAGCTATTGGTTATATTTGCCATTCATCAATCAGCAGTTGAATTTCCAATCCGTCACGCTGCAGGGTAATGCGCAGCGGCAAGCTATTCGGCGACGGTGCTGCGTAACGCGTATAGCGTATGACCCAGCCGTCCTGACTTAGCCAATCAACCTGCCCGTTACCGTCACGCCTCACCTCGAACGTGCCACTCGGTGCCGGCAGAGCCAGTACCCAGTAACGAAGGCCGGACAGCGGCAAGCGCCAGCCCAGCATCTGCTGTGTTAGTACGTCTACGTCCTTCCCTGCGTGGTGTTCTGATGCCGTATCCAGTACGGCACCCTCCGGGTTGCGGTGAATGCGCGCCACGGTCTGCCCCAGCGGTCCAAGCAACAAAACCTCGTCCGTCCCGATACGGTGTACCCAGCGCACGCTGGACGAGGAGCGTTCTTCGTGGTGCCTGACGATAACTCGCCCAAACAAGGAGAAGGGGGTCTCGGCCTGTGTCGGTCGCACGACGGACTGCAGCCTAGGCTCTGGCGGCGTGCTGACGCACCCAGCCAGCAGTAATAACAGCGGCAGGACTCGTCGAGACATCAGGGCATAAATTTTTTAATGACCGCCTGCAGCACCGAATTTTTTGGGCTCAACCTCAGCGCGATGTCCCACGTCTTCTTCGCCTCCTCCTTTTGGCCCTGCACCCAAAGCACCTCACCTAGGTGAGCGGCAATCTCTGGGTCGGGGGTGATGGCATAGGCACGACGCAGAAATTCCAGGCTCTTGACTAGATCCCCCAGCCGGTAGTACCCGAATCCCATGCTATCGATGATGCCGACATCGTCCGGGGTGAGCTGGTACGCCTTCTCTACCAGCCTCATCGCCTCCTGTATTCGCTCGTTACGCTCTATCAGGCCGTAGCCGAGCGCGTTATAGGCCTGCGCATAGTCTGGCTTAATCTCGATGATCTTTCGCATCATCTGCTCAAATATATCGTGCTTTCCCAGCCTGTCGGCCAGCATCCCCGCTTCATACATGAGGTCTGGCTGGTTTGGTATCTTCTCCAGCCCCAGCATGAGCACCTGGTAAGCAGCCTCTAGCTTCTGGGCATCGCGAAGCATCTGCGCCTCAAGCATGATCAGCTGCATGCGCTGTTGGTTATTCTTTGTGACCGTCTTACGCAAGAGTTGGGACGCGTCGTCCGGCCTGCCCAGCTTGTTGGTCAGGTGGGCCATGCGCAAGCGCGCAAGGAAGTGGTATGTCCCATTCTGAATCTTTTGATAGTTTCTGATTGCGTCCTCGTCATGCCCCTTGACCTCGCTTAGCTGACCGAGATAGTAGTGGACCACATTCTCATCTTTTTTTCCGCTGGCGAGGGCCTGTCGCAGCTCCTTCTCTCCCCGGTCTAGCTCACCAATATCTAGCGATAACAACCCCACGGCAAATGCCAGGTCTGGGCTGTCTGGATAGGCCGTGAGCAGCTGCTGAAATTCGGCGCGCGCCTCCACGCTCTGCTTCTGCTCGATCAACGCACGCGCATAGAATAAGCGCACCTCTTTGGTTTCGGGGTAGGTATCAAGATATTTTTTGAGTGTTGCCAGGGCCTCCTTGGGTGCCGACTGCTGCAATAGCTCGGCACACAGTAGCACGGCGCTGTCCCACTCTGGGCGCAAGGCCAATGCCTGCCTGGCCTCCGCTATGGCCAGCTCGTGCTTGCTTGCAACCTCGGCCACCTGCGCAAGCGTCCAGTGAGCCTCTGCCACCTTTGGGTAACGCTTCGTCAGCTCACGCAGCAGATTAAGTGCGGCGCCCTTGTCTGGGTAGCTCGCAATCATCGGCCAGATGCGCATGAAGACGCTTCCCGCTTTGTCCGCGGCGGCAGCTATGAGGCCCTCAAGGTGAGGGCGCGCACTTTCCAGCTTCCCGCCACTAATCAGTAGCGTGGCCAGCGCCTGCTTAGCCAGCAGCGAGCTGGGCTCCAGCTCCAGCCACAAATTAAATGCTGTCATTGCCTGGTCCATCTGGCGTGTCTCAAAGGCCAAGTGTGCAGCGTAGTTGGCTAGGCGCGGGTCGCGGGTGGCGATGGCCAGTTTTAGGTAGAGTTGCGCGGCCATCTCTGGCTTGCCGCGCTGCACGGCCATCTCACCCAAGAGGTACTCGTAGAGCACCTCGCTGGTTAGCTCTTGATTGGGCAGGTTTGCCTGCTTTTCGGCCTCAAATCCCAGCTGCTCCCCCTGCCCCATATCTTGTTGCGACGCTTGCGCGCCAGCAACAAGGAGTAGCGCAAACGTCGCCATGCTACGTTTAAAGTTAATCATATTTGTTTGTAGTCACCAGTCATCAGGTAAGGGGCGTTCGCCTCATTCGTCAGAGGCGCCAATTTAAAGTCGGTCGTTGCACGCACATTTGTTTCAATTTTAACCAAAATTAAAACGAACACAACCGTCAAAAGGCTCGAGGCGTGCTTATATTACACCCCCCGTAGGCACTTGCCATATGTTTGTTTGGGGCGCATTATGGGCCCATGAATAGACTAATTATGCTGCTTGTGGTGACGCTACTGATGCCTGGTACCGCGTGCGCGGACTCGCTGGGGGGTGGGGACGTCGCTTATGAGCACGGCGATTACGCGACCGCACTCAGGCTTTACCAAATCGCCGCCGCCCATGGGGACCCGGATGCCCAATTCATGCTCGGCTTTATGTACGCCCGCGGGCATGCCCTCGATCAAGATCAGCGTGAGATTGTTACGTGGGCTGAGACCGCGGCAGATGAGTCAACTCCTGGGGGACTCCCGCGGTGCCCAGGGTCATACAGCAGTGACACATGGACGCATTGCCTTGGGGATTTCACCCACCCAAACGGCACCAGCTACGTCGGTGAATGGCTAGACGGCGCGCTGATGGTGCCCCTGGCGACTGATTGACGAGCCCGGCAGGCTGCCCAAGAAGGGCTGGGCCGAAGCTCAGATCAGCGCCTTAATGTCTGGGGTAATCTGATGCACTCCGTCGGTTGAGGCGTAGCGCTTAACCACCGCGCCACTGCGATCAATCAAGAACTTAGTAAAATTCCATTTAATGGCCTCGATACCCAGCACTCCTGGGGCCGCCTTTTTTAAGAATGTATACAGGGGGTGGGCGTCACGGCCATTGACCTCCACCTTCTCAAAGAGGGGGAAGGTCACGCTGTACTGGGTACTACAAAAATTCTGTATCTCACTTGCCGAGCCCGGCTCCTGGGCGCCAAACTGGTTGCACGGTAACGCCAGTATCTCCAATCCCTGTGCAGCCAGCTCCAAGTAGAGCGCCTGCAGGTCACGGTACTGTGGCGTGAACCCACAGCGACTGGCCACGTTCACCACCAACAAGACCTTGCCCGCGTAGTCTTGAAGGTTCTCTGGCTTGCCATTGATACGAAGCAAGGGGATATCTGGCAGCATCATGGTCTCCTTATAATAGTGCCTTAAAAGTTAGTGTGCCGTCAGGGCACGATCTAGGTCACGCCTGACGGACGAGGCAGACGCTTAATAGTACCGCAACGCGGGTGAGGCTGCGGCAACCAAAGCGTGCACCCCTGACGCCAAAAGCCCTAGATAGCCAGACGAGTAGTATGGCACTATACGGGTTAGTCAACAAACCCTTTAACGCGCGCACTCGGAGGAATCTTGAGAAAAAATCTGATCACCCTGTTGGTTACCTCGACCTTACTAATCACAAGTCCGCTAGCCGGTGCGCAAGGCACGGACCAGACTCCCGCATTGCTGGAGCAAGCGAAGGGTGGGAATGCCGATGCGCAATTCAGGCTCGGCGTCATGTACCACAACGGCCAGGGTGTTGTCAGCGACCACGCGGAGGCGGTCAGGTGGTGGCGGCTGGCCGCAGCTCAGGGGAACGTCAACGCGCAGAGTGGTCTTGGCGTAATGTACGGCAACGGTAAGGGTGTCACGCGGGACTACGTTCGTGCACACATGTGGTTTGATCTTGGTGCGGCATCGGGTAGTACAGACAGCGCCAACAATCGCGACCTAATTGCAAAGCGCATGACGCCAAAGCAGATAGCGGAGGCGCAAAGGGTGGCCGCCGAATGCAAGAACAAAAGCTTTAAGGGGTGCGACTGACGCCCGCATCGACCCACCGACCGCTCCCGGTTTACACAGCAATCGGGAGCAAGCAGCCCGACTCATTCCATCCATATCAGACCAACAATAACAATTGTTTTGGGTCTGTTATTCACAAAATAATACATAATATATGAATATTAGATCAATAAAATATGCACCAAAAGTAAACAATTCATAAAAATATGCACCAAAAGTAAACAATTCATATTAATTAATAAACAAATAAAGTGCATTTAAATGTCACACTCA
>Ga0209553_1000792_pt1 | contig 16002 bp, 12 predicted proteins | sample LauGreFBDMM110DN_2_FD_188217 | JGI IMG/M metagenome (GOLD analysis project Ga0209553, IMG submission 188217) | Freshwater lake microbial communities from Lake Michigan, USA - Fa13.BD.MM110.DN (SPAdes) (version 2) | ecosystem: Environmental > Aquatic > Freshwater > Lake | place: Lake Michigan...
AGTTTGGTAATCCAAGCCATTCGATATGACGGCTATGAAATGCCGCCAAAAGAAAAATTGTCGGCTGACGAAATTGCGGTATTCGAACAATGGGTCTTGACTGGAGCATCGGACCCACGTGAGTCTGAAACAAGCACGATTGATGCCAACCGGCTCTGGGCGTTCCAACCCCTGCAGAAACCGGAAATCCCAGCCGTGCAGGATGCCGATTGGCCCATCGATGACCTAGACCACTTTCTTCTAGCAAAACTCGAACAGCAAGGTCTTCAGCCTGCGCCGCAGGCCCCCCGCTCCACGCTGCTGCGGCGCGTCACGCTGGATCTCACAGGCCTGCCACCGACGCCGCAGGAGATTGCCGAATTTGCGAATGATCCATCCGCACATGCATTTCAGGACGTCGTTGATCGTCTCTTGAACTCACCGGCGTTCGGCGATCACTGGGCGCGACACTGGTTCGATCTGGCCTGCTACGCGGATCTCGCCGATGTCCAAGGCAACATCCTGATCCGCGATACGTGGCGGTACCGCGACTATGTGATTGCCGCATTGAATGCGGACAAGCCGTTGGATCTCTTCATCCAGGAGCAGATTGCGGGCGACCTGCTGCCATTTGGGAGTATCGCACAGCGGCGCGAGCAAATCATCGCTACAGGGTATCTGGCGATCGGCCCTTGGACGCTGCAAAACTACATCAAAAAACAACTGGATGCCGATGTCGTCGATCACCAAATTGATCGGATCGGACGCACTTTTTTGGGGCAGACAATTTCGTGTGCACGGTGTCATGATCACAAGTTTGATCCGATTCCCACCCGCGATTACTACGCTCTGGCCGGGATTTTCCATAGTACGCGCACGACCAGTTATGACGGTCCTGGGGTTTGGAGCCAGATCACGCATGTCACACTTCCCCAACCCGAAGTCTCAGCTGAGGAACTTTCCCTCCGACAGCAGAGACTTGAGGGGCTGAACTTGAGACGCCAGCAACTGCAGGCAGAACTGAATTCCTGCATCATCGGAATTCCGGGGGCCTCCAGTGCGAACGTATTGACGTTGCAAGCCGGAATTGCGGCCAACGAAAAAGGCCGACACTATGCCGTGAACTTCCATGCGGCACCAAGTTCTTGGGCGGATGCGTCACAGCGCACGACGGCAGCCGATGGTCTGCAAATCGATATTCTGCGACCTGACGGAAACTTGCTGGCAGGCTTTCGACATGATCCGGGCCCATGGATGAGTACGCGGGATGCCCAGACGCTGAAGCCCGGAACTTTTTCCTACGAGGGCGACGGATCCGGCGACATTCGAATCCGCATCACCAGTGCGAATCCCGGCAGTGGCCGCTTCGGTGGCGCGGTGGATGATGTTACCGTCAACTCGAATGGTGAAATTTTGCTGCAGGCCGACTTCAACAATTTGCTGCCCGGTGCGATCTTCGGGGCTCAAGCCGACACGCAACTTAAGGTCCTTGCGGGGACAACATTGCCCGGCTGGACGGCAGCGGGAATCAATCATTCCCATGCGGTGGATCTGGGCGAAGGCAATTACGCAGTGATGTTCTTTGGCGGCGAGATCAGTTCACTGGCTTCTGCCATGCCCATCACCGAGGAAGAAAAGCGGGCGCATACGAAAGGGCTCGAGATCGAAAAAGAGAGAGGAAGCGTTCTCTCTGAAATCAATCAGTTGGAAATGTTGAGTGCTCCTGAAACCGCATTGGCGGTTCGCGACATCGATGCGCCAACTGACAGTCCAATTTATAAGCGTGGAGACTTTCAATCGCCGGGGGAAGTTGCTGCGCGTGGCTTCCTCAAGGTTGTTCCGGTTTCAGCACAGCCGTTGATTCCGCCGGGAACGAGCGGGCGGCTGCAATTGGCGCAGTGGCTCACTGCCCCTGACAACCCGTTGACTGCACGAGTCTTGGTCAATCGAATTTGGCAGCACGTCTTTGGCTACGGGCTAGTGCGTTCGGTCGATTACTTTGGTGTGCACGGCGAAACTCCCAGTCACCCGGAACTTCTGGACTTCTTGGCAGCGCGGTTGCGTGACGACGATCACTGGTCGGTCAAGCAGACCGTACGTCGCATGGTCTTGTCTCGTGCTTATCAGATGGCGTCTGTTCACAACGCCCATGCCGTGGGCCTTGATCCGGACAATCGTTGGCTATGGCGGATGCCCCGTCGTCGGCTCACGGCAGAATCAATCCGCGATGCGATGCTCACGGCTAGTGGTGAGCTTGATCCTGGACGTGGAGGTTCATCGCTTGGGCTGGAATTAGAAGGCAATATTGCCGGAGCTGGCGGTAACGTAAATCCTGCCGCATGGGTTGGCAAGGTGCCAGAGTCGATCAAGAACCGGCGTTCCGTCTATCTTCCGTTGAGACGAGAACGTCCGGTGGAGGACCAAGAGATTCTCAGTATCTTTGACTTTCCTCACCCGAATGAGATCGTTGGTGCGCGTCCTGAAACTACCGTCGCAACACAGGCCTTGTTTTTAATGAACTCGCCATTCGTAAAACACCAAGCGATGAAGCTGGCCGAACGTTTGGCGAAGGACGAGCCCAGCGACGAGCGGGCTCGTATCAACCGCCTGTATCTTCTCACCGCCAGCCGTCCTGCCGAATTGGATGAAATTGAAAGCACACAGACGTTCCTAAATCATTGCGTCGAAGATTTCCAGGTCAGCACTGAGCCTGCGGCGGCACGTTCGGCAGCTTGGGTGCAGTTGTGCCATGCCATGCTGGGATCCAACGACTTTCTTTTCCGTGAATAGATCAACCTATGACTCGACCACATTCAAGAGCGAGGACGTCTCGACGTCATGTGCTGAGCGCGTCCGCGGGAGGATTTGGGGCCTTTGTTTTGAATGCTCTGCTGCAACAGCAGGCAGCAGCGAAGCCGACCGCAATGAAGAGCAGAACGTCACCCCTCGCTCCGCGGCAGACGGACTTTACTGCCAGCGCAAAACGCGTCATTTTTTTGTTCATGTCTGGCGGTCCGTCTCAGGTGGACTTGTTTGATTACAAGCCTCGTCTGGCAAAAGAATCCGGCCAGACTCTGCCGTATCAACTCCCGCAAACTGAGGCGACTGTAGGGCTTGAGAACACGCGTCTGCTTGGTCCAGTTTCTGGTTTCAAACAGTATGGCAACTGTGGTCTTCACATGAGCCAACTGTGGCCGCATCTCGGTCGACACGCGGACGATCTGTGTGTGCTGCGCGGACTCCACACCGACAGCCCGAACCATCCTGTCGCCATTCGTCAGCTTCACACGGGAAATCTGTTCGATGTCGTTCCATCGATGGGTGCGTGGTTTTCGTATGGGTTGGGCACAGAGAACCAGCAGTTACCGTCCTACATCACGATTCTCCCGGGAGAAGGCGAGCGTAATTACAGCAGCGCATTTCTCCCGGCGATTCACCAAGGCACGGCGATTCAGCATGTGGGATCAGCGCCGGACCAAGCTCCGATTCGTCATCTTTTAGATTCTGCGGTGCCTAAAAATGTGCAGCGGCAGCGAATCGATTTGATCCAGAAAATGAATCGCCGCCAGTTGGATCGTTTGCAAGCCGATCAGCAGATGGAAGGTGTGATTGAGTCGTTTGAGTTAGCGTTTCGGATGCAAACCGAGACTCCTCGTCTGGTCGATCTTTCTTCGGAGTCAAAGAGCACCCTAGAACTTTACGGGATTGATGGAAGTCCGACAGATCAATTTGGACGGCAGTGTCTGCTGGCTCGCCGTTTTGCTGAAGCTGGAGTTCGATTTGTGCAGGTCTCACTAGGCGGCTGGGACCATCACAGTGGGCTCGCTGGCGGTATTCCTGAGCGATGTGCCGTTTCCGATAAACCCGTAGCGGGGCTTCTTTCCGACCTGAAAGCTCGAGGCTTGCTGGACGACACACTCGTGTTATGGGGTGGCGAATTTGGGCGTACGCCGCATACCCAGTTTGGCGGCGACGGTCGTGAACACAATCCCCATGGTTTCACGATGTGGCTAGCCGGTGGCGGGATCAAAGGCGGCATGACTCACGGCGTGACGGATGATTTTGGCTATTATGCCGTCGCCGGAAAAGTCCACATTAACGATCTGCACGCCACCATGCTGCATCTCATGGGCTTGGATCATGAGCGGCTGACATTCGAACACCACGGTCGTCCATTTCGATTGACAGACGTGGCGGGCAATGTGGTGCAGGAAATTTTGGTCTAGCCAGCCTCACGGATCGTAATTGGTTTTTTGCAACGTGCGGTCGTGGTATACTGCCGCCGTTCAAAAATCCGTTAGAAATTTGCGTATTACGGAATTCGTGGATGCGTTTTTTAAAGCGGTGGCTGTCCTAGGAATCAAGGTAACGATGCGTTATATCGATCCGCACATTCATATGGTGTCGCGCACCACTGACGATTATCAGCGCATGGCGCAGTCTGGCTGTATCGCCGTCACGGAGCCCGCGTTCTGGGCAGGCTTTGACCGCTCCAGTGCTCAGGGATTCGCCGACTATTTTCGGCAGTTGACAGAGTACGAACCGCGTCGTGCCGCGCTGTTTGGCATCAAGCATTTTACGTGGCTGTGCATCAATCCGAAGGAAGCTGACGACCCAGGATTCGCGCGGGAAGTGATTTCGCTTATTCCCGATTTTCTGAAGTGTGACACGGTGTTGGGGATTGGCGAAATTGGACTCAACAAGAACACCAAGAATGAACTCATCATTCTAGAAGAGCAGATCGCGTTGGCAGAAACGCATAACCAGTTGGTGCTCGTGCATACGCCGCATCTGGAAGACAAACGCAAGGGAACGCGGTTGATCATGGATGCGCTCAGCGCGAGCACGATTGATGCGGGGCGAATACTGATCGACCATGTGGAGGAGCACACGGTTGGGGAGGTGCTCGATCGTGGGTTCTGGGCCGGGATGACGTTGTACCCGGACACCAAAATGACGCCTCAGCGAGCGGCGGATGTCATTGAGATGTATGGATCAGAGCGGATCTGGATGAATTCCGCCGGCGACTGGGGTTGCAGTGATCCGCTGTCAGTTCCGAAAGCTCGCGTCGAAATGTCGCGTCGGGGCCATCCGCTGTCACTGCTTGATAAAGTGACGCTGGAAAATCCAATGACGTTTTTAAGTCAATCGCCGAATTTCAAAGTTGATGTGTAAGGATTGAACAAAAATGCCGATTTTTGAGTACCAATGTGAAGCCTGTTCGTGCAATTCTGAACTTTTGGTCGGACGCTCCGAGACCCCTGCCTGCCCAAAATGCGGTTCAAAGAAAATGGAGAAACTGATGAGCGCCGCAGCTGGCCGAGTCTCGTCCGGAAGTGCATTGTCGATGGCTTCAGCCTGTCCACCACCTGAAGCCGGCCCCTGCAGTCCACGCTGCTGTCGGCTGCCGATGGGTTAGTGTCTCTGGTGTCGCACATGCCAGCGACATGGCGTGAGGACACTCTGATTACGAAATACACCTTCGCTGCCAACACGGAAGATCGACTCCCTGCCAATGACGCCGTCCATAGCTCCTGAATCCGTCAACCTCGGCCCGCGCGAGACGTTTGAACAACTGGCTGCCTCACGCCGTGACTGGATCAATCAGGTCCTGCGGGTGTGGTGCCAGCAAGCGTCACTGCAGGACCTGCGAAAGGCGGCCTTGGAATGGTTCGATATTGCTGGGCGGGCTGACGCGAATGCCACACTGTGGACGTGGGCTTGGGAGCGATTTCCGGTGCTCGTGCACCCCGATCTGCCAGGCGTCCACGAAACCCATCTGATGGATGTGTTGCTGCACGATGGTTCTCGGCGCAGCGGTTACCCTGACGCGCGTCAAAGCCTCCGTGGCGTGCTCGTGCTTGTCGGCACCGATGTCGATGGTTCAATGATTACGCACGATGCCGTCTCAATTGATCAGATTGCCGATGTGCGGCAGGCGGACAAATCTTCGGAATCGACATTGTAGAATCCCTCACAAAACGACGATCGCGGCGCATGCAGGTTTTATAAGGGGCGTTTCGACTGTTTGCAGTAACCGGGCTTTCTCCTCATAAAAAGTCTCGAGCGGGACAGAAGCCGCCGCTGAAATTCAGACATTTAGGCGCTATTTGCGTATCAATTCCTTCCCAACGGCGAGCGATAGGGTGCGGGATGGATTTCACCCTTGACCCATGCTACCACTCGTCGCGAACATCCGGTGCTGAACAGACTGTTCAAAATTCACGTCGCTCCTGCCTCGAAAGTCTCATATCATGGCCCAAGCCCGTCTTCAGGGTATTTTCACGCCGAATCTGATCCCTTACACAGCCGACGGCGGGATCAATGAGTCTGAACTGCGAAGATATGCGGACTGGCTGATCGAGCGCGGTGTGCACGGGCTGTATCCGAACGGGTCGACAGGGGAATTCACACGTTTTACTCCGGAAGAACGCCGGCGGATCGTCGCGATTCTGGCGGATCAGGTACGCGGCCGTGTGCCGATTCTGGCCGGCGCTGCTGAAGCGAATGTCAAAGAGACACTGAAGGCCTGTGAATATTACGCCTCGTTGGGCATTCGAGCTGTCGCGATTGTCGCCCCGTTTTATTACAAGCTGAGCCCCGCGTCGGTTTATGCGTACTTCAAAGAGATCGGACGCAACACGCCGATCGACGTGACGCTATACAACATCCCCATGTTTGCCAGCCCGATTGATGTCCCGACGATTCAGCGGCTGTCGGAAGAGTGCGAACGCATCGTCGCGATCAAGGATTCCTCGGGAGAAATTCCGCACATGATTCGTATGATTCAGGCAGTAAAGCCTAACCGTCCTGACTTCGCATTTCTCACCGGCTGGGATGCGGCTTTGATGCCCATGCTGTTGATTGGTTGCGACGGCGGAACAAATGCCAGCTCCGGAGTCGTGCCAGAACTGACACGCAAGCTTTACGATCTCACAAAGTCCTATCAGATCGATGCGGCCCGCGCGGTTCAGTATGATCTTGTTAAATTGTTTGACACCATGATTTACTCGGCCGAGTTCCCGGAAGGCTTCCGCGCGGCAGTGGAGCTCCGCGGATTCAAGATGGGGCACGGGCGTCAGCCGCTGTCGGACAAACAGCAAACGGACATTGGCTCGCTCAGCCGTGAGTTGCAATGCATGTTATCCAATCACGGCTTCACCGATCAACCAGTCGGCGGCTGTCCGCTCAGTGAGCCTGGTGCGAGTCCCGCGGAAGTATCGGCCATTGTGCAGCAGGTTGTGGCGGAACTTCATCGACGTGGTTTGATGTAAGATTCGCAGGGCGGTCCTCGCGGTCCACGCGAGCGGCACCCCAATCGCCCTGACTTTGTTTTGGAGCTGAACTCGCAAGCGTTCAGTGCATCAGGCACACAAACTGACTTCTTGCGAATTCAGGAACATAGGGTAGTAACATGCAGACAATTCGCGTGCTCGATTCTCATACTGGCGGCGAACCAACACGGATTATCGTCGAAGGCGGGCCGGAGCTTGGAACCGGTCCACTCCGCGAACGGCTGAACATTTTTCGTGAGCAGTTCGACGATCTTCGTTCAGCCGTGATGAACGAGCCGCGTGGTTCGGATGTCTTGGTCGGGGGACTGTTGTGCAGGCCAACGGATCCCACCTGCGCGGCTGGCATAATTTTCTTTAACAACGCCGGCTATCTGCACATGTGTGGGCATGGCACAATCGGACTCATGGTCACGCTGCACTGGATGAAACAGCTAGGACTGGGTTCGCATCGCATTGAAACGCCGGTGGGCGTTGTCACGGCGACGCTGCTAGATGATCAGCGAGTTTCAGTGCAGAACGTGTCATCGTATCGCAGCCAAAAGTCCGTCGCTGTTGATGTGCCGGGATATGGACGGGTCACGGGCGACATCTCATGGGGCGGCAACTGGTTCTTTCTTGTCAGTGATCATGGTCAGGATCTGCAGCTTGCAAAGTCGAAAGAATTGGCGGAATTTACCTTAAAGATTCGCGATGCTCTCGCCCAAAACGGCATTACGGGAGCTGACGGCGGGGAAATCGATCACATCGAACTCTTTGGCCCCCCGCAGCATGCGGATGCCGACAGTCGCAACTTTGTCATGTGTCCGGGTGGTGCCTATGATCGATCACCGTGCGGCACGGGAACGAGTGCGAAGTTGGCGTGTCTTGCGGCGGACGGAAAGTTGGCGGCTGGTGCCGTCTGGCGTCAGGAAAGTATTGTCGGCACTATTTTTGAAGGCAGCTGGTTGCCAGATGAGCATTCCGCTCACAAAGATGCCATCATTCCGACAATCACGGGGTCCGCATGGATCACCGGTGAAGCATCGCTGATCCTGCAGGTCTCTGATCCGTTCCGCGCCGGTATCCGATCCTGAACTAGAATTGGGGTAGGCTTGTAGTCTGCCAGTTGAAATAACCATGACACACAAAACGCCTCATACTGTCATCATTGGTGGCGGAGTCATCGGTGGCTTCTCCGCATGGTATTTGCGGCAGACCGGCCGCGACGTCACGCTCATTGACAAAGGCCGTTTTGGTAAAGCGTGTTCGCATGGCAACTGCGGTTACGTCAGTCCCAGTCATGTGATTCCGCTGGCGCGTCCCGGTCAGATCGGCAAAGGCATCAAGGGGATGCTTAGCCGCCAGACGGCGTTGCGGATTGAACCGAAGAAAATCCTGAGTCTGTGGCCGTGGCTGCTTAAGTTTGCCGGCCGCTGCAACGAACGTGACATGATGCAGGCCGGGCTCGCCTGTCATCCGCTGCTGCAGTCTTCGGCCGTGTTGTATCGTGAGTTGCTTGAAACACACAACATGCAGGTCGAATGGCGCACGGATGGCCTGCTGTTTGTCTATCGCGACCAGCACGAATTTGAGGCATACGCTCAGACGGACGAATGGTTGCGAAAGCATTTTAAAATGTCGGCTGAACCACTGGCCGGTTCCGCTCTGACCAACCTTGAGCCGGCATTAAAGTCAGGTCTGGCCGGTGCATGGCACTATCACTGCGACGCCCATCTGCGTCCGGATAAACTGATGCTGGAACTGCGACGATTGCTGGACGAAAGCGGCGTGCGTGTCATCGAAAATTGCGAAATGAAGGGTCTGAAGAGTTCGGGCAATCAGGCCACTGCCGTGGAAACAAGCCATGCGGAACTGGAAGCCGATGAAGTGCTGATTGCAACTGGTTCATGGACGCCGCTGCTGAAAGAATCATTAGGCGTCAAGCTGCCGATCCAGCCAGGTAAGGGTTATTCGATCACGATGGCGCGGCCGAAAATCTGTCCCAAATATCCGATGATTCTGGAAGAGTGTCACGTCGCCATCACACCGTTTGACAATGGCTATCGTGTGGGCAGCACTATGGAATTTTCCGGGTATGACACGACCCTGAATCAGCAGCGACTCAACTACCTGCGCTCCGGGGCGGCCGAGTATCTGATTGAGCCGACCGCTGATCCTGTCGAAGAGGAATGGTACGGTTGGCGTCCGATGACGGCCGACGGAATTCCTTTCATCGACCGCTCACCTCGATTCAAGAACGTCTGGGTCGCCGCGGGTCATAGCATGTTGGGGATTTCGATGGGCACCGGCACCGGCAAGCTAGTGGCTGAGATGATCAGCGGCCAGAAGCCACACCTCGAACTGAACGCTTATCGCATCCAGCGATAGGCATGCGGCCGCGAATGTTCCTTTGCTCTGATCGCTGAATTCTTGCGAATTCAACGCCTAGACCCTGACATGTTTAATCGCGGGTTTCATGAAAGGCTTCCAGCCGATCAATGAATTCCGGTGTCAATCCGGCCTGCAGACGCGCTTCGCGCTGGAACAGATCCCCACGGGCTTTGGATGGGCGAATCGGCCAATGCAACGCAGCGGTCCATGCATCCCAGTCGGACAGCCCTGCCGGCTTGAGTTGTCGCAGCCAGTTCAGCCCGAATTCGACATGTCGAATTTCGTCCTTATGAATGGCCCGCATGATCGCGGCACTGCGGCGATCACCAGCGGCGCGGAAGTACTGTTCAAATTCGGCCGTATGATCAAGGTTTGCACCTTCGAACACCAACGGCAGGCCAGCAACGTATTCCAGCGTGGAGTTGTAGTCCTGAGCTTTTTTCCAGATCCAGCCGTTGACAGGATAATCACCAAAACGGATACCGAGTTCAGCGCAGCGCTGAACATGCATTCGCGTATGACGTTGCTCATCGAACATGACACACGCAAGTCCCATGCGAAAGTCCGTCGGAGCATTTGGAAATGCCAGCAACACCATGGCCATGACTTCCAACGCCTGCAGTTCATGATTGGCCATGACATGGTGCGCGAGAGCGCGTTTCCGGACATCCCTCAAGGCTTCGGCTTTGGGCATAGCAGGTGCTTTTTTGCGCTCGGCAAACTGCAAATTTGAGGGCCGGATTGGTTGCGTCACGCGAACCGCTCCGCCTGGATTGTGATCGACCAGCGATGCTGTGATCCGCGAAATTTTGAGGGTCAGTTCATCTGCGAACAGAACTTGTTCAGCGAATGCACGAAGTTCCATGACTCACCGTCCGTTCAGTTCGTCCGCGTTGTCAGAATGGCCAAGCAGGCGGCGGCGGCGGTTGCGACGTTCAGCGACGGGATCGGCCCCAGCGGAGGCAGCGAAGCAAGTTGATCGCATCGTTCGCGCGTCAGCCGGCGCAGACCGGAACCTTCATTGCCCAGCACCAGCATCCAGTTGCGATCACGCTGTACGGCGTAAATTGTCGAGTCGGCTCGTTCACAGGTTCCCAAAACCCAGATCTGATTTTGCTGAGCTTTCTCCATTGCCTGCGCGAGATTTGCGATGACCGCGAAAGGAACGTGCTCGGCCCCCCCAGCCGACACATCACAGACCGTCGCATTGACCGAAGCACTGCGATCTTTGGTGAGCACGATGCCGCGGACTCCGAAGAATCCTGCAAGGCGAAAAATCGCGCCTAGGTTTTGAGGATCTTGGACTTGATCAAGCGCGAGCCATAATCCGGTAGATGCCTCATCGGTATTCCAGAGGAATTCCAAGGGAATCGGCGACGGTGGCTCGACAGTCGCCGAACCGGCTCCCGTGCGTTCTGTTTCGCGTCCGCCTTTCTGGCCGCTTTTCTGGCCACGGTGATCGCGTTGCTCTGGCGCGCCAACCCGAACGGGAACGCCGTTTTCCTGGGCGAGCTTCACGACAGAATCCCATGGTTCGCCGGGGTTCTCAGCATGGATGCTGACGAGTTTCACGGCTTTCGGCCGCATTTCGAGCGCGGCTTTAATACTGTGCGGATTGCGGAGTTCCAGCATGAAATAGCTTGCAAAAGTGAGACAGCAGAGGCAGATGTGTTAGCCACACAGGGTACCGAGAAAGATGCGGGGCTGCCACGAGAACTCATTCTTCGCTGAACATGTTCTCGATCAAGTCAATCTTTCTGATTCTTATCCACCCGTGGCCGTGCTTCCGGGTGTAGGGCCAAAGACAGACGCCCGGTCTTTTTTAAAGACCGGGCGTCTCAAATTTACTCAGGCCGGCGGCAGGATGTTTCAGACCAATGTTGGAGCTGAATTCGCAAGAATTCAGTTGTTCGAGCAAGAGGCCTGAATTCTTGCGAATTCAGCTACAGTAGATTCATTTCTGCCGCTCGCCGTAACTCTTAATTGCTTGGCAAAGTGATCCGCCCTCGGCGTGTCTTGTCTTCATTCTTTAATCACAACAAATCGTGACGCCTCACCGACGCGGACGAGCAGCAGGACCCCGTCTTTCAGAGAGACGCTCTTCATCGCCGCTGAGAAATCGGCCAGTGACTTGACTGCTGTGTGACCGACTTTGCTGATGACGATCCCGTCCGTCAGACCGGCAGAGTCCGCAGGACTTCCAGCTCTGACGCCGGTAATCACCAGCCCCGTAACATTTTCCATTCCGAGCTGTTTGGCGACATCCGCGTTTAGCTCAGACAACTGAAGTCCAAGACCGTTGAACTCTGACGGAGCCGCGGTTTCAGTTTTCACCGGCTCCGGAACGGAGACGTTCGTTGGCATGACCTCAACTCGCACCTCGACCGTTACTGTTTTTCCATCTCGAATCAAAACAACCGTGTGAGCCTCATTCACTGCCGCTCTCTCCACGCGCCCCTGTAATTCGCTTGGCCTGCGGATTGCCATCCCGTCGAATTCCACGACTACGTCGCCACTTTGCAAACCTGCAATGGCTGCCGGACTGCCCGGACGGACGTCAGTCACCACAGCTCCTTTGACGGTATTCAAGCCAAACTGTTTCGACAGAGTGTCGTCAATTGGCTGAATCCCAACACCTAGAAATGCTCTCTGCACAGTTCCGTGAGCCATCAGTTCATCGCCCACCCAGCGGGCGAGATTCACAGGAACGGCAAATCCGATTCCTTGGTAGCCGCCACTGGTGCTGGAAATTGCCGTGTTGATGCCGACCAATTCTCCATCAAGGTTCACCAGCGGGCCACCGCTGTTACCAGGGTTAATCGCAGCATCTGTCTGCAGAAACTCCTCACGAGCCGTAATGCCGATCCCGCGTGACTTGGCACTGATGATGCCTGCGGTCACGGTTTCATCGAGTCCGAAAGGCGCGCCGACAGCCAGCACCCAGTCTCCGATATCGATCTTGTCACTGTTGCCAATAGTGGCGGCTGGCAGACTAGTTGGACTATTAATTTTTACGACGGCAATGTCCGACTTGGGGTCGGTCTTCCATTCTGTCGTTTCAAATTCACGCCCGTCGTGAAGTTTGATCAGCAGCTTGTCTGCTCCGGCGACAACATGGTTGTTCGTCAAAATGATGCCTGATGCATCGACGATGACACCAGATCCCATCCCTATTCGTTGCTGGCCTTCCGAAGAGTTGGGCTGACCCTCGGGGGCATTTTCGAAGAACCGTTTGAAGAGTGGGTTGTCTCGAAGTTCTTCCGGCAATTGCCCGTGTTGCGCACTGTCACTGCTTGGACTCTGAGTCGCCGTTGACTGAATCGTCACAACTGAAGGCATCACCTTTTCTGACGCCCCGCGAAAGGCAGTCGAGAGTGACTTTGCAAAGTTGTGCGATGCCGCCTGTTGATCGGACTCCTTGTCGCCAGCAGTGTTATCCGTCCAGTGAATTGTGGATCCAGAGGTTGCGGGTAACGCTCCGGTTGTGAAGCCGCTGGCTGCAACACCGACGGCTGACAGCACGAGGCCCGCTGCCATCCCTTTGAATGATGTGAGTTTCATGCTGACTCTCCCTATTTCTCAGAAATTCAGTCGGTCGAACTGCTCGGCGAATACTGAGCAACAAGGTCCACTGACTGATCCTGAACTAGAGACTCGTTGAAGCACTTCACGTGCCGGAGCGCGGAAGTTCATTTCTCGGGCGTTTCGCTTAGCCAAGGGAGGCGGACTCGCGATTCCTGCATGGGGCTGAGTGCCTCACGGGGCAGAATGCCTCGCCTGTTGACCCAGTCAGACGTGGCTCAGCGGCCGCTCGTCTCACGCTCGGCATCTGCATCCTGTTTCAGACGACGGTACAACGTCTTGCGATCAACGCCAAGGATGCTAGCTGCTTCCGTACGGTTTCCCTGAACGCTCTTCAGCACACGTTGAATGTATTGCTGTTCCACGGCTTCTAGCGTCTGTAACTCAGCGGGATTCGAAGTGTCAATACGGAATGTGGACTGTCGATAGTCCCGAATTCGCTCAGGCAGATCATCGACGATCAGCTTTTCAAATTCTGTCAGCGCCACCGCTCGTTCGAGTAAGTTTCGGAGTTCGCGCACGTTGCCGGGCCAGTCATAATTCAGGAGGCGTTCAGCGACCGATGTTTGAAAATCCGTCACGTGCTTGCCCATCTGGCGGGCAAACACTTGGAGCAGGGCCCGCGCGATCAGCAGGACATCGTTTCCACGGGAACGCAGAGGAGGCAGAACCAATTGGATGACGTTGATGCGAAAATAGAAATCTTCACGATAACGCCCTTCTTCGACGGCGACATCCAAATCGCGATTCGTGGCCGTTAGAATTCGGGCATCAAACGAGATCTCTTTATCACTGCCAACCGGACGTAAAGTCCGCTGCTCCATCGCTCGCAACAGCTTGGCCTGCAGACTGAGCGGGAAATCACCGATTTCGTCGAGGAACAATGTGCCGCCTTGGGCCTGCTGGAATAGTCCCTTTCGCTCCGTCCGCGCATCAGTGAACGCGCCTTTGGCGTGGCCGAACAATTCGCTCTCGAGGAGATTTTCAGGGATCGCGGCGCAGTTGATTCCGACGAACGGTCCGTCTTTTCGCTCACTCTGACGATGAATGGCCTGGGCGACAAGTTCCTTCCCCGTGCCACTCTCACCGGTGATCAGGACATTTGCCATGATCGGAGCAATTTTTCGGATTTGACCAAAGAGCTTTTGCATCACAGGACTCGATCCGATGAGTCCTTCAAAACGGTCCGTGAGTGCCGGATTGTTGCTGAGGCGACGCACTTCTTCCTGCAAATTGTGGTGGCGGACTGCCCGATCAATGACGACCGCCAAGAGCTCCATTTCAATCGGCTTGGTCACGAAATCCCATGCGCCAGCGCGAATGGCTTCGATTGCAGTTTCCATGCTGCCAAAAGCGGTCATCACCACTACGGGAATGTCCGGACGATTTGCAACCACTCTTTCACACATCTGCAGACCATTCACGCTGGGCATATGAAAATCCGTGAGCACGACTTGCGCATCGGTGGCCGCAAGAGTCTCCAAGGCAGCCGCGGACGACGTGAACCCGCTGACCTTGTAGCCTCGAAGAGCAAGGTCGGTTTCGAGAAGTTCAACCATGCTCCGTTCGTCGTCAATGACCAGAATATGCCCTTTCACAGGTCTACCTCCACTGGCAAAAATACCGCAAAGGTTGTGCCTTCGCCAAGCCTACTGACGACTGTCATCCAGCCCCCATGTTCCGAAACAATTCCATGTGAGATTGAGAGGCCTAGGCCGGTTCCCTGTCCGATCTCGCGCGTGGTGAAGAACGGCTCAAAAACATGCGGTAGATCGGCGTCCGAAATCCCCGCACCGTTGTCGGTCACTGTGATGCTGACACAACGCCGCGACGGGTGGCTGGATAATTCGGATGATCTGGCATCGCAACGCTGGGTGGCGATCTGGACGGCAACTCCCGCATCTCTGGATAACAGGGCATTCATCAATAAATTTGAGAACACTTGCTGCATCTGAGCCGCATCAATGTTGACCGTAATTCCTGCCGAGAGTCTTTCCGTTACTGAAACCTCCGCGTTCTTTTTTTTTATGATTGGCTCCATCAGATTGATGGTCAGATCGATGACATGATTCAGATCACAGAGCGTCTGCTTCGGAGTCGAGCGGCGAGCAAAGTTGAGGAGTTGCTGCACAATGCCCGTCATGCGTGTTGCCTCAGTCTGAATGGCTTTTGCGCTTTTAATGACGTCTTCAGCACCAAGATTCCCCCCGGCAATCAGACCGGCACGCCCAATGACGACATTCAACGGGGTCCCAAGTTCGTGGGCAACTCCGGATGCGAGTCGCCCGACAGTTTTGAGGCGGTCGCCGTGTCGAAGTTGTTCCATCGCTTCGATGCGTTGTGCGGATTCTCGTTGCACTGCCTGCTGTGATGTGTCCAGTTTCTCGCACATTTGATTCAGGGCTGTTGCTAATTGAGCAAGTTCATCCGAGCCACCCACAATGACGGGCGTTCGAAGTTCCCCACCAGCAACCTGCTGCGTCTTTTGAATCAGCGCCTGCAACGGTTGGCCTATCAACCGCAATCCCGCAAAAGCTACCAGCAGCACGGCAGCCGCTATCAACGCTCCCATGAGCAGCATCGTGCGGGTGATTGTGTCCCGAGTATACTGATCACGGCGGGCAAGCGATTCAGACATTTCCAAGGCACCCAGACGACCATCACCAAGTTCGACTGGAAAATAAGAACAAGACAACCCTGCTCCATCAGTTTCACGAACAGGTACGGAAGTCAAACGATTCATTGGAAGACCAGCGAGCGACTGGCGGGGTGCTAC
>Ga0209553_1000793_pt1 | contig 15995 bp, 9 predicted proteins | sample LauGreFBDMM110DN_2_FD_188217 | JGI IMG/M metagenome (GOLD analysis project Ga0209553, IMG submission 188217) | Freshwater lake microbial communities from Lake Michigan, USA - Fa13.BD.MM110.DN (SPAdes) (version 2) | ecosystem: Environmental > Aquatic > Freshwater > Lake | place: Lake Michigan, USA...
CAGACTTGCTGTGGAAGCAAGGTAGCAGTGCTGTTACCTATAGCTTGAGTACCAGCGGTATTCCCACAGACTCCGTCACCCTCACATTTGGACCAGACGGCGCGAAGAAAACAGTCGCTGTTTCTGTAGAAGCCACCAAAGAACTGACAACAGCTGCTTTGGCCAAAGCCTTGAACGCTAACTCCGATTTCGGCGCGAAGTATGTGGCACAAGTTCCTACATCTGCAACCTTCCCTTCTGTGGGATTCAATACGCCCCCAGCCGCTGGCGATTTCTCTTCTTTTGTGATTAATTTAGGCGGAAAAACCGTCACGGTTAACAACTTGGCACCCAGCGCAGCCACTGGTGCTGCCTTGGCCGCTGAAATTGAAAACAGATTGCGCCGTGAAGATAGTGGCAATACCGATATTTCTATATCTTTTGTTGGCACAGGCTCTCCTGCGAGCACTACGTCTGGCGAATTGAAGGTAGTGGATGCAACAGGCCGTTTGATCACAAGCGCAACACTGGTGCCATCCACACCAACAGGTGGAACCATTTCAGAAGTCCCAGTTTTTACCAGCGGCGATTTGAAAGTCACGGCTATTGACCCCAATGTGCCAGCAGCTGATATCAATACGGCGCTTGCGCTTGCCCAAGCTGGTACGCCTTTGGATGCCAATGCCATTGCCTTGAATTCAACGCCCTACCCGCGTAGTAGCGCTAGTTACACGTTTGACACCACAAGCGCTTCATTCAAAGCTACTTTTGGACCAGATGCCTCTCCCATCACCGTAACAGCCAACAGTGTGAACGCGTTTGTATTGGCTTTAAACAGTGAAGCCACTTTTTCGCAGTCTTATGTCGCAACTTCTGAAGGTGGCGTTGTAACCATCACTGCCAAAGACCCAACCACTGCCAATGCTGCGTCGATTACGGGTGCCTTGAAGTTTTTCGAAGGTAATGGAACAAGCTTTACACAAATCAATGACCTAGCAGCGCCCAACCCAGTCGGTAACAACGGTGTTCCGGCGTTGCCCATTTTTGCCGGTAAGAAAAGTATTGACGATTTGAAAAACTTGTTCTCGATCAACGTTGACAACTCGATTGACCCCGTCACCATTGGGTTGGACCGTTTGGTAGGTTCGAACTTGCGTTTGTCTGGTGCGCAAATCGCTTCAGAATTAACCAACAGTATCAACCGTTCATACGGTGACGAGAAGCCATTTAACTTCACTTCATTGGTCGGCGCCACTTTCACTATCCAGTTGACACCCGCTGGCGGTGCTACGCCACCTAGGGCATTGGACATTGACTTATCGCAAGCAGGTGACGACAAACACAATATGCGTTATGAGGACATGGTCAAAGCGACACAAGCAATTGTGGATGCCAACCCATCGTACGCCGGCAAAGTCAAAGTGGCTTATGACACGGTCTTACAAAAACTTACATTCACTTCGGCTGGTAATGACAAGATCACTATTTCCAGTATACAAAGCTCGATTGGTTTGACCAACCCTATCGTGCAAGGGGTGAGCGAAGAATCTATCGGCTTAACCTTGGCACCTTCCGCATCTACCGCTTCTTACCGCGCCACCAATGACCAACGCTTTGGTATCAAAGTCGAATATGACGCAGTGAAGGGCGGTTTTGTATTTAAGTCTGGCGAAACGGGCGACGACTCTAGCGTAACGGTTAGCAACATCAAGCCCAACAGCTTGGCCACACAATCTTCTAAAGGTTTGGGTTTGACGGGTGACCCTGCTAACTATGTTGTGGCAGCCTCCAAGATTGACGCCTTGCGCGGTAAATCATCCGAGCCAGCGGTGTTGTCAGGCAACAGCATGGCTGTGAACGTGGACAACAACTTCTCGGTCGACGACACCAACAACAAGTTTGTGGTGTCAGTCAACGGTGTGACGGGCACCGTGGATATTGCTCCAAAAGACACCTACACACTAGGCACCTTTATGGAAGCCTTGCAGTCTGGTATCAACAACTTGCAAGGTCCATCCGTGGGTGGCTTGTCTCCTCAAACTATTGACGGTGTGAAGGTGACATATGACAGTTATAAAAACGCACTGGTTTTCGCCACTTCAACAGCGTCGACCGACTCCTACATCAAAGTAACTGGCGACGCACGTTGGGGTGTTGACGGTTTGGATGCGAAATTCGGTAAAACCACTACCTGGGTCAAACCTACGCCTTTCAAAGACGCCAAAGGCGCTACCACCTACATCGACGGATTCGGTCAAGAAGCTTCTAACGCTACAGGTTTTACTACCTTGCCTGGGTGGTCGCCTATTTACTTAGACAAAGGCGAACTGACCTTTGACACCACGGGTAACTTGGTGTCACCTAAGCAAGGCGCGCAGTTGGATACTGTGTATCTGCCAAACGGTAAAGGCTCTTTGACGATCAATATCGACTATTCCAAGTCAACCCAGTTCGCGTCACCTTATGCGGTGTTGTCGCAGTCGCAAGACGGTGCACCTGAAGGTGACTTGGTTGGATTGGCGATTAAAGATGACGGTTTGGTCAACGCCAGCTACTCCAACGGTTCACAAAAGTCCTTGGGGAAAGTGGTGTTGGTCAACTTCTCTAACGCCGCTGGTTTGCGCCAGATTGGTGACACCAGCTACTACAAAACATCCGAATCTGGTGTTCCAAAGTACGGTGAGGCAGGTTCTGCTGGTTACGGAACGGTGCGCTCAGGCGCAACAGAACGTGCCAACGTGGACTTGACCCAAGAATTGGTGGACTTGATTACCGAGCAGCGTAACTTCCAAGCCAACGCCAAGGCGATGGAAACATCTACTTCGCTCACGTCCACCATCATCCAGATTCGTAACTAATTACGCCATTTAATTGGATAAACCATGGACCGCTTAGCCTTTAACGCGATGTCGACGATCAACGAAGAGCGAGTGATTCGCCAACAGTTAACCAACGACCTCGCCAACGTGTCCACGGTGGGTTTCAAGCGTACCTTCGAGGCCAAGATCCAGCCTGAATTGGCCGTGGGTTTTGGTTTTGACACACGTATGCAGCCGCGTTTGATCACGACCGACCGCGTCAACTTAGAGCCCGGCCCTTTGATGGTTACGGGCCGTGATTTAGACGTGGCCATGAACCACAAAACCGTTTTAGGCGTTACGGGTAGTGACGGAAAACTGGCATTTACCAGACGCGGCGACCTAAAAGTCAATTCCAACAGCGTGTTGGAGACCGGTTCCGGCCATATCGTGCAGTCGGACGGAGGCGGTCCTATCACCGTGCCGCAAGGTTTCAAAATTTCTTTCAGCCCTACTGGCACCCTGTATGCCTATGACCCAGCACAACAGGGCGTTCCGGTGCAGCAAGCGATTGCCCAGTTGATGATGCGCGACGCCAGCAAAACCGACTTGATTAAGCGCAACGATGGCTTGTTTGCGGTTGACGCAAGCCCGCCTGGCACAAACATTGCAAATGGTACTGAGCCAGTTTCTTTGACACCTCAAGCCCTAGAGGGCAGTAGTGTCAATCCAATGGCAATGATGGTCAAGCTGATTGAACAGAGTCGCAATTTTGAACACCAAGTGCGTCTGATCAAAGAAAGCAAGTCCAACGACGAGTCAGGCGCTTCGATGATGAAGATTGCCTAATTGAAGCATTAACCGGAGCGAACCACCATGGACGCATCTTTATGGGTAGCCAAAACAGGTCTTGACGCGCAGCAAACGCGCATGAACGTCATTTCCAACAACTTGGCCAACGTGAACACCACGGGGTTTAAGCGCGACCGCGCTGTCTTTGAAGACTTGCTGTATCAAAACATCAAACAACCCGGTGGTCAAACATCACAAAACACCTTGTCACCTACCGGCTTGATGCTTGGTACTGGTGTGAAGATCAACTCCACTGAGAAGCTGCACTTACAAGGCAACATCATCAACACCCAGTCCCCTTTGGACGTAGCGGTGACAGGCGATGGTTATTTCCAAATTCAAATGCCGGATGGCACGACTTCTTATTCACGCGACGGTAATTTCAAGATTTCTAACACCGGACAAATCGTCACGGCTTTAGGTTTTCCTTTGATACCTGCCATCACGATTCCTAACAATGCAGCCTCTGTGACTATTGGTCAAGATGGCACCACCTCGGTCGAGCTGATCGCTGGCCAAGGCGCGCAGGTGTTGGGACAAATTCAAATCGCACGATTCGTTAATCCAAGTGGCTTGAAGCCTGTGGGTAACAACTTGTACGAAGCATCGCCTTCGAGCGGTGTTGCGCAAATTTTGCAACCGGGTTTAAACGGTGCTGGCACCTTGAAACAAGGTTCGTTAGAAGCGTCTAACGTCAACGTGGTGGAAGAAATGGTCAACATGATCGAAACCCAGCGCGCTTATGAAATCAACTCGAAGGCCATCTCTGCGGTCGACGGCATGTTGAAGTTCTTGAACCAAAACGTTTAACTGAGGTTCATTATGAAATCTGCACAACCTCTTTTGCCAGCAGTGTTGTTGGTCTTGTTGCAAGGCTGTGCCACAGAGCCTGTCGATATGGTGTTGAAGCCTTCGCCAGACTTTCAGCCGGTCTATCCATTAGCTAAAGATGTTGTGAAAGTCACCACTGGTGGCATTTACAGCAATCGCCAAAGCGATGCATGGTTTGGCCGTGGTCGCAACTACCAAGTCGGCGACATCATCACCGTGTTGTTGAACGAATCAACGCAAGCTGCGCGTACCCAAAACACCGATGTCAGCCGCGAAGCTAAAAATACTTTCCCCACGGGCGCAAGTACAGCCATCGGTGGAGTTCACCCATTGCTAAACGGCCTTGACCTCAACAACAACAAAACCTCAAGCACCGGCAAAGGCACGGCTGACCAGCTCGCCACTTTGTCTGGTTCTGTAGCTGTCACAGTCGTTGAAATCCTAGCAAACGGCAACCTGATGGTGCGTGGTGAGAAAAAACTCGGCCTGGCAGAAGGCACCGAAGTCATTCAAGTCTCAGGCGTCATCCGTCCTGAAGACGTGGGCCCCAACAGCACCGTGCAATCACGCCGTCTGGCCAACGCACAAATTGCTTACCGTGGTTCTGGCGACTTAGCCAATGCCACAAAAGCAGGGTGGGGAACTACCTTGATGCATAAGTTCTGGCCTTTTTAATCACGGAAAGTGTTGGCTCCTATGTTGTGCTGTTCTTCTTATTTACGTGCTTGTGTTACAAGCATTTTGGTTTTGGCTGCCGGCAGTGCCTGCGCAGACCGCATCAAAGACTTGGCCACCTTGGCCTCACAACGCCCTAACCAATTGATCGGATATGGCTTGGTAGTGGGCTTGCAAGGCACGGGCGACGACGCCTCAGTCCCTTTCACCACACAAAGCATGAAAGCCATGTTGGCGCAAATGGGTGTACGTATCGACGGCCCTTTGACCGACTTTGAAACTGCAGCTACCGCAGCCCGAATTGATATCAAAAACACAGCCGCTGTATTGGTCACTGCTGACCTGCCCGGTTTTGCAAAACCAGGACAACGCATTGACATCAATGTGTCTGCCATCGGCAAAGCCACCAGCTTGCGCGGTGGTAGTTTGATCATGACAGCTATGCGCGGTGTAGACGGCGAAATTTACGCCCTTGCCCAAGGCGCATTAACGACGACAGGTATTGATGCGAACGCCGCAGGATCTAAAGTGTCTATTGGCGTTCCTACATCTTCACGCATCCCTGGTGGCGCGATTGTGGAGCGCATTGTCGATACACCTTTTGAGACCTCAGAGAACGTAATCTTCAACATCCGTGAAAACGATTTTTCGACGACTACTGCTATCGTCAACGCGATCAATAAAAAATTTGGCGGTGATGTTGCACAAGCTTTGGATGGCGTTTCGGTGTCGGTACGAGCCCCTAAAAACTTGAATCAACGCGTGTCTTTTATGAGCATGATCGAAGCGCTTGAAGTCACACCAGGTGAGCCCCCAGCACGCGTAGTTATCAATTCACGTACAGGAACAGTTGTTATCAACCGCTCTGTACGTGTCACAGCAGCAGCTGTATCGCACGGTACGATCTCGGTGGCGATTACTGCCACCAATGAAGTGTCGCAACCCAATGCATTGGCAGGCGGTCAAACTACCGAAGTACAAAACGCTGCGATTGATGTGGGTGAGCCTAACAAGCCTATGTTCTTGTTCCAGCCTGGTGTGGAGCTGCGTCAAATTGTCGATGCCGTTAACCAAATTGGTGCCACACCGTCTGCTTTGATCGCGATTTTGGAAGCCTTGAAAAGCTCTGGAAGCCTGCGCGCCGAACTGGTCATCATCTAAGCGAGCGCACCATGAGTAGCTCCATCGACAACAACTCCACCGCAAAGTCCTATCTGGACTTTTCGGGCTTGGGCGAGTTGCGTGGACAAGCCCAACAAAACCAAGACAAAGCGTTGAAAGAATCTGCGCAGCAGTTTGAAGGTCTTTTCATCCAAATGATGATGAAGTCCATGCGCGAAGCCAGTATGAAAGACGAAGAGAACCAGTCCAGCGGCATCGACACCTTCGAGAACATGTTTGACAAAGAAATCTCAGTACAAATGGCCAAGCGCGGCGCCATGGGCGTTGCAGACTTTATGGCTAAAGCCGTTAAACAACAAATTGCTACTACGCCCAGCGCTTTGGAAGTGCTTAATGCGCGCCAATCTCAACTGGGCATGCCATTGCGCCCAGAGTTGACCCCCATGCAACTACAGCGCAATATGGGCAAAGCTATTCCTTTGACAGTCGACAAGATCAAACCCTTGTCGATGGAGCCTAAGCCCTTCAAGATCAATGGAGGCGGCTCATGAGCGACCTCATTGGTATTGCCAGTAACGCGGTAGGAGCCTACCAACGTGCTTTGGGCACGGTGAGTAATAACATTGCGAACGTCAACACCGAAGGCTATTCACGCCAAGACGTGGTGTTGAAAGACACGTCCCCGAGCAAAGCCGCTAATATGTTCTTTGGAACCGGTGTTGCACTACTAGCTGTCAAGCGCCAGTTTGATGCGTTTGCAGAATCCAATTTACGCAACAGCACCAGCGACTTGGCTAGCCAAAAGCCTATGGTCGATTACACCAAGCGCGTGATGGACATCATGGGCGACAAGAGTGTGGGCTTGAGTTCTGCGCTGGATGACTTCTTTGGTGCCGCTAATGCCTTGTCTGCTGACCCCGCTTCATCGGTCTTGCGTAGTTCTTTCTTAAGAAGTTCAGAAGGTGTGAGTTCACGCTTTGCTGAGTTGTCTGGCCAATTAGGCTTGGTAGGCACTGAAACCAACCAAGCGCTGGAAAGTACGACTAAGCAAGTTAACACCTTGACTACCCAATTGGCCTTGGTCAACCAAAACATGACGAGTTCTTCTACCGAAGACGGCCAGTCTGCTGAAATTTTGGACCGCCGTGATTTGCTCTTGCGCCAACTCTCTGATTTGGTGCGAATCAAAGTTAGCTTTAATACCAACGGCTCAGTGAATGTCGCTCTTGGAAGTACGGCAACGCAAGGCATTGTGGTGAGTGGCTTGAAGTCTCGCTCAATAGGTATCGATACATCGGTAGTTGGCAAGATGGAATTGTTGTTAGACCCTTATGGCAACAGCGAATCATTGGCTTCCGCCAGTGGCGGTCAATTGGGCGGGTTACAAACCTTTATCAACCAAGTGCTGGACCCTGTGCAAAAGAGCTTGAACTTTCTTGCTAAAACCTTGGTAGGTGAAACCAACAAAATTCAAACTAATGGTATTGATGGGTATGGACAAACGGGCAATCCGTTGTTTGCGCTAGACCCTAAGGCCACGAATGAAGCGGAAGGCATCAGCGTTGCATTGAACGATGCCATGCGCGTAGCAACCGCTGCACAGTTTCGCGTCACAGAAGACCAAACGAACTCAAGTAATACACGTGCCAGTGTGGTGTTTACTCCCTCTCCTGTACCCCCAGCGATTAGCAATACAGGGCTGGTGAACAACCCCAACCCTACAGCGGGCGTGTCCATCAAGGTAGAAGGTGCCCGTGTGATGGCGCCTGTCACCACATTGGCAGCTGGTGTCAAAGCCACTTTCTTTTTGGATGACGCCAAGCCTGGACAGCAATTGCAGGTGTTGACCCGTGATGGACGTCAGCTTTTGGGTCAAACGCTGAGTGAGACAGAAAAAGCACAAATCCTTAAACCTGAAAACGGGTTTGTGCTCGATTCCAACTACAGCGACGCTTACCTCAATAAATCTAACAAAAATGGTTACCGCGGCATGGATGTTTTTTATGGCGCCATGGCTAAAGTGCGTTATGCACAAGTGTTTGACCGAAACGGTGTGGCAGCGCCTCCCGTAGCTAAAACCGCGCAGCTTGTCACAACACGCATCACAGACAGCGAACCTGGTATTCAAATTCCTGCAGGTGCCACCGTGCTCAACGGCGTGACCATGCCGGCTTTAGTAACACAGATCAACACACCCTTGTCGCCTGCTGACGTGGTCGCATGGGTCAATGGCAGCTCGAAAATTAAAATTTCTCAAGCTTCCTTTAGTGAATTTTCTGTCAAAGTAGGTGGTGTTGCGATTGATATTCCCGACATCCAACCGTTAGATTCGATTTACGATTTAAGCGCTCTTGCTAGTGACTTACAAACACAACTGCGGTCAGCAGACTTGACAGAAAACCTGTCAGTCAATATTGCGAGTAATGGCAAAGATTTAGAAGTCCATGATGCACTTGGCCGCGCCATCAGCGATGTGGTGCTGACACCCAGCACAGACTTCGAATCTGGTGGTGAAGTGACCGTGAGCAATAGCATGACTTCGCAAACCGGAGTGAAAGCCACTTTTTTCAACGATATACGTGTGCCGGCGCAACAACTCGATTACACGCGCCCTTTAAAGATCAACGGCCATACCGTTGCATCTGGTTTTAAAGACGTCACATCGTTAGTCGCTGCCATCAACAGTACCCTCAACATAGGCGTAACTGCCAGCGTGCAACAAGGCGATTTAGTCATCAGCGCCGTGCCAACAGGCACGTCTATCAATATCAACCCTACACCTACATTAAAAGGTGATGGTAATGTTTTAGGCATTACACCCACCACGTACAACGGTCAAGTGGTGATGAATCAGGTGTTAAGAGACTTACACGTATTTAGTACCAATATTGATTACAACAAAAAACTTGAAATCAATGGATCATCTATAAACATGTCGGGCGTAAAAACGCTTCAAGGTTTGGCAGATCAAATCAACAGCACCCGTAAATCCATCATTGATACTAAAGACCCGGCAGCTACTTATCCTGTTACTGAATCGTCAACAATTACTTTCGAAGGACTAAGCTCAGGCCAATCGACGACCATCGCAGGTTTGACCTTTACAGCTTCAAAAACATTGACAGCAGAAGAGGTCGCATCTGCATTTGCGAATCTACCTGATGGATCAATTTCTGGTGGAGGTTTAGTTAACGGAAGCTATAGCGGAACATTTAATGGGTTCAAATCTGGGTCTTTATCTATGTTGGGTACTGGAGTAGTTTTCACTAGTTCAACCCCAAATACAAATATTTCTGATATCGATGTGGCAACTACAGGTTCCGTATTGACAGTCAATACAACAAACGGGGATTCTGGCGGTCCCATCATTCAAGTTGGAATTGGTGTGAAGGCATCTATTGGCATATATGGCGACTTGATATTAAGCACCTTAGATGCCAATGGATCTGACTCTATTTCTATTGGCCCCTCGAACAAAGCTAACGGCATCATTGAACAAAACGCTTTAGGCCTCGAGCCTATCGACTACACCTTAGAAGAGCGTTTGAAACTTCAGTTGGCAGCAGATCCCATTAAATCGTCTATTCGCTTTTCATTCGCTAACTATGGAGATCCAGTACGTTCAGGTTCTCCTGCAGACCTTGCTAAAGTAGGTTTACGAACAGGTGCCTATATCGAGGGCGGTTCGGTGGACGACTTGCTGGTCTTTGTAACAGGGCAGGGTAAAACCTCTGTAGCAGCCAGCTACGCAGGTGAGCCCTTGAATGTGCGAGACAGCTTACGCAACCAGTCTTTGGTAGTGAAGTTCACCAAGGCTGACCGCTACACCATCATTGATGCCAAAACAGGCACCCAATTAGCAGACCGCCACTACGACCCGGACGTACTCGAGCCATTGATCGACTTTGAAGGGTTGCAAATCAAACTCAGCCACGCACCTAATGTCGGTGACAGCTTTCAAGTCGACGGGAATCACGATGGTTTGGGTAATAACATCAATATGCTGGATATGGTGGACTTGGCTAAAAAGCCAGTTATCAGCGGTAAATCGTTGGCGAACACCTATATTGACCAAATTAACAACGTAGGTAACTTGGCCCAACAAGCCACCATCACACAGCAGGCTTTGACTGTGGTGCACGACCAATCGGTAGCTGCACGCGATAAAGTGTCTGGCGTCAACTTAGACGAAGAGGCTGCCGCTTTAATACGTTACCAACAGGCTTACCAAGCATCTGCCAAAGCTTTGCAAATATCGGGCACCCTGTTTGACTCGATCGTACAAATCCGTTGATAGAGGTATGACATTATGAAAATCTCCACCACCCTCTACTTTGACCGTGCCACCCAGCAGTTGGGCGATGTGCAAGGCGAACTTGCCAAAACACAAGAACAGCTCTCAACAGGTAAGCAAATTGTCAAACCTAGTGACTCGCCTGACAAAGCATCTTTGGTCACACGTCTAGAGTCTGAACTCGCGCGCCAAGCAGGTTATCAAAACACCTTAAAAACAGTGAACACCCGTTTGCAAGCATCGGAGACTGTTTTGAAAAACACAAGCGATGTGTTGGTGCGTATCAAAGAAATCTCTATACAAGCCGCTAGTGACACCTTGTCTCCTGCAGACAGGCAGTCGATTGCTCTAGAAATTAGCTCGCTCAAGGACCAAATGCTGAGTTTGGCCAACGCCCAAGACACGAACGGAAATTATTTGTTTTCTGGTAGCCGTGTGGGCTCGCCAGCATTTTCCAAAGACTCCAAAGGACATGTGGTCTACCAAGGCGACGAATCCCGTATGAAAGTGGCCGTAGGCGACAACAGGCGCATGAACTTGAATATGCCAGGATCGGACGCCTTCGTGAAAGTTGTACGTGACGACGGAAAAGGTAATAAAGTCGGCGTGGGGTTTTTCCAAGCGATTGATGATTTGGCTAACGCCGTCAAAAACTCAGACCACACCAATATGCAGCGCGGCATCGCCGATATAGACAGCTTGCAGCAAGGCGTGAGCGACGCTACAGCGCAAATTGGTACGGATATGAACGTGGTCGACATGCAAAACAGCGTGCTGGATGAAATTACGCTGCGTCTAAAAATTACAAAATCAGACGCAGAAGACTTGGACTACACCTCAGCCATCACCAAAATGAACAAAGACCAACTGGCTTTGGAGGCTGCACAGAGCAGTTTTGCCAAGATTTCACAGTTAAGTTTATTTAAATATATGAACTGATGCGTTCAAGTTTTTAATAAACAGGTCGAATGCTTAATCAACTTATATGGCAACTACAACCTCAACTACCTCAGCAGCTAGCTCATTAAGCTCTGCGACAGCTAGCGCGTTGAACTCTACACCAGAGGCAATTGCTAAGGCAAATAAGGCGAATGCCCAAAAAATCCTTACTTCTTTGGGTGCTGGTTCAGGTGTTGATACCGCAGCACTTGCCCAAAACCTAGTGGATGCCGAGCAGACTCCTCAGAAAAACGCGATTAACGCCAAAATAACTAAAAACGAGAACAAAGTCTCTGGCTATGCTGCTATTTCATTTGTATTGGGGCAGCTGAAGGATAAGTTTGATGTGTTGAAAGTTAAAAGTGACTTCAACACCATGACAGTTACTAGTTCAGATAACAACGCTTTTTCGATTCAGCCCGGAGCATATGCTTCTAAAGGTTCTTATGACATAGAAGTCCTTAGGACGGCCAAGCCTCAAAGAACTCTCAGCTCAAGCTATTCATCTTCTACAGACCCCTTGAATGCAGGCAATCCATTTAATTTATCTTTGTCTATGGGTGGTGGCGCTGCAACCTCAATTCCAATCTTAGCCTCCAATGCAACTCCTTACGGGTTGGTTAGTGCAATCAATAGCGCTAACTTGCCAGTCAAGGCGCAGCTTATAAACTCAGGTACGACTGCATCTGCTGTGCCTTCAAATGTAACTTTTACGGGCCCATCTTTTGGAGATACACCGTCACTCACTGATTTCACGAACCTCTCGATTAATCTAGACGGAAAAGCAATCAACGTTAACAATTTAAATCTGCCATCGGCAGATATTAGTGGTCTCGCATATGCCCTTCAAGCTAAGCTCAGATCAGCAGACGGCAATACACAAAATCTGACTGTCTCAGTAGTCAATGGAACAGATTTACAAATTTCAGATGCTTTGGGAAGAACAGTCACTAACCCTGTTCTGACCGCTGATACGGCAAACGGCGCAAATGCTGGTACTACTCCATCTATCAATAATGGCTCGCCAGCTATTAACGCCTTTAAAATTATGCTGACTGGACCGGTTGGAAGTACTAACTCATTTACTATGAGTAGCCCAATCGAAGGTTTGAGTTTTAGTACCAATAATCAAACTGCATCAGATGCCTCTATAAAAGTAGATGGATTGAGCTACACGCGTTCAAATAATACGATCACAGATTTAATTCCAGGATCCACCATTACTCTTAAAGGCCCAACTAATGGCGCTGCCTTGGTTAGCATGGACCGAGACACAACTTCTTTGAAGACTAGGCTCACAGATATGGTCGCCGCATGGAACGATGCCAACACCATTTTAAAAGCTGTATCAGACCCGAAGTCCACATTAGATGTTTATGGCGCTAGCTTGGTAGGTGACTCATCGGTTCGTCAAATCCAGCAACAGCTTCGAAATATGGTTCTTGGCACTCCTTCAAGCCCAGCACCCAATGCTTCTGGACTTTGGCAGCTAGGAATCAGTATTGCGCAAACCGGTGAAATAACAATTGACAACACTAAGCTTGATAACGCGCTTGCGAATAACTATGAAGATGTTGTTACTTTATTTACTAACAATAAAAACCTCTTCTTGTCGAGCACAACAGATGCTTCAGGTGTGGGTGGAGACGCTGTTAAAAAGTTAACAGCTCTACTCGGTGCTAATGGGCCGATGCTTCAACAAACGCAAACAGCGAATACGCAAAACACCAAATATAAAGACAACTTAACCAAACTTCAGACAAGAATGGACGCCTTGCTCAAGCGTTACAACACACAATTCGCTGCGATGCAAAGCTTGGTTGGCCAGGTTAATAGTCAAAAGACCAGTCTAAAGAGTACTTTTGATGGGATGATGTCTACTTATACTAATAAATAGCATTAATATTTTTATATTTAAGATAATTTTTTAAAGTTATCCAATTATCTTCCGATGTTAATGTTCGAAGTAGTTTGAAATATTCAAACTTAGTAAGTAAGGATGTCAAAGATGTCAGATATTGGTCCAATAGCTGGAAAGTCAGGAGCAGTAACTCAATTACCCACAACAGTAGGTGGTGGTTCGAGTGCGTCTAATAAACCTGCAGAACCATTACGTACAACCGATGTTCGTTTAGCAATCAACCCTGAGCCCGTATTTCATGCGCCAGCAGTTATAGATGCACAAAGAGAACAAAATATTCGCCAAGCAATAGATCAAATCAATACTGTTTTAAAAGATGGCGGACGAGGAGTCAGTTTTGTTTTTGACCCTTCAAGAAAAACGCCCATTGTTCAAGTCACTAGAGCAGATACTGGTGAGGTTATTCGTCAATTCCCCAATGAGGCTGTACTTCGAGTAGCGCACAACATTGATAAGCTCAAGGGCGTACTTTTTCATGGATTAGTTTAAAAATTTAATTTAATTATTAAAGTTATTCCTGACTACACCGATTCACTGGCTATCAGAAATAAGATTCTGTAATTTTGTAAACACTGCAGCCAAGCCCACCAGGCCACTGCTTAATTTGATCAACCTTCAGGAGAAAAGATCATGACAGTTATTAACACCAACGTGAAATCACTGGTGGCACAAGACTCAGCGCGTTCTATCGGTTTGAACCAAGCAAGATCAATGGAGCGTTTGTCTACAGGCCTGCGTATTAATTCAGCTAAAGATGATGCTGCTGGCTTGTCTATCAGCACACGCATGGAGTCACAGGTTCGCGGATTGAGCATGGCTATCCGTAATGCAAATGACGGCATTTCATTGATGCAAACTGCTGAGGGTGCGCTAGAAGAAACTACCAACTCTTTGCAGCGCATGCGTGAACTTGCTGTTCAGGCATCAAACGGTATTAATAATGCAGCTGATCGCTCTGCATTAGATAAAGAAGTTCAGCAACTTAAAGCTGAAATCGATCGTATTGCTGCCAAAACACAATTCAACAGTATCAACATATTAGATGGTTCATACAAAGGAAAGCAAATTCAAATTGGTGACAAGGCAAATCAAGTTCTTAATGTGAGCATTGATTCTGCTAAAACTGCAGATTTGGGTCTTGGTAATGGTGGAGAAAGCAACGTTTTGATCGGTACGAGAATTCAGGATGGTGGTCAAGGTGGAGCTCGCGCAGATGAAATCAGTGGTGATTTGGCTGATGGAACGTCATTTTTAGTTATTAATGGGCAGACTATTAATTTAGTTGACACTTATACAAGTGGAACTGTGGATGTATTAGATATTAATGACGTAGTTGTTGCTATCAACAACACACCTTTGGTAAACGCTAAAGCTTCTGCTTTCAACGAGGTTGTAGCGAAAAATAGGGGCAATGGCGTTACTAATGCACAAAGTGTTGTAATTACGGTAAAGGCTATTGATAGCGGGGAAGATGTTGTACTGACGATTGGAGAAACTAAGTCAATGCAAGATTTGGTTGACCACATTAATCAAGTCGGTAGCATTGGAACAGTTCAAGCAAAAATAAATGAAGACGGAAAGCTGGTGCTCTTCAACAATACTGGAGCAACGATTGGTATAGCAGATGCCTCTGCTGCTAATGATTACACAGGTGGAACGGGATTTGCCACTGCTAATGAAGATTTCTATGGCATTTTGAAATTTGAATCACTTAACGGTAAACCTATTACTGTTGGTACAGATTGGTCGAATGGTGGTGCGAATAGCACTAGGGCAGGCGAGGCGACAATTCTTAAGACCTTGGGATTGCAAGCAACATATATAGAAAGAACCGGTGTTGAAGTTGGTGCAGGACCAGTAGTTCTTGGAGATGAAGTTGCCGACATTGCAGCGGAATGGTTCAATGGTGAGTTGAAGATTAATGGTGTAAATATTTGGAGAGCTGGTCAGGAAACTACTGGTGAAAATCTATTTGCTACTTCAGTAGGTGCAGGTTATGGTAGTGCAGATGATGCTGCTTGGTTTCAAAAAGTGTCATTGATTAATAGTTTTGCAGCTGACACAGGTGTCTATGCTGAGCGATTTACAAATGAAGACGGAAATGAAGTTTTTAAATTACGCTCTGTTAATTCTCAGCCTATTCAGATCGAATTAGGCGATATGAATGTCGCTACGAGTAACGCTGATGCGGAGATAAGTGGTTTTGATTCACACGGGTTTTCGGAGCAAAACATTGGCGCGTCAGACTTTGACACAAACGCACCTTCATACGGCGCTTCTGGTGGAGGTTCTGCTTTGTCAGGATTAAATATCTTGAGTCAAGAGTCTGCATTGGCTTCTATCCAAACCATTGATAACGCTATTGAAAAGGTCTCTGATATGCGAGCCGACTTGGGTGCTAAACAGAACCGCTTAAACAGTACTGTCAATAACTTGACCAACGTAGTGACTAACACTGAGGCTTCTAAGAGTCGCATTTTGGACACTGACTACGGCAAGGAAACTACTAACCTGGCACGTGCACAGATTATTTCGCAAGCAGCAACAGCGATGTTGGCGCAAGCGAACCAGTCTGCTCAGACAG
>Ga0209553_1000794_pt1 | contig 15992 bp, 14 predicted proteins | sample LauGreFBDMM110DN_2_FD_188217 | JGI IMG/M metagenome (GOLD analysis project Ga0209553, IMG submission 188217) | Freshwater lake microbial communities from Lake Michigan, USA - Fa13.BD.MM110.DN (SPAdes) (version 2) | ecosystem: Environmental > Aquatic > Freshwater > Lake | place: Lake Michigan...
TGGCCACGGTCTTTGAAGGGGCTGTTGTAGGCTTGCGTTTCTGCATCCGACATGTGTTTGTTGCCCCGCGCAAAGAGCTTGGCCACATCAAAGTCGGGATTGGCTTGACACCATTCACGCCAACTTAAAAAACCTTTTGACAAGGGCTGAGTGCCTGTTGCCAATGCCGTGTTCATCACCAACAAACCTGCAAAGCGATGGGGCAAGTCCATGGGCAAGGTCAGCCCCAATATGCCGCCCCAATCTTGAACAACCAAAACGATGCGTTTCAAATCCAAACGTTCAATCAAATCTAGCAAGACTTGACGGTGGAATTCAAAGTTGTGTTGATTGGCTTTTTTAAACTTATCACTTTTCCCAAAGCCAATGAGGTCTGGCGCCACAACGCGGCTGTCATGGGATGTGAAAGTAGGAATCATTTTTCGGTACAAATAACTCCATGCAGGATTGCCATGCAAACACAAATAGGTCAACTGTTGACGATTCGATGCGTTTTGATCTTTGCTCAGAATTACACTCCGACCTTCATCCAGATAGTGCAAGCGCAGACCATTCAGCGATGGCAAATCTGACACGTAGTGGGCTGCCCATGGGTAATCAGGAACATCAGCAAACCAATCGTCTGGTGGTCTTAAGGCATCATCGCGCAATGGGTTCATATTGATTCGTTTAGGTTTGAAAAACTGCTGCAAGAGTTGTCTGCATTCATCGGCTAACACGCCGCCTGTCACTTCTGTTTGGTGGTTGATTTCTTGGTTGGAAAACACATCCAACACCGAACCCGCCGCGCCAGTTCTGAGCTCTGATGCACCAAACACCAGCCGAGAAATGCGTGAATTGAGAAGGGCCCCAGAGCACATGGTGCAAGGCTCTAATGTGACGTACAGCGTACAGTTTTCAAGGCGGTAATTGCCAATTGTTTTTGCAGCATCACGCAAAGCCATGATTTCTGCATGGGCCGTTGGGTCTGTGTTGCCAACAGGTCCGTTATGACCTCTGCCAACAAGGATGCCATCTCGGACAACCACGGCACCCACTGGTACTTCACCGGCCTGCCCCGCTTGTTTGGCCAGTTCAATGGCTTCTTGCATCCACTGTAAATCAAGGTTCATGAAGCCAATCCGAGTCTTCGCATCCAGAGGGCCAAAGCTTTTTCAGATTCGTTGCCAGCATCATAGGCAGCAAGCATGGCGGCGTGAGCCTCTGGGCGATGCTGGTTGAGCTTGACCTTGGTCTGCACTTTCAACATCTTCATCTCAAAGGCCACGATGGCATTCATCATAGGATGCGTGTAGGTTTCTGGAAGGCCTCGCCATTGCTGCGCATAAGCCGGTTCATGATCGGCAATCAATTGTTTCAAGAGCGCATCTTTGGCCTCTTCGCCTTCCAAAATACGAACTTCGGCTTTGACATGCACAGCCACATAACTCCATGTGGGCACCCTGATCAAATCAGGGTAGACGGCAGGCGACATGTAAGCCTGTGGTCCCATGAATGTCAAAAGGACTTGAGGCCGTTTGTACAAAAAGCCAGCATGTGGATTGCCTTTGGCAACATGACCCAGCAACATGTCTTTTTGGGCATCTGTTGCATGGGGCATCAACTTGATGGGGATGTGGCTGATAAATGGAAAACCTTCATCATCGTTCGAGACCAAACTGGCAAATGGATTTTCCAGAATGATGCTTCTAGCATGTTCAGGATGATTAAACTGTTTCGGCAAATACATATCGTTTTTTCGACTTTATAAGCTTAAATATAAGTACCTGCCAAAGTCAGAACCTTGCCACCTGTGCGCATCTTAAATCTAGCGACACCTGCGCTTCGAATCGTATTGACCCCGCCCAAATCCAATATTCTGACGCCTCTTTCGCGCAGCTCTTCAATAGCGCGCCACAAAATCAAATGGTGTGCATTCAGTTCACGGCCTTGATCCGAGGTCCAACCCACTTGGTAGGTGGCCGCTTCGCCGTGAATTAAGAACATCATGGCCGCAATGCGATCTCTGCCCAAATCACTTCTGAGAGTCAAAATATTTTTCGCGGGTTGTTTGCGCGATTGCACATAGAGGTCAAAAAAAGGAAGCGGCAATCCTTCAAGATGCTTGTCAACCCTTTGCTGCTTCTCGTTGTCGAGCAACCACCTGTACTGACCTTCATTGGTACCCACACGGTGAACCGTCATTGCGCCTGACTCAGCACTGACCAAGCTGGCTCGCCAGCGTCCTTCAAGATGCGTTCGCATCTCGGAAATAGGCTGTCCGATGTCGAGCATGACCGTCGACATACCCGACATGATTCTGCGCATGGGGTGCAGGCCGTGCACTTGACCCTGTGGAACTTCTGGCGTGACAGCCATGAAGCGAATACCCGTGAGCGGCAGTGATTTTTTCAAAGCTTTGTAAACGATGGATTCGGCTTCAGGTTCTAAGGACTTAGACCAAATGGGGCCGCGAGTACAAAGGGCGACAGCGCCTAATTTGCCCCACTTCCTGACGATGAACTGCGCTTGGGCTACTTGTTGACCTTGATCCAGGACAAGAGCTCTTAAAACGGGCACCCCCAACAATTTCAAACTTGAGCCATAGTCCCACCCTTGCTGCAAAGCCCCAGCCGCCTTAGTGTGAACCTCATCCCACTCTGCAAGGTCATGCCCATCCCAATGCACTATCATTGGCAAACCTTTTTGAAGATTGAAATTAAGCGCAATAGCATGCTGAAAAAATTCCTTGAAAAACGTCAGGCCCAAACAGTCATGGGCTACAAGCTCAAAGAGCCGCGTCCTACTTGGTTAGCAGGATTCTGGGCAGCCGTGTATTTTGGATTGCCATTTTTTCTTTTTACTGTAATGCTAGATGTTGCCATTGAATGGTTTTCAGGCAAGTGTTATGGATTGTGGTGCTATTTTCAATGAGCTTTGTCTTTAAGCTTTGAAAATGCCATCCAGGTTGTTGTCCCACCTAAAGCCAGGAAATACATCAGCAAGGCTTCCTTTTGTCAAACCTAAGCTCGCCACCAGCGCTTGCGCAAAAACCCCTCTAAAGTCGTGGTGCACGGGCAAATCTCTGCCCTCGTTGATTTGATTTTGGCCCAGCCCGTCCCATCTTCCGTGCCATTTTCCGCCCTGCACGCGGTTGCCTAAAAGCCACATCACATTGCCATGACCATGGTCGGTGCCACGCGTGCCGTTTTCAGCGCAAGTTCGGCCAAATTCACTGGCCACAATCACCACATCATTGGGCTCATTGAAGGCCGCTCTGAGTTGAATGAGTGTGTTTGAAAGGTTGCTTAAATTGTTGGCCAACAAGCCAGTCACATTGCCTTGATTGATGTGGGTATCCCAGCCCCCTGAAGACAAAAATCCAAGCCGGAGCTCACGATTCTGTTGCATCAAGGTTCCAAGGTGTTTGGCATCCAAAGCCAGACCCTGAGGAGAACCAGCACCATTGTTGGCAGCTTGTTGCTCGTTGCTTGAAGCCATGCTGGGCGACTTAAGCATGGCCGCTGTTGACATGCGGTTAGTTGCACCCTCCAACATGGCGCTGGCCATCTTCTCGTTTCCAGCATACAACTGAAGGACTGCCTCTCGCGTTTTGCTTTCTGCAAGCGTTCCTGCTCTTGTGGCCGACAAGCCGTTTCCCACCAGTTGAACCGGTCTGGGACCCGACAAAATACGGGGGCTGCTCTCCCCGACACCCAGGGCATGAAGACCAACGCCATTTCCAACCATGCCTGAAAGTACATTGAGCCAGCCGGGGGACGGTGAACTGGAACCCGGTTTACCTGTTTCCCAATGGTATTGCGCATCAAAATGAGAACGGCTGGCATCGGGTGAACCTGCACAGGGAATAGCAGCTAAAACGCCTTGTTGCCAAAGCGGCAGCAAGGCAGCGCAAGCAGGGTGCAGGCCAAACGTTGCGTCAAGCGCTAAGGCCGTTTTTTGAGAACCATCTGGTTTTGGTATCCCGATGTTGGGACGAATCTGCGAATACCTTTCATCGCCATGTGGTACCAACATCGAAAGGCCATCGTAGGCACCGCGCAAAAATACCAGCACCATGCGACCAGAAGATGAGGGTACATTGGCAAATGCGGAAATAGCAGGCAAAGCGAAAGCCCCCATGCTGAGTGTTTGAAAAATGGCTTGGCGGCGATTAGACAACATGCGTTCTGCTTTCATCGTCGTTACTTGAAAACCAATTCTGAACTGCCCAACACAAAGCCCATTCTTTGTTGAGGTGGCTGCTTCATGACAGCCTTGGTAGTGGTGTCGCTGAGGTAAGGATACAAATCGCTTCGCTCTGTTGCGTTGCGTGCAATGGTGAGTGCAAAGTCAATGCGCCGCGTCAAGGCCTCGGGGGTGAACCACGTATTGGCATTGAAGGCATAGCCATCGGGTGTTTGCCAGTTTTGAATGCCCTGTCCGGCAACAAAGGAGTAGCCAAAGGCTTGCAGCCACTTGTTGCGATCTTGTGCCACGTTCAGAACTCGCAAACTGGCACACGCAAAATCGTAGGGTGTTCTATAAAGTTTGTTTTCAGGGTCCCAGAAGGCTGCACTGCTCAACATCACTTTCATGACTTGATAAATGTCGCCGCCTGTTGCTAAGAAGGTCTTGGCCATTTGATCAACCAAAGCTTGGGGAGGCAAATCAGCGACAAAATATTCTGCAAGTCTTAGAGAAATTCGTTGCGCCGTTGCAGGATGGTTGGCTAAGAAGCGAATGGCCTGCTCGCCCTCTTTCACACCCATGAATTGCGCAGAACTTGGGATGCTTTGGCCCATGATTGTTTTGTTGCCAGATTCGTGCAGGCGCATCACAAATTGAAAACCATCTTGAGAGCGCGGCGCGACAGTCCATCCTGTGAGCACACGAGCCAATTCGCGCACGTCTTCTTGGGTGTAACCGCCATGCACGCCCAATGTATGGAGTTCCATCAATTCTCGGGCATAGTTTTCATTCAAACCGCGGCCGCTTTGCCCAGCTCGTCCTGCTTGCGGGCTGACACTGAGCCATTGGTCCAAGTAGTAAAGCATGGCGGGATGCTTGGCGCTGGCCAGCACCAGGTCTTCAAACTTGCCCAAGGCATGAGCTCTGGCCACATTGATGGCATAGTGCCCTGTAAAAGGTCGCACGCTGCCCTTTTGTTGGTAAACATTGAAATGGTTAAACCAGAACTCTGTCATACGGGCGAGCAGAGGCTGCTCAACATCGTCGCTGCTGCAACTGGCCAAGCGCCAAGCAATGGCTTTGTTCACTTGGGTTCGGTTGTAAAACAAGGATTCTGACTGCTCTTGAAAATTGAAACGCCTTTCGTTGACAACCAATTCATTGAGGCGCGTTCCCGCAGGGACGGCAGCGCGGGCTTCTCGTTCTCTGCGAGCACCGTCAAAAATCAATGGAAGGCTGTCGTTAATGGATACCAAATCTAACGGAAGCTTGGGAGCCTCAAGGCTGGCTTTGCGCGCTTCATCCAACTGGTTCAAAGCCCAATCTTTGGGATGGGCCTTCGACTTGATGTCGGCCATCAAGGTGGCTGTTGGACCATAACTCAGTCGGTTAATGGCTCGCCACTCTGCCGCTGGCCCCTGGAGTTCAATATGGTTGACAGGCAATGATGCCGTTCGTGTTGACTGAGGTGACTGAGCACAACCCCACAAACACAAAAACAAAAAAGACTCAAGGACAAGCCACAAAGGCCTGTTACGCTTGAATCTTGGTGTTTGAGTCATGGTCGTTATGGTAAATCAGAATCGATCTTTTCAAGGTTTGACTGGCTCCAACCTGAGCAAAGATCCTTGAGCTTCGTCTGTCAGCAAGTAAACAAAACCGTCTGGCCCCATTCGCACATCGCGAATGCGAGACCGTCCTTGAAGCAAACGCTCTTCGCCCAAGACTTTCTCGCCGTCAAGCGTCAGACGAACCAGCATCTGCCCGCTTAAAGCGCCCACCAGCAAATTGCCCAGCCATTGGGGAAACTGTGAGCCGCTTACAAAAGCCATGCCAGATGGCGCAATAGAGGGCACCCACACGCGCAAGGGCTGCTCCAAACCAGCTTTGGCCTGGCCCTCACCAATCTTGGTGCCTAAGCCGTAATTGACGCCGTAGGTGATAACGGGCCAGCCGTAATTCAAACCCGAACGCATCACGTTGACCTCATCACCACCCTGCGGCCCGTGTTCATGTGTCCACAGTTCGCCCGTTTGGGGATGCAGTGCCGCACCCTGCATATTGCGATTGCCCAAGGTCCATTTTTCTGCCATGGCACCTGCGCGGTTAACAAAGGGGTTGTTTGCTGGCACTCGACCATCATCGTGAAGACGAATGACAGAGCCCGCGTGGTCGTTCAATTTTTGGGCACGGTCTTTGTCGCCACGGTCACCCAAAGTCAGATAAAGCAAACCAGCTTGGTCGAACACAATGCGGCCACCAAAATGAAAGCTCGAACGTGTTTTAGGCTGCATGCTGAACAGCACCTGTACATCGGTCATGCGGTGGTGTTGAAGCTTGCCTCTGGCCAAAGCAGTGCCCCAGCCGCCGGGCCCAGGCGCGTTATAGGCCCAATAAATCCAGCCATTTTGAGCATACTGAGGATGCAAGACCACATCAAACAAACCACCTTGGCCTTGTGGCACAACTTCAGGCAAACCATCAATCGGTTTGGGGTTCAGTTTGAAATCATGACCCACTAAGCGTAAACGTCCCGCCCTTTCAGTGACCAGCATCCGACCGTCAGGCAAAAAAGCAATGGACCAAGGATTTTCAAGTCCTGTCACCAAAGTGGCTACACGGAACGCGTGTTTTTCTGAATTGAAGACCGGCGCCCGTTCCTGAGCCCAAGTGGTAAGACAGCTTGCCGTGCACACCAGCAGTACATGGATTGATCGAACAAGTTGGACTCTCATGAGACCTCTATTCCCACTCAATAGATACTCAATTAAAATACCTATACAAAACAATTTGTTAAAGTCACCAAAACGAGTGCGTGTAACTTGATTGAGTTGGGACTGTTTTTAACAAAGCAAAATCCTATTCGTTTTCAATGTTCAATTTTAACGCTGTTACACAGGTTGCGGAACTTAAATTAAGCTACTTTTTCGCTATACAAGTGCTGTTGAAAATCAACAAACACACGCTTTATGTCTTCAACATTTCCCAGCTCTCGCTTAGCTTCTTTGGTCGGTAATTGGCAAGGGCCTGGTAGTCAGAAGACAAATTGGTCATGGCAGTGGTGAGTGGCGCTGGAGTAATGACGCATCGGTGTAGCCTCCTATCTTACTTGCTGGCTCCAGTTTGATCCTTAAATCCCAAGAAATGACATGGTGGTAACAAGGGATCGACGCCGTTCGAGTTCCGGATCTTGCGCTTGGGTAGATTGGGGTCAACCCCTAGTCTCTGATTTTATTTTCCATGATTAAATAACTTGTTTTTGTAATTTCAACCTCAGGAGTCATCCGATGACAGATACGTTAAAAACTCAACTGACAGAAGCCACGTCCACACCAAGTCGCCGCCGTTTTCTCGGCCGGGCTGTCGCTGGGGTTGCTGGTACCACCGCCCTGACAGCACCGATGGTCTCTATTGCCCAGGCTCCCATCGTTTTGAAAATGCAGGGCTCTTGGGGTGCCAAGGACATCTTCAATGAGATGGCCGAAGAGTACGTGAAGCGAGTCAATGACATGGCCGGTGGTCGTTTGCGTATTGATTACCTGGTGGCAGGTGCTGTGGTCAAACCGTTCGAGGTGATGGATGCCGTGTCCAAGGGCGTGCTTGACGCAGGCCATACCGTTCCGGTGTATTGGTATGGCAAGAGCAAGGTGGCTTCTCTGTTTGGCTCCGGCCCGATCAATGGCTGCGATGCACCACAAACCTTGGCATGGATTTACCGTGGCGGCGGATTGGCGCTCTATAACGAGTTGCTTGCAAAACTCAATCTTGATGTGGTTGGCTTCTTTGCAATGCCAATGCCAACCCAACCCCTGGGTTGGTTCAAGAAGGAAATCAAACAGGCTTCTGAGCTCAAAGGCCTAAAATACCGTACCGTCGGTTTGGCAGCCGATCTGTTCCAGCAAATGGGGTCAAAAGTCACCCAGCTGCCTGGCGGCGAAATCATCCCCGCCTTGGAAAAAGGCGTGATCGATGCCTTCGAGTTCAACAACCCGACCTCGGACATGCGTTTCGGTGCCCAAGACGTGATCAAGAACTACATGATGGGTAGCTTTCACCAGGCCATGGAATTCTTTGAAATTTCCTTCAACAAGAAAAAATGGGACACGATTCCGAAAGACCTGCAAGCCATCCTGCAACACTCAGTCGAAGCGGCCAGTGCGTCAAACTGGTGGACCGGTATGGACAATTATTCGCGTGACCTGGCAGTCCTCCAAGACAAGCATAAAGTCAAAGTCATTCGCACACCCAAAGCCGTCATGAAAGCGCAACTGGTAGCCTGGGATGTCATCACTGACAAGCTCTCTGCAGAAGATCCATTCTTCAAGAAGGTGGTTGAATCTCAGCGTGCTTGGGCCAAGCGTGTGGCATACTACATGTTTGTCAATGAGGCTGATTTCGCCATGGGCTACGAGCACGTCTTTAAGACCAAGTTGCCCGCCTAAGCGCTTTTATTGAAGACCTCCGGGGGGCGTCCGAAAAGACGCCTCCCTTTTTATTTTGTTATTACTGGATGACTACTGTGGACTATCTAATTAAAGCAATTGACCAATTCAGCAAGACTGTTGGTCATGCCTTTGCATGGTGCGTCGTCATCCTGACCCTTGGCACTTGTTACGAGGTTTTTATCCGCTACCTCCTCAATGATCCCACCAGTTGGGCATTTGACCTCAGCTACTTGATGTATGGCGCAGTGTTTTATATGGCTGGCGCCTATACGTTGTCCCGCGGCGGCCATGTTCGGGCCGATATGTATTACCGAGATTGGCAGGAAACAACACAGGCCAAGGTGGAACTGACGCTCTACATCCTGTTCTTTTTCCCCGGCATTTTGGCCTTGGTGGTGGCTGGTAGTTCCTATGGTCTCGAGTCGATGCGAATTGGCGAGATGAGCATCAATAGCCCGGCTGGCATTCCGATCTGGCCTCTCAAAATGATGATCCCCGTTGGTGCCACCCTGATCGGCCTGCAAGGTTTTGCCGAAGTCTTGCGTTGCTTTGTTTGCCTGCGTGATGGCGCATGGCCGGAGCGTTTGCACGACGTAGAAGAGCTTGAGAACCAGTTGATCGCGCAACACGCCAACAAAAACCCCACTGAAACACAAGGAGTCTCGCCATGAGCGATCCCGTAGTCGCCCTGTTCATGCTTGGCATCTTGGTATTCGCGATCTGTATCGGTTTTCCAGTCGCTTTCACCCTCATGGCTTTGGGAGTGGGTTTTGGTTTTTACGGCTACTTTCAGGCCGGCCAAGCTTTTTTTGATAACCGCGTTTTCTATCTTTTGACACAAAACACCTTCACGGTGTTGAATAATGATGCCCTCGTTTCGATTCCCCTGTTCCTGTTAATGGGTTACATGGTCGAGCGAGCTAACATTTTGGACAAACTGTTCCTGAGTCTGCAAGTGGCTCTGAAACACATTCCGGGCTCACTGGCAGTCGCTACCCTGCTGACCTGCGCCCTGTTTGCCACTGCCACCGGCATTGTGGGTGCTGTGGTGACTCTGATGGGTCTTTTGGCTTACCCACAGATGATCAAAGCAGGCTACGACAAACGACTGGCGGCTGGCGTGATTTGTGCCGGTGGTTGTCTGGGTATCTTGATCCCACCCTCGATCATGCTGATTGTTTATGGTGCCATGGCCGGCCAGTCAGTGGTCAAACTGTACGCTGCCGCATTCGTCCCCGGCTTCCTGCTGGCTTCCATGTACATCGCTTATGTGATGATCATTACCACCCTAAAGCCCGAACTGGCTCCAAAACTTCCCAAGGAAGAGGGAGACTTCCCCCTGTCCGAAGTGGTCGTGATGGTGATGAAATCCTTTTTTCCGCTGTCGATGCTGATCCTCTCCGTGCTTGGCGCGATTATGTTTGGTTTGGCAACGCCGACCGAAGCCGCTTCGGTCGGTGCTTTAGGCGCCACGATTTTGGCCGCATGTTACCGGACCCTGACCTGGCAAGGCATTCGGGAGTCGGTTTTCCTGACGGCACGCACCTCAGCCATGGTGTGCTGGCTTTTCGTCGGATCTGCCACCTTCGCGTCGATCTTTGCTTACTTGGGCGGAAACCAAATCATCAAAGAGTTTGTACTCGGAATGAACTTGTCCCCCCTCACCTTCATGCTGGTGGCTCAAGTCATCATTTTCCTCTTGGGTTGGCCGCTTGAGTGGACCGAGATCATTATCATCTTTGTGCCGATTTTCTTGCCTATGCTGGATAATTTCGGAATCCACCCCATTCTGTTTGGCGTCTTGATAGCGGTTAACCTACAGACCGCCTTCTTGTCTCCGCCGATGGCAATGGCGGCGTATTACCTCAAGGGGGTTAGTCCGCCATCGGTCAAGCTAAGCGAGATTTTCGCAGGGTGTATGCCGTTTGTTTATATCGTGCTGGTGACCATGCTCTTGATTTATGTCTTCCCCGGCATTGCCATGTGGTTACCTAACACCCTCTACTCAAATTAATGCATGAGTGTTGAACTCAGTCAATTGAGCGCTACCCAAGCAGCGCAGGCTATCGCCGATGGGCTAATTAGTTCGGAACAACTGGTGCAGGCCTGCCTTGATCGGATTCGCGAGAGCGAACCCCAAGTGCAGGCTTGGCAGTTTCTCGATGAGAAACTCGCCTTGGCACAGGCTCGCGCCCGTGACCAGGACCGGGCTGAGGGAAGGGCCATTGGCGTGCTACATGGCATTCCGATTGGCATCAAGGACATCATCGACACCGACGATATGCCGACCGAGGATGGAACGAGCTTGCATGCGGGCAGAACGCCGGCTAACGATGCCACCGTGGTGGCGTTGCTGCGTGCGGCCGGTGCGGTCATCATGGGTAAAACTGTCACCACCGAACTTGCCAACATGACCCCAGGCAAGACCCGTAACCCACAGAACCTGGAACGCAGCCCTGGCGGTTCATCCTCGGGTTCGGCCGCAGCAGTGGCTGCGGGCATGGTCCCGCTGGCTATCGGCACCCAAACGTCGGGCTCGGTCATCCGGCCCGCTGCCTATTGTGGCGTTTATGGTTTCAAGCCAACCCATGGCCTGATCTCGCGCCATGGCATCTTGAAACTGTCTCGCACCTTGGACACTGTGGGTCTGTTTGCCCGCAGTCTGGAAGACTTGGCACTGCTGGCCGATCCGCTGATCATGCATGATGAAAAGGACTTCGATACCCGACCTCGTGCGCGCATGCAGTTTCCTGCCATGGTGAGATCAGAGCCCCCGCTCCCGCCGAGTTTGGCTTTCGTCAAAACAGAGGTTTGGGATCGGGCCGACGAAACCACTCAGCAGGCCTTTGCCGAGTTGATTGAAGAGCTGGGCGAACGTTGCAAGATCATCGAACTACCCACGTCACTCAAAGTGGCCTGGGAATTTCAACGCATCATTGCTGAGGCTGAAACGGCCTTTAACCTCGATTTGGAATGGCAAAAAGGGCAATCCGTGTTGTCGCCTTCATTGCGTGAGCGCCTGGAACGCGGCCGCAGCACCTCGGCACTGAGTTACCAAAAAGCGGTGGCGGCCATCCCCAAACTGATTGCCGAGTTTGACGAGGTGTTTGATAGCTTTGATGCCGTCATCACTCCGTCTACCACCGGTACGGCGCCGGGCCTAGATAGTACGGGCGATCCGGTGTTCTGCGCCCTGTGGTCCCTGCTCGGCATGCCTGCTGTCAATCTTCCTTTCATGACCGGTGTGGACAACATGCCTCTGGGTGTCCAGTTGGTGGGCGCCCGGTTAATGGACGCCCGCTTGTTGCGAACCGCCAAGTGGTTGCAACAACGCGTCGCGCCCTCTTAAAATTACCATTACCCTGACCTGGAGAACCCCTATGAACTTGAGATATATCTTCGCCGCTGTCGCCGTTGTCTTAATGCTGGGCTACCTCGCACCCATCGTCGTCAAACTGAAGGATGTTCCTTTGGGACTTGTGATCCTAGCCGGGCTGGGCATGATGGCGGTCGATATGTGGCAATCCCTCACAGGCAAAGAAGCTTAACAATCCGAACTGGCATTCGCCTAAAGGGTGATTGCCAGCGACAACGTACGGGAAGCGGCCACTTGGAAAGCCCATGAACCCGATCCAACTCTTTGACACCAACCTCAGCAGCTTTACTTACCTGCTGTTTGATGAGTCTAGCTGCGACGCCCTCACCAACGGCGGCACTAACGCCATCGCCTAGCCATGGAACACATGGTGCAGCAGGTCAGGCAGTCCTGTGGTTCTGAGCCCTGGTGTGTGATGGCCGGTGGTGCTGGCTGGAAAATGGCACCGAGTATGTCCATTCCGTTTGAACTGGTCGACAGCAAGATTTTTGATGGCCTGCTGGAAATCGCACACAGCCGTTAATTCAAGCGCTAACGCAGCCCTTTGTAGTTACGCAATTTGCGTAAGCGCCTACAGTAAACAATCAATTATCGGGTCTGGTTAAAAGCACCAGGGCAACCAACCCAATGCACACCAGTGCAACCACGTAAACGTAATTGCCATAGGTAATAAAGCCGAACTTGCGCAGGGTGTGGCTCAAGTAGGTATTCGAGCAATGGGGGCAACGAACCGTGAACTTACGGGCTCGCTTGACACTGGGCCACTCCAAGCTAATCAGCGACTTGGGCATCTCTAACAACGATTCACGCAGGATATGGCGCTGAGGTTCAAGTTCTTCTTTGCAGTGTGGGCAAGATTCCATTCAGAGACCTAAAAAAAACAAACTAAGGGCGTTGAGTGTTTATCGCCGTTTGAGCGTTCACAGTCGCTGTGAAAAGAAAGGCGCAGAAAACGATTAGACGTACTAAAAAATTATTTCGATTAAACATTTTCTTCCTTTATAAAAATCAACTTTCAAAAATTCATTAAACCGCTTCAGGTAACTATGAATAAATCACTTAAAAATTCCCGTCACTCCCACTCAATGGTGGCGGGCGGTTTGCTGCTGACGTCATAGGTTACTCGGTTGATACCCCGAACCTCATTGATGATACGACCCGAAACTTTCTTCAGCAAAGCATATGGCAGTTCGGCCCAATCGGCTGTCATGAAGTCAGATGTTTGGACTGCACGCAAAGCCACCACGTAATCGTAAGTGCGTCCATCGCCCATCACACCCACGCTCTTCACGGGTAAAAACACAGTGAAGGCTTGGCTGGTAAGGTCGTACCAAGAGGTGCCTTTTTCGTCTTTGAAGTTACGCAACTCTTCAATGAAGATGGCGTCAGCACGGCGAAGCAAATCGGCGTATTCTTTTTTAACCTCGCCCAAAATTCGCACACCCAAGCCTGGGCCAGGAAATGGATGGCGATAAACCATCTCGCGTGGCAAGCCTAATGCCACTCCCAATTCACGTACTTCGTCTTTGAAAAGTTCACGCAATGGCTCTAACAATTTCAAGCCCAATTGTTCAGGCAAGCCGCCCACATTGTGATGGCTCTTGATGGTCACAGCCTTTTTGCTTTTGGCGCCGCCCGACTCAATGACGTCGGGGTAAATGGTGCCTTGCGCTAAAAAACTAGCACCTTTGTGCCCACCCGTGCCCGCTTTCAATTTGGCGGCTTCGTCTTTGAACACATCGACAAACAAACCACCAATTATTTTGCGTTTTTGTTCTGGCTCACTCACACCGGCCAACTTGCCCAAAAACAAATCGCTTGCATTGACGCGTATCACGCGCGCATGCAATTTGCCTTCGAACATTTCCATCACCATGTCGCCTTCGTTCAGGCGCAGCAGTCCATGGTCCACAAACACACAGGTTAGTTGATCGCCAATGGCGCGGTGAATGAGGGCTGCAGCCACGGATGAATCTACGCCGCCCGACAAGCCCAAAATAACTTCTTCGTCGCCCACTTGCTCGCGAATCTTGGCAACGGCTTCTTCAATGTAGTCGCCCATGATCCAGTCAGGACTGGCTTTGCAAATGTCCAAAACAAATCGGTTGAGCAAGGCTTGACCTTGAACGGTATGTGTTACCTCTGGGTGAAACTGAACCGCATAAAAACGACGCGTTTCATCGGCCATGCCTGCAATGGGGCAAGCAGGCGTAGAGGCCATCACTTTGAAACCCTCGGGCAACTGCGTTACTTTGTCGCCATGGCTCATCCAAACCTTGAGCATGCCGTGGCCTTCTGCCGTGGCAAAGTCTTCAATGCCTTTGAACAATTCGGTGTGCCCGTGTGCGCGAACTTCAGCGTAACCAAACTCACGCGTTTGGCCTGCTTCAACTTTGCCGCCCAATTGCTCGGCCATGGTTTGCATACCGTAGCAAATACCTAAAACAGGAATGCCTAATTCAAACACAGCATCGGGCGCACGATCGTCGACTTCATAAACACTGGCGTGTGAACCCGACAAAATAATGCCTTTTAGGCTTCCATCTTTGGCGTAATCACGCACCCAGTCGCTGCTCATATCGCAAGGATGCACTTCACAAAATACATGAGCTTCACGAACTCGGCGGGCAATGAGTTGCGTCACTTGGGAGCCAAAGTCGAGGATCAGAATTTTGGAATGCTGCATGGAACGTTCAGAATCAAAAAAATAGTTTCAAAAAAGCGATGCACTGAATTAATCGGCGCGGTAGTTAGGTGCTTCTTTGGTAATTTGCACATCGTGCACATGGCTTTCGCGAATACCGGCTGTTGTAATTTCAACAAACTCAGCTTTGTTGCGCATGTCCTCAATGGTGGGACAACCACAGTAACCCATGCTGGCGCGCAAACCGCCCGCCATTTGGAACAGGATGGCCACCACCGAACCTTTGTAAGGCACGCGGCCTTCAATGCCTTCGGGTACCAATTTGTCGGCATTGGGATTGCCAGTGCTTGATTCTTGAAAGTACCGGTCGGCACTGCCCTGCTGCATTGCGCCAATGCTGCCCATACCGCGGTAGCTTTTGTAGCTGCGACCTTGGAACAAAATAACTTCGCCTGGCGCTTCTTCAGTACCCGCAAACATGCCGCCCATCATGACGGTGTTGGCACCTGCAGCAATGGCTTTGGCAATGTCACCGCTGTAGCGAATGCCGCCGTCTGCAATCAGAGGCACACCGGTGCCTTGCAGAGCTGTGGCAACATTGTCGATGGCCATCACTTGCGGTACACCGACGCCCGCCACAATTCGGGTGGTGCAAATGGAACCTGGGCCAATGCCCACTTTGACGGCGTCTGCACCCGCTTCGGCCAAAGCCAAAGCCGCAGCGCCAGTGGCGATGTTGCCGCCAATGACTTCGATGTGCGGGTAGTTTTTCTTGACCCAACGCACACGATCAATAACGCCCTGGCTGTGACCGTGGGCCGTGTCAACCACAATGGCATCAACACCTGCACGTACCAAAGCTTCTACCCGCTCTTCTGTGCCCTCGCCCACGCCCACTGCCGCGCCGACCAATAAACGGCCAGATGCATCACGTGCCGCTAACGGGAAATTAAGCTGCTTGGTAATGTCTTTGACGGTGATCAAACCCTTCAACTCGAACGCATCGTTGACCACCAACAAGCGCTCTAATTTGTATTTGTTCAACAGGGCCTTTGCCTCCTCGGGCGTGGTGCCTTCGGGCACAGTAATCAAACGCTCACGGGGCGTCATGATTTCACTCACAGGTTGGTCGTATCGCATTTCAAAACGCATGTCGCGTCCGGTCACAATGCCAACCACTTTGCCGCCATCGACCACCGGAAAGCCGGAAACGCCCAGCTCATCTGACAAGGCCATCACAGCGCGGACTTTGGTATCGGGCGTGATGAAAACGGGATCGCGCAACACGCCTGATTCGTAGCGCTTGACTTTCAAGACCTGCGCCGCCTGCTCTTGGGGCGTGAGGTTTTTGTGAACA
>Ga0209553_1000795_pt1 | contig 15985 bp, 20 predicted proteins | sample LauGreFBDMM110DN_2_FD_188217 | JGI IMG/M metagenome (GOLD analysis project Ga0209553, IMG submission 188217) | Freshwater lake microbial communities from Lake Michigan, USA - Fa13.BD.MM110.DN (SPAdes) (version 2) | ecosystem: Environmental > Aquatic > Freshwater > Lake | place: Lake Michigan...
TTAGGTTACAGGCCTCCAGCACCCCAAGCCCAGGTACCTCAAATGATACAAAATCAACCTATTTTGCTGCAATGATTTACTATAGAAAAACTCTCTTTGGTCGTGGACCTAAATTGACAGCAGTTCAGTGGTGTGGCAACCCGCACCAAAATTAGCTATATCAACACATTCGGAGTTGTTCTGGTTGATGCGGAAAGGTGCGGGATATGAGCGATCACGATCGAGTCGATTGAAATAAAAACGACACAAACTGCTATGGTGCGATCGTCTGGTGAGTATCCCGACGGTATATATGGCCAGTTTTAACCGGCAGCAACAGATCTATGCGACTTTGAGTTGTTGGATGTGAGTGTAGTCACCCTTCTGTTCTAATGCCCACACGTCCGCTGCCTGCTGCATTCTTAGCCATATCCCCGCACCATTGCCCAATAGCCTGCCCAAGCGGATCGCCATATCCGGCGTGACCGGGCGGCGTTCGTGCAGGATCTCGGATACGGTACGGCGCGATACCCCCAGTTGGTCGGCAAACTCGCCTTGCGTGATTCCCAGTTCAGGCAACACCACTTCGCACAGCAATGCGCCAGGGTGAGTGGGGGCACGTTTTTTATTTCGCAAAGTATCCATCAGTGGTAATCCTCCAAATCCAGAATGTGTGCATCGCCATTTTCAAACTCAAAAGTGATGCGCCAGTTGGCCGATACTCTCACGCTCCACAGGTTGCGCTTGTCACCTTTCAGGCGATACAGGCGGAAGCCGGGCAAGTCCAATTCATTCACCTGTTCTGCCGCGTCTATTGCATCAAGCATCAGAGTGATGCGCGGCGCATAATCCGCCTGCACGCCACTGGCACTACCTTTGGTAAATAGCCTCTCAAGTCCTTTATGCTTGAAATTCTTGATCATGGAATATTGTAATCCCATAAGTTACATTGTCAAGCATCGTTCCCTCTCGTGTCGTTCCCTCTCGCGACAGCATCGTTCCCTCTCGAGAGAGAGGCGCTACCGATGGGGCTGGTATCGGCAGGTTTGCCGATACCGGTTTGCTACATCCATACCAAGTCAAATCAGGGCTTCGAGACCTTTTCTCTCCAGCAGGTTCAGCAATTTCTGTGAAGGTCCGCTGGGATGCTTTTCGCCGACTTCCCATTTCCGCACTGTCGATAAGCTCGTGTTCAGAACGGCAGCAAGCACCGCCTGTTTGATGAGTCAAGTATGGGGGTACTCGTGTGCCCTCGCATCGACTTCGAGTGGAGAAAGTGATCGTGTCACCAACCAACATGGAATTGCGGCTGCGGGCTACCGGCATCGAGCAGGTGGTGATGGAGTTGCAGCCGGCAATGGCGGCAAGGGTGGAGAGGAAGGAGGGGGTATTGGCATGAATGAAATCAACATCAATCGCGTTGGTGTAACCGATATCATCCCATCCAGCGATGGAAGGTTGACGCTGATCATCCCGATCAAGATCCGGCGGCGCGGTAGCAACAAGGTGGTCACGTTGCCCAACGGTGAAATTGGCAAACCTCATACACCGCATGAGCCAACAGCAATGCAAATGGCACTCGTGCGTGGCCATCGCTGGCTTGCCATGCTGGAGTCGGGTGAGGTCAAGACCTTGACGGAAATCGCCAAGCGCGAAGGCGTGGATAACAGTTATGTGAGCCGGATGGTCAACCTGACGAAGCTGGCACCGGGCATCGTTGCTGCAATTCTGAATGACACGCTGCCGGGCAACATCACGCTATTGGAGTTGGCAGCTGATCCGCCGGTGTTGTGGGAGGAGCAGAAGGTAAGAATTAACCGCAGCACCCACCTGACTTGCCCTGCTCCTGAATAGGAGGACACGGCACCGTGCCGTAGGAACAGTAGACGCAGCAATCACCGGACTTGGGTTTTAGGACGGCGTGGCAATGCTCGCACTCATAAAACCACTGACAGGCGTCGGTAGGCATCTGTTCGGTTTTGACGTACTGACATTGGGGGCATGTCAGCACTGATTCCAGAGTGGTTGCGCTCACACTTTTTTCCTCAACGGACGGTTACTACTACTTGTTAATGTCGTCTTCCAGCGGACGAAGACGTGTGTCTGAAAGGTTACACCACGATGTCTGAATTGCTGCTTGGATTACCACCGGCCACGCAAAGTGCTTGGGGGGAAATCACCGCATGAAGTATTATTCGGAGTGGAGATGCGCTACATTAAGCCACCATTAGCAGTTGCACTTCGAACTTGAATCCGCCTTAGCAATAATCTCCCTGTAGGGGATATTATTTTTAGTTTAGAATCTCGCTCGCACGCCGGACGGTAAGACCTGATTATGAATGACGCATCCCACACAAACAATCGTCTGCTCCTAGGATTAACAGGCGGAGTGGCCGCATACAAGGCGGCGGAAATCGCGCGGATGTTGATTCAAAGTGGAGTCGAGGTGCAGGTGGTGATGACCCAATCGGCCTGCCGATTTATCGGTACGGCTACAATGCAATCACTGACCGGAAAGCCAGTCTTCACGGATCTGTGGGATGACCGTGTAGCCAATAATATGGCCCATATAGATCTCTCTCGTAATGCGGATGCAATCCTAATCGCACCTGCCAGCGCTGATTTCATCTCCAAGCTCGCCCATGGCCTAGCAGACGACCTGCTCTCAACACTGTGCCTCGCACGTAAATGTCCACTTCTGATCGCGCCTGCCATGAATAGCCAGATGTGGAGCCACCCGGCTACTCAACGCAACTTGGCCATGCTACGTCTTGACGGGGTGACGGTGCTTGATCCAGATAGTGGCGAGCAAGCCTGTGGTGAGACAGGCATGGGCCGCATGCTTGAGCCCAGTGTGTTGGCCGAGGGAGTGAAAGCGGTTTTTCAAAATGGTCTACTACAAGGGAAACGTGTTCTGGTGACTGCTGGGCCGACCTTCGAGCCGATCGATGCAGTTCGCGGAATCACCAACTCAAGTTCAGGAAAGATGGGTTATGCAGTCGCTCGTGCTGCACTACAAGCGGGTGCGAAAGTCACACTGATTTCGGGCCCAGTGAGTTTACAATCCCCGTCCGCGGCTCGACTCATCAAGGTGGTGAGTGCGTTGGAGATGCTAGAAGCTGTGAAGAATGAAGTCACACAAGCTGATATTTTCATAAGTGTCGCCGCAGTGGCAGACTACAGGCCTACCCATGTCAGCAAGCATAAAATTAAGAAGACAGGGGGTGGTCTCACTCTTGAACTCACACCCAATCCTGACATTCTAGAGTACGTGACAAGCCTTCCCAGGCCGCCATTCTGTGTCGGCTTTGCGGCAGAGACAGAGAATCTTGAAGAAAATGCGTCCGCTAAACGACTCAAGAAAAAACTACCCCTGCTGGTTGCCAATCTGGTACGAGATGCAATTGGATCTGATGATAGCGCACTGATTTTATTCGACGACTCGGGTCAATACCCCTTGGCAAGAGCGCCAAAGATGCAGCAGGCCCAGCGTCTGGTTCAACATATCTCAGCGCTGTATGGGAAATAACACTCCTGATAAACCCCTATGCACCACGAAACCCTACAATCTTTACCACCCCACGACTAGGATTATAATGATCCATCGTCTTGCAATTCTACTCATTCTTTTTGTTTCAGCATCGGTCAGTGCTGAGATGCCGATAATCCAGGTCAAGATTGCTAATCACGGTCTATCCACCGAGGTCGCCAGTACCCAGCAGTCTCGTATGCAGGGTCTGATGCATCGACAATCGATGGGTCAGGATATGGGGATGCTGTTCGTCTTTCCAGAGAACGGTTATCACAGCATGTGGATGGTCAATACGAATATCCCGCTGAGCGTCGCCTTTATTGATGAGAAGGGTATGATCCTCAATATCGCAGACATGATTCCCCATACTCGAACGGCACATGGCTCAGCAGGATTAGCTAAGTATGCGATCGAGACGAATCTTGGGTGGTTCTGGGAGAAAGGGATAAAGGCAGGAAAGTATGTCACCGGACTGGAGAGAGCCCCAGCGGCAGAATAGGTTGGGAGTATCTTTGCCTTAACGTCTTCCCGGGAGCATTCCCTTCAGACCGCGCATCATCTTTGCCATCCCACCCTTGCTCATCATTTTCATCATCTTCTGAGTCTGCTCAAACTGAGCCAGAAGACGGTTCACCTCCTGAACGCTGACACCCGCCCCGACAGCGATACGGCGTTTGCGTGAGGCCTTCAGAATTTCAGGCTTAGCACGCTCCTGACCCGTCATGGAATTAATAATGCCCTCGGTACGATTGACCACCTTATCATCCATCTTTACGTTCTGAGCTGCATGACTCAGTTGAGAAGGCAACTTGTCCATCATGGCACTCATGCCACCCATATTGCGCATCTGCTGAAGCTGCATCTTGAAGTCGTTCAGATCAAATCCCTTACCCGACTTCATCTTCTTTGCTAGCTTCTCAGCCTCGTCCAGATCCACCACTCTCTGGGCCTCTTCAATCAGGCCAAGAACATCACCCATGCCAAGGATACGCGCAGCCATCCGGTCTGGGTGGAAGGGCTCGAGCCCGGTCAATTTCTCAGCCACGCCGACAAACTTGATCGGCTTTCCGGTGATATAACGTGCAGACAATGCCGCACCGCCACGGGAGTCTCCATCAAGCTTGGTGAGAACAATACCGGTCAGGGGCAGTACCTCTGAGAAGGCCTTGGCCGTATTGACCGCGTCCTGCCCCTGCATGGCATCGACTACAAATAAAGTCTCGATCGGCTTGAGGAGAGCATTCAGCTCACTGATCTCCTGCATCATGGCCTCATCTATCGCCAGACGTCCGGCGGTATCCATGATCATCACATCGTGGTGATGCCTACGGGCAAAATCGAGAGCTGCGTTGGCAATCTCCTTGGGCTGCTGACCCGGATGAACCGGGAAGAAGTCGGCACCGGTCTGCCCCGCCAAAATCTCCAGCTGATGAATTGCCGCCGGGCGGTAGATATCGCAGGAGACCAGCAGCACCTTCTTCTTTTTATGATCAATCAGCCACTTGGCCAACTTACCGCTGCTGGTAGTCTTACCCGCTCCCTGGAGACCCACCATCAATATAATTGCGGGGGGAACAGTGGCCAGATTAATATCGACCGTCTCACCCCCCATGATGGCGATCAATTCCTGATGGACCACACCCACCAATGCCTGACCTGGCGAGAGGCTACTCATTACATCCTGCCCGATGGCCTTTTCCTTAACGCGGGCGATAAATTCTTTGATTACGGGCAGGGCGACATCGGCCTCCAGAAGAGCCATGCGTACCTCACGCAGCGCCTCCTGAATATTGTCCTCGGTCAGCCTCGCTTCACCCTTGAGGGTTTTGATGACACCAGAAAATTTACTGGTTAGGTTGTCGAACATGCCAAATGCCTCTCAAGAAAAATTGGTGTAAACTAGATACATGTTCACGTTTTAATCTGCAATATCAATCCATGTCCGGTATTTTAGCTTATCTCGCCGCCTTCCTGCTTTATGGTCTAATTGGTTGGCACCTATGGCGCACCAAGTGGAATACATCGAAACAGTCCCACGATGCTCCCGAATTAGCTGCTGAGTGGGAGAGATACGCCATACTCGTACCCCTGATACTTCATGGATTCACGCTCTACCAATCGATATTCTCAGATGGAGGACTGAGCTTTGGACTGGGCAATGCGATCTCTTCCATTGTCTGGCTCACTGCAATAATCTACTGGTTGTCCAGCTTCTTCTACCGTATCGAGGGCTTGCAGACCCTGGTCGCACCTGTAGCTGCTGTGGCGGTCTTGCTGCCTCTGGCATTTCCTTCTCTACGACCACTCGCCAATACCGAGCTACCCGCATTCAAGGCGCATATTCTGATCGCGATGCTAGCTTACAGCCTGCTCACAATCGCGGCTCTGCATGCTCTGATGATGACTGTGGTGGAGAGACGCCTTCACCAGCCGGCCAAGCCATCAGTGCTGGCCAACCTGCCCCCCCTTCTGGATATGGAAAGGCTTCTATTTCGAGTGATCTGGGTTGGATTCATACTACTCACTCTGACACTGATCAGTGGCGGCATGTTCTCGGAAGAGGTATTCGGTCAGCCCCTCAAATTCACCCACAAGACCTTATTCGGATTCGTTTCTTGGGGCATCTTCGCAGCCCTTCTCGCAGGCAGGCAGCTCTACGGCTGGCGAGGGCGGATCGCCATCCGATGGACGCTGACCGGATTCATCATTCTGCTGTTGGCTTATATCGGTAGTAAGTTTGTGCTCGAGGTCATTCTTCAACGTTAGCACAGCCGGTTAAATAATGACTGCGATGGGGTGAGTCAAGATTCAGAAGTACCGAACCCGTTGCACGAACCCGTTGCATCCTTGACAAAATTCTTCCCCGATTCGATACTGAAATTCCTTCATAAGCATAAAGGCACTTCTTGGAAGATATGCCGTTGTATGAGCTGCTGATCGCGCTAGTTGTATTGTTGATTCTGTCCGCATTCTTCTCACTGTCTGAGACCAGCATGATGGCCATCAACCGTTACCGGTTGAAGCATCTCGTCAAGCAGGGTCATCATGGAGCACGCCTGACTACTCAGTTGTTAGCCAATACCGATAGGCTACTGGGCGTGATACTGCTCGGCAATAACTTACTGAATGCAGCCGCAGCGACCCTGGTCGCGGTGATTGTCTCGAGCCTATTCGACCATAGCGACCTGGCGCTGCTGCTCGGAACGGTGTGCGTCACATTCGCCATCCTGGTATTCAGTGAGATCACACCCAAGGTCATCGCAGCCGCCTACCCAGAACGGATTGCACTCGCTTCGAGTTATGTTCTGTCACCTCTTCTGAAGCTGTTCTACCCGATTGTGTGGTTCGTCAATCTCTTTGTACAGGGGCTCTTGACCATCCTCCGTCTTAAGCCCGGGGCGGATAGCAATACCCATAAGATCAGCCCGGAAGAGTTAAAGACTCTGGTTTTGGAAGCGGGTCACTTCATCCGAAAGAAGCACCAGAGCATGCTTCTCAATCTGTTCGATCTGGAAACGATTACCGTTGACGATGTCATGGTGCCCCGCAGCCAGATCGAGGCGATCAATCTAGATGACGATGATGCCGCGATCCAGAATCAATTGCTCACCTGCTACCATACCCGACTGCCGGCCTATCGAGGGACGCTGGACAATGTGATAGGTGTCATTCATACCCGGAGGGTTCTTAACCAGATGAAGGGTGGAGGGATCACCTCATCCGATCTCGAAAAGATTATTCGTAAACCTTACTTCATCCCATCGGGGACCCCCCTCTTCTCTCAGCTACAACTATTTCAGGAGAACCGAGAGAGGGTCGGTCTAGTGGTCAATGAGTATGGGGAGTGGATGGGTATTGTGACGCTGGATGACATTATCGAGGAGATCATCGGCGAGTTCACCACCCACTCACCCTCTCAGGCCGGTTCGTTTCTGGCGCAGGAGGATGGCAGCATCATTGTCAAGGGTACTAGCCTCCTGAGGGATCTGAACCGAAAGCTTGGGATGAGACTTCCCCTGGATGGCCCAAAGACTCTGAACGGATTGATTGTGGAGTACTTTCAGGATATCCCCGAGTCCGGTACCAGTCTCAAGATAGCCGGCCACCAGATGGAGATCATTCAGACTCAGGGACGGGTGGTTAAGATGGTTCGAATTCTTGCTGTACCCACTGAATAGAAGGCACGGACGATGGATGATAATCATCTCAACTCAATTATCCTATGCCGCTGATAATCGGCCTCACCGGGGGAATCGGATGTGGCAAGACTAGTGTCTCCAAACGCTTCTCCGATCTCGGTGTCTGCGTTATAGATACCGACCAAATCTCGCACCAAATGACCCAGCGAGGGGGTGCCTCCATTAGCGAAATCAGACGAGATTTTGGTGATTCCTTTATCACGGAAGATGGGTCCCTAGATCGGGAGAGGATGCGTACTCTCGTATTTAATGATGAACCCTCTCGCCGGAGGTTGGAGTCTATCCTTCACCCTTTAATCCAGACGGAAGCTTTTCGGATCGCCGCCTCCGCCCCACCCCCTTATCTGATCATGGTGGTACCACTCCTTCTTGAGACCCCTAGCTACCGTGACAGGATAGACCTCGTCCTCACGGTTGGCTGTGATGAGCGGAGTCAGATCGAACGAACAATGAAACGAAGTGGATTATCAGAGCAAGAGGTCCGATCCATTATGTCTGCACAGATTACTTGGCAGGATCGCATACAGCAGTCGGATGACCTCATCATTAATAATGGTGACTTAGCACATCTAGAGGATCAAGTAGACTCCTTGCATCTGAAGTATCTATCCCTATCGAATCAAGGCTAGCAGAACCCCTATCGGACAGAAATCCTAGCAACCAAGTTTAATTTGTGAATTTATGTTTAATAGGGCAAACTTTAAAAAATTCGCTCCAAACTCAGGGATACGCTGAATTGATCTGCTACGAACACCCTCTCAACGAACGCATTCGTACACTTCTGCGGTTGGAAGACCTGTTCAACAAGATAATCTTCCTGATAGATAAAGACGATGCGATTGAGCATCACTCCGCACTTGTAACCCTATTTGAAATTCTTGATGTCACCAGCCGTGCCGACATGAAATCCGATCTACTCCAAGAGCTAGAACGGCAGAAACAATCCTTAGATAACTTACGCAACAATCCAGATGTCTCACACGAAGCACTTGATCGGGTCTTAAGTGATATCCATGTCATCTCCAAGAGCATACTCGCCATGGCCGGGAAGATTGGTGAGCACTTACGCGGAAATGATTGGCTGGCCGGTATCAAGCAGCGTATCACTCTGCCCGGTGGGGCCTGTGCATTTGACCTTCCCTCTTACCACCACTGGCTTCACCAGGACCCGGAGCTGAGACGTAATGATATCAATGAATGGCTCTCCCCGATCCTGCCGATTCGGGATGGATTCGGAATTGTGTTGCACCTCCTGCGCAATAACGGAAAGACATTCCGTCACAAGTCCGTTAATGGCACCTTTCAGCAGACTCAGACGGGATTAAGAAATGTGGCCCATATGCTCCAGCTCAAACTCGAGGATGATCTGCCCTGTGTCCCTGAAATCAGCGCCAATAAGTATGCACTCAATATCCGGTTCGTTGTCTCCAGTTCAAAACAAAAGACTAAGGTATATGAGGGTGATTTTGAGTTTGAATTGACCTTCTGTAACCTGTAACTAATACCCCGTCTTGCATTCTCAGCCACTTGAATACCCTCTCTTATGGATGACCACCCATGAAGAAGAGCACTGTAAATTGCCCCCAGTGCAGCAAGGCCATCGTGTGGGACACCTCTAACCGTTACCGTCCATTCTGCTCAGAACGTTGCAAGATGACCGACCTGGGCCTGTGGGCTAACGAGTCCTACCGAATTCCTGAAACAGAGAAGCAGGAGGAGTGGGAGATTAAGAGTAGTGATTAGCCAGACTCACTCATCGCGGCCCTATCAACCCTGACAGTCCCATCACTGTAAGTCCCCCGCAAGCCCTCGCATCATTGCAATTCCATGTCCACCATGCTCACACGAGGTGTTCATGTCTTCCTCACGCATCCCTCCCAGCGCATAGACCGGGACCGGATAATCGCGGATGAGATTGGCAAATCTCTGCCATCCCAGTGATGATGATCCGGGGTGGCTCAGTGTTGGCAGAACCGGCCCAAGCAGCACAAGATCCATCCCCATCTGAGCAGCCTGAAAGAGCTCCTCTGAATTGTGGCAGGATGCACTGCACCACCCAATATCAGGACGTTGTGTCAGGTTCATCAGGTCGGATGATGGGAGGTGCAACCCATCCGCACCCACCTCCAGAGCCATTTTGAGATCCCCATTCAATAATGCCCGAGCACCGTGTTGGTGAGACCGATCAATCACACCAGCGGCAAATGCACGCAATTGATCCCGACCCATTCCCTTCTCACGGATCTGTATCAGCCTTATTCCCTTCAGAAGGGCCCGCTCTATCCGTTCCAGTGACAAGCTCACACCGATCTCTGAAGCATTGGTGATGGCGCAAATAGAGGGCAAGATCAGAGATCTTAGTACCAACGCATTCGCAGGCAACATCGGCGCCACGTCCACATGATCAGCTGACTGCCAGGATAGAGCCTGCCCCTCGTGTGGGTAAGGTTCTCCATGCCAAGCCACAACCCGGTAAAAGTGCAGTCTCACGGTCGCGTGCTCATAATCAAATATGCGAGTGATCCAGGGGTATGAATGCTCGACCTGTAATCCAAGCTCTTCCATGAGCTCACGGCTGAGTGCCTGTTGCAGACTTTCACCCGGCTCTAACTTGCCGCCGGGGAATTCCCAGTATCCTGGATAGGGCTTTCCCTCGGGCCTGCGTGCAAGGAGAAAGCACCCATCAGGCCGGGTGATGACCGCTGCTACGACATCAATTATTTTTTGGGGTGAGGCCATGGTTGAATGATTTGAGAGGCGTTGAATAGAACTAAAATCTGCTGAGGATCCTCTACCTGGCCCCTATACCCTGCCTTCCAGACCAGTCACGAGCGAACTGCCAAGCGACCCGTCCACTTCTCGATCCTCGTTCAATCGACCACTGAAGTGCCGCCGCGCGGGAGGGAGGGCTCATCTCTGGGATACCGAAATGAGCCAGCCAGTGCTGGATGATCTCGAGGTAATCATCCTGATCGAATGGGTAGAAGGATATCCACAGACCAAAACGTTCAGACAGTGAGATCTTCTCCTCGATCGACTCACTCGGATGGATCTCTGAATCGATATGCTTTGTATCGAGATTGTCCTGCATGAACTCCGGCATCAGGTGCCTCCGGTTTGAAGTGGCATAGACCAAAACATTCTCAGAAGATGTTGCGACAGAGCCATCCAGAACCACTTTCAGGGCCTTATAACCGGACTCATCTGACTCGAACGAGAGGTCATCGCAAAAGATAATGAAACGCTCCGGGCGTTTACATACCTGATCGACGATATCGTGAAGGTCGGTGAGATCATTCTTCTCAACCTCGATTAATCTCAATCCTTTGGAGGAGTACCTATTCAGTACCGCCTTCACTAGAGATGACTTACCGGTCCCTCGTGCACCGGTCAGGAGTACGTTATTCGATGGATAGCCCCGAACAAACTGTCGGGTGTTACGGTCGATGAGTTTCTTTTGAGAGTCGATCCCGTGTAATTCAGAGAGCGCAATACGGTGTGGCTGATTGATCGGCTGTATGAATCCGGTACCGCTCCTCTTACGCCAACGGAAAGCGATCGATGCACCCCAGTCGACGGCACTCCTCTCCTCAGGCAGTAGACCCTCAAGTCTGGAGAGTAGATGATCGGCACGGCTACACAATCTTTCAAAGTCGCTCATCGGATCAATCCATCAACTACGATAGCTCGCATTGATCTTCACATAGTCGTATGAGAAGTCACAGGTCCATACCGTCACCGATGAATCCCCTCGATTGAGTACAACCCTCACAGTGATCTCATCTTGATTCATCACCCTCTGCCCATCCGCCTCCAGATAGCTCCCCGCCCTGCCACCATTCTCCGCAACGAGTACCTCGTCCAGATAGAGCTTTATCTGATTTACATCGAGATCATTAATCCCTGCATAACCGATGGCGGCGAGTATCCTCCCCAGATTGGGGTCGGACGCGAAGAAGGCGGTCTTAACCAGAGGGGAGTGTGCGATTGCGTAAGCAACCTTAGCGCATTCATCCTGATCTACCCCACCATCAACCTGAACCGTGATGAACTTGGTCGCCCCCTCCCCATCACGAACAATCGCTTGGGCCAGATGGACCGACACCTCCGTCACCGCATCCTGCAATGATCTGAAATCCTCGCTATTTAAATCTACGATCTCATCATGACCCGCCCGTCCGGTTGCAATCAGGATGAATGCATCATTGGTTGAGGTATCCCCATCAACCGTGATACGGTTAAATGAGAGGTCTGCAGAATGCCTTAAGATCTGCTGTAAGAGTGCCTGACTGATGGATGCATCTGTCGCCACATATCCCAGCATGGTCGCCATGTTGGGACGTATCATCCCGGACCCTTTAGCAATTCCGGTGATGGTGACCATGCTTCCCTTGATTCGGATCTGCCTCGAGACAGCCTTCGGCACGATATCGGTCGTCATGATCGATCCTGCCGCATCGAACCAGTTATCCGATTTTAGATTACTGATAGCGGTGGGAAGTCCTGCTATAACCTTCTTAAGAGGGAGCTGCTCCATGATGACACCGGTCGAGAAGGGTAAGACCTGATCGGCATCATATCCCAGTAATCCGGCCACTGCAGAGCAGGTCGAACGTGCTGAATCAACCCCCTGCTGACCGGTACCTGCATTGGCATTTCCGGTATTGATTACGAGTGCACGTACCGAGGAATTGAGACCGGATAGGTGCTCCTTCGCAACGATCACCGGTGCAGCGCAGAAACGGTTCTGAGTAAAGAGACCCGCAACACGAGACCCCTCATCCAATACCATTAAGAGGAGGTCATTACAGTTCGTTTTTTTTATTCCAGCTGCAGCGATACCGAGCGAGAGCCCTCTAATCGGTAACAATTCTTCGGATAGAGGGGGGATTATATTAACTGGCATAATAATCTGACTTTTAAAGAAACGTTATCCTAACCCAAGTTCAGCGCTAATCACTCATATATACCTGAAACAGTTTGATAGCATTCCCATAATTAATTGATTATTATGAAACCTTATCACTGAAAGTGTTTTGGGAGTGTGTATGCATTTTGACAAGGAATTGGATGTGCGTGGACTCGTCTGTCCGCTGCCAATCCTACGCACCAAGAAATTCCTGTCCGAAATGATCACCGGTCAGGTGCTGAAGATCGCAGCCACCGATCCCGGTGCGGTCATTGATTTCCTGGTCTTTGCTGAGCAAACGGGGAATGAACTTCTAACCCTTCCGGAGCCGAATGAGGACCTGATCTTCTATATGAAGAAGAAGTGATAGGGACTGACTCACACCGATGAGATGCCCCACAAAACCCCAAGCCGATCTGCTTAGAGCGTTCTCACTACTACATCACATGGGACAAAGATCCCCTACGGGTGCAGACCGATGAACTTTAAGAGTAAGCGCAGCTCACATCTGGAGTCCTTGAATCCTCTGGAAATCCGTGCACGATGTTCACACCTCGTCGGTTGCGAGATTGATCAACAGGCGGTCGAGACGAGTGAGATTGATACGGCCTATAACGATGAAAGGGCCTCTGTCGAAACACTTAAATTGCGGTAACGTGATAACCAGTCAAGTGGGATGGGAGAGTCAGATCCTCCCTGATTTGCACGGTCGGCAGCAACGATTGCACCGAGCATGATGGAACGTCCACAGCTATCCCCACCCGCACGAATATTGGCCTCGATCGCGGTCCGGTAGTCCTTTGCGTGATGAGCGATATGAAAGGCCACTGGAAGACCCTCGTGGACGTGGCAAGCACGTCCGAAACGTTCTGACACCCCGATACTGTCTAGAGATGAGTAAGTGAGAGACTCCTCGAGAAGGGCTCTCAGTCTATTGTCTGCAAACGGTAGTGATTCGGACAGTGCCTGATGAATCGGAGTGCCCCTCAATACACCGAACAATACTGCAGATGAGCACCGTGCAGCAGCTACAGCCCGGTCATTATGGTTTGTTATCCGAACTAATTCATTGACCCGTTCCATCAGCTCATCGAGCGTTCCCTTGTGGGTCGATACCAGTGGCGGGAGAGCAGCCAGTGCTACAAACTGATCATCATCAGCACCGGACTCGGCCGGGAACTCGGCCGGGTCGAGCGGTAACAAGGTATTCAATGTGATCCGGGTGGGAGAATCAACATATCCCACATAAGATCCACCCGGACCGAAGTAAGACCGGTACTCGGTCTGATAACCGATACGGTTAAAGGTCCCATGTTTCGACAGATGTTTCAGCATCAGGAGACAAGTCTCCCCATACCCTGATGAGTCACCCCCTGACTTACCGGAATGGGCAAAGTAACCCTTGGTTTCTTGGTAGTCGGATGGCTCGGGTGATAGGAATACTAGGCCCCTCACACCCTCGATCTCTGCAATACGAACCGGGTCATACAACCAGTGGAGTCCGAGCGTTGCCGAGTCTGCAACGAGAGAACCTAGGATTGCGGATGAGGATGGGCTCATGTTCTATATCAGTCCTAAGACAGACTAGATCTCTTCATCGGGAGGCAGTTTACGAGCCTCGTCTTCCATCATCACGGGGATACCATCCTTGATCTGAAATGCCAGCCTGTCTGCCTTGCAGATGAGCTCATTCTCGACCCTTTTGTACAGGAGAGGGCCCTTGCAAAGGGGGCAGACCAGAATATCGAGTAGCTTTGGATCCATGAATTATTTCCTTAGTGTATGAATCATTCTGGGGACGATTTAAAGCGGTATCTTCATTGGGTCTAACGAGGTGGATCATCTTCATCAAACCCCCCTCTATCGGTGAGACCGTGCAATTGAAGTATACATTCAACCCATCAGGTCGGGTTAATCGGTCATGGATAGAAGAGAGGTCTTGAGTACTACTTACTCGAGCGCTCTTCGGTCATGAATGTGATCCGGTTAAAGCCTGTCAGACGGGCCGCCTCCATGACTGTGATCACGGACTGGTGGGTGGCATTGGCATCTGCATTGATGATGATGATGGGGTCGGTCTGATCACCCGCAGCTGCGCGTAACTCACCGCTGAGGGACTCGGTGCTTGAGAACTTAATGGGCGTCCTATTGATCGAATACCCCCCAGTCGCACTGATCGAGATGCTGATGGTATTGGGACGATCGGCCGACTTTTCCGCATTCGCTTGGGGGAGAATGATCTCCATCTCAGAAAATTTCGAGTAAGTGGTCGTAATCATCAAGAATATCAGGATCACCAGAAGAACATCAATCATCGGGATCAGATTGATTTCAGGATCCTCTTTCGGACGTCCTCTTTGGAAGTTCATGGTCTGATTCAGCCGTTGATTTGGGGAGTGTTCATCATCAGGAATTGTCTACTCTCGCAGATCAAATCTTACGATCTCCATGTATCGTCTCAACTAATTTCAGAGCCTGTAATTCCATCTCAATCACAAAGGAATCGGCCTTGGCACGAAAGTGTCGGTAGAAGATCATACTCGGGATCGCGACCAAGATACCAAACGCTGAGTTGTAGAGCGCCACAGAGATCCCATGAGCCAACTGGGCGGGGTTTCCCCCACCACCGGTCGGTGAGTTCGAGGCGAATATCTCAATCATCCCGACCAGCGTTCCGAACAGTCCCATCAATGGGCTGAGTGATGCGATGGTGCCGAGTGTGGTCAGGTATCGGCCCAGATCATGGGCAACCGTCCGACCCTCCTCCTCGATCGACTCCTTCATGATCTCTCGAGTGCTACGGTCATTCTTCAGCCCTGCTGCGAGGATTTTCCCGAGGGGTGAGTTCTGCTGAAGGCGTGACAGCATCTCCGCACTCATGCCGCTCTTATGGTACTCCTGGATCACTCTCGGGAGGAGATCTCTCGGAGTGACCACGATCGAACGAAGTGCCCAGAGTCTTTCGCAGATAATACCGAACGCAGCGATGGAGGCAAAAATAATCGGCCAAACCGGCCATCCGGCCGCTTGAATCAGAGCGAACATTCAACAATCTCCTTGTTAGCGCGGTCGCCAAATCAGATTCGTAATGTATCTTGCCACTGTCTTTTCAGCAAGGTTGTGAGGATATTTTGTTGAGAGTTCATGATCTGTCCGGTTCTGTAGCGCGACATCTGTCCGGTCGTCATAGTGCCCCGAAGGGGTGCCAAATGAGACGAACGGAAGTGCTACAGGAGAACCGAAGGATGAGATTCGAAGAAACTTATGAGGGTTGGAACGCAGGTCGGCTTACGCAATTTGAGGCAGCTCGGATATTGGGGATGTGTGAACGAAGCTTCCGGCGGTACTTGTTGAGGTATGAAGCGG
>Ga0209553_1000797_pt1 | contig 15970 bp, 12 predicted proteins | sample LauGreFBDMM110DN_2_FD_188217 | JGI IMG/M metagenome (GOLD analysis project Ga0209553, IMG submission 188217) | Freshwater lake microbial communities from Lake Michigan, USA - Fa13.BD.MM110.DN (SPAdes) (version 2) | ecosystem: Environmental > Aquatic > Freshwater > Lake | place: Lake Michigan...
CTGCAAAAAGCCGCGCACCTGCAGCGGCGTGGGCAGCGCTAAATGGTCACCTCGTTCCAGCGCCGCCAAATATTTGCGGCGGATGCGGATGATGCGCTCAGCATCTTCCAGCGAGACGCCGCGCGCCTGACGCGCCTGTTGCAACTGCTCGCCCAGCTTTTGCAGCATGGGATGCAGTATAGCCGTGTGCTGCGGGCTTTGGGCTTGTGCGGTTTCGGGGGTGTTTTACGCGGCCGGCAGCACAATCCGCAGCGCATCGCCCACGGATGGCGCCTAGATTACCGTGTGTTTCACTTCCATGAATAAACACGCATAACCAAAAAAGAAAACCGTGAAACTGCCAGTGGTAAATTGGATACCGCCAACAGTCGTGGTAGTGAGGGTCTGCACCCGTAAGTTACTCAAGGACAGGGCTTGCAGTCGAACGTCTCAGCCAACACACACAAAAATTACTGAACTTTAGATCACCACACGACCGAATGTTCGGGGTTCAGATGCGTTACACTACGCCAACAGTGTCTGTTACTCTACGAACTTGATTCCAACTTGCAACAAATCTTATGATCTGATCCGATAAATTTTTGATGCGTTGCCGCCATAGATTTGCGCAAGCTCCTCGGCCGTGGCCAACCGCCGCAGAGCCATTCGCGAAGTGCTGAATGACTGTTCGTACGCTCCACCTAGGAGCTCAACCGGCCAGTTGCTGCCCCAAATCAGCCGGCCCGGACCAAATGTCTCCAGCAAAAATTCTGCTACCGGCCGAATACATTGCACGGAAGTATCAGGTGCAGCGTAATATAGCAGCGATGAATACTTCACGTAGATGTTAGGCTGCCCCGCCAGCCGTGCAAACTGTTTGCGCCATACGTCCAGTTGACCCTCCCGCAGCGGCGGGCCGCCGCAGTGGTTAATGATCAAGCGGAGGCTCGGGTGCTTGGCCGCAACTTGGCGCGCTGCCTCAAAAGCCTCGTGAGTAATTAGCAGATCGAGGCTCAAATCGCGGCGCACCAACTCGTTTAGTCCACGCGCCGTATCGGGGTTGGTCGCCCAGGACTCAGGCGGACCCGCCAGCGCGGTGCGTACGCCAACGAAGTACGGACTATGCGCATACTCGTCGAACCAACCAAGAAGGTCATCCTGTTCCAGAAAACAGCCTGCAACCACAGCCCCCACGTAAGAGTAGCGCTCGGCCAGCGCGAGCCACCACAGATTCAGCTGATGCGAGGTGCGTGCCGCCTCGATTATGACGCCGCGATCTACGCCGCAGGTGTCGAAATGAAGCTTGACATCCTCAGGTAGAAAGCTGCGAAAAATGGCGGGGGTATCTTTCATCCAGTCCGAGTGAGAGTAATAGGTCGCCAAATCCCAAAAGTGTAGGTGCGTATCGACGACCAAGGTGCGATCAGTTTCAGTCATTGGACCAGCATCCATTAATAATCCGGTGTGGTCGCAATTTTGGATACTGCAGCCAAATAGAGCCACCAATAGCCCGGACCAATCTAGGTCAACGCAGTTGCAGGAAATCCGATTGGGAAGATTCCATATAATATATGCTTAGTCAGTCTCCCATTATTTAGTGCCACATCGGGGCTGACAGTTAGCATCGGAGTTCACTAGCAGGTGCCGTGCACGAAGGCGCTGGGCAACCCATACGATAATTGGCACACCTGTTCATTATTTCTTCAGGATCCCGTGGCCAGACGGTATTGATGGTCCGATACTAGCAGCGGAACTGATATTGAATGGCAATTCGAATGCTCGATTTTGATACGGGTGCGCTCAATTCGCCTCGCCGCCGGGTGGTTGAGGTCCTAGCGTCGACAGGAAGGCGTCAAGATCATCCCAGATTCCGGCAGGTAGTTGAGTGGATGCATGCCGAATGTTGGCTTCTATTTCAGCTACGTCACGCGGACCGGACAGCACCGTCGCAATGTGTCGATTTCGCAAACTGTATTGCATGGCCACCGCTCCCAGATCGACTCCACTTTCTCGCGCCCACCGCCACAACGCTCGCGACCGTTCCAAATCAGCGGCGCTGTCCGGCGGGCGCTTTGCCGACGCGAGGTCTGGATTAATGCCTGCCAGCAAACCGGCCATGTACGGCGAACCGCTCACTACGCCCACGTCACGCTTGGCAGCAAATTCAATCACCGGGGCAGCCGAATTTCGAATCGGACTGTAGTCATAGGACGGCAGGATAACATCAAACCGGCCGCTTTCGATGGCTCGGAGCAGGAATCGATGGATTCGCACGCCCAAGCCAATCGCCCTAACTACACCCTGAACCTTAAGTGCTTCCAACGCTTCCACCGCACCGCCGGGCCCAAGCATTTGATCCATATGGGCGTCAGACTCCGGATCATGAATGAATACTATATCTAGATGATGACTGTGAAGGTTGTGCAGGCTGCGATCCAATGACCAGCGGATTGTATCGGCATCGTAGCCCTTTGGGCGCTCAGGCTGCGCGCCAACCTTGCTCGAAATGAGTAGCTCATGTCGTTCAGTCAGGGATAGGGCATTTAGCCCCACCCCTAACAGGCGTTCTGCCTCCCCGCTCGCGTACATGGGCGCCGTATCGAAGTAATTAATACCGAGACTTATCGCGCGGCGAACCGCAGCGATCGCGGCCGCGTCGCGAGCGCCACGATCCTCCATTACCCCGCCCCACATCCCCGGTTCGATTTTCTCCGGGTTGTACAACATTCCCAGCCATCCGCCAATGCTCAATACAGAAACAAGAAGCCCGCTGCGCCCCAGTCGATTGCGCGGCAGGGTGGTTAGGATGCCTGCTTCAGTCACAGGCATTTCCTCGACTGGCTACTCTATACCGCATATGCCTGCCATGTTCCCAGACAACCATGTCCGCGGCGAATATGCAACACCCCCTTGGCGGGTTCAGCGATATAGCCGGAGATGGAATGGAACCCTGTTTCGCCATGGCGGCAAATGCCGCCAGGATCATTATGATGGTCAGACAGAACATTTTTCATCGTATCTACTGTAATTACGCCCCAGTTTTCTTGAATCAACACTTGCATGCGCTGAAGGCGCGGACGTGAATCCGGCAAAGAATTAGTCTCGGTCGTCATGAACTCAGCTGTTACATAGTGATTGGTGTGCAGCCGTTGATGCGGGTGTAGATCCTTAAATATCGAAATGCCTTCTGGACGAACTTCCACATCTTCGATATTTCCTTGGCCATCCGCCAGCACAAAGTTGTTGGCCGAACAAAGCCTATGTCGCCCCAGCATGTTGATACATTCGGCCACAGTTCGCTGTTCAAGAAGCACTCGCTTCATCGGATACTTGGGCAATCCGAGCCGCCATTGATAGTCGTATAAAGCATTAGCAAAAAGTGCGAAGCCATATTGATTCATGCCCATATAACCCAACTGTCCGGCGAAGGTGAACATTAAGGTCCGCGGACGTCCATCTGTCGGCTTAACATGCAATAAGATAGCAACATCACTATATTCTGGCGGCAAGTCCGAGTTTTGGCCGGCCAGAGAAGTGTGGTCGAGGGTAGCATCGCCCGTAAGGGCAAACGCCGAACATCCCTCGTCGTTGTAATAAGCTGCCTCCGCACGGGCCTGACACAACATGGCCTCCTCAAAGGTGATACCCGCCCCGGCTGCCAGGCCGCGTATTTCCTCCACATAAGGAGGACTGAATTGCTCTATTAAAGGCAAAAACGCCATGGCATTACGACAAAGTAACTGACGAGACATTCGTGTCAGTCGTTCGGTCAATCGCAGGTAATTCTTTATCAGCTCAGTCGCTTGCTCACCATGTTGATAGCCCAGTTCATATCCGGTACCCGACACTTCAACGAGAGGGAAAGTATGGCCGGTCATTATGTCAATTACAGCTCATTGTTGACTCGCACCCAACGCCGCTTGCATCACTTCACGGGCAGCCGATCGATAGCAGCGTTTACGCTGGTTCCGAACGTCCACTGTGCTTCACGCGTTAATTCATCTAACAGCGCTTCGTCCACCTCCACGCCCAGCCCAGGCCCTTCAGGAACCAATAAAAATCCGGCCTCATAGCGCACTGGGGTTTTCACCACTTCTTGCGTATACAGCCGTGGCCCGGTGCTATCGGAAGGGTAATCGAGCACCCGAGCCGCTGCTCCTAAGTGTGCGATAGCTGCCGTGCCCAAACTCAATTCTTGTGTGGTGCCAATTACGACGCTGGCGCGCGCCGCCTCGGCCAATGTGACAAGCCGCAGGCTGGCACGTAAACCTCCCAATAAGTATGGTGAAACGTTGAGGATATCTATACAACCACGCGATAGCAGTTGCCAAGCGTGATAAAGATGATAAACGTGCTCAGAGACAGGCCAACGACTCCGACGCCGATACTCCAGCAAGCCGTCGACATCGTGATAAGGTACAACACTCTCGACTAGTGTAAAAGTAACGATGTCAGCAAAGCGTTCGGTGGCCGCCCAGGCTCGCCGCCAGTCCAACGAATTGGAAAAGTCCAATGATTTAATAGAAACCCGCCCCACAAAACGCTCAGAAAACTGGCGCAGAAAGAGCTCATCTGCCTCAAGGTTTGCGCCCACGTAAACCCGAATCAGGTCGAAGCCTTCTTCATACTTCGATTGCACCCGGTCGATATTCGGACTAACCTGGTCTACGGAACGCATACTAAAGATGGGGTAGCAGACTTTTATCCGGTCGCGAAGTTTGCCACCGAAAAGCTCGTAGACAGGCACACCTTGAGCACGGCCAACTAGATCGAGTAGCGCCAATTCAACACCCTGCCGCACCGAGCCCGAGTGGCTGTACTTATAACTTTCCTCTGGGTAAGCGCGGAGCAGATCGTCCTCAATCTTGAGTAGATTACGCCCATCCTTACCCACCAGCAAGCCACTCAACACTCGCTCCAACTTTGGCAGATCGAACTGATGCATCGGTAGATGCGAGAGATCACTCATCTCGCCCCATCCAATAAAGCCCTCGCTTGTTTCTAGCCGAACAATGACGTGCAGGTTCGTCATGCCGGTCTCACGTGGAGTGGTAATAGGATAGAGATTCACGCGCAGGATCTTCATTATGATATTCCCCGGATTTGTTTTAGTAACCTGCCGACCTAGTGACCTACGACACGGTACATATTGCTTCCCGCACGAATCCTGATTTAGGCACTCGGAGGCACCCGCAATTCCCAGCCCGTGAGGATATCCGCGACTTCGACTCGCTCACACTCGGGTAATTCTGAAATCGGGGGCCGAACGGAGCGCCCTATGAGCCCTAGCTGAGCCATCGCTTCTTTTATCACCGAGACATTATTACCGTTGTTATGCCGGGAGCGCAGATCCTCGAACGGCTTCAATCGTGACCAAATTCGCATAGCGCTTACATAATCGCTTGCCCGCAAGAATTTCAGCATATCTAAAGACAGTTTGGCATGTACATTTACTAACCCAGAGGTGAAGCCACGAGCGCCGCCCACCCAGAAAAAAGGGGCCCACGATTCGGCGACGCCACATACCCACGCCAATCTCTCGATGCCGACCTCGCGCACCATAGTAGCGAATAGCAAGGAGTCCGGCACAGCGTATTTGACTCCAACAATATTCGGGCACAAACCAAGTAAGTGTTGCATCATTGCCGCATTGACCATATTATCTCGTACATACGGAACGATACCCAATTCAGGCACCGCCTCGGCTATGGCCTGATGATAGGAAACCCACCCTTGATGCGTGCGGTATGGGTGACAAATCTGATGCACCATGATTGCGCCCGCACCAGCCTGTCGGGAAAATCGTGCCATTTCGATCGCAGTGGCAGAGTCAAAGCCAACCCCAGCTACTACTAGAGCTCGCCCACCAGCCGCCTCGATCGTAGCCTCTAACGTCCTGCGACACTCGATTGGCGACAGGGAATAAAATTCACCAGTATTGCCATTTGGCGTAATTGCAGTAATTCCGCCCGCAACTAAGTCACCGACCAAACGACGAAAAGCAATAAGATCCACTTCACCGCCCCTAGAAAAAGGAGTTACCGGAACGGCGATAACTGTGCACAAGGATTCAACAAGATCACTGAACTCCATGCTGAAATATTCCATAACTATTTTATTGCACTTAGGAAATAACGGGCCACAAAGCCTTCACTGCGTTAGGTAACCACTGTCGCTTTGGTACCCGATGTCCACCACCCCATGAAATGAATAAATGACAACTACTAGCAGGGTAGAAGGTGTCGAAGTGTGGCACAAATCACCCCGGATAAGTAGGGGCATAAATCGATGCGTGCTGCCAAAACGGTAACCCAAACACGCCCAATAGAATATTGATACCACACTTCAACACCAAAACCAGAAGCGCATCCAACCAGAAAATCAATTGGACATCCGCGCGTCTAGACCGTTGAATTTCCAACTCTACTTAATGTGAGAGGCAATCCTAAGGCCTGCCATTTTTACCCAATCTCACCAACACTTCTTCATCCAAGAATCAACGTTCTCAGGAGTGATCGGCGCACTGGGCGCTAAGATCTGGTCCGCAACCAAGCGCCCAATCTTGATGTCGTACGCGGACCGAACGCTGTACACACCAACCAGGTAACTCATCTGCATAGCCGTCCCAAACATTTCACCAGCCTTGATTGCATTGCATGCATCAGTATTGCCATTAACACCGAATACAGCAATCTCGTTTACACGACCCGCTGCCTTAATTGCAGTTAACGCTCCAATAGCCATAGGGTCATCCATCGCGAATACCGCATCAATTCCTGGGGAAGGAAAACGCGTGAGAAGATCCTGCATAACGGATAGAGCTTTATCCTTGTTCCATTCGGCAGGCTGCTCCGCAATTACATTATAGGTTTTGCCAGCATCGCTCCAAGCCTGTTTGGCGCCAGTCATCCTATTATCAGAATCCGACTGACCAGGTTTTCCACTTATGAAAATAACGTTAGCATTCTTGTCACCCAATTTTGACACCATCATCTTACCAACCGCATATCCTTGCATAGTTGATTCAGAACCAATAAATTGCCTGATGTACTGCAAACCATCAGGGGCAATCTTGGCGTTTTGGTTTATCACAGGTATGCCAGCATCAAACGCCTTCTTAATTGACGACACCACGGCAGTGGGATCGACGGCATTGACAACTATGACATCTGGCTTACGAGTAATACAGTCCTCAATCATTGTAGCCTGCTTCTGGGGATCAAAAGCTGGGTCAAAGTACGTAACTTCAGCGTTGTAAATTTTCGCCTCTTCATCCATGCCCTGAACTACGGCCGTAATAGATGGGTGATCAGCATTATTGTGAACGATACAAATTTTCAGGGCAGAAGCAGGGGATTGAACCGCTGCTGCAGGTGGTGCAGCCACTGGGCCAGCGCACGCTGCCAAAATCATTGTGCCGGCGAACAATCGATAAATATGTTTTGTATACATCAGGTCTCCAGTTTAATAATAGGTACTACAACACAAACCACAGCAAACCTTATTCATAATTTATACACTCATACGCACATCTCCCATCAGTCGAATTAGCTTCTAGCCTCAGTAATTACGTGTCCAACGTATCCATATATGATACATTTCAAAAGTGGGGCTGTCAACCTGTTCCCGCTCCGAACAGCCAAACCAGTTCCCTATGTAACACGGTCCAGATTAAGGGGCGGTTCCCAAAGGTAGGCACTAGCTAAATTAGTGCCAAAGTAAAGTAGAGAAGAGTTTACTCCTTCGCACGGTCTCGCATCAGCACAGTCTTAGTATGACCACTATCTATCAGTAGAAGAAACAAAATAATATTGATGGCCTTGCGCTGCTGTGCATTATAGACTAAGAGGTAGAGAACCACCACCTCCGAACCATAAGCGAAACAGCTACATTTGTTATTCTTAAAATACCGGCTGTCGCCAAATATCAGATATTTTTCGCCTGCACAGAGATCGGGTGCGATCTAACTATATTTTTTCCGATTGCCATACGCCTGTAATTCAAGATTCTTTCGGATATTAACTATAGAGATTGCATCCACAACCACTACCCCGATCAAAATAAGTGCCTTGATTCCTATTTGGAGATAGGTCTGGACTCCCAAAAGATTAGTGCCATTCAACAAAATTCCCAGAGAAAGCACGCCAATAAAAGTTCCTATAACACTACCCTTGCCGCCCTGCATACTCGCGCCACCCATAATGGCAGCTGCAATTGACCACAACGGAGTATCCGCCCCAAGATGAACGGTAGCGCTATTCAGTCTGGACGCAATTAGCACACCCGCGATAGCCGCGAAACATCCACTAACTATAAATGCAATACACTGGGTGTTATCTACACCAATACCTGCTAAAAATGCAGACTCTCGATTGCCACCAGCCGCAAACGCATTCCGACCAAACTGCGTGTATATCAAAACAATATGACTTACGCATGTCATCACGATAGCGATAATGAAAGGCACCGGTATCGCACCAATTGATCCAGCACCCCAGAACGTAAAAGACACATCATGCCCAGCAATGGGTTGTTGGCGCGTGTAAGTCAAAAGAATACCATGTACAACAGTCCCCGTACCCAATGTGGCGATGAAGGGGACCACCTTGCCTTTGCTAACCAAAAGACCGTTGGTAACTCCTACGACAACGCCAAATACTAAAGCGGCTGCGATTGACAGTAAGATACCGTGCGATTGAAATCCCATAGTAAGTGCTGCGGACATAGCTAACACAGAGCCTACAGACAAATCCACTCCACCAGACGCGATTAGTACAAAGGTTAAACCAAGCGCCGGCGGAACATCAAGCGCTATTTGCCTCAAAATATTTAGCATATTTTGCCCACTGAGAAAGTTTTGGCCGCCGGTTACGCCAAAAAACAAAAACAAGATGGCGCACAAAGCGAAAGCGTTATTATACGTAAGAAAATATCGGAATTTATTATTCATAGGTAGATAAACTAATAAACTCCCAAATTTAGTGAGCAAGACAACATGATGTATGCGTGATTTACAAAACCACAGGACAAAATATCGTGTCTCTCACTCATATTTTTTAAATGCCCCATCTGCCCAAACTACAACGATGAAAACTAATCCCTTCGCCACCTCCTGTGCTTCGAATGGAACGTTAAGTAAAATTAACAAATTATTCAGGACGCCAAAAACAGATACTCCCACGACCGTGCGCAGGGTGCCTCCTTTTCCCCCAAACAAACTCGTGCCCCCCAGCACCGATGCGATCAATGACTGAAATTCCATCCCAACACCGGAGTTAGATACCGTACTGCCATTTCGCGAAACGATTACAAGCCCCGCAAGGGCTGCCAACATCCCACAGAGTGTGTAGGAAAGCAATATAATGCGGCTAGAACTAATCCCAGATAATTCACCAGCTTTCTGGTTCAAGCCGATGATATACAACGACCGCCCAAAGACGGTTCTGCGCAAAACAAACTCAAGAGTAACAGCTAATAACAGGAACAACACGGTCGAAAGGTGAAGCACACCAAAAATCTTAACACCACCAAGCATGGTAAACTCTGGAACAGTCGCATAAAAGGTTTTTGAGCGGGTGATAGTCAAACTAACCGCGTATAGTAAAAAACTTGTTCCAAGAGTAATTAGGAATGCGTTTGACTTGGTTTTGATAATCAATAAACCATTAATCAACCCTACTAGAGCACCACTGGTCAAACCAACAACGACCGAAGTGATCATACCGGCACCCGCCCGTTGAGCCAAAACTGTCGCTATGCCCGCAAACCCAATGATATAAGCAACTGACATATCAAAGTTTCCAGTAATCATTAATAGAGTTTGACCAAGAGAAAGAATACCAAGGACAGAAACTATCCAGATAATATTCAGAAGATTCTGGTAAGTAAAGAATACTGGTGACGCAACTCTTCCAAAGATAATCAACAGCCCCAGCATTAACATGGCAGGTGTGTTTGTTAACACTGACACGGCCTGATTGACAAGGCGAGTAAGTTTATATCCAATACTCTTTTGACCAGTGCTCACATGGTTATCAAACATAGGGTAGTATTTTTTTAGGCTGATTTCTGACTGCAAACCAAATTCGCTACACCGAGCCCTTCCAAACAATCACGCTTTAGATGTGGATTCACAAGTTAACAACACCACGCGATACAAACAACATCCTACTTTATGGCCGAGTGATCAATCAAATAATGCATTATATCTTTCTCAGTTGCATTTTCGCCATATAGCTCAGCCTTAAGCCGACCCTGATACATGACGAGAATGCGATCACTCATAGCCAAGATTTCCGACAACTCAGACGAAACCATCAAAATAGCCAAACCTTGTTTCGTTAGTTCATTCAATAATGCATAGATCTCCGCTTTTGCACCTACATCAATGCCACGAGTCGGTTCATCAACCAATAACAGTTTTGGATTAATCGCCAACCATCTGGCAATAACGACACGTTGCTGATTGCCACCACTCAAGTATTTAACCTGCTGTTGAATAGAGGTGGTGCGAATTGCGAGTTTCTCAACATATTCACCAGCCAACTCGGCTTCCATTTTCCGACTGATGATGCCAAACCTAGAAATCTTCGCAGAAATTGCCATGCAGATATTTTCAACAACTGGCAAATCAAGGACCAACCCTTGTTCTTTTCTATCTTCCGGGACAAACCCGATCCCGGCCTTGATTGCATCAAGCGGACAATCAATTTTTATCAACTCACCACCCATAACAATTTGGCCCGACGACTTTAGTAGATCACCAAAAATAGCACGCAACAACTCCGTTCTTCCAGCACCAACCAATCCGGCTATTCCAACAATTTCACCGCTGTTAATCGCAAAAGAGATATCACTTAAAACACCATCAACAAATAGATTGCGCACCTCAAAAATACGATTCTTGGCCTTCAATTGAGGTTTATGGCCAATCTTCTTAGCATCAACATCGCGCCCGATCATCATACTAACCAGGGATTGACCAGTCACTTCACCGACTTTTATATCTGCAACTACAGATCCATCACGCATAACAGTCAAACAATCACATATCTTGAAGACTTCCTCTAAACGGTGCGAAATGTAAATAACACCAATATCTCTTTTCTTGAGTTTACGAATTGCTTCGAACAATGCATTAGTTTCGAAATCAGAAAGCGATGACGTGGGTTCATCAAAAATTAATGCTCTGACATCTAAGGAGATAGCGCGCGAAATCGCTACCATTTGCCTCTGGGAAATTGAAATCATTCCCAAAGCAATCTGAGGGTCAACCGACACCCCCAATTCAGCCAGATATTCGGTTGCGAGCCGGTACATCTCACGGTAATCAATCAAACCAAGCTTGGTCTTAGGCTGCCTACCGATAAAAATATTCTCCGCCACAGATAAATACGGCTCGAAACTCAGCTCTTGGTGAACTGGCACGATACCCAAGTGTAGGGCAAAATTTGGATCTCGTATGATTTGCTCGATACCATTTACCAGAATATTGCCACTGCTGGGCTGATATATACCCGATAATATTTTTATCAGCGTTGATTTACCGGCACCGTTTTCACCAAGTAGGCCATGCACCTCGCCAGGCAACAATTTGAAGCTCACATTATTTAAAGCAAGCACACCCGGAAAGGTTTTGGAGACATCGACAGCTTGAATGATCGGGGGTACCTGCATGATATAGCACACTTACCTTAAATAGTATACTGTATTTTCCTTCTGCTACTCAAATAGTGATCCGCCACGAAGCTCCAACGCATTTGCGCGATAACATACCGCGCAGTTTTGCACATTGCTGTTTTTTGCACCACAGTGCCACAATAATGCGCAGAAGCACTCTTACTCTTGCCAGGCCTATTAAAAATTAGCATTTGTAATCCCACCGGTGAGACTGAGCAACATTCAATATTTGTGGGTGCATCGGGCGTCTCACTTTGCACTGCGTAGACACGGATCCAATACGTTACCACTTTCCTAACTAACGCAAAGTCGATGCATTTTCGTATATAGGGACATTGTGGTGGTTTAGATTTATAATGCCCCCACACAATCAACCACGAATGGTCACTACAAGTGACCATAATCTTGCTGGTAAATCGTTGACGAAGTGAAATTTGAAATCCACCGAACTGTGTTAGATTCTAGTTTTGACAAGATCTAATTATCCATTTCGCTAGGCGGCCCGGTTAAGAATTCGGCATCAACAAATGGTCAAGATCCCAACTGCATTGGTGTTGCACTTAATCTGAGCGTATTCGTACCACAAAATCTCACATCAGATCTTGCCAAGTATTTCCGGCGACTTTAATCGGCTGCGTCACGCAAGATATTAATGATAATCTCTAGATACGCTACCCACAAGTCTTGCTTAATATTTGACTCAAAGGCGGCACGTGACTCCACGCGAACTGCATGTTTCACATAACCCGGTATAGGGAAGTCGAAGTCGCCGGCACGCCGAGGGAAATGGGGCAGCAGATTGGTGAAGCGGCGCGGGAAGAGATTAGGGCGTTTAGCGAGGTCGCCTTGGACCGCGTGAACATGACAGTGCAATGCTCTCGCGAAAAAGCATTGGGCGTGGCCCGCAATTGCTTTCCTTATGTCGAAACCTACGCCCCACACCTACTTGATGAGATGCGGGGGATGGCCGAGGGGTCTGGCATCCCCGTCGACGACCTGATGTTGCTCCAGGTGCGCAATCAACTCTTGGGAGAGCATGATTGTGGCTGTACCTCATTTGCGGTTTCGCCACCCGCCGCGCGAGTAGTGATGGTAGGCCAGAACTGGGACAATGATCCAGCGTTAGACCCTTATACGATTGTCCTTACCCGCCGACCTGCGGGTAAGCCGGCACTGATGAATATTACGCAGGCTGGTCTGATCGGGTACATTGGGCTGAACGCGGCCGGGATTGGCCTCTGTATGAACACTCTTCCCGCGCCTAGCCGCGTGCGAGGCGTGCCACATTACTTCACTGTGCGCGGCATATTTGATTCGAATAATCTTGATGACGCGGTGCATGCAGTGCGTCGTGCGTATCGAGCGATTCCGATCAACATCATGTTATCCACCCCACAGGGCCCTGCCAACTTGGAGGTCACTTTAGATAATGTGTATGTTTTCCGCGACAACGGGCAGGGAATTGTTACGCATACCAACCACTGCGAGCACCCCGATTTGCAGCCGCTCAATGCACAGTTCTCCGAACTGATACAGTCCATTCCACGCAAGATGAGGATTGAGAAGCTACTCGAAGAGCGGAAACGCCCGTTGGCCCTTGAGAATTTTAAAAATGCCTTGAGTGACCACAACAACTACCCAACATCCATTTGTCGGCACCCCAACGACCACCCAACCACTGGTCATTGGGCGACGACGTTTTCAATCCTGATAGAGCCAGACGCCGGCCTGTTGCGGATCAGCCGGGGAAATCCATGCGAGCACCCTTACGAAACCTACCAAATGAGCTAGGGATGAAACTTATACAGCAGCGAGTTTTAACGTAAACAATCACCCGCAAGTTGAGGGCTTTAAATAGGGTACCCTTGCGGGGCTGGTCGGCTGTGCATCCCAAATTTTTACATAGTATTGTGGTATTGTATTAAAATGCGTGAGTAACTCCTGCTCGCCTCTCTCATAGTCTCACGTGAAAATCAAACAGTTGAAGCTCCACCCGATTGCGGTGGCTGATGGCCCTTTGCGGTCGTCTTATGGTCTGCACGCACCGTATGCGCTGCGCACGATTGTCGAGGTGGTCACCACCGACGGCATTACCGGCATAAGCGAAACCTACGGAGGCAATGGACCAGTGGCGGCGTTGGAAAGCGTACGTTCACGGGTGGAGGGTATGAACCCATTTCAGTTGATGGGGTTCCGGCAGTACATTGAATCTCAGGCCGCGGTGGTGGCCAAAGAGGCCGAAAGCGGCCGGTCGCAGACGTGGCTGGTTCCGGGCGAAAATCCGCTCGACACCCATTCGCGGACTTTTGCCGCGATTGAGGTGGCTTGTCTGGATGCCATCGGCAAGGCGCTGGGCCGGCCTTTGTGCGATCTGGTCGGCGGCAAGTGCCGGGACCGCGTGCCGTTCTCGGCGTACCTGTTTTACAAGCACGCTGGCGGCGGCGGCATGGGCGCCGATGCGCGGGAAGACGAGTACGGCGAGATTCTCACGCCGGAGGCAGTGGTCCGCTCCTGCAAGCAGATGATGGCCAAGTACGGCTTTGCAGAAATTAAGTTGAAGGGCGGCGTGCTGCCTCCCGAAGAAGAGATCGCGGCCATCAAGGCGTTGCGCGCTGAGTTTGGGCCGAAGCACCCGCTGCGCATCGATCCCAATTGCGCCTGGAGTGTGGATACTTCCGTGCACGTAGGCATGTCGCTGCGCGAAGAGTTGACCGACGGCGGGTATCTGGAAGATCCTTGCGCGACGATTGAAGGCATGGCCGAGGTGCGGCGCCGCCTGTTGGCCGAGGGCATCGATACGCCGTTGGCCTCGAATGTAGCCACCACTTGTTTCGCCCATGTACCGATCGCCAAACAGACCGACGGCGTGCAAGTGATTCTGAGTGACCCGCACTACTGGGGCGGCATCCGCGCGCAGCAAAAGTTGTCCGATCTGTGCGATGTGTTGGGGCTGGGCATGTCGATGCACTCCAACAATCACCTAGGCGTCAGCATGATGACCATGGCGCACGCGGCGGCGGTTTGCCCGGCGCTGACCTACGCCTGCGACACGCATTATCCGTGGCAGACCGAGATCGATGAAGTGGTCGTTGGCGGTCGAATCCCATTCAAAAATGGTTGTGTGGTGATCCCGGACAAGCCCGGCCTGGGTATCGAACTGGACTATGATCAATTGGCGCGCGGCGAAGAACGCTATCGAAATCTGCCATTCCGCAAGCGCGACGACGAGGCCGAAATGCGCAAGCATATCGACCCGAACTGGAAACGAATTCTTCCCCGCTGGTAAAGGATATTTATGGTCGACCCGAAAAAGGCATTTCATGGCGTGTTCGGTTTCCCGGTCACGCCGTTTCAGAAAGATCTCTCGCTGGACCTGGCCGGCCTCGAACGCAACTGTGACTGGATGGCGGGTTTCCCGTTCTGCTCGCAGGTAATCGCCGGCGGCACGGGCGAAGTCTATTCGATGACGCCAGAAGAGTCGATTGAGTGCGTACGGGTTTCGGTGAAGGCGATCAACGGCCGGATGCCGGTTGTGGCCGGCGTGGCCTATAACACCACCATGGCCTGCCACATGGCGCGCGAGATGGAAAAGGCCGGCGCCCAAGCGCTGCTGGTCATGCCGCCCTACTACATCAACGCGCCCGAAGAAGGCTTGTTCCAGTATTTTGAAGCCATTGGTAACAGCTGCGGCCTGCCGCTGTCGTTCTACACCCGCGACTGGGCGGCTTTCTCGCCAGCGCAGGTGCAGCGTTTACTAGACCGTGTGCCGTCGCTCAAAATGTGGAAAGACGGGCAGGGCGACATGCGCAAGTACCAGCGCATCATCTGCGAAGTGGGCGATCGCATCGCCTGGGTCGGCGGCATCGGTGACGACTGCGCCCCGGGCTACTTCGCCGTCGGTTGCCAGGCGTATACGTCGAGCATTTCGAACATTGCGCCTAAGCTGTCGTTGAAGATTGCCGAGTTGGGTCTGGCTGGTGACTATGCCGGGCTGGCGCTTTTGATGAAGAAGTATGTGCATCCGCTCTACGCGCTGCGCGACCGCTGCAAGGGCTATGAAGTGTCGATGATGAAGTCGGCCATGGAGATACTCGGCCACCCGGCCGGGCCGGTGCGCCCGCCGTTGGTAAATATCAAGGAATCGGAGATGGCGGAATTGCAGAAGTTGATGGAAGTCTACTCCGACATTATTTAATGTTCACGGCATACGGCGCCCGCTAACGCGCGCCACCAGTGACGACCCGGCCCGGCCAGCCTCAAAGCCACGCACCTGCCAGCGGTTGCTGCGGCGGGCAGCCGCCAGCGCCAGATC
>Ga0209553_1000799_pt1 | contig 15951 bp, 15 predicted proteins | sample LauGreFBDMM110DN_2_FD_188217 | JGI IMG/M metagenome (GOLD analysis project Ga0209553, IMG submission 188217) | Freshwater lake microbial communities from Lake Michigan, USA - Fa13.BD.MM110.DN (SPAdes) (version 2) | ecosystem: Environmental > Aquatic > Freshwater > Lake | place: Lake Michigan...
GAAAAGGTGTTCCAGGTACTACAACTTTTCCACTTGGTAATATTTCAATTTCTTGATTCCACATCGAATACTTCCCGGGGGGCAGACCAGCAAGGCCACTGGCATCGCATGTGATTATTTGCTTTTCAAAAGGCTTCACTCGAACGATTGTTTTTATGAGCGCCTCAGGCAGGTGATGGCCATCTGTAATGATACTTGCAGACAACGAATCACAACCTAACTGCTCCCAGAAATAATTTTCATGCCTAGGCCACATCGCATGCGAGCCATTGCCTAAATGCGTAGAAAGACTTGCTCCCGCAGCAATCGCTTCTCGGATAAGAGCAGGAGATGCTGCGGTATGGCCAATCGCAACAACAACACCTTCAAGGTTGATTTTTCGGATAAAATCAATCGCACCCGGAAGCTCAGGTGCAAGTGTAAGCAATTTTATTCGATTGCCAGATGCAGCTTGATATTGCTTGAATTCATCAAAATTTGGATTACGAACATGTTGTTTTAGATGAGCCCCCCTCGGGCCATCTTCTGAACTTATATAAGGGCCCTCAAGATGAAAGCAGGGCATGGCCCGATCAATTCCAGAATCACTTTCACAGGCTTTTCGAAGCGTATTAAAACCATGAAGCAATACATCGTGGGCATTGGTAATAATCGTTGGGCAGATTGCAGATATACCGTGCAACCTGCAAACCGAAAGAACCTTCCTGATTCCACTTTCATCAAGATTGATATCACTAAATGCGACGCCCATGGCACCATTGATTTGCAGATCAAAAAAAGCAGGGGCAATATATGCGGCCTGGTGATCTGGGACAAAGTTTCCTGCTTGTTCCACAGAAACAATTTTGCCATTGTTACAATTTACATCAACCATCTGTTCGGTTTGGTAATGCTTGGCACGAAAAATCATTTTCGAACATCACTTCCCGTTGGGTGGGTTGGTGAAGTTTCAGGTTCGGTTTTTGATGGTGAGAAAAAGGCTAATGCAACGATGCAACCGATTAAAGTTGCGAGGGCGCCCAACCCGACCCCTGCTCCCAACATAATAATTTCTTTGCGCGTTAATCGAGATAAGCTAAAACCTGCAACAGAACCAGACTTTGGTTTGTTTTTAAAGTTCTTATATACAGGTTCGGGATTATCAAAATCAAAGGTGTCGGTTTCCTTGGGGATGTTAGAAACCAAAGTCACAGAATATTCTGACTCAATCCCGGGATCGCTTTCAGAATCTTGATCAGAATTACTATCTGAAGTTGAAGGTGGGTCAAAGAGTATGCCATCTTCTTTTTTATTTTTATTTAATCCCTTGAGTGCAGTTTTCGACACTTCAAGCCAGGTGAGGTATTTTTTTAGTTTGTTTTCGGAATCTGGAACAGAAGCAGCGACAAAGGGCCCAGAATTCAAGAAAAACGCAAGTGCTTTAGAACAACTTTCAGGCGTCTGGTAACGATCTGAAGGCTTTTTTGCAAGCATGGTGCTGATGATTTTGTTCAAACCTTCGGGCACCCGAGAATTGAATTGGCTCGCAAGCTTTGGCACTTCGGTTGCATGCCTAATCATCTGGTTGACAATATTCGTATCTGGGAAAGGGCATTGGCCGGTCAATAAATGATATAGAACACAACCTAGGCTGTAAATATCTGCTCGAATATCGATATTTCTGGCGTCCACTGCTTGCTCGGGGGCCATGTAATCGGGGGTACCCAAAATCACCCCCTCATCGGTAAGGTGTAAAGCGGTGGCAACCTGATGTACGGGTTCCTTATGTTTGGTCAGTTTACCCAAACCCATATCCAGAATTTTCAAAGTTTTATCGATCACATTGGAAGTAGGGCCTAAGCCTGCTAGCATCATGTTTGCAGGTTTTAAATCCCGATGCACAAGCCCTTGTTTAAAAATGCAATCCAGACCCCGAAGGGCCTGATAAACAATATGGCATGCCTCATCAGGGGGAATTTTTCCACTGCGTTGCAGAAATTGATCAAGTGTTTCGCCCGCAAGATAATCCATAACCATGTAGTGAAGGCCGTTGCAAACTCCCGTTTCGAAAGTGCGAACAATGTTAGGATGAACCAACTCCATATTCATCTGTGCTTCACGATGGAAACGCATGAGGAAGTTTTTTTCGCGAGATCTAGAAGGCGGTAATACTTTCAAAGCCACTATTTTTCCAGTCTCATGCTCCGCCTTGTAGACTCCACCCATCCGGCCCTTTCCCAGCCTCTCCAAAATCTTATAGCTGTTGATGAAAAAATTTTCCCCATGACCACGAATTAATAGCGAGGCCTGATATTCCGTCACATGCTTTCGGCTGACTAGCCATGCTGCAAACTTGCTTACATCTCCTTGGGTGGTTTTGGATTCTTCTTTCCAGCGATCCAATACAATTTTAGCCTCCTCAGGCTTCATCAGCTTGCTGCGCAAGATCAACCCATATACGTTATTTACCGTTAATTCCATAATAACCTGAAGTTTACTTTTTATATTCCACTGTTATCTATAATAACTACATGAACCTAGATAGCGATCTATTATTACTGGCAGAAAACCCAAATGCCAGTATTTGTTCGGAAACACTGGCCCTCAGTCTTGCCATGGATGAATATCCTAACTTGGATATTGCAGCCTACAAGTCTGAAATTGCAGCTTTTTCACATGGCTGCAAACTTCCTGGCGGTACCGACCTGGAAGTTAGGGTTCGAGCTTTTACACACTATTTATCTCATGATTTAGGGTTTACAGGCAATAAGAATGATTATTACGACCCACAAAACAGCTATCTGAATCTCGTAATTGATCGCAGGATGGGTATTCCTATTTCTCTTTCTATTCTGGCGATTTGCATCGGAAAAAAACTGGGCCTCAGGCTTTTTGGGGTCGGACTTCCCGGGCACTTTGTCACCATGGCCTGCGAAGGGAACCATTCGGTCTATTTTGATGTTTTCAATGGCGGGAAAATCCTTTCCCAAACTGATTGCGAAAGCCTTTCTTTTAAAGCTACAGGCGATCAAACCACACTTTCCGAGAATCATTTTTCCCCTTTGCCCATTGCTTCGGTCATCATTCGCATGCTAACCAATCTAAAATTAATCTATCTGCGAAAAAATGATGTTTTACGATCGATTCGTATACTAAACAGACTCAGGCAAATCTCCCCTAAAGACCCGGCACAAATGCGGGATTTAGGCCTTGTTTTATTACAAGCAGGCCAGCCCAGCAAAGCCCTTATCAACCTTGAATCCTATGTCCAATATGTTCCCTCAGCCATCCATGATGAAGAAATCATGGCGTGGATCAAACAAGCTAAAAAAGATATTTCAAACAGAAACTAAAAACGAGGTTCAAATGATCAAAGCTCTTTTGCTAATTGCACACGGCAGCAGAAACAAAGAGGCCAACGAAGATTTAATTCATCTTGCAAAAAGGCTTGTTTCAACCGAACTTCAAATCGTTGAACCATCCTATTTAGAATTGGCAGAACCAGAGATAGAAACTGCCGGAGACACCTGCGTTGCAAAAGGTGCACAATTGGTGATCATGGTTCCTTATTTTCTTTCGGCAGGCATCCATGTCAGAAAGGATCTTATCGAATCGCTCGAACTATTATCCAAAAAATATCCAGCAGTGCAGTTCAAACTTGCAGGCCATCTTGGGCCTCACCCTTTGCTGGAAACAATCATCCGTGAAAGAATTAATGAGGCACTTCGTTAGAAATTCAGGGCAATTTCATAGACTTCTGGTGCATCCATAACCTGATCATTCCGGGTAAACAATGCTGCAATTGCTGCTCGGTGAATTTTCATTTTCAAATCTCCCACACCAATTGCACCATAACAAATAACGCCCTCACGAATCATTCCTTTGTCCATTACGCTGGTTCCCTCAATTCCCAAGGGCGGAACCGCATTTAAATCAATAACCATCTTCAGGCTGCTATTCGCCTTTCTTATTTTTTCAGGCAAAAGGCAGACGCCTGCAGCACCTGCAGAAACTATCAGCTCCACTCCTTCAAGAGCGCTATTTAATTCAACATCATTGGCAATCTGAATAGCAACCGGGGCAGGGCAGTCCCCTATTTTTTTCCCTAATGAATCAATTGCTGCTTTGGCTTTTTCAATGGTACGCGATGACAAAAAGACTTTTGCGCCAAGCTTTGCCAACAGCAAGGCTGCTCTTTGACCGACAGGGCCTGTTCCTGCAAGAATCAGCACTTTTTTACCCTTTAAATCAAGGGTTTTTGCTGCTATTCGAACCGCTGCTGCCGCGGTTGTATTACAACCATTCGCATCAAATAGTACCGAAACCCGCAAGCCATATTCAGGAACCATGGCGGCAAGGGCCTTGGCGAGAAGTGCTTCACTTTTCTCAACATTACCACCCCCGATAAACAGGGCAGTATTTTTTAGGTCTTTGGGACCCCGGGTAAAAATTGCTCCATGAACAAGATCCCGAACCTGATCGGGTTGCACATTCGCATAGCTGAATAATTGATCCACATTGGAATCTATCGCAACCACCCGATCGAAAGCACTTGCATGGGCATCAGGGTCGAGTTGGATTAATATGGTTTTCTTTTCCATGAAAAAATCGCCTTAATTAAGCCTATAAATAAGTCATGGGGGCAGTTAGCCCCCATGTTTTATACCTCACCAACCTAAGCATTACTTAGGGGAGTAAGGGTGTTTTACTTTGTCTTTTGTTGCGGTAATTGTTGCAACACTTGGCTCATTCGCAAGGGCTTTTTTCAAAGCATCTTTGGTCGCAGCGTAGTTGTATTCAAAAATCTTATTATCGTCTGCAGCTTGGGGGTGAATGAACACACCACAAACGCAAACCAACTTTTCGGCATCCTGATTGCTGATAAGACCTTCAGCAACGCTATCTGCAACAGCACGAGCAACAGCAGCTTGGGCAGGGCCAAACATCTGAACAGCTTGCTTTAAGCCTTTGATGGTGACTTTAGTAATCATTACAGTTGCGGGTTTGCAGATTAAGTTTGGTGCAACAACTGCAAGCAAACTGTTATGGCCTGCAGATTGGGTTGCAATTGCATTTGCAAAAGCTACGCCAACTGGGCCATCTTTTGAACCGATCAATAGATCGATATGTGCAATTTCATTACCATCACCAAACAAAGATTCGCCAATAAACATCGACATAATAAAAACTCCATTTGTTCACTTAGGACAATTAACAACCTCTCAGAAAATATAAAGAGTATCTCTTGGGGAAGCAAACAGATTATTAATGAAATCTTCAAGGGGATTTGAAGAAGTCATGAAATAGCACCCTATTTGCATGATTAGTGCTTGCTCTGTCACCAAATACAAATAGAATTTCATTAGCTTGTTTTTTATACTTAAAGTGAGGATTTATAGTCATGTCAAATTCACCTATCTCTGTAACTAGGCTTCTTGGGTTGGGTTTAACACCGGGCAAACTTCGGGGCCTTCAGCGAATCAGCAATGACAACGGCACACTCACCATGGTTGCTACCGACCAAAACAGCTCCATGATCAGCATGATCCGCGACAGCCTCAAGAAAAAAGGTATCGATCGCGAACCCACCTTCGATGAAATTGTCGAAGCTAAAATTATTCTTGCTGAATCCCTTTCCAAGAATGCCAGCGGCGTTCTTGTTGATGGTTACTACGGTGTTTGGAACAGCGTTGCCTCTTTTAACATCCCCAAAACGGTTGGCATCTTGGTTCGCGTAGAGCAATCAGGTGGCGGCAAAAACAAGGTCAATGCACCTTTGGGAGGTTTCGAACCAGGTTGGAGCGTTGAAAAGATTAAGAGCATTGGCGCAGATGCTGTCAAGCTTCTTGCTCAATACGAACCCACCGAACCCAATAGTGCTGAGCACCAATTCGAATTCATCCAACAAGTTTACGAAGATTGCAAAAAGCATGACATCCTCATGTTGTTGGAAACTGTTGCTTTCCCATTCGGCGATGAAAAGAAAGACAGCAAGAGCTTCATCAATCGTAAGGCAGAAACCGTGATTGAAAGCGCCCATCAACTGAGCAGGTTCTGCGATATTTATAAAGCAGAATTCCCTGGTCACCTCGGAAATGAATCTGATGCCCAGCTTGAGAAAAACCTTAAGGCCCTTGATGCTGTCAGCGAAAGGCCATGGGTTCTACTTAGCGCAGGTGTTGATTTCCCCGCTTACAAGCAACAAGTTGAAATGGCAATGAAGGCAGGGGCAAGCGGCATTTTAGGCGGAAGAGCATTCTGGAAAGAATACTTCCTGGAAGAAACCGAAGATGCACGCAAGAAATTTGCCAATACTATTTGCAATGATCGCGTTCGTCAAATCCATGATATTGTCATAGCCAAAGGTAAGCCTTGGTTTTCACGATACGGCCTCACCATGGATGAACTTCATCGCGTTAGAGTTGCTGAGGGCTGGCACTTCCGTTACGGCGGAAACCTCAAGGCCACTGGCAACTCTAAGGCTGGCGCGCCTGGCGAAGTTTACTAACAACTTCCACCCATTTCCAAAGAAGAAAGCCAGACACTTCGTCTGGCTTTCTTCTTTTAGCACTCATCATTTTTATTGCTACCAACCCTAATCTATATCGAAAACCTTTTTTAGTTTCTCTTCAGCAAGCTTACCTTGATTTTTCTGCACCACCACACTGATACAGGTCTCGCTGGTATTAATCATCAGAATGTTGATGCCTGCGGATGCCAAGGAACCAAAGATTCTTCGCGCAACACCGGTGTGCGTTCTCATGCCCACGCCAAGCACATAAAGTGTTGCAATTTCACTATCCGCAGAAGCTTGGATATTAACATCAATCGATCTTGCAGCTTCAACTGCAAGAGCAAGGGCGCTTTGCAATTTTTCCCGGGGCACACTAAATGAAAGGTCTGCTTTTCCACCACACAAATTCTGCACAATCATATCGACAACAATACCACCGCTTGCAACAGCCTGAAAGATTGCAAGACTATTCCCCGGTTTATCCTGCAGACCAAACAGCGTGATTCTTCCCTGATCCACAGCCTGCTGGATTTCACTCACCAAGATTTCTTCCATGCTTGCAAGTTGTTGGGTTATTTCAACAAGGTCGCCCGGAGTCTGATTGTTTTTACGAACTGCAATTTTAGAATGGTTGACATCATCAACGGAAGCACCCGCACCGTACCTGGGCTTTTCAAGCGAAAATGCGCTATGCACTGCCCGCAAGGCCTTCTCTGCATCCGCCTTGTCTACCAGCACTGAAATCTTGATTTCACCCGTAGTGATCATCTTCATACTTATTTTTTCAGATGCTAGTGCTGCAAACATTTTCTCTGCGATACCCGTGTTGGTTTTCATTCCAGTACCAACAATCGAAATCTTGCTTACTTGGGCATCATGATCCAGTCGTGCACCCAATTCCTGAGCCAAATGTTGCAATGCTTCAAGCGTGGCACTTAAATCATGGGATGGCACGGTAAAACCAACATTGGCCCGCCCATTGCTGCCTACGCTCTGGGCAATCATATCCACCACAATATTTCGTGCCGAAACCGCTTCAAATATTCGATGGCTTATCCCGGGTTGATCAGGCACACCTTCCAAAGAAATCCGGGCTTCATCCCGCACTAAGGCCGCACCACACACAGGGATTTTTGTCATCCACTCGGTTTCGGGAACAATCCAAGTTCCTTCGCTATCACTAAAAGAAGATCGCACCTGCAAAGGTACATCAAACTTTCTTGCGAATTCTATACTTCGCGAATGCATTACGCCCGCACCTGCGCTTGCAAGCTCCAGCATTTCATCGTAGCTGATCGCTTCTATCTTTCGGGCTTCAGGAACCACTCTTGGATCGGTGGTATAAACCCCATCAACATCGGTAAAAATATCGCAGGCAACTTCCAACTTCGGCCCGGAAGGATCATGCTTCATCACCGCTGCAAGTGCCACTGCTGTTGTATCAGAACCACCTCGGCCCAAAGTGGTAATATTATCATCTTCATCAATACCCTGAAAACCAGCAACGATGACGATATACCCATCTTCAAGAGCTTTGCGCATCCTAGAAGTTGAGATGCTTTTAATTCTCGCCTTGGTATGCGTGCTATCGGTAACAATCCCGACTTGGGCACCTGTCAAGCTTATGGCACGCTCACCCAGAGATTGGATCGCCATCGCCATCAATGAAATCGAAATCTGCTCGCCAGTGGATAAAAGCATATCCATTTCGCGAGCGGGTGGGGTTTCAGTAATTTCTTTGGCAAGGGCAATCAGCTCATCCGTGGTATCACCCCGAGCGCTAACGACCACAATAACCTGGTTGCCTGCATGTTTTGTCCGGATGGCTTTGCGTGCTGCAGCCATCACTCTTTGGGCATTGGCAACGCTCGAACCACCAAATTTCTGTACTACCAGACTCAAGGGAATATCTCCATGATTAACGCAAAAGCCTTACAGTGTAAAATCTTAGGTGTAACAGGTACATTTGTCTAACAATCAATTCGAATTCTTGTACGTAAATTCTTATCACAGGGACTCTTCATCACAACTTTGATGAATATTTCATGAATAAATCCTTTTCATGGATAATTTAAAGAGCCATGCAAACTTCCCTAGGTATCATTAAATCTCTCTGATGAATTTTCACAGTTCAATCTTTAAGGCCATCCTATGTCACTCTTTTTGATCCTAGCAACCCTCTGGAGCGCGAACCAGCAATTAGAAATTCAATTATTAGGTAAAACTGTAATCCCAGGAACCGCCTCTGATCTTTCAGGAATGAAAAACATTCTTGAAGACAAATCCCCCAATAACCGACTTGGGGGCTTTGGTTCTGCAATCGCCTATACAGGCCAAGGCAACAAGTATCTTTTATTGCCCGACCGCGGTCCGGGCGATGGTGCAAACTCCTACTCCTGCAGATTTCATCTAGCTGAAATCAATGTTTCCACTTCGGGCAAACTTGACTTCAAACTATTAAAAACGACCCTACTTAAAACACCCGAGGGCAACCACTTAACTGGGTCATCCAAGGGTTTTGGCACTTCGGGCAACAGGTTTGACCCTGAAGGTATTCGGGTCTTAAAAAACGGTTCTATTCTTATTAGTGATGAATATGGACCATCGGTATGGCTCTTTGATTCTTCGGGCAATTTGAAGCATAAGTTTCTGATTCCAGAAAAGTTCCTCATCCAGAACAAATCGGATCACGCTGAAAAAGAATTCCCACCCTCTAATAAAAAAGGTAGGGTTACCAACAAAGGGTTTGAAGGCATCGCTATTTCACCAGACCAAAAGAAATGGCTCGCCGCTTTACAAGGCTCTCTCATTCAAGATCGTAACCCCAGTAATTCCGACCTGAAAACCAATGGCGACAACCTTCGCTTTTTAGAAACTTCCATCGAAGGAAAACACCTTCGAGAAATTGTTTACAAAATGGAAAGTGCAAAGAATGGCGTAAATGAAATCCTGGCAATCGGTGAAGAAGATTATTTGGTGTTAGAGCGGGATGGCGATGCAGGCGAATCTGCGGGGTTCAAAAAGATCTTTCGCATTAGCACAAAAAACGCAACTGATGTTTCAAAAATTATCTCCCTGCCCGCACCAATGCTCCCTGTGGGCATCGTTCCCGTAACCAAAACCCTTTTTCTTGATTTACTCAATCCAAAATTTGGACTCAAGGGAAAAGACTTTCCCGCAAAGATTGAAGGCTTGGCTTTTGGCCCCAATCTTCCCGATGGCCGAAGATTGCTAATCATCACCACAGATAATGACTTTAAACCCGATGAACCCACTTGGATTTACGCTTTTGCTGTAAAAATCGATTGATTAGCTTTTCATCATCGAACCACACTGGGCTTTCCAACGCATCCAATGGTCTGCAAGTACCAAGCAAATCATCGCCTCGCCCATCGGTACAAACCTAGGCAACAAACAAGGATCATGCCTGCCTTTGGTTAGTATCTCTGTTTCAACGCCATGCTTGTCTACCGTTGGTTGTTTTTGGGGCAAGCTGCTAGTTGGCTTGATCGCAACCCTACAAACAATCGGCTGACCACTCGAAATACCACCCAGCATCCCACCATGGTTATTGGTTTTGGTTCCAACTTTGCCCGGAAGCTTTTCATCCGCAACAAAATGATCATTGCACTGACTGCCACGCATGCTCGCCACTTTAAACCCCGCACCATATTCAAAACCCAACACAGCAGGCAGAGACAATAACCCCTTGGCAATATCAGCCTTTAGCTTGTCAAAAACCGGTTCACCCAATCCCGCAGGAACCCCGGTTGCAACCATCTCACATATTCCACCAATCGAATCTCTTTCCAAGCGCACCTGATCAATCAGAGCATACATTTTTTCTGCGATCACAGGGTCTGGGCAGCGCACCGCATTGCTTTCAACTTGTTCTAAAGTAATTGCAGCGGGGTCTGTGGCTTCAAAACGAATATCACCCACCTGAGTTACATAACCCAAGACACGAATCCCTTGAGCTGCAAGTAATTTCCTAGCGATCGACCCAGCAGCCACCCTGCAAATAGTTTCTCGCGCACTTGATCTACCACCGCCTCGATAATCTCTTAACCCATACTTGGCATCAAAAGTATAATCTGCATGGCCCGGCCTGTATTTATCCTTGATATCACCATAATCATGGCTTCGCTGATCGTTATTGCGGAATAAAATACCAATGGAAGTACCATCCGTGACACCTTCAAAAACCCCCGAGAGAATTTCTGGTAGATCATCTTCTTTTCGCTGCGTGGTGATCTTTGACTGCCCAGGCTTTCGCCTTTGCAAATCCGGAATCAAATCTTCAATTCCGAGGGGTAGTCCGGGTGGGCAACCATCAATAATTGCAACATAACCCGGGCCATGGCTTACGCCCGATGTTGTAACTCTGAACAATTCTCCGAATGAGTTTCCTGGCATGATGGTAGTATAACCGAAAATGACTACAATGTCCTAGGTTCCAAAGCCAAGTACCTTTTCAAGGCGGGGCAGCAATGAAGAATGTAGTGATTGTTCTTTTTATGCTGGTGAATTGCGCTTACAACCCGGCCCCATTGCCTGCTCAGGCAGTTAAAGAAAGCGGCAGGTTTGGTATCGCACTTGATGAGGTATCTTTTCCACAAAACAGCCCAGAGAATCTGCGCAAATCTCTTTTAAAAGCGATTAATTCAGATAAAATCGAGTATATGCTGGCGCACCTTGCAGACCCATCGTTCATCGATAAAAATGTCCGCGAAGTGCATGAAGGCAACTTTGCCAAACAAGTTGCTGAAACCCGTGAAAAACTTAAAAAGGGCCTAAAATCTCCCCTAGAATCCCTTCTAAAAGAAGGTAAACTGGATGCCTCAGAAAAATCAGCTTCCCTCAAAGATCCTGCCCTCAAAGATTTCATTATCACCATGAAGCTTGAAAACAACAAATGGTACATGGAAAACAACAAAAAGTAAGACGGTTGATCTCACCTCAATAAGGATGATTAAATGGCCGATTCATGGATCGATTTAAGAAGTGACACCGTAACCAAGCCTTCGCCAGAAATGCGCGCTGCTATGCATGCCGCTGAAGTGGGCGATGATGTTTACAAAGAAGACCCAACGGTTATCAAACTGGAAGAACAAACCGCAGCCATGCTTGGTCACGAAGCAGCACTTTTTTGCCCATCAGGCACTATGACCAACCAGATTTGCATTAAAGCCCACACCCAACCAGCAGATGAAATGATCTGCGAAGAATTTTGCCATGTCTTTAATTGGGAAGGTGGCGGCCCAGCAGCTTTGAGTAACATTTCCTGTAAAACCATCAGGGGAAATCATGGCTTAATCGATGTAGAAATGCTGCAAGATGCCATTCGCCCGCCCAATGATCATTACCCCAGAACCAAGCTTCTATCCTTGGAAAACACCCATAATCGCTGCGGGGGTAGGGTGCAACCGTTCAAGGTAGTTAAAGAACTTCACGACTGGACCCGCAAAAACAACCTCATTTTTCATCTCGATGGCGCAAGACTATGGAACGCTATCGTTGCAACAGGAATCGAAGCCAAGGCATGGGGCCAGCTTTTCGATTCGGTCTCGGTATGCTATTCCAAAGGATTGGGCGCACCGATAGGAAGCGCAATTGTAGGCTCCAAAGAATTTGTCGCAAGGTGCAGAAGAATTCGAAAAATGTTTGGTGGCGGTATGCGTCAGGCAGGCAGCATTGCAGCGGGCGCAATTTATGCATTGAACAATAACATCCATCGCCTGAAGGAAGATCACGAAAAAGCCAAAGTGCTGGGCGATGCAATTCAGAACACCCCGGGACTGAAAATGGATCAACCCACGGTCGAAACTAACATCGTCTGGTTTCATGTGGACTCCAAACTTGCGCCGGTTCCAGAGTTTGTTGCTGCTTTAAAAGAAAGAAAAATCCTGATTCATACAAGTGGATTAAATCTGATGAGGGTGGTAACTCACCTAGATGTATCCATGGAACAAGTTAAAAAAACCGCAGAAATCATTCATGAAGTTACTAATAAACTCTCGAAGGGTAAAGTTTAGATTGTAAGTTTGGGAAAGCTCGTTTCAAAATAAGAGCGATGCCGATGTATAGGCAACCATGTGACCATCCTTTTATCGCATCCGCTACACCCCCAACTTACCACTTATAAATTGTGCGTTTTTTTTCTCATCCTTTGGCATCTTGAAGACGATAAGTATGTTAGAATTCAGGTGTTGAGCGTTCGAACAGCAGGGCTCTGAAAAGGGCTCTACGAAGGCAGCCTGAAACCCATCTGCAAAATGGCCAAAGTTTCTCTTCTTGTCAGGGCCAGCATTAGGGTTGGCACTTCGGTGCCAAAGATTGTAGTATCTTCTTGGAAACTCCGACCCATCTTTCCGGAGAATTCCTAGAGAAAGGACATGTATCATGTTCAAGCACGGACCATCGACTATCAGCGGACCAGTTTCGCGAACCGGCAAAAAGTGGAAATCACAACCCAAAGCCGTCTCCAAGCGCAAAAATGAAGGTGCACCCATCAGGCAGGATCTGGTTAGCAGAGTGCGCCAAGAAATCGCTGCGGGCACCTACGACACCCCCGAAAAATTCGAACTTGCCCTCGATAAAATGCTGGGCGAACTCGATTTAGGTTAGAATTAACCACTCTTTCCGGTTAACCCTTTGAGATCTTCAAGGAATCGATTATCATAATCTATCAGAGGAATTGCCCATTTCCTCTGATTTCCTGATCTGAAAGGACCTCAACCGTGAATCTGCAATCTGTTCTCGTATCCCAATCTCCTGAAGATAAATTCAGGGAATACCTTACCACTGGTAACAAATCCCAGCGCTTCACTGGCCAGCAACGAGATATGGTTCGCTTTATCTTCAGCAACCATGATCACTTCGATGCAGAAGCTCTTATTTCTGATATGCAAGCTGCAACCATTAAAATCAGCCGGGCCACCGCCTACCGCACCCTCAATAAACTTGTCGATGCTGGCCTTCTCCGAAAGCTCGAACTCGGACCCCGCACCTTCTACGAACACGATTATGGCTACCCCCAACACGATCATCTCCAATGCACCAAGTGTGGCAAAGTGATCGAGTTTCAAAACTCTTCCATCGAAGAAGCCATCAAGCAGGCTTCCCTTGCCAACGGCTTTCAAAGTGAAGGGCACTCCTTCATCGTTCGGGGAGTTTGCAAAGAATGCAACATCGCCCGCATGCCCAAGCGTCAACTCGACCTCATCTAAAAAAAAAGAGAGAGAGAAGCTTTTGCCACTCTCTCCCTTTGAAACAACTCTTTTTTACACTTTAAATCTTCGCAGGAACCTCGTAACCTTTGCGGTAGGGGCGGGTAAGCATCAGGTTGGCTTCCGCATCATTCACAAAAGTTTCAGTCTTAGGATCCATTACCAGTTTTCTGCCAATCGTGACTTTCGTCTTGCTAGCATCCAACTTATTATCAGCAAGATGGGCCGCCATCCTGCCTACAGCTTCGGTAGTCTTTTCATCAAGCCCAGCCACTTTCTCAGAAAGCATCTGATCTTTCCCAAGCCTATAGCTGATGTTGCCCAAATGGCAAAGTGCGCTAGATAAATGGCCCTCAAGAATATCCCCGTTCAGCATCTCAGGCTTCTTAGCCCTTACTGCCTTGCAGAAATTCTCGAAGTGGTGATTATCGCCACCACCACTAAACCGAGTTACTTCTTTATTATCCTTATCAAACACAATACCCGTGGCATAACTTGGACAGACGATGTAACCATTGGTACCGTAGAAAATGTTTCCAACCTTCGTTCCCATGAAATCCTTGGTGGGTAAACCGCGGACTTCAAAAATCAGCGCCTTCTCACCATAATCAAACGAACAAATCTGGGTATTAGGAGTTTGACCATCATCCTCATAACCCAACCTGCCACCCATGCTAAATACGCCCTTGGGCAATTCCATGGCTTTAAGCGCCCAACGAGCCTTGTCCATTTCGTGAATGCCTTGGTTGCCTAAGTCGCCATTGCCGTAATCCCAAATCCAATGCCAATCGTAATGAATTTTATTTCTATGAACGGGATTCATCGGGGCAGGGCCACACCACAAATCAAAATCCATGGTCGAAGGAATCGGCTTATCTGCAGCAACTTTACCAATGCTACCTCTGGGCTTGTAACAAAGCCCACGGGTCATCATGATTTCGCCAATCTTGCCACTGTGGGCGTATTCGATCGATTGTCGCATGCCAGGGTTACTACGGCTTTGCGTACCGGATTGGCAAACCCGATTGTACTTGCGCGCAGCTTCTACAACCCTTCTTCCTTCGCTAACATTATGGCTCACAGGCTTTTCAACATACACATCTTTTCCAGCCTGCAATGCCCATATCGCCATCAAGGAATGCCAATGATTTGGGGTTGCAATACTCACCACATCAATCGACTTATCATCCAGAAGTTTACGGAAATCTTTCTCGAACTTGGGTGCTTTGCCTTGAACTTTTTCAATGGTTTTCATGGCATTGCCAATCACTGCTTCATCGCAATCACAAATGGTGGTAACCACGCAATTGTTCTTGCCTGCAAAGCCGCCTACATGGCTCATGCCTCTGCCGTTAACCCCAACCACAGCCACCCTAAGTTGTTCGCCCGAAGCGCCCTGAGCATTTGCAGCTTCCTTGGCTTGGGTATCGACTTTGGAAAAATCAAGCCCTGCAGCAGCAATAGCCGCGCCCACAACGCTATCTTTTACGAATTCCCTGCGATCCATGAAAAAACTCATTGTTTGATTCCTTGAAAAAGTTTTTAGGTATGCGTGTCAGACAATTTATAATAACCCCAATAAAACCCATGCGTCAATCATTTACCCTTGAATTGATCCAAAATGATTCCCTATGATGCATCTTTTGGGTAACATGATCCACCATGCTTGAACATCAACAGCTTCTGATTTCGACCTCCAAGCCGGGTGCTGGCTTATTGTTTCAAAACCCTGAGAACTCAAAGCCTCTGGGTTACGCCACTTTAAAATCCACCTTCCTCAGTCAGAATTGGGCGGTCCACGAAAAAGATGATAACCCGCTCGTATTTACGCTAACCAAGCTTAATGTTCCGTTTGCCAACTGGACTATCAACGATGCCTGCGACCTTACCGTGGGATTTCTCTATGCCAACCAATTGCTCATGCCTACAGGCAGAATTTATTGCTTCAGAACCATCCTGCCCTCTGGTATTACGTTGTGGGAAGACGAAGTTGGCACCCGGTTTGCCAACATTCAATCTCAAAGCCCAAATGCCGATCTACTAGTGTTTCATAAAAACCAAGGGGGCTTACCCTTTGGAAGAATGCTAATCCTAGCGGATTATCTAATTCAATATGGTGCAAAACTGCAGCTTTGATCACTTCCTGCCTCTTTTGGGGGGTCTGCCATGATTTCCACAATGATTCAAGTTTACCCCCTTTAAAACCCGATGAAATGAGCTACATTAGTT
>Ga0209553_1000800_pt1 | contig 15944 bp, 12 predicted proteins | sample LauGreFBDMM110DN_2_FD_188217 | JGI IMG/M metagenome (GOLD analysis project Ga0209553, IMG submission 188217) | Freshwater lake microbial communities from Lake Michigan, USA - Fa13.BD.MM110.DN (SPAdes) (version 2) | ecosystem: Environmental > Aquatic > Freshwater > Lake | place: Lake Michigan...
CCGCTTCATACCTCAACAAGTACCGCCGGAAGCTTCGTTCACACATCCCCAATATCCGAGCTGCCTCAAATTGCGTAAGCCGACCTGCGTTCCAACCCTCATAAGTTTCTTCGAATCTCATCCTTCAGTTCTCCTGTAGCACTTCCGTTCGTCTCATTTGGCACCCCTTCGGGGCACTATGACGACCGGACAGATGTCGCGCTACAGAACCGGACAGATCATGAACTCTCAACATAAAAAGAACTAAATGTAGACAGAAGCACTCTTAGTTGGTAGCATGACCCCGCCGCATTAGCACCCCCCCCAGATTTTTAGATATGTAAATAAGGGGAGGGGTAAAAAAGTAAGAAGTAGGCGGAGCGTAGTGTTCCGCATTATTAACAAAATTACGGAGAATTAAATGAACAAAGTAACTCAAGCGGTAGTTGCGTTAGGGCTTGTGTGTTTTGGCGCCGCATCGTTTTCTTTTGCGGACCCAGCCAAGTTGCCACGAGTAAAGCAAGAGATGGTAAAGCCTCCCTTCTTGCCAAAGCATGACCAGGTCTCTAAAGGAGCGAAGGTCGTTGAAGTACGCTTGGTCATGGAAGAGAAGCTCATTACGATTGATGCCGCAGGCACCAAGGTATGGGCATTGACATACAATGGAACCGTACCGGGTCCAATGATCGTAGTGCACGAGGGCGACTATGTTGAAGTCACCTTAGTTAATCCTAAGACCAGCACAATGAGCCATAACGCTGATTTTCACGCAGCGACCGGTCAATTGGGTGGTGCAGGGTTGGACCTGGTTCAGCCTGGCGAAGAGGTAACTATCCGCTGGAAAGCAGCTAAGTCAGGTGTATTTGTCTACCATTGCGCTCCTGGTGGAACGATGATCCCTTACCATGTTATTTCCGGGATGAGCGGTGCCGTTATGGTACTGCCTAAGAACGGTCTGACAGACAACAAGGGCAAGTCATGGAAGTATGACCGTGCTTACTACATCGGCGAACAAGATTTCTACATCCCGAAGGGTGCCGACGGCAAGTACAAGACCTACGCTCAGCCTCTGGAAGGAATGAACGACATGTTGGAGCTGTCTAAAGGACTCATCCCAACCCACGTAGTATTCAATGGTGCTGCTGGTGCCTTGACTGGACCCGCTGCACTGACCGCGAAGGTTGGAGAGAAGGTTCTGTTCATTCACTCACAAGCCAATCGTGACTCACGTCCTCATCTGATCGGTGGACATGGTGACTTGGTATGGCAAGGTGGATCATTCAATGATATTCCTCTCACCAACCAAGAGACATGGTGGGTACCTGGTGGTTCAGCAGTTGCCGCTGGATATGAGTTCGTTCAGCCTGGCCTGTATGTATACCTCAGCCATAACTTGATCGAGGCAGTATTGTTAGGAGCTGCCGCTCATATGATGGTAGAAGGCAAGTGGGATGATGACATGATGACAACAGTCAGGAAGGCAGCACCCATTCAACCTGAAACAGGACGATATTGACGATCAAGTAAGAAACTCACAGGGTCGTAATAAACCCAACGCGGCTTCGACCTCACGGTTGAAGCCGCGTTTTTTATGCAGTAAAGAACGGCCACATGGGATCGCGGCAGGGAGGTTTGTTGGGGAAGGAGTTAAGGGCTTTAACAATGAAATTATCCGGAATGAGGCTACAGCTTAGCCTTGTCCGGCCGATGCAGACAAAGGATAATAGCCATTAGCCAGTACAATAGAATATAAGACAAGAGTCTGCACATCAGGGCGAGTCAGGCCAAAGAAATAAGACGGCCCGAATACCGCTTAAATCACATCTTGGGTTCAATATGCTGTTGATGATCGACAATTATGATTCTTTTACCTACAACCTAGTTCAGTACTTTGGTGAACTGGGTGAGGAGGTAATGGTATTTCGTAATGACGCAATCTCGGCGGACGAGGTCCTGAGTGTTGAGCCTCAACATATCGTGATATCGCCTGGACCTTGCACACCGAATGAGGCGGGTGTGTCGGTACCAATGATCGATCGGTACAGCGGGAAGGTGCCGATACTTGGGGTATGCCTAGGTCATCAGAGTATCGGACAGGCATTTGGGGGAAAGATCGTCCATGCCAGGCAGCTCATGCATGGTAAGACCTCTCCAATCTTTCACAATAACAAGGGAGTCTTTCACGGACTGCCAAGCCCATTCATCGCAACACGTTACCATTCACTCGTGATCGAGAGAGAGAGTCTACCCGACTGCTTGGAAATCACCGCTTGGACCGAGGATGGAGAGATCATGGGGATACGACACAAGACACTGTCTGTTGAGGGGGTGCAGTTCCATCCCGAGTCGATTCTAAGCGAATATGGGCACAAGCTACTGGAGAATTTCTTAAGCAGTAAAGAAACTCCACATTCATTGCAGCAGAGGGGTCACGACTCGTGAGTCCGCATGAGGCACTCGCCAGAATCATCGATCGAGGTGAGATTCAGCATGATGAGATGGTGTCACTAATGAGGCAGATCATGAGGGGCGAGGTCTCGCCGGTCATGATCTCTGCCATCGTGATTGGTTTAAGAGTCAAGAGAGAGAGTATTGGCGAGATTAGCGCAGCAGCAGAGGTGATGCGAGAACTCGCAACTAGGGTAGAGGTCGAGAACCGTCAGAACTTAGTTGACACCTGCGGTACCGGGGGAGACTCGGCACACACATTCAACATCTCAACAGCAGCGGCCTTTGTTGCAGCAGCAGCAGGGGCAAGAGTCGCTAAGCATGGCGGCAGATCAGTTTCGAGTAAATCGGGTAGTGCGGATGTGCTTGAGTCGCTCGGTGTCAATCTTAATCAAACACCGCAGCAGGTGGCTCAAGGAATCAGCCAGATCGGTGTGGGATTCATGTTCGCTCCTAACTATCACAGTGCGATGAAGTATGCTGCACCGGTGAGGCGCGAGTTGGTGGTGAGGACCCTCTTCAATATACTGGGCCCACTAACGAATCCTGCAGGGGCGGAGAATCAAGTGACCGGCGTATTCCATGCCGATTTAGTCGGAACCATTACTAGGGTGTTGCAGCAATTGGGGAGTCATCATGTGATGGTGGTGCATGGTGAGGATGGGCTCGATGAGATCACCATTGCAGGGAAGACTCGGATCGGAGAACTGAAAAATGGAGAGGTGAGTGAATACACCATCAGACCGGAAGACTTCGGAATGAAGGTCAGCGCCATCGAGACGATACAGGTAGAGAGTAGCGAGCAATCGCGAGCGGTATTACAGACAGTGCTTGATAACCAGCCTGGGCCTGCGCTCGATATCGTGCTACTCAATGCGGGTGCTGCAATTTATGTGTCAGGGGTGGCGGGCACATTGCAGGAGGGGGTGGAAAGGGCCCGCGCAGCGGTTGAGAGTGGTGCCGCTAAAGAGAAGCTCCGGCAACTGGTCGAGATTTCTCATCAAGCAGTTCATTAAACGCACAAGACAATGTCATACAAGCCCGCATTCAGACAGAGCTGTATTGTCGAGCCTTAAAAGTCCAATCAGAATTGTTGTAGATAAAGACCCTCGAGATGTCAGACATCCTGCAAAAAATCCTCTCAGTAAAGAGACAAGAGATCGCAACCGCGAGAGCGGATAAGCCGATTGCGGCGTTACTTGCTGAGGCCAAGTCTGAGACCCCGCCGCGGGACTTCGTCGGCGCAATCCGCAGGAAAATAGCTACCGGATTGCCAGCGGTCATTGCAGAGATAAAAAAGGCTAGCCCAAGTAAGGGTCTTTTGCGTGAGAACTTTGAACCGGGCAGTATTGCTAAGAGCTATGCACGGAACGGAGCTGCCTGTCTATCGGTACTGACCGATGAGCAGTTCTTTCAGGGGCGCGTGCAATACCTTAAGGAGGCGCGAGCCGCCTGCGATCTACCGGTGCTGCGCAAAGACTTCATGCTGGATGAGTATCAGGTGGTCGAGTCTCGGGCCATGGGGGCAGACTGCATATTGCTGATCGTGGCGGCCTTCTGTGGTCCGGATGGTTTGTATGAGGGAAATAGGGAGGAGAGTGCGGCTGGCCGAATGAAAGAGCTGGAGACGTTGGCACAATCACTCGGGATGGCTGTGCTGGTGGAGGTTCACGACGGGATAGAGCTCAAGTTAGCATTACAACTCAATACCCCACTCATCGGAATCAATAACCGGAATCTTCGGACATTCAATACGCGGCTAGAGACCACACTGGAACTGCTAGAACATATTCCTGCAGATCGGATTGTGGTGACAGAGAGCGGGATGCATGGGGTCGAGGATGTGAGTCTAATGCGAGAAAACCGGGTCAGTGCGTTCCTGGTGGGGGAGGCCTTTATGCGTGCAGGCGATCCGGGGCTAGAATTAAAAAGATTATTCGGATAGAATAATATTTGTTGCGGGGTCATGGTGACCGCATCAAGGGTTGTAGATTAAGCAGCAAAGCAGTTAAAAGGCATTTGTTGCGGAAACGCAACACATCCTAAGGTTCGTAATAAAAGTGATATAAATACCTTGCAACTCTCGGCGAGCTTAGGCAGAATTCACCTAACCTTCTCGAATTGAGGGGTCCAAGCTGCGGGGCGCAAACCACCGCGAGACTGTCGGTGTGTAAATGTAGCTCGTTGTTTCAACTTTAAAGGAGATTTTCCGCATGAATAAGAAACTGATCGCACTGGCAGTCGCTGGTGCTCTTGCAGCCCCAGTCATTGCGTCTGCACAGGGAACAAACGTTACAATTTTTGGCCGTGTCCAACAAGAATACAGCGGTGTGGATAATGGCAACAATGCATACCAAGGTGGTCTGAACGACAATGCTCGTTCATCACGTTGGGGCTTGCAGATCGCTGAAGATCTAGGCCGTGGATTAAGAGCCATTGCTCGTTTAGAGCAAGGTCTGAATACAGGTAGCGGGACTGCAAACACACCTCGCGAGCAGTGGGTTGGTCTGTCAAGCGCGCAGTGGGGCGATGTTAAGTTCGGCCGTGTACAGTCCCCATTCAAGGACTTCGCAGGTGGTATGACCATTGATCCATTTGCATACACAACCCTGCAAGCCAACGGTGCTGGCGGCACGATGTCGGGTAGCGCTAATGGAATGGGCTCAGGTGCGAATAGTTTCGTGAATGGCGCGATTCGTTTTGACTCGATTCAGACAGACGGATTTTCATTCGCCGGTTTGTTGATGCCAGGTGATGCCAATAACTTTGACCCAACCAAGAATGGTAATGATACTGCTTCCTTCTTCGGTGGTGGCGGCGGCAATACCGGCGGTAAGAATGGTGAGTTTGATGGTCAAGCAGCTGCTAAGTACGCCGGTAACTACATGGGTGCCGCTTACACGGTATTCGGTGGATACTCACGTGACAATGCCAATGACGCACAGAAAGCACTTATAGCCACTTCAGGTTCACGGGTCGAAGAAGTATGGCGTGCTGGTGGTACCTTAAAGCATGACAATTTGTCGTTTGTAGGTCAGTACGAGCGTGTTACCAATGCGCTCGGTTCTGCAACCTGTACCTCAGCATCAGCATTGGCATCCAATCCATTAGTTGCTTCAAGTGGGCAGTGTAATTCAGCAATGAACTTGGGCGGTGGTGGGGATATCTGGCACGTCGGTAGCAACTATCAGTGGGGCAAGACCCAGCTGGTCGCGCAAGGCGGCAGGACAACTGCTGACGCAGTCGGGGGCACAGCTGGCCGTGAAAACCAGAGCTTCACAGTCGGCGCAATCCATGCATTGAGCAAACGTACCAGCCTGTTTGGTGGTTATCAGCGCGTGACCATGGGTACTTCAGTTGCAGCCGATGCCAGCAGTACTGCCGGTGAATCATACACTTCAAACGCGGCCTATGGAGCAGGCAACCGCAACACTTGGACGATTGGTATGCGTCACAATTTCTAATCGTTCCTTGATTAGTTAAAAATGGAGCGCTTCGGCGCTCCATTTTTTTTCACATTTATTTTGTGTATCGCTTGATGAAACTCTTTTTAAGAGCACATGCGCCGAATTAGAGCAACGCTTTAGCCAGCTAGTGTATTTAATTAACAAGGATTACATGTTAAAATCATAGGCTAGTTTAGTAGATGTGATGAAGTCAGCGTCAGGGAGACATAGATCCTTCCGTCTGATCAATTGCAGATGAAAATAGCGATTAAATATTAAATAAATATTTAATTAAGATAAAAGGTTAAAGTCGGTCACTCTGTAGGGGCAATAACTACAGAGTCTAGTGAATTAATTTTAGAGGGGATGCACGTGGGAGTTCCTTTACGTCAACAGATCGCAGTCGGTACGTACTTACTCAAGCAAAAACTAATGGGGGTCAAGAAATACCCTCTGGTCTTGATGCTGGAGCCATTATTTAAGTGTAATCTTGCCTGCGGGGGTTGCGGCAAGATTGACTATCCAGATGAGATTCTGGATAAACGGCTCAGCTATGAAGAGTGCATGCAGGCGGTCGATGAGTGTGGTGCGCCAATGGTATCGATCCCGGGTGGTGAGCCGCTGATCCACAAGGATATGCCACGAATCGTAGCAGGTATCATCGCACGTAAAAAATATGTTTACCTATGCACGAATGCACTACTCCTAAAGAAGAGGATCGGTGACTATACCCCATCCCCTTATCTGACCTTCTCTATTCATCTAGATGGAATGAAGGAGCGTCACGATGCATCGGTCTGTGAAGAGGGCGTTTTCGATCGTGCGGTCGAGGCAATTAAGCTCGCACTATCGAAGGGTTTTAGGGTCACCATTAATTGCACTCTATTTCAAGGAGAGACCCCGAAAGATGTTGCTGAATTTCTAGATTATGCAATGGAGCTGGGTGTTGAAGGTGCGACTATCGCTCCAGGATTTAGTTACGAGAGAGCCCCTCAGCAGGGAGTCTTTATAAAGAGCGAGGATACCAAGAAATTATTCAGAGGGATCTTTGAAATTGGCAAGTCCCGTAAATGGAAGCTGAATCACTCCTCGCTCTATCTTGATTTTTTAGCGGGGAATCAGAATTACCAGTGCACACCTTGGGGCAACCCAACGCGTAATGTGTTTGGATGGCAGAAGCCTTGCTACTTATTGTCGGATGAGGGGTATGCGGCCACCTTCCAGGAGTTGCTGGATGACACACCCTGGGCTAAGTACGGCAACAGTAGTAATCCAAAGTGTGCTCAGTGTATGGCCCACTGCGGTTATGAAGCGACAGCGGTCGAGGATATGTTGCAGAACCCATTAAAAGCGCTCGGGGTATCGATGCGCGGCCCACGGACAGATGGACCCATGGCAGCAGAGTTGCCGAGGATCTATGATGTATCTCAGCCTCACAATCCTGGCCGAAAAGAGTTTCCGATACCGGTCGTAGTTAAGAAGACAAGCTCCAACTCTAGTGATGCTGCGGGTACCGGCACTGATGGGTAATTTTCACCTGTCTTAAGCTGAACCCGTTCAGCGCCTCTACCGGAAAGTTTGCCAATATGAGAATCTTACCCGGAATCAAGTCGGTCTCTCACCTCTGCATGATCGGGGTGTTGTTGCTAGGTGGCATGTCAGTCTCCTGGGCTCAAAAGACTGATTTTAGTAGTCCAGAGCAGGTCGTAAAACGCCTTCACGAATCCCTCACCGAGGCGATGCGAGAAGGGGGTCGGTTAGGATTCAAGGGACGTTTAGAGCTCCTCACGCCGATCGTGACACGGACCCATGAACTAGACTTTATCGCACGGACCACCCTTGGCAATCTCTGGTCGAAGCTCAGCCCAGATCAGCAAGTCACTTTTACCGACACCTTCCGTCAACTAAGTATCAGCAGCTATGCGGACTGGTTCAAGAGCCATGAGGGAGAGGCTTTTGAATTTGTAGATCAGCAGAGCATGCCGAGAGAGCAGGTCCTGGTCAGGAGCCTTATCGTCAAGGGGAAGGACGAGGTTGCTCGATTGGACTATGTCTTGAGAGAGACCAAGGATGGATGGCGGATCATCAATATCATGGCCAATGGCGTTAGTGATCTCGCCCTCAAACGGGTCGAGTACCGATCCATCCTCGAGAGAGACGGATTCCCAGCACTGATCGATATGCTCAAGAAAAAGATCGCCACAGCAGAGAAGAGCTGAAGGGTGATCGATTCAAGGCCCCTTGAAAGATGACCGCAACCGTGGAATCTTTACAAAGCCGTACCAACCGCTTTTTCGCGAGATGGGTATCAGGATCCTATCAGTACGCAACAGCGATACTGATAGGATCACTATTGATTGCGGTGGTATGCGGGGTATACACATCACGCAACCTGGGAATGAACACCGATACCACGGACATGCTCTCGGAGCATCTTCCGTTTCGCGCGAACTACATCCAGTATAAGAAGACTTTCCCACAAGATCAGGGGATGGATACCCTGGTCGTCGTAATCGAAGCACCAACACCCGAGCAGGCTCATTCCGCTACCAAGCAACTGGCCGAGCGCCTGAAAGAAGACACAACAAATATCAAAGACATTTATCTGCCGAGCGGAGATATTTTTTTTGAGAGGAATGGACTTCTCTACGAGAGTCTGCCTGAACTTGAGCGTATTACTGATCGACTGGCAGCCGCACAGCCTCTGATCGCACAGATTGTAGGGGACCCCTCGCTACACAACTTCACATTGGTCTTAACTGCTGCGGTGGAGGAACTCAACAAGGGGCGAAGCTTGGATCTGGCGCCCGTACTTGGGGGAGTGAGCGCGACACTGGATGCAAGAATCTCTAGCACCCCGCGAGCACTGTCTTGGCAGGGACTCTTTCGCGGAGAGCCGCAGAAGGATAGCTACCGAGAGTTGATGACAGTACAGCCCAAGCTCGACTATACGCAGATCTCTGCAGCAGAGCAGTCGATCACGGCACTACGTAAGACGGCAGGAGATCTCTCCTTGAGGGAGGATGGGATACGATTGCGAGTGACCGGTGATGTCGCATTGGCTGATGAGGAATTAAAGAGTGCGATGACTGGGACAGAGTTCTCGGGGTTACTCGCGCTGGTACTGGTTGCGGGGGTGCTGTATCTCGCACTTAAAGCGGCTGGGCAGATCATCGGTGTCCTGCTGAGTCTGATAATGGGGCTGCTATTAACGGCAGCCTTTGCGGCTGCGACGGTGGGCCACCTGAATGTCATCTCGGTCGCATTTGCAGTGCTGTATGTTGGTTTAGGGGTGGATTATGCGATCCACTTCCTGCTTCGATACCGAGAACTGTTGGAAGAGGGAAGGGACCCGATAGAAGCTCTGAAGGCAACGGGAGGGGGCACGGGGTACTCATTATTTTTATGCGCCATCACAACCTCAATCGGGTTTTATGCCTTCATGCCAACATCCTACAGCGGTGTTGCTGAGTTGGGGTTGATCGCTGGGACCGGGATGATGGTCAGCCTCTTAGTGACCCTGACACTGATGCCGGCCCTACAAAGATATATGCCGACACGTCCCAGCATCGCGGCAGGGGTCTCAGCAGAGGCCTCTCTGGGGAGATTGCTGGAGCACCCACTTCGTTGGCGGAAGATGGTCTATGCGGTAACGCTAGTCGCACTAGTTGCATCCATAGCAGCGATTCCGAGTATTAAGTTCGACTATAACCTCCTGAACCTGCAAGATCAAAGAGGGGAAGCGGTTCAGACCTTCCGGGAGCTATTAAAAGATTCTACAAACTCACCCTGGCACGCGGTCGCACTGACCGGCAGCGAGGAAGAGTTGCGGCAGCTAGTGAAGCGACTCAGCACTCGACCAGAGGTGAGCAGGGTAGTCACGATCCTTGATTTCGTCCCCGACGATCAGGAAGACAAGATTACGATGATAGAGGAGTTGGCATTGACCTTGGGGCCACTTACAAATGCATCTTCGCCCAAGAACGCAAAACAGTACACTCTAGAGCAGAAGAGGGCCTCTATGGATGGGTTGAGAGGGGCGCTAGACCGGCTGATAGAGAAGAATCCTAATCATCCCGGCCAGGAATCGGCTCGCAATCTGAGGGCATCTCTAGTCACGATACTCAAACGAGTAGATGAGTCTGGAATCGAGGAGAGGGGGCAATTGATTGATGCCATTGAGAAGGACCTGTTATCACTCCTACCCAGATCCATGCAGAGCCTGAGTACCTCTATAGAGGCATCAGAATTTAATCAGGAGCAGTTACCCGAATCACTGCGGACGAGATGGCTCAGTCAGACAGGACAGTATCAGATCGCAATTTATCCGGCAGAAAATATTAATGACAATCAGGCGCTAAGACGATTCGTAAGGGCGGTGCAGGAGGAAGCGCCACAATCAACCGGTGCTCCAATCATTAGCCTTGAGGCGGGTGAGGCTGTGGTGGATGCATTCATCATGGCATTTTCGCTGGCCCTGGTGGGGATCGCGGTCATACTCTTGTTCATGCTGCGAAGCATAGCATCGACTCTGCTGGTGCTGACTCCACTTCTCCTTGCTGCTTTATTCACAGGAGCGGTAACGGTGCTGATGGATGTCCAGTTCAATTTCGCTAATATCATTGCACTACCGCTCCTGCTGGGTGTCGGCATCGATAGCGGACTTCATATGGTGCAAAGAAGCCGAGGTCAAGTTGATGGGGCAAGACATGAGGATTTGATGCATAGCAGTACCACTCGCGCTATTTTTTACAGCGCGCTGACCACCCTAGTTGGGTTCGGCAGCCTGGCATTCTCAACTCACCAGGGAACCGCCAGTATGGGGGTGCTTCTCACCATAGGACTGGCGCTCACGCTGATCTGTGTACTGGTGATACTCCCAGTCCTGCTGGCAACATTTAAACAGGGCGAAAGTACATCAGAAAGTAGTACAACGGCTCAATAGTTTTGTTTATAATTTGTGTCCTGAGCCTGCCGTAAGGGATAGCTATCTAGATGATGCGAAACAGAATAATGAGAGAGAGTAGTCCAAATTATTTTTGATTATGAAGACTAGTCATCAGACCACAATTCTAATTTTGTTAGGTGCTGCGTTCCTCGGGGGATGCGCCACCATACCTCAGAATGATCAGGGCAAGCAGCCTGGGCAGAGCGCAAAATCGGTCGACCCCTATGAGAATACCAACCGAGTATTCTACGATATTACCGATGCGATCGACCGGCACGTCATGGAGCCTGTCGCCAATGCCTATCTCGGCTATGTGCCCAGTCCGTTACAACGCTCGATCGGGAACTTCTACGATAACCTGTCCTACCCCAATGTTGCATTGAACGCGTTCTTACAAGGCAAGGGTCAGCAGGGGATCGAGGACACAATGAGATTCACACTCAATTCGACGATCGGTTTATTCGGACTGTTTGACGTCGCAACACGCATGGGATTTAAGCAGAATGATGAGGACTTTGGGCAAACACTGGGGGTATGGGGTGTTGATACGGGGTCTTACCTGTTCGTGCCTTTACATGGGCCTAGTAGCACTCGAGACGTGACCAACATCCCCTTTAGTGCTGCCACCAATGTTCTTTTTTTAGTGAGCAGCGCTACGATCTTTGCGCCGATCGGGGTCTTGGGCGCTATCGATAAAAGGGCTCGGTTGGCCAATGCAATGAAGATCCGCGATCAGGCTGCATTGGACCCATACCTATTTGTACGAGAGGCCTCCCTACAGCAACGTAAGCATCAAGTCTTTGATGGCAAGCCGCCCATTGAAAGTTATGACGATCTCTCGGAGGATGGGGATGCTGAACTCGCTGAGGTTGCCCCAGTGCCGGTTATTTCAGTGCAGAATAACCCTGCAAGAGATCGCCGTGCCGATAGTGTATCAAGTCTGCAGATCGACCCAATTAAAATGACGCTGGATCTTCCGCAGGCGAGTTCTCTGCCGACTGATCTTGACCCTGACCCTGACCCCACGAGGAGTCGCCGTACAGACAGGGCTCCTTGAAGAGTTGATGTAACTCAGGGGATGGTTGGTGACGTTGGAAGGATTTATCCCTGGTGATGGGGTCATGATAGGCGCCAGTCGACACAGGGCGATCTGTTACTGGACAGGGTGGGTGATGGAATTGTATCAATGAGTTACAATACAAAGTTATTTGCCTTAGAAGTTTTTGGTGCAAAAAAATTGATGAGATTTTGATTGTATGACTAGAACATCTCTGCAGAAAAATAGTAACGACCGCATGAGCGAGGCTGCCACCGACCGGTGGCCAGACCGAGACCAGATAGCAACCAAGGCATCGCCTGAAGGCGCGCTCGGTAGGGCGCGTAAGGCACTTCTGTCTCTGCAGAAGGAGGATGGGCACTGGTGCTTCCCGCTTGAGGCTGACTGCACGATTACATCCGAATACATCCTGATGATGCACTTCATGGATGATGTAGATGTGGGTCTGGAGATTAAACTCGCCCGTTTCATCCGTGAGCAGCAAGGCTCGGAGCATGGAGGTTGGGCGCTATACTTTGGTGGCCAAATCGACCTGAGTTGTACGATCAAGGCTTACTATGCGCTGAAGATCGTCGGTGACTCGCCCGATGCACCGCACATGGTGAGGGCTCGAACGGCGATCCTGGCACACGGTGGAGCAGCACGGGCCAATTCATTCACCCGAATACTGCTAGCGATGTGGGGACAGATGCCATGGAGAGGGGTGCCATTCATGCCGGTCGAGGTTATATTATTGCCGAGCTGGTTTCCATTTCACCTGAGTAAGATTGCTTATTGGTCTCGCACAGTGACCGTGCCACTGACCATACTTTACTCCCTGAAGGTGCAGTCTGCTAACCCTCGAAAGATTGGCATTCCAGAGCTCTTTACCGTGCCTGCGGAGGATGAGCATGATTACTTTCCGGTACGTTCAACACTGAACCGGGTCTTTCTGATGATTGAGCGGACTGCTCGATTATTTGAGCCACTCATTCCACAATCCTTGAGACGTGTCGCATTAAAGCGAGCAGAACATTGGATTATAGAACGGCTCAATGGTGACTTCGGTTTGGGAGGAATCTTCCCCGCAATGGTGAACGCTAACGCGGCACTGGCATTACTGGGATATGAGTATGAGCATCCTTACCGAGAGCAGTGCCGACAAGCTCTGCGTGGACTATTGCTGGAGGAGGGTGAGAGGGCCTGGTGTCAGCCCTGTTCATCCCCAGTATGGGACACAGTCCTTGCCACACTTGCCATGCAGGAGGATGCGGACGCAGACCAGAAATCAATCAGAAGGGCACTCGATTGGCTGGTGCCTTTGCAGATACTAGATGCCCCAGCAGACTGGAAGGACGAGCACCCTGATTTGCCTGGCGGTGGCTGGGCCTTCCAATATGCAAACCCCCACTACCCAGACCTGGACGATACCGCGGCAGTGGCGTGGGCGATGTATCAGGCAGATCCTGATGCCTATCGCTATAGCCTGGAACGAGCGTCAGACTGGTTGATCGGGATGCAGTCCAGTAACGGGGGTTTTGCGGCGTTTGATGTGGATAATACTTATTACTATCTAAATGAGATCCCATTCGCTGACCATGGGGCATTGCTTGACCCTCCGACCAGCGACGTGAGTGCTCGGTGCACCGGATTCTTGGCTTTGTATGGAAAGGAAGGTCAGCAAGATGCCATGAACCGAGGCCTGAACTACTTGCTCAGCGAACAGGAACCAAGTGGTGCCTGGTTCGGGCGATGGGGCAGCAATTATATTTATGGCACCTGGTCGGTCCTGGAGTCATTGAGGTTGGTCCGTGTGGATACTGAACACTCCGCGATCCGGCGTGCGGTCCAATGGCTTAAGTCTGTGCAGCGCGATGATGGTGGTTGGGGTGAGAGTAATGATAGCTATCTCGACTCGCAAAAGGCCGGGCAATTCTTTACAAGCACTCCATCTCAGACAGCTTGGGCGTTGTTGGGTCTTATGGCAGCAGGTGAAGTGCATAGCCAGGAGGTACGGAGTGGCATTGATTATTTGGTGAGGACACAGGGTAACGATGGCCTGTGGGATCAGCCTTGGTTTAATGCGCCGGGCTTTCCACGGGTCTTCTATTTAAAATACTACGGCTACGCAAAATACTTTCCACTATGGGCACTGGCAAGATTTAACGCGATGACTCGGAAGACCTCTGTGTGAGGATGGTCGGCATTGTCACCGCCATGCGTGTGGAGGCAAGTTGCTTAACCCGGGCGGATCTGCCCTTTAATGAGATGACCAGTCTGGGAGAGAGGGCGGCGATCTGGTTGAGCGGAATGGGTGAGAAGGCAGCACGGGGAGCAGCAGAAGGACTGCAGCAGGGGGGTTGCACCACCTTGGTAAGTTTCGGACTTGCCGGTGCACTGGACTCAAGCCTGCGACCGGGGGATTTGGTGCTCCCAGACTCGATACATGCCGGCCACCAACTGTCGGTCGACTTGGATTGGCGTAACCGGCTCCGACAGCAATTACCCGCTCACATGAAGATTGCGAGTGGGATACTGGCGGCGAGCCCTAACGTATTGACCTCAGCAGATGCTAAGCGGGAACTGGCGGAGGCGACCGGTGCCTGTGCGGTAGACATGGAGAGCGGCGCAGTGGCTCAAGTGGCCGCAAGGGCTGGGATACCATTCCTCGCAGTCAGAGTGATTGCGGATCCGCTTGACTTCTCGCCGCCGCTCCCCCTCTTGAGTGCAGTACGCCCAGATGGAAGCGCGGACCCAGTTCGGCTGATGGCCTTGATATTGAGACGGTCCGTAACGTTGGGGACGCTGCTACGTCTCGGATCACAACTCCATACTGCGCGCGCTACCCTGTTGACAGTGGTGAAACATGCGGGGACAGAGCTGGGAACCTATTCCAAGTAGCTTCAAAGATACCGCCCAGGCGGAGGGGTAGAAGGGATCCTTGCGCGAGCGGCCTCCACTATTTGTTGCGCTGACGACGGCACCATTGATAACAGCATTAGAAACTTTTATCGTCCCCTCCACACGGCCTATCACTCAGTATCAGCGTGCTGGGCTCATTCCCTAATTCGGTAACGTCTCCCCGGACAGGGCCATCGATGCGCATGTCTCCAGAGAAGCTAATATTGACCACAATATGAGTCCCTATACCGATGATTGAGTCAGCCTTTTCTGACATCTCGTACCCTCTTCTCTGAGCGACTGGTCGCGTTAGTGACATAGACAGAGTGTTTCACGGTGCTCTTTTTGGAGATAAGTGACAACAGCCCTTTCGGGCCATTTAGTGGCTTCGTGGTTTGGTGGGTGTGCCTAGACCAGTTGATATATGCCTACCTCGCCGAAGCCCCGGAGGAAAACAAATACAGAAAGACCGCGCCCTCGAGTGAGGGGGATTTTAAGAGGGTTAAATATTGAAGAATGGTAAGAAAGAAAAAAAGACCCACATCGCTGAAGGCCTAAATTTTATTGGGGTGGCTGATGGGGTTCGAACCCACGACAACCGGAATCACAATCCGGGACTCTACCGCTGAGCTACAGCCACCATCTGAAAGAGAGTTACACGAATTTGGGGTTTGCCGTGTAACTTGATTAAGCAATGATCCATGGCGTGCCCGACAGGAATCGAACCTGTAACCCCCAGCTTAGAAGGCTGGTGCTCTATCCGGTTGAGCTACGGGCACTACTCAAACCGGGCTTGCCCCACATAACAGGGCTTGAATTGGTCGGGGTGGAGAGATTTGAACTCCCGACATCCTGGTCCCAAACCAGGCGCGCTACCAGGCTACGCTACACCCCGGAAAGGGAAACACTATACCTATGACCTTAAGAAAGGTCAATTTGCGGCAACACGACATGTTGAGAGTTCATGATCTGTCCGGTTCTGTAGCGCGACATCTGTCCGGTCGTCATAGTGCCCCGAAGGGGTGCCAAATGAGACGAACGGAAGTGCTACAGGAGAACCGAAGGATGAGATTCGAAGAAACTTATGAGGGTTGGAACGCAGGTCGGCTTACGCAATTTGAGGCAGCTCGGATATTGGGGATGTGTGAACGAAGCTTCCGGCGGTACTTGTTGAGGTATGAAGCGG